>WBZT01000788.1_pt1 | contig 23203 bp, 20 predicted proteins | sample 5204241 | NCBI WGS metagenome assembly WBZT01 (sample SAMN12344358, study PRJNA552823) | activated sludge metagenome | biome: Activated sludge suspended growth; feature: Nitrification reactor; material: Wastewater; isolation source: activated sludge from nitrification reactor of wastewater...
CATGACAGCATCCGACAGCGGCGCCAGGGGCGCTGACGGCTGGCCGAAAGCGACTCGGCGTCCATCCTCGTAGTCCATGGCGACGATCCACAGGTTCGGATGGGGAGACCACTCCCCCATGGGAGTGATGGCCTCGACCAGGTGGCCGACCCGGGCCAGGGAACCGGTACCCGTAGGCAGGAACCCGCTGAGGACCGCCGTCGGCGGCATCCGTCTCGCCCTGCGGATGCTGGAGCCGATCAGTTTGGCCGACCCGGGCCCGAGGAGTCGCGGTCGCGTGGGGCGGCTGGGTCCGGTCGCCTTCTCGTAGTCGAACGAGAAGCCGGCGAGGGGTCCGTCGGTGATCGGGTGGCCGCACTGGTGCGACACCATCTGGTCGACCGAGACCCCGGCGCCCAGCAGCGCCGACACGACCGACCCGGCCGATGTGCCGACGATGACGTCGCAGTCGCGAGGATCGATGCCGTGCACGTCGCGCAGAGCGGACAGCGCCCCGATCATCCACGCGGCACCCAACACCCCACCCCCGCCGAGGACCAGTCCCCGGCGGATCGGACGTGCCTGTGCCATTCCAGTCACCTCAGCACTCACATCAAAACGCGACCCTGAGGGCTGCGTGGCGGAGTTGTTACGCCTTTACGGTACGCCTCCGGCCGCTCGGCGTGGTGGTGTCCACCAATTCCGCCAAAGCAGCGCTGATGCACTCCGCCAACACGTCCACATCGGGCATGCCGTCGCGATCCGCGTTGAGTCCGTAGAACACGCCGCCGTCATACGACGTGAGCCCGATGCTGACGGCCTGGTTGCGTGCCAACGGGACCACCGGGTAAGCCGCGAGCATGCGGGAACCGCCTGCGTACAGCGGGAATTGAGGGCCGGGCACGTTCGTGACGACGAGGTTCCACACCCGCCGGGTCAGGCCGCTGGCCGCGCGGGCCCCGATGGCGTGCAGCGTGGGCGGCGCGAAGCCGGCGATCCCGACAATGGCCTGCGCGCCGAGCGCCTGCCCGCTGGCCTTCAGTTGGCCCATCTCGAAGGTGACTCGCTGGAGTCGCACCACGGGATCCGGCTCTCCGACCGGGAGGTCGCAGAGGAATGCGGCGACCTGATTGCCGCCGGCATTGGCGTCGCCCTCGGGGCGCATGCTGACCGGGACCATGGCCCGGATGGTGCTGCGGGCGGTGAGGTTCTCGCCCCTCGCCATCAGCCACTCACGCAGCGCTCCGGCGATGACCGCCAGGACGACGTCGTTGATGGTGCCGCCATGGGCTTTGCGAATGCGTTTGTAGTCGACCAGCGACGTGTCCGTGGTGCCGTACCGGCGTTGCTCACCGATCTCGACGTTCAGTGGGCTGTGCGCCGGGGGGCGGACCACCGTTGCAGCGGCGCTGAGGACACCGGCGACACTGCGACCGAGGTCCAAGGCAGTTTCGCGTACATCCCCGAATCCGGTCTTGACCGACTCCACGACTGCGGCGGGCGACCGGAGCGAATCGGCGACTCCTCCGACGAACAGCTCGAGCGACGTCGGCTCGCGCGCGGGACGCCAGACGTCGGTCCCCAATGCCCGAGGCTCGGGCGTCACGTCCAGGATCACCTGGCCGATGTCCACGGCCGCCATGCCGTCGACCATCGCGTGGTGACTCTTGGACAAGATCGCGAACCTCCCCCCCTCGAGGCCTTCGATCAGGTACATCTCCCACAGTGGCCGGTTCTGGTCCAACGGGCGACTCATGATGCGGGCCACCAACTCGCGCAGTTGCGCGTCAGTGCCGGGTCGAGGCAGAGCGGAGCGGCGCACGTGGTAGGTGACATCAAAAGACTCGTCGTCGACCCACACCGGGTTGGCGACCCGGCCCGGAACCCAGCGCACACGTTGCCGGTAGCGCGGGACGAAAGCGATCCGGGTCCGGATGAGCCGGACCAGTCGGTCGTGGTCGAAGCCCGCGGCGGGTGGTTCGAAGACCGCGACGCTGCCGACGTGCATCGGGGTCGTGGGCTCCTCGAGGTAGAGGAACGACACATCCAGCGGACTGAGCCGGTCGGCCACCGCAACTCCCTTCGACGCTGCCCCCATGCTGTCACGAACCAACTCGACACCATTTCATCGGTGGCGCCGCCCGCCGTTTCATCGGTGGCGCCGCAGGCCGTTTCATCGTGGCGCCGCAGGCCCTCCATCGGTAGCGCCGCACCTTCGCCAATACGACACCCGCCGAAACGACACCGCCGATACGACACCGCCGATACGACACCCGCCGATACGACACCCGCCGAAATGACATTGGTCGAAACGGGTGATCCCCACGGCCAGTCCCCGCCCTCGCGTTGCTTCCGGCAACAACAGCGAGGCAGGGTGGAACTGTCACCGAGGAGCAGCGGGACCATCACCGAGAAGGTCCGCACCGAGGTGGCGAAACGTTCACAGAGGGACACCGACAGACAACAGAGTCACTTCGACTCAGTCTTGACCGGCGACGACGACAACACCTCTCCAGAGGCGGCGACGGCGGTCGAACAAGACAACAGAGTCTGTGGCAGCAGTCGCTCGACGAACGACACCACAACCGCATGACCCGTGAGTCGTGCGGCATGAACAGGGCCCCTCGTTCCCGTATACCGAGGGGCCCTGTTCCCTGTCCCGAAGGTTCCCTGTCCCGAAGGTTCCCTGTCCGAAGGTTCCCTGTCCGAGGTGCCCCTGTCTGAGGGTTCACCGTCCCGGTGGTCCCCGCACCAGTGGTCCCTGTCCGAGTCACCCCGACACCGTGGTCCGCAGCGAGCCGGCCAGACGCTCGATGGCCTTGGCCAGCGCGGACCGCGGCGCGGCGCGGCGCAACGGAACTGGGCGGCGGTCGAGGCGGGTCGCCGCTCGTGGATCGTGCGGGAGACCGGCCACCCGAGCTGCCGGAGACACCTGCGCCACGATCTGCCCCAGCCGGCGCAGCGGGTCTGGTCCCAGTCCACGATCCGGGACGTGATTCCACACGACCGTTTCCTCGGCAGCGGATGCCTCCCGGATCCGTCCGGCACCATCGGCCCACCGCCTGATCCCCAGCGCCGAGGGCACAGCCACCGTGACGACTGCTGCGGCGCGAGCGAGCACGGGGTGCCCGGACCCATGTGACACGTCAGGCCCGCAGTCGACCACGACCGGTATCCCAGCACGCGCAACTGCGTCCCACACGCCGGGTCCCGCGAGGGCCGTGTTCGCGTCGGGCGCTGCGGGAAGGACCGCCACACCCCACCAGGGAGAGGCGGCAGCCAGCAGCGCGGCGGGATCGAGCCGACCTCCGGCTGCGGCCCTCGCAGCCCCCATCACCCCGGGCGCCCCGGGTGGCAGCCCGCAGAAGAAGCCCACGGCCGGCGCCACCGGGTCAGCGTCGATGAGGAGTACGTCGGATCCCCACTGAGCGGCGAGATTGGTGGCGACCGTCGTGCGCCCGGTCGACCCCGGTGGCCCGGTCACGGCGATGATCGGCGCGACGTCCGGTGGCGGGGATTCCGGCATCCGGGCCTGCGCCAACAACGCGGCGAGGTCACTGTCGGCTGACACTGTGAGCACCGGCAGGCCCCATTCGGCGCATTGTCGCGCCGCGGAATCATCGTTCGTGTCAGCGATCCCCCAACAGGGCACACCGGACGCCGCGATCCGCAGCGCCACATCACGGTTCATCTGAGGGAATCTGCTGGACACGACCACGACGTCGGCCAGTTCGGGCCTGGCGAGTGCCAGCAGTTCCACGACATCGGAGACCCTCCGAGCCCCGGGGTCGCTGCCGGTGAGGGAGCGGACGATCGCGGCCTCGCAGTTCAGGCCGCTGATCGCGAGCACCCAGGTCATGGGTGCACCGCCACGACGAGACCCTGCGAGGAGGCGGCCCGGACCGCTGCCCGCGTCTGCTCGACGGGAACCGACACCTCGACCCGGCCAGGACCGAGATCCGCACCGGCCGTGCGCTGGACGGTCACGTCGCTGAGTACGGGCAGGTCGTGGTCCCAGATGTCCACCGTGTCTCCCGGGCGCAACTGGACCGGCAACCGGTCCGCCGGGATGGGCAAGGTGACCAGGCGCTGCTCGGTGGCTTCGCCGCCCGTCACGTCCGAGACGGTCAGTAGTTCGCCGGGGGCGAGACCTCTCGTCGCGACGCCGGCGGGTTGGGTGACCAGAGCGGCCGGTTCGGGCAGCGAGACCGACACCTGCTCGAACGCGAGGGAGTCGATCCGGGCCCCCGCCGGCACCGGTTCGCGGGCGATCCAGGCCCGCTGGTGGTCGACTTCCTCACCTGTCACGGCGATACCCGCGACGATCGCTGCCGCGGCGATCAAGCCCACGCCAACAGTCAGCCGGGCTCGTCCCGGTCCGCGAGTGAGGTGGACGTTTCCGTCTGGACGAACTGACATGTCTCCCCCGAAGTACCGGTCCGGCGCCCCGTGCGCCCGACCCGTGCCAGCATTAGACCGTGGACCGTCGATTCCTGACCCTCGCGGATATCGCGGATGTGCTGAACATCTCAGCGGCGCAGGCGTACGCCCTGGTCCGCTCAGGCGAGTTGAGGGCTGTGAAAATCGGCGGCCGGGGTCAGTGGCGAGTAGACGAGGCTGACTTCGAGGACTACCTCAAGCGCATGTACGCACAAACCGAGCAGTCGCTCAGGGACGAGAGGGCCGATCACTGACAGCGCAGCCAGCGCAGCGCCGACCACGGGACGATCCATCCCCCCGCTGAGCCACGGAGAACGATGTGGTCGGCACCCACACAATCCAGTTCCTCGGTGAGGATCTGTCCGTCACGCAATGCGGCCGTGACCTCCCGACCGACCCACTCCCGCGCCGCGGAAGCGCCGGAGGCGCGTTGCCTGCCCGTCGGACCACGGGCGGGGCGGGTGGGGCCCCGGACCCATGAGATCGTGGCCGTCGGCAGCAGCCACTGACCGTCAGTCGCGAGTATCACGACAGCGTCGCCGAACACCGGTCCCACCGTGCCGGTGACGACCCGATCCTCGATGCCCACCCGAATCTCGGCACCCGCCATCGCTCGGACCCGGTCCGTCCATCCGATCGCCGCCAGTTCCGCCGCAGCGACGTCGGCTGCTTCTTCAGCCGTCTGCGGTTCGAGGACGGGCAGAAGGTCCCACATCTGGGGGAAATCAGCGGTGGACATCCGCCGACCATGACGCTTCCCCGACCAGTCGGGGCGTGGTGGTGCCCGAAGCGGTGGTTCACCTCACATTCGTCGTCGGGTCTTGACTCGAACCCCGGATCGGGTTTCTCATTAAACCGCGCTGAACAAGGGCAAATAACATTTAACAGCATCAAACAGCATCAAACGCCACGTGGAGTGCGGCAGAAGATGTCCAAATCGCCACTGAAGCCAGCACACGGACGACAAGCCAGCACACGGACGACAAGCCAGCACACGGACGACAAGCCAGCACACGGAAGACAAGCGGGGACGAATGACCATCGGGGGACAAATGACTCACTACGCTCAGCCACACGCAACCGCACCCGCACCTGCACCCGCAACCGCACCCGCACCTGCACCCGCAACCGCAACCGCACCCGCACCCGCACACCCGTACCCGCACCCGCCCGCACAGGCACAGGTCCGTCCATCGACGCGACAAGAGGCGCAAGAACCGCAACAGCCGCACGTGCCGAAACAACCCCAGCAGCCGCAACGGCCGCAACGACAGGACGTGCAGAAGCAGGACGCCGGACAACAGGGCGGGCAACAGCAGGCCTTGGCGCTGCAATGGCGTCCCCGAGGCGTGGACCCCATCCCCCAGCATCGGGTCCCGTCGCTCCCCGACGACACTCAGCGTTGGATCGCGCGCATCGCCGCTGCGGTCGTCGAGGTCAGCAATGGGGATCGGCCGGCCCGGCAGATGTTCCGCGTGCTGTCACCGGCGACACTCGAACGGCTGCAGCGTCGGGCGCGGGTGCGTCCCGGCCGCAACGGTCCCGTCCGTTCGGTGACGTCTTTGCGACTGGCCCAACCGGTCAGCGGCGTTATCGAGGCGACGGCCGTCATCCAGGGGGCGCGCCGATTCCAGGCAGTGGCGCTGGAGCTGAGGCGCAGGCGCGGGCAGTGGGTCGTGACCGCCGCCGAGGTTCGCTGATCAGCGGCCGCGTTTGCGGTTGGCCCGCTGGGCCCTGCGACGCTCGGCCCGCGACGCGTTGGGGTCGACTTCGACTTCCTCGGGTTCGTCGGAGTGGGCAACGGTGCGCACCGAACCCCCGGTGTCGATCGACGGGGCCGAGTACTCCATGTCACGCGGCCGGGACGGTCCGAGGCCCTTGGCGCTGACCTCGGGGCGCGCCGGTTCGACGTCTCCGGTGGCGACTGCCGCCGCGAGTAGGTCGGCCACGGCGCCGTCGGACGCATCGGTCAGGGATTCGACGGCTTCCTGTACGTCTTCGTCGACCTGGTTGACCTGCACCTCGGCGTTGAAGAGGTACCCGACGGTTTCCTCCTTGATGCCTTCCATCATGCCGTTGAACAGGTCGAAACCTTCGCGCTGGTACTCGACGAGCGGGTCCTTCTGCGCCATGGCCCGCAACCCGATGCCGTGGCGCAGGTGATCCATCTCGTGCAGGTGTTCCCGCCACCGCCGGTCGAGGACGGACAGCACGACCCGTCGCTCGAATTCGCGCATGCCCTCGGAGCCGAGTTCCTCCTCGCGGCGCTCATAGGCAGCCTGGGCGTCATCGACGATCTCTTCGACGACGAAGTCGGACGTCAGGTCGGCCAACTCACCGCCACTGGCCGCAACGAGGTCGTCGACTGTCACGGCCACCGGATAGAGCTGGCGCAGTGCGGTCCACAAAGTGTCGAGGTCCCAATCCTCGGCGTAGCCCTCGGCGGTCGCGTTGGTCACATAGGCGCGGATCGTGTCATCGATGAATGCGCGCACCTGGTCGCTGATGTCCTCGCCCTCGAGCACCCGCTGCCGCTCTTCGTAGACGACGAGCCGCTGACGGTTCAGCACGTCGTCGTACTTCAGGACGTCCTTGCGGATCTCGAAGTTCTGGGCCTCACGCTGGGTCTGGGCGTTGGCGATGGCCTTGGTGACCATGCTGGCCTCGATCGGGACGTCATCGGGGACGTTGAAGCGGCGCAGGAACGCGTCCACGATGTCCGCCTTGAACAGTCGCATGAGGTCGTCCTGCAGCGACAGGTAGAAGCGGGTCTCGCCGGGATCTCCCTGACGGCCCGAGCGCCCCCGCAACTGGTTGTCGATCCGGCGCGACTCGTGCCGCTCTGTGCCGAGAACGTACAGACCACCCGCAGCGGTGACCTCGTCGTGCTCCAGCGCCACAGCCTCTTGGGCGGTCTGCAACGCCTGGGGCCACGCGGCCTCGTATTCCGCGGGTGTCTCGACCGGGCTGAGCCCCTGTCGTGCGAGTTCCTGGGCAGCCATGAACTCGGAGTTGCCGCCGAGCATGATGTCAGTTCCGCGGCCGGCCATGTTGGTGGCGACGGTGACCGAGCCCTTGCGACCCGCCTGGGCGACGATCGTGGCCTCGCGATCATGCTGCTTGGCGTTGAGGACTTCGTGCTTGACGCCCCGCTTGCGCAGTTGCGCGGACAGGTACTCGCTCTTCTCGACGCTGACCGTGCCCACGAGCACCGGCTGACCGTTGTCGACGTGCTCGACGATGTCCTCGACGACCGCGGCGAATTTGGCCTCCTCCGTGCGATACACGAGATCGGGCTGGTCGACGCGGGCCATGGGACGGTTGGTGGGGATGGGGACGACGCTCATGCCGTAGATCTGCCCGAACTCGGCGGCCTCGGTCATGGCCGTTCCCGTCATGCCGCTGAGCTTGTCGTACAGACGGAAGTAGTTCTGCAGTGTGATGGTGGCCAGTGTCTGGTTCTCGGCCTTGATCTCGACGTTCTCTTTGGCCTCCAGCGCTTGGTGCAAGCCTTCGCTGTAGCGCCGTCCGGCGAGGATCCGGCCGGTGTGCTCGTCGACGATCATGATCTCGCCATCGATGACGACGTAGTCGCGGTCCTTCTTGTACAGCTCCTTGGCTTTGACCGCGTTGCTCAGGTACGACACCAGTGGCGAGTTCACGGTGTCGTAGAGGTTGTCGATGCCGAGCTGGTCCTCCACCCGATCGATCGAACTCTCGAAGATGGCCACGGTGCGCTTCTTCTCGTCGACCTCGTAGTCGTCGTCCCGTCGCAGCGAACGCGTGATACGCGCGAACTCCACGTACCAGTGGGGCGCATCGTCGGCGGGACCACTGATGATCAAGGGTGTGCGCGCCTCGTCGATGAGGATGGAGTCGACCTCGTCGACGATCGCGAACGGATGACCGCGCTGGACCATCTCGTCCTTCGTCCATGCCATGTTGTCACGCAGGTAGTCGAACCCGAACTCGTTGTTCGTTCCGTAGGTGATGTCGGCGCCATAGGCGATCTTGCGTTCGGCGGGAGACATCGGCGCCAGGATCGCCCCCACGTCCAGCCCCAAGAATCGATGCACCCGACCCATCCATTCCGAGTCCCGCTCGGCGAGGTAGTCGTTGACGGTGACCACGTGGACGCCATCGCCGGTCAGCGCGTTGAGGTATGACGGCAGGGTGGCGACGAGGGTCTTGCCCTCACCGGTCTTCATCTCGGAGATGTTCCCGAGGTGCAGCGCCGCACCGCCCATGATCTGCACATCGAAGTGGCGCTGACCCAAGGTGCGCCGGGCGGCCTCGCGGACGGTGGCGAAGGCCTCGGCCTGAAGGTCGTCGAGCGGCTCGCCGTTCGCGATCCGCTCCTTGTACTGAGGGGTCAACGCCCGCAGTTCCTCGTCGCTCATGGCGACGAACTCGTCTTCGATCGCGTTGACCTGGCGGGCCACCGATTCGAGTTTGCGGACGACGCGTTTCTCCCCCACGCGGAGGAGTCGTTCCATCAGTGCCACTCTGACGCCTTCCTGAGTCCAAGGTTGTCCATGGTAGTCGGAGTCCGGGCCCGGACCGATGCGTGCGGTTTCAGCCCAACCGGATCAGCCCGGCGCGCACGGCCCGCACGACCGCCTCGGTGCGGGTTCGGGCCTGCAACTTGTCCAAGACGTTGCGGACATGGTTGCGAACGGTGTTCTCGGAGATGAACAGCGCGTCGGCGATGGCACGGTTGCCCTTGCCGTCGGCCATGTGCCCGAGGATCTCCTGCTCCCGGCTGGTCAACTGCCCCACGGTCTCGCGGCCGGCCCGACCGGCGCCCGCTATCCGCTCGAGCAGGGCGGCTCCGACGTCGGGCGACACCACCGGCGAACCGGCCAGCGCCCCCGTGACGACCCGACGCAGCTCGCCGACATCGCCCTCTCGGTCCCACAAACCGTTGACGCCCTCGTTGACGAGTTCCAGGACGCGATCGTCCGGATCGGCGACCGTCACGACAACGGAGATCCCTTGGTCACGGGCCGCGGCGCAGACAGCGTCGTCATCAGCGAGAAGCCGGACATCCAACAAGACGAGGTCTGGCGGCTGCTTGCCCAGAGACTCGCGCAGTTCCGTGACTGTGGCAGCTCCTGTGACGTCGTAGCCCGCGGCGCGCAGCACGCCCACCAGGCCGTGCAGGAACACCGGAGTCGCATCGGCGACGACGATCTGGGAGGCGGGCGCCGCCGGCTGAGGTTCGGCGGTGTTCAACTGGCAGCGCGTCCGTCCTCGGCAGCGACGTCGAGCCGGATCAGGCCGTAGTCGTAGCCGCGCCGTCGGTAGATGACGCTGGGCCGCTCGGCATCGACGTCGTAGTAGAAGAAGAAGTCGTGCCCGACCGCCTCGAGGGCGTCGAGGGCGTCGAGCACAGTCATCGGCCGCGTGGTGTGGGTCTTCTGGCGCACCAGAACCGGACCTTCTGCCAGCACGACGTCCGGAGGCAGCTCGTCTGCCTGGTCGTCGGTGTCGGGAAGTTCGCTGACGACGCGACCACTGTCGATCTCGACGTCGGAGGACACCACGCGGGCGTGACGACGGCGCTGACTGCGACGCTTGTCCGACATCCGCCGTAACCGTTCCGACAACGTTGCCGTGGCGTCATCGAGCGCCGCGTACTTGTCGCCGGCATGCGCCTCCGCGCGAACCAACGGCCCGCGCCCGTGACACGTGAGTTCGACCTCGATGGCCCGTTCCGACATCCGGGGGTTGCGTTCGCGGGACACTTCGACGTCGATCCTCGAAATGTCCAACCCGAAGCGGTCGACGCGGGTCAACTTCTCTGTGACCAACTCCCGGAACCGATCAGACACGTCCAGGTGACGACCTCGCACCACGATCTCGACAGCCATGACCCCTCCTCGCTTCAGACAACAATGGCTTCAGCCGACAGAGTCGGCCGCTGCCGGCAACTGTCTGGCTTCCGCCGACAGTTGTCCTGTTTTCACGCTAACGCGTCCCCGGGCTTGATGCTTCGATGGGTTGCCCGATCCAGGACCGATCAGCATGAACCGGCTCCGCGTAGCAGACCGCCACGACGCCCAACACGGTGCCGCCCGAGGAGCGCAGGGCTCGAACCGCCTCCCGCACGGTGGCACCCGTGGTGATGACGTCATCGACTACGAGAACCCGGCCGACGGCAGTTGCCGCAAGGGCACCGGACAGGTTCGCCCTGCGCGCCGCATGGTCCAGGGACTTCTGTGGACGAGTGCGTCGCACCCAGCGCAAGGCGGGCAGGACGGGGAGAGCGCCCCCGGCCGCGATCTCCCCTGCAGCGTCGAACCCTCGACGCAAGCGCGCTCGCCGGGTCGCCGGGATCACGACGATTCCCTCAGCGCGTGCGGATTCAGGGTGATCTCGGATGGCCGACTGCAGCAGCTGCGCGAGGGGTCGGCGCAGCGCGGTGATGCCGCGGTCCTTGTAGGCAAGGACGAGATCGCGCGCGGTTCCCTCGTAGGTCGCCGCCGCAACCACCGGGAGCCCACTGATCCGGCCAAGGCGGGGGGTCGCGACCGTGGTGGCACACTGGCGACACCACCACGTGCGTTGCTCGGCGCATCCGACGCAGCGGGCCGGTACGAGCAGGTGGCGTGCCACTGCCAACAGGTCCGTCATGGGCCGACCTTCGCGCCCGAGCACGTCGAGCGCACCCGAGTGCACTCGATCAGGGGACGAGTTGCTGTGTGGTGCGACTGTGGACCAGTGGCAGCGTGAGAGTGAAGGTGCAGCCCAACCCGGGGGCTCCGCTGACGGTCAGATCCCCGCCGTGCAGTCGGGCGTCCTCGCGCGAGATCGCCAATCCCAGTCCCGTGCCGCCCAGCGTGCGTCGCCGGGAGGGGTCCGCGCGCCAGAAACGCTCGAAGACCCGCTCCGCGTCAGCGGGTGCCAAGCCCACGCCATGATCGGTCACCGTGACACGCACCCGCCGGGCATCACATTTCACTGCGACTTCGACGGGGGCGCCGGCGCCGTACTCGACCGCGTTGACCACCAGGTTGCGCACGACTCGACCGATCCGGCGGGCATCACAACTCACAGCGCAGGAATCCGCTGCCTCCACCGTCAGGACACAGCCGTGGTCGTCGGCCACCGGCCGCAGCGCATCGACCCAGTCGGACACCAACCGGGCCAGGTCCACCTCCTCGTTGTCGAGCGCCACCTCGCCCGCATCCATCCGGGAGATCTCCAGAAGATCATTCAGCAGCGCATCGAACCGCTCCACCTCGGTGACGAGCAACTCACTCGTTCGCTCCGAGACCGGGTGTCCCGTCCCACTTCCCTCATGCATCACCTCGGCGGCCATCCGGATGGTCGTCAGAGGGGTCCGCAGTTCATGGGACACGTCGGCGACGAACCGGCGCTGCATCTCCGAGAGCCGGCGCAACTGTTCGATCTGGTCCTGGATCGAGTCGGCCATGCCGTTGAAGGACTCTGCCAGGCGGGCCATGTCGTCCTCGCCGTCGACCTTGATCCGGCTGCTGAGATCACCGTCGGCGAGTTCCGCGGCGGCTCGGGACACTTGCTGGACGGGACGCACGAGTCGCCGGCTGAACCACCAGGCCAGTGCTCCCAAAGCGAGAACGAGCGCCAGTCCGACTGCGATGACGGTGGAGCGCACCAAGGAGATCGTGCGGTTCACGCCGTCGAGTCCGTACAGGTAGTACAACTCGTAGGGTCCGAAGTCGCCGATGTTGACTGGTGTCCCCAGGATCAAGCCCGGCTCGACCCTTCCGTCGCTGTAGGTGATGTCGGCATACACCCAGGCAGGCGTGCGCCGAGTACGTAGCGCATCGACCAACTGCGGTGGCAGGGAGTCGGCGGACACGAGTTCGGTGGACTGTGCGGGCAGGTCCGGGGCTTCCGGAGCGGGCTGCAGCACGACGTCATAGGCGGGCGGTTTGCCGGCCCTGTCCGCGAGGGCCTCGACGAGCGCGTCGACGGTGTCCTGCGGTGTGGGCTGCGGGTTCGTGGTCGCGAAGGTGCGCGCGATCGAGCGGCCCGCCGAGACCTCGGCGAGAGCTGTGTTCTGGGCTGCGTCGAGAAGCCCCTCGGACACGCGCTGGATGAGGACGATCCCCGCGACCCCCACGACGAGAACAGTCACCAGGACAGTGCTGACGACGGTTCGGAACTGCAGTGAGCGGCGCCAGAACCGCACCACGGGCAGCCCGTCGGCCATCAGTCCGATCCGGCCTTGTATCCCACCCCGCGCACGGTGATCACGTACTGCGGATTGTCGGGGTCGATCTCGATCTTGCCACGCAACCGCTGCACGTGGACATTGACGAGTCGGGTGTCAGCAGCGTGCTGGTAGCCCCAGACCTCGCGCAGCAGCATGTCCCTGGTGTAGACCTGCCACGGCTTGCGCGCGAGACAGGCAAGAAGTTCGAACTCCAGCGGCGTCAAGGAGATGACTTGACCAGCGCGAGTGACCGTGTGGCCCGAGTAGTCGATCTCGAGGTCGCGCAACCGGATGACCTCCGGGGCGACCTGAGCCGCGGGCCGCATCTGGGCTCGGATCCGGGCGATGAGCTCTTTGGGCTTGAACGGCTTGACAACGTAGTCGTCGGCACCCGCCTCGAGTCCGCGCACCACGTCGGTGGTGTCGGTCCGGGCGGTCAGCATGATGATCGGGGTGTCCGACTCGGTGCGGATCTGCCGGCACACCTCGATGCCGTCGGCCCCCGGGAGCATCACGTCGAGTAGCACCGCGTCCGGGCCGAAGTCCCGAAACGCCGCCAGCGCGGAGCCGCCGTCGGAGCAGACTCCGACCGAATAGCCCTCGCCTTTGAGCACAATCGTCAACATCTCGGCCAGCGCCGGATCGTCATCAACCACCAGAATGCGACCTGTCACTGGCCCATCATGACACCAGCGTCCGGCGGGTGGGCGCACCCACGTCGGGACCGGCGTTGTCAGGCGGCCCGTTCGATCATGCCCACGACGGCGGCGACGCCGAGCACCGACCGCGGCGAGAAGGGTGAGCGCCACAGGCCCCCATGGGCTGCGGCGTCGGTGAACAGTTGTGTCGGATGCGCCAACTCCACCGCTGGGTCGGCCGCCGACCGTGGATCGCGGAGGTCCCGCACGAGCATGGCGGCCATCAAGGCGTTGGTGGTGGCTGGTTCGAAGATCTCCAACCCGAACCGGCCCGCACCCGCGTAGGCCGCGGCCAGCATGCGGTTCTTGACCACTGAGCGCGTTCGGGTGGCGGGCGCCACGTTCAGGGACACCCGACGGCCCCGGTTCCGCCAGTCCAGAGCGCGCCAACGCTGCATCCGCTTTGCCAGAAGGTAGTTCGGACCCTGTTGGGGGACGAGGCAGTCAGCCACCGCGTACTGGACTCCGGTGTCGTCGCGCATCATGTCGACGTAGTGGGGCTGGAACAGATTGGCGGCCCGCAGGGGCAACCTCGTGGCCCGGGCCAGGTGGTGGTGCCGCCAGCGCTCACGGGAATCGAGCACCACGTCCGGTCCCACCTGGAACGCGTCTGTCGGTGTCGCCAGGAACGCGGGCACCGTGTGCACGCCACAGGTATCGGCCAGGTGCGTCATGAGGGCGTCGGCAGCCAGGGACAGTCTCACGTTCGTGGCGCCGTCGGCGTACAGGTAATTGCCGAGCACGAGGTCACCGCCGAAGCTGGAGATCCACGACGCGATGGCCGGCAATTCCGTGAGCAGATCAGCGCCGGCAGCGTCCGCGACATCGTCGATACTGCTGCCCGGTCCGATGCCGGCGCCCGGCGCGACGGGTACCTGCAGGATTCCCGGGGTCCCCTCGACCGCGGCGATGATGCGCCGCCACACTCCCGGGCCGGGTAGGTCGATCGCGAGGACCTGGGCCCCCCACGACAGCAGTTCCCGCAGGGGCGCGAGTTCCGCCCCTGCGCCCAGCATCACGATCGTCGTGTGGGACAGATCGAGCCAGTCCGGGTTGTCGATCATGGCGTCGACGGCGACCTGGAAGGACGGTTCGACAACCCCGGCCGCCACCCAGCGGCGCACCTGGGCCCGTAGATCCGACCCTTCGAGTGTTCGCCCCCGATAAGGGATCTCGAGTCCGGTGCGCACGGCCGCACCTCCCGGGAACGAGCGGGTCGCCAACGCCCCGGGCAGTTCGCAGGCCAGGGCCAACGGATGCTCGGCCCCGTCGACCACGAACCCGAACGCACCTGACAGGTACTCCAGGCCGGCGCTTGCGGCTGCGACCGGCAGCTCGGCATCACGACCCGAGACAGCGACCAGGTCCCGCGCCGGGGCGACGTAGTTCTTCCGCCAGTCCGAGGTTGCCCGGATGCGGCGAGCCAGGCGGTTGTCCACGGCGTCCGCGGCCGCCGCGAATGCGGCCCGACCGGTGGCCGTTGTCGATCGGCGGCCGTCTTGCTCGGGGAACTGCACTCCGTTGTCCGACACCTGGTCTCCTCACGTTGGCGCCATCCTTCAACATCGGCAGGTGGCGTTGCCCGGTCGGCAACCGATGTCTGCTTACCCTGAGGCAGTGAGATCCGCGCGCTCGACCTTCGCCCTGCTGGGAGTCTTCGTGCTCGCCGCCTTCGTTCTGTTCTGGTCGATGCGCTCGGATCCGGTGCAACAGGCCGCTGCCGGGGCCGATCTCCCGACCGAGTCACCCGCTGCTACCCCACCGTCCCCGGCCGTACCCGGCGACAGTCCGTACTGGTCCGACCCTGCTGGGGTCGGACAGCCCTACCCGCCGGGAACGGTCACCGGGCTGATCACCTTCCGGGGCAACCCGACCCGGACCTTCTACGGCACGGGCCCCCTGCCCCGTGAGGCACCCGTGCAAGCCTGGCGGTACCCCAGCAAGGGGGGCCTCTGCGGCACCTCCGACGACGGCGGTGGCCCGGAAACCTGGTGCGGCACGGGTTGGACGGGCCAGCCGGCGGTGTTCGATCGCGACGGCCGCACCTGGCTGGTGTTCGGCGCCTACGACTACGGCGTGCACTTCCTCGACGCCAACACCGGTGAGCAGATCCTGCCCCCTTACAAGACCGGGGACATCATCAAGGGCTCCGTCACCATCGACCCCGACGGCTTCCCGTTGGTCTACACGGGTTCCCGCGACAACTACCTGCGGGTGTTGTCGTTCGACGGCGACAAACCGCAGGAACTGTGGAAGTTGAGCGCCGACGCCGTCTCACCGGTGCAGTGGAACAACGACTGGGACGGCTCCCCGCTCGTCATCGACGACTACCTGTTCGAAGGCGGTGAGAACAGCCAGTTCCACATCGTCAAACTGAACCGGTCCTACGGCCCCGACGGCAAGGTCACCGTCGACCCGGAACTCGTGTTCAACGCACCAGGTTGGGATGCCGAACTGCTCGAGGAGTTCGGCAGCAACCAGGTGTCCATCGAGAACTCCGTGTCGATCTACAAGGACACCGTCTACTTCGCCAACAGCGCCGGCCTCGTCCAAGGCTGGGACATCGCCAGCCTGCAGGACGGCGCCAAACCCGAGCGGGTGTTCCGGTTCTGGACGGGTGACGACACTGACGCTTCCATCGTCATCGACCAGGACGGCTTCTTGTACGTCGGATCGGAGTACGAGAAGGGCAACACCCGCAGCAAGCAGGTCGGCCAGATGATGAAGCTGGATCCCACCAAGCCCGACGACCCCCTTGTGTGGAGCATCAAGGACCCGGGGTCCGGCGGAATCTGGGGCACACCTGCCCTCTACGAGGACGTCGTCGTGTTCGACACCAACGCCGGGGACGTCCTCGCCATCGATCGGGCCACGGGCCAGGAACGCTGGCGCTTCCAACTGCCCGGTCCGACCTGGCAGTCTCCTGTGGTCATCGACGACGTCCTGCTCATCGGCGACTGTGACGGTACGATGCACGGCTTCGACATGGGCAACACTGCCGTCCAACCCACGGAGCTGTGGAAGGTCGACATCGGGGGTTGCATCGAATCCACACCGGCGGTGTGGGGCGGGAAGATGTGGTTCGGGACCCGCGACGGCGGGATTCACGCGCTGTTCCCCGCCGATCAGGCAACAGCAGCCCCGATGCCCGCACCCACCACGAGCAGCCAGTAGCAGAGGCGCGGGGTGTTCCTCCGCGCCTCTGCTCCACTGTCAGTGGATGTTGTGAATCAGTAGCGGTAGTGATCCGGCTTGTACGGCCCCGCGACATCGACACCGAGATACTCAGCCTGATCCTTGCTCAGTTCCGTGAGGTCGACACCGAGCGACTCCAGGTGCAACCGAGCCACCATCTCGTCGAGATGCTTGGGCAGCACGTGCACGCCGATCGGGTACTCGTCCCGCTTGGTGAACAGTTCGATCTGAGCGAGTACCTGGTTGGTGAAGGAGTTCGACATCACGAACGAGGGGTGCCCGGTGGCATTACCCAGGTTCAGCAGCCGACCTTCGCTCAGCATGATGATCGTGTGACCGTCGGCGAACTGCCACTGGGCGACCTGCGGTTTGATTTCGGTCTTCGTGGCGACATCCTCCAGGCCGGCGACCTCGATCTCGTTGTCGAAGTGCCCGATGTTGCCCACGACCGCCTGATGCTTCATGCGCGTCATGTCCTCGACGGTGATGACGTCCTTGCAGCCGGTGGCAGTGACGAAGATGTCCGCGACCGAGACCACGTCGTCGAGACGCGCGACCTGATAGCCGTCCATCACCGCCTGCAGAGCGCAGATCGGATCGATCTCGGTGACGATGACCCGCGCTCCCTGACCCCGCAGAGAATCCGCGCAGCCCTTGCCCACGTCGCCATACCCGCACACGACGGCCGTCTTGCCACCGATCAGCACATCGGTGGCGCGGTTGATGCCGTCGATGAGTGAGTGGCGGCAACCGTACTTGTTGTCGAACTTGCTCTTGGTCACCGAATCGTTGACGTTGATCGCGGGGAACAGCAGCGTCTGGCCGGCCATCATCTCGTAGAGGCGGTGAACCCCGGTGGTGGTCTCCTCGGTGACTCCGATGATGCCGTCGGCGACCTGTGTCCAACGCTGCGAATCGCGGGCCATGGTCTCGCGGAGAAGTTCGAGGACGACCTGGTACTCCTCGTTGTCGCCTGGGCCGGGCATCGGCACCGCCCCGGCGCGCTCGAACTCGACGCCTTTGTGGATCAGCAGCGTGGCGTCACCACCATCGTCGAGCAGCATGTTGGGCCCGCCCTCGGGCCAGAGCAGCGCCTGCTCGGTGCACCACCAGTACTCCGGCAGTGTCTCGCCCTTCCAGGCGAACACCGGGACACCCCGCGGGTCTTCAGGGGTGCCGTCCGGACCCACGACGACGGCCGCGGCCGCATGATCCTGGGTGGAGTAGATGTTGCAGGATGCCCACCGCACGTCCGCCCCCAGAACTGTCAGCGTCTCGATGAGGACGGCAGTCTGGACAGTCATGTGCAGCGATCCGGTGATCCGGGCGCCACGCAACGGCTGCTGCGCTGCGAACTGGGAGCGCATGGCCATGAGGCCGGGCATCTCGTGCTCGGCCAGGATGATCTCGCGGCGGCCGAAGTCGGCCAGGGAAAGGTCGGCGACCTTGAAGTCGGAAACGGACATCATTCTCCTCGTGATGCAGGTGGGGTTGTGCAGGCAATGCCTGGGGACGTCACGAGGCTTCGTTGGTCCGACCCCGGTATTCTGCCACAGGCCGCTGATCAGCGCCCAGAACCCGGATCCGAATCCGAGGAACCCTCGTCTGAGCCTGGGCTCCGGGCTTGCTCGGAGGCCACCTCAGCAGCGGACTTGTACTCAACGTGGAACAGATCCGGCTCGAGGTAGACGAGGCAGGCCTTGCCGGGCATGGCCTCGCGTACGCCCACCTCGGCCTGGTCGATGAGATCTGCGATCTGCCGACCGCTCGCGTCAGCCGGCACGGCGATCTTGGCGGCGAGCAGCACCTCGTCGGGCCCGGTGTGCAGTGATCGCATGTGGATCACGCGCTCGATCCCCGAAACCTGCTCGATGGCGGCGCGCATCGCGGCGTCCTCCTCGGGCAGCGCCGCCTCCCCGGTCAACATCGAGGTCATCTCCATGCCGAGGAAGATGGCGATCACGATCAGCAGTGTGCCGACGGACATCGCTCCCAACCCGTCAAAGGCACCGTTGCCGGTCACGACCGCCAACGTGACACCGATGAGCGCGAAGACCAGACCGAAGAGGGCACCGGTGTCCTCGAGCAGGATCACCGGGAGTTCGGGGTTGCGGGTGTCGCGCACGAATCGGAACAGGTTGCGTCGCCCGCGGGACTTGTTCGACTCCTTCAGCGCAGTGCGCAGTGAGAACGACTCGAGGATGATGGCCACGATCAACACGATGAAGGCGATCTGGGGGTCGTTCAGAGGTTCCGGGTGCTGGATCTTGTGAAAGCCCTCGTACAGCGAGAACAGTCCGCCGACGAGGAAGAGGATGATCGCCACGACGAATGCGTAGACGTACCGCAGCCGGCCGTATCCGAACTGGTGGGTTTGGGTGCGCTCCTTCTGACTTCGTTTGTTGCCGACGAGTAGGAGCACCTGGTTGCCGGAGTCAGCCAGCGAGTGGATGGCCTCGGCCAGCATCGACGACGACTGCGTGATGATGAACGCCACGAATTTGGCCACGGCGATGCCGAGGTTCGCCAGAAGGGCGGCGATGACCGCCCGCATGCCACCTTCGGTGCTCATGAAGCACCGCTTCGCGGCGCTGTACTCCTCGCGACGCCGCTTCGCGGCGTTGTACTCATTGCGACGCCTCTGTCGCCGCCACGACCACAGCATGGCCGGTCGTGGTGACGCGTGCCGCAGCTGCCTGGGCGGGAATCGCAATCGCCTGGCCAGCTTGCGCCACTTTGGTTACCGAATCGGTGGTGACGTCACCACTTCCGGCGAGCACGACCACCAGTCGGTAGGCCCCAGTTGGTGCGTCGTACGTCTGTTGGCCCGCAAGGGTCTGGACCCGGAACGGAGCGCCGGCGGGTGCGTAGCAGTGGTCAGCGGGAGCACGGATGATCACGGCGCTGCGATCGTCGCGGATAGCGGCGAGGCTGTGTTCGACCGACATGCGTTTGCCGGTCAACCCGAGCCGCAGGACGTTGTCGGAGGAGTTCATCACCTCGAACCCGACTCCCGCGACATAGGCGTGAGGCACGCCGGCCGGGACGTAGACGGCGTCGCCCGGGGCGAGCAGATCGGATGCGAGCAACGCGGCGACCGCCACTCCCCGATCGGTTCCGAAACGATCGGCCACGAATGCCATGTTCTCTTCAGCGACGTCTCCTGCGCCTGCGGCGCGAACAGCGCGACGCCAACCATCGACGTCGGTAGCCACGGGACGGTCGCCGAGCAGCAGCCGCACGGCAGTGGCCCGATCGGCAGCATCCAGGGCAGCGAGCACGGCTGCGTCGGCCCCCACAGCGGCCAAGATGTCGCGTGCTCGCTCGGCCGGGGTCCACCCGGCCAGAATCCGGAACGGCTCGATGGCGATGAGCATCTCGGTCTTCTCCGCGGAGTCGGCCAAGAGATCAGACGCCGTTGGGTCCCGCGCCCAAGCCTCCGCGGTCTCGGCGTCAGGGTGGACCTGCAACGACAAGGGGGACCCAGCGGCCAGGATCTTCGCGAGCAACGGAACCCCCGCGATCCGATCGGCCATGGTCCCGTCCCCCATCACGACCGGCGAAGGCCCCGACGGATGCGCCCCGAACCACAACTCCGCCTGTGGGCCACCGGTGGGGACCGCAGTCCACTCAGCCAGGCCATCCCGCTTACCCCAGTCGTAGTCCTGACGGAAACCACCGACCAGGACCGGCTCGGTGCTCACCCGGACCCCTGCCGGGCCTCATCGATCAACATGATCGGCAGTCCGTCTCGTACCGGATAGGCGGCACCGCACTCGGTGCAGACCAGTTCGTGACGGTCTTCGTCGACACGAAGCTCGGCGTGATGAGGCTGCGGGCAGCGCAGCAGCTCCAGGAGCAGGGGGTCCAGGCCCAAGGTGGAACTCACGCGTCAACTCCTGTTCGGATGACAGCCAGCACCTCGTCGCGGATGGCGGCCAACGTGGCGTCATCGGCTGCCTCGGCGTTCAGACGGAGGAGCGGCTCGGTGTTGGAGGGCCGCACGTTGAACCACCACTGCGGGGTGGACACGGTCAGGCCATCGAGCTCATCGACGTCGCCGCGTCCGGTGAAAGCGTCCCGCACCGCAGCAATAGCGGCCCCTACGTCCGCGACGGACGTGTTGATCTCGCCGCTGGCGACATAGCGCTCGTACTTGGTCATGATCTGGGACAAGGCGGTTCCCGGCTCGGTCCGGCCGAGGGCAGCCAGAGTATGCATGGCCGCCAACATGCCGGAGTCGGCCCGCCAGAAATCACGGAAGTAGAAGTGACCGGAGTGCTCTCCCCCGAACGCCGCTCCCGTGCGCGCCATTGTGTCCTTGATGTAGCTGTGTCCCACGCGTGTGCGTTCCGGCACGCCACCGAGTTCGCTGATGAGTTCGGGGACTGCTCGGCTCGTGATGAGGTTGTGGATGATCGTCGCCCCGGGCTCCGCTGCCAGGACCTTCTCAGCGATGAGTCCGGTGATCGCTGATGGGCTCACTGCCTCGCCACGTTCGTCGACGACGAAACACCGGTCGGCGTCACCGTCGAAGGCCAATCCGATGTCGGCCCCCAGCGCGACGACCCGCTGCTGCAGGTCCACCAGGTTGGCGGGCTCGATGGGGTTGGCGTCGTGATTGGGGAAGGTGCCGTCCAGTTCGAAGTACATCGGAACGATCATGAGCGGCAGCTCCGGAAGACCGGCCCGGGTCCCCAACACCGCGGGTACCGTGTAGCCACCCATGCCGTTGCCGGCATCGACCACGACCCGGAGTGGTCGGATTCCACTCAGGTCGACCAAGGAGCGCAGGAACGCCGCGTAGTCGGCCAACATGTCGCGGTCGCGGACCGTTCCCGGCGGCACGTCGGCATCCGGGATCGGTCCCTGACGGACCGCCTCGCGAATGTCGGCGAGTCCGGTGTCCTCCCCGACGGGCGCCGCACCGGCGCGGCAGAGTTTGATGCCGTTGTACTGGGCCGGGTTGTGGCTGGCCGTGAACATCGCGCCGGGGAGCCCCAACCGCCCTGCGGCGAAGTACAGACCGTCTGTCGAACACAGTCCGATGCGGATGACGTCACAGCCTTGACCCGTGACCCCGTCGGCGAATGCCGCTACCAAGTCTGGACCGCTGGGCCGCATGTCGTGTCCGACGACGATCGCTCCGGGGCCACCCGCGGAGGGCGCCGCTGCGACCACTTGAACGAATGCTGCCCCGACATCGCGGGCCAGGGATTCGTCGAGTTGGTCCGGGACGACGCCGCGGACGTCGTAGGCCTTGATGATTGCGTCAAGATCGCGCACGGCCCGAGCCTATCGGTTCAACTGTCCGCGTCTCTCAGTACGCGCAGGTGGCCCCGACGGGTGACTTCGAGTGTGCCCGCCGGGACCGGAGTCTCAGCAGCCGGCACAGGTGTGCGCGGTCGGCCGGCCTCGCGGACCGCGTCCGCGAGAGCTTCGAGGTCGTCGCTGCTGGGTTTGAGCGCATCCGGGTCCGGCTGAAGCCTCACGACCTCCCAACCGCGCGGCGCGGTCAAACGCTCGCTGTGCGCCTGGCACAGGTCGTAGCAGTGTGGTTCGGCGTAGGTGGCCAACGGACCCAAGACGGCGGTGCAGTCCGCGTAGACGTAGGTGAGGGTCGCAACAGCCGGCCGCGTACAAGACGGCTTACTGCATCGGCGGGCCATACTCACGAGGCGAAGATTACCGCCCGCCGGAGTGTGGTCCACGCATTGGCGCCGTGTCGCACCCACCGCGTTCGGCTCGCACGCGTCTGTGCCGACCCGGACTCGTCACCGTCGGACTCGCCCCCCGCGGAATGGAACTGGTCTGACTCAAGCAGGGAGTCGGCCTCACCGGGACGCGCCCATCGGGCTGCGCGCCACTGCAACGGTGTGACGCACTGCCAGGCGCGAGGTCCGATAGCTGGTGCGAAATCGCCCGGTGAGGCCGATCGGCAGTCGACCCTCCGGTCAGCCGGCGGCTTTCTTCAAGCGGCGGCGTTCGCGTTCGGACAGGCCTCCCCAGATGCCGAACCGCTCGTCGTTGGCGAGTGCGTATTCCAAGCACTCGGAGCGGACATCGCAGGACAGACAGACCCGCTTTGCTTCCCGGGTGCTGCCACCCTTCTCTGGGAAAAAGGCCTCAGGATCGGTCTGGGCGCACAGCCCACGCTCCTGCCAGGACAGTTCCTCGTTCTCGGTCATCGGAAAAAAGACCATCTCACCCACCGTGGTTCCTCCCTTTTCTGTTCCCCAGCCACGGAAATACGTCGGCGGCGGAACCGAAGACCCGAGTACCCCTACCCGGGCCGGTAGCCCCACGTGGTCCGGTTCCCCGGCGCTGACGTGGTTGTAATTACATTGGTGTGACTCGGAGTCGTCAACCCCAATTCCCATATCTGTGGATGACTTGCCGCCGAAATGCCACATCTTGGGTCATTCGTGGGTTCCATCCACAGCCATACGGGTGATTGGCGGGCATCTGGGTGACGGGCGGGCGTGGGCGTCCCGGCTGCCCAATCGGCGGTCCCCCACCGAGCCCCCGCCGATCCCCCTCCGAGCCCCCACCGAGCCCCCTGCCGAGCCCCCACCGAGCCCCCTGCCGAGCCCCCTGCCGACAGACACCCGGCGCCGAGCGACCGCGGTTGTTGGGGAGCCGGCCAGGAGCGCCGCCTCAGCGGCGGAGGCCTTCCGTCGCAGGCGAG
>WBZT01000882.1_pt1 | contig 23163 bp, 22 predicted proteins | sample 5204241 | NCBI WGS metagenome assembly WBZT01 (sample SAMN12344358, study PRJNA552823) | activated sludge metagenome | biome: Activated sludge suspended growth; feature: Nitrification reactor; material: Wastewater; isolation source: activated sludge from nitrification reactor of wastewater...
CGGGTCGCCCTTCCGCTGGCGCGGCCGGCCGTGGCGGGCGGCGTGGCCCTGGTCGTCATGGAGAGCCTGGCCGAGTTCGGCGCGGTGTCGTATTTCGGCGTGCCCACCTTCACCACCGGGATCTATCGCGCCTGGTATGCCTTCGGCGATCCGGTCGCCGCCTCCCAGCTGGCCGCCAGCCTGCTGGCCGTGGTGGCCCTGGCCCTGGTGCTGGAGAAGGCCAGTCGCGGCCGGGCCCGCTTCGACGACGCCGGCGGCCGCCCCTCGGCGCGGCCGAACCTGGTCGGCTGGCGCGCCGCCCTGGCCACCGTCGCCTGCCTGGTCCCCCTGATCGGCGGCTTCCTGCTGCCGGGCGGCCTGCTGCTCGCCATGGCCGTGGGCGAGGGGGATAGCCAGTTCGGCGTGAAATACCTGGCGCTGGCCGGGAATAGTCTGGCTCTGGCGGGGATCGCCAGCCTGCTGGCGGTGATCGTCGCCCTGCTCCTGGCCTATGCCGGCCGGGCCCATCCGGGCGGGCTGATGGCGGGCGTCAAGCGTCTCGCTTCCCTCGGCTATGCCGTGCCCGGCACGGTGATCGCGGTGGGCGCCCTGATTCCGCTGACGGCCCTGGACCATGCCCTGATCGCCTGGGCCCGCGCGCAATGGGGGATGTCCCTGGGCCTGGTCATCACCGGCACCGCCACCGCCCTGGTGTTCGCCTATCTGGCCCGTTTCCTGGCGGTGGCGCTGAACGCGGTGGAATCGAGCCTGGCGCGCATCCGTCCCAGCCTGGACGAGGCGGCCCGCAGCCTGGGCGCCAGCCGCGCCGGCCTGCTCGCCCGGGTGCATGTGCCGTTGCTGTCGGGGGGCATCGTTTCGGGATTGCTGCTGGTATTCGTCGACGTGATGAAGGAGCTGCCCGCCACCATCGTGCTGCGCCCCTTCAACTTCGAAACCCTGGCCACCCAGGTCTACATCCTGGCGGCGGACGAGCGCCTGGCCGAGGCGGCGACGCCCTCCCTGATCATCGTCGCGGTCGGGCTGATCCCCGTGGTGCTGCTGTCACGCACCATGCGGCGCAAGTAGGGCGCCCCCGGCAAGGGCCATGCATCCCTCGCCGGGATGCGGGGCGATCACTTCCAGCCGGCGCGATCGATGAAGCGCTGGGCCTTCGGCGTGTATTGCGCGAGCACCCCGGCGGACAACTGATCCACCTTGAACTTGCCCAGGGCATTGAGTTCCCGGTTGTCCAGCTTGACCGAGGCGGACACCGGCCATTCGTTGTTGCCGTTGGCGAAATAGGCCTGGGCTTCGTCCGACGCCAGGTACTCCAGGAACTTGACCGCCGCCGCCTTGTTGGGCGCGTGCTTGAGCATGCCGCCGCCGGAGATGTTGACGTGGGTGCCCTTGCCTTTCTGGCCGGGGAAGACGATGCCGACCTTCCTGATGACGTCCTGGTCTGCGGGCTTGTCCGAAGCCATGAGGCGGGCGTAGTAATAATGGTTGCTGATCGCCACGTCGCATTCCCCGGCGGCGACGGCCCGGATCTGGTCGGTGTCTCCGCCCTTGGGGGCGCGCGCCAGATTGGCCACCAGGCCGCGCGCCCAGTCCAGGGCGTTCTCGTCGCCGAGGTGGTAGATCATGGAGGCCATCAGGGTGCGGTTGTAGACGTGGCCGCCGCTGCGCACGCAGATCTTGCCCTTGAACCGGGGGTTGGCCAGGTCGGTGTAGTCCCGCACCTCATCGGGCTTGATCTTGTTCCGGTCGTAGGCGATGACGCGGGCGCGGTATGCGTAGCCGAACCAGCGGTTGTCCTCGCCCCGGAACTGGGCGGGGATGCGGGCATCCAGGGTCTTCGAGCGTACCGGGGCGAACAGGCCGGCGTCGTCCGCTGCCTGCAGGTTGGCGGCGTCCACCGTGATGAAGACGTCGGCGGGGCTGGCCGCGCCCTCGCGGCGGATGCGCTGGATCAGTTCGTCTTCCTTGCCGTCGATGCGGTTGATGCGGATGCCGGTGGCCTTGGTGAAATTGGCATACAGCAGCTCGTCGGTCTGATAGTGCCGGGAGGAGTAGAGGTTCAGGACGGAATTATCGGCTTGAGCCGGGGTCAGGCTCGCCAGGCCGGCAATAAGGGTGGTGGCGAGGGCGGTGAGATAACGGTTCATGACAGCTTCCTGTTAGGGTTTGGGCAGACCGACAGACGCGGTGCGCCATATAAACACAAATGGGAATAGCTATCAATAATATCCTGCGCCTGGGAAATCCGTGTCCCGGGGTCTATCCGTCGCAAGGGTGCATTTTCCCTGGCCGTTGGGCTTAATCGGGGAGACGACGAAAGCGGATGAGGGTGTTGAGCCGGCCTTCGAACCAGGCGTCATAGCCGACCTCGTTGCCGTGCCGGCTTACGGCGAAACCGGGTTGCGCCAGGGGTTCGACATCGAGGAAAACGATCTTGGGGGTCTCGATGCTGACCTTCATGCTGACGCGCATGGGGTAGTAACCATCCAGGAAACGTCGCATGTAGGGGCCGTTCGCCAGGCTGTAGATGCCCGCGCCATCGGCACTCAGGGCCCGGGTTTCGGCGCGGATGCAGATCAGGGCGTTGGCCTCGACCTGTTCCATCTGGACGGTATTTTCGTGGACCCAGGCCTTGCCGATGTTTTCGCGGCGCTCGACGCGGATGTCACGGATGCGTTCCCGGTTGTAGACGATCTGCATGCTGGGCACCGGGTCGAGATGCTGATGGCACTGTTCCAGCCTGACCCAGCCGGTATTCAGGCTGTCCTCGCCGAGGAAGACATGATTCCGATGGTGGTGTACGGGCTTTTCCGGTGGCGAGGGCAGGAAGCGCAGGCCACCCTCGTTGACCTCGGAAACCCCCTTGAAGAACATCTCTTCCTCGCTGGGCGCGGCCCAGACCCAGGCGGGCAGCAGAATCGCGCCCAGGAGAAGCCTGGCGCCTGTTTCAGCGGGGATCATGTCCGGCGTGATCCCCGCCGCATGGGCGCTTATTCGCCCGGCAAGACACGGCGGGCGCCGTTGAAGCGCGAGGCCCAGTATTTCTGGTCCATGCGGGAGATGGTCACGGCCTTGGTTCGGGTGCTGCTGGCGTGGACGAATTCGCCATTGCCCTTGTAGATGCCGACATGGGAATTGGGCCGCTTGCGGGTGTTGAAGAACACCAGGTCTCCGGGCTTGAGCTCGTCCTTCGCCACCTGTTCGCCTTGCGTGCTCATGTCGCGGGCGCTGCGGGGCAGGGTGACGCCGGCGGTTTCCTTGTAGACGTGCTTGACGAAGCCGCTGCAATCCAGGCCTTTTTCCGGGTTGCTGCCACCGAACCGGTAGGGGGTTCCCAGCATGCTCAAGGCCTTGAGCAGCGGCTGGGCCCTGGCCTTCATGCCGTCCACGATGCCCGCATCGGCATCGGTTTCACTCGCGGGCGAGGGCATGGCAACGCCGAGGGCGGAGACCAGCAGGGCTAGTAATGACAAACGACGCGACAGTAGGCGCATGCGGGCGGGTTGTCGAAAAATTTGACACAAAAAGTGGCGCGATTAAGCCATCAAATCGACAAGCTTGTCTACTATGGTATTGTTCTTGTTGATAACCAACATGAAGGAGATGCTACATGTCCATTGAAAATAAAACAGAAATCTCCGAAGTCATACGCGCGGCGGCGGGCGATGAGGCGCAATTGCGGGAACGGGTGCGGGCCCTGGTCATGAAGGCGCTGGTGGATCATCAGGCGGATCCGGCCAGCGTTCGCGACATCATGCGCGACACCCTGGCCGGTTTGGGAGATGGACTGCTAGAACGGGGAAGCCAGGCCGGCAGCGCCCTGCGGGAAGCGGTGGCGGGCCTCGACGAAGCCGTGGGACGTTCCGTCTACGCCATGCGGATGGCCATGGAGGAGGCCTGGGACATGGGCCAGAACTTCGCCACCACCGATTTGAAGGACACCGTGGACGCCATGAAGGACCTGGAGGAGGACCTGCTCTCCAGCATCAAGGAGGCTTCGGACAAGACCCAGGGCTGGCTCAAGGGGGAGTATGCCGACCTCGGCGGGCACCTGGCGCGCAATGGCACGGACACCGGGGCGCAGGTGCGCGCGGTGCTGGAAAGGCTGAACAGCCGCATGAGCGGCATCGCGCTGGGCTCCGGGGCGGAAACCCTGGCGACCGCGAAGGAGGCCAGGGCCCGTTTGACGGCGGTGGCCTCGGGCATCCTGCGCGGCCTGGCCGACGCCCTGGACAACAAGCGCGCCTAAACCCCCCTCATGCTGCGTGAAACCTTGTCCATGGTGCGGGATCTGTCGCGCCTGCATGAGATCGCCTCGGTCCTGATCCGCTACGGCTGGGGGGATGTGGTCCGCATGCTGGGGGTCTCCCATCTGCTGGAGCGGGCGGGTCGGCTGCTGCACTGGCAGACGTCCAACGACGTCGCCCAACTCGATCTTCCGGTCCGTATCCGCCTGGCGCTCACCGAGCTGGGACCGACCTTCGTCAAGATGGGGCAGATCCTCGCCACCCGGGTGGATGTCTTTCCGCCCGGGTGGATCGCCGAGTTCGAGAAGTTGCACAGCAAGGTGCCCCCCGTGCCATTCGAGCAGTTGCGGCCGGGTCTGGAACAGGTCTGGGGCCATGAGGTGGAGGCCGTGTTCGCCGGCTTCGAGCTGGAGCCCTTCGCGGCCGCCTCCATCGCCCAGGTGCACCGGGCCCGCCTGCGCGACGGCGCGCCGGTGGTGGTGAAAATCCGTCGGCCCGACATCCTGCCGAAGATCGAGGCCGACCTGCGCATCCTCAGCCATCTGGCCAGGCTCATGGAAATCCAGATGCCGGACACGCGGCGCTACCGTCCGGTCCAGATCGTGGGGCAGTTGAAGCGTTCATTGCTGCGGGAGTTCGACCTGATCAAGGAGGCCCGCAACCTGGAGTCCTTCGCGGAACGCTTCAGGGATGACGACACCGTGCATATCCCCCGCGTGTACTGGGAATACTGCTCGGAAAGCGTGAACGTCCAGGAAGAACTGGTGGGCGTGCCCGGCACGGAAATGGCGCGCGCCCGGGCGGAGGGCTTCGACCTGACGCTGCTGGCGGCCCGGGGCGCCGACGCGGTGCTCAGGATGATCCTGATCGACGGGTATTTCCATGCCGATCCCCATCCCGGCAACGTCGTCTACCTGCCGGGCAATCGCCTGGGGCTGCTGGATTTCGGCATGGTGGGCCGCATCACCGACAGCCGCCGCGAGCAGCTCATCGATTTCCTGGAGGCGCTCATCCAGAAGAACGAGGCCGGCATGCTCAATGTCCTCACCCAGTGGGCGGGGGACGCGGAGATCGACGAGGAACACCTGGCCTATGACATTTCGGAGATGGTGTTCGGTTATGACAACCTGTCCCTCAAGGACATCCGCATCGGCGCCCTGCTGAGCGAAGTCACCGGGGTCATGCGCGACAACCACCTGTCCCTGCCCCCCGACCTGACCCTGCTGTTCAAGGCCATCATCACCCTGGAGGGCCTGGGCTACCAGCTCGATCCGGACTTCCATATGGTGGATCACCTGACGCCCTTCGTGCGGCGGGTGATGGAGGCGCGCTATTCGCCCCAGGCCCTGGCCCGGCGCACGCGGCGCGGCTTGCGGGAAATCGCCGAGATCGTGGTCGGCCTGCCGCGGGATGTGGCGCGCCTGTTCCGCATGGCGCGCCGGGGCCGGTTGCGCATCGATCTGGATCTCAAGCGCCTGGACCATTTCGGCCTGCAACTCAATCAAGCCGCCAACCGACTGACCATGGGCGTGCTGACCGCCTCCCTGGTGGTGGGCTCCAGCATCATCATGACCGTGGAGGGCGGGCCGGAACTGTTCGGGCTGCCGTTGTTCGGCCTGCTGGGGTTCGTGGTGGCCTTTTTCAACAGCCTCTGGATCATCCACGCCATCTGGCGCTCGGGCCGGGATTGAGCCGGGCCCGGCGCCCAAGGCCCCGAAGGCGCCAGAAAGTGCCTGAAGGTGGCCATTCCGCGATCTGAAGATTCCGCTTCCCCTGTCGATATTTGGTTACAATTTTTGCTTGAAGGGGTGACAGATGAAACGTTCCATTGGGCTGGTCGCGTTGGGGATGGCCATGTTCGTATCCGCGGTGGCCGCGGAGCCGGAGGCCGCGAGCGAGGCGGAAAAGGACAGGATCCGGGCCATCGTCAAGGAGGTGATGCGCGAGTACGCCGCCAGCCTGAGCGACAAGAAAACACCCGAGGGCGCCCGGGAGATCATGCGCGAGATCGCGCGCGGCAATCGGGACTTCGTGCGCGCCAAGGGCCCCGCCCATTTCAAGCCGTTCCTGAATGACCAGCATCCCCGCGCCACGGTGGTGACCTGTTCCGACTCCCGGGTGCATACCCATGCCCTGGACGCCACGCCGGATGGCGATCTGTTCATGATCCGCAATATCGGTAACCAGATCGCAACGGCCGAAGGCTCGGTGGAATACGGCGTGCACCACCTGCATACCCCCCTGCTGCTGGTCGTCGGCCATGTGGCCTGCGGCGCCATCAAGGCGGCGTCCGGCGACTATGGCCAGGAATCTCCCGCCATCCAGCGGGAACTGGATGCCCTCCAGATCGCCAAGGGCGACCCGGGCCTGAACAGCGTCAAGCAGAACGTGAACAACCAGGTCCGCCTGGCCCTGGGCAAGTTCGAGGCGGAAGTCATGAGCGGCCAGCTCACCGTGGTGGGCGCCGTCTATGACTTCAGGAACGAGATGAAGCAGGGCCAGGGCAAGCTCAACATCGTCAACGTCAACGGCGAGACCGATCCGGCAAAGATCGCCAGGCTGGATCTCATGCAGGGGCTCGATGCCCCCGCGTCCAAGGCTGCGCCCCGCGCGACTGCGCGCAAGGCGCCCGCCAAGGAAGCTTCCCCCAAGGAGTCGGCCGATGGTGAGGCCGATGCCAAGGAATCCGCAAAGCAAGACTCGAAATAGGAAGGAAACCGAGCACCATGGAACGTATCTACAACTTCAGCGCCGGTCCGGCGGTTTTACCCCGCGAAGTCCTGGAACAGGCCCGCGACGAACTGGTCAACTGGCAGGGCTGCGGCATGTCCGTCATGGAAATGTCCCATCGCGGCAAGGAGTACATGGGCATCCAGGCCCAGGCCGAGGCCGATCTGCGCGAGCTGATGGCCATTCCCGCCAACTACAAGGTGCTGTTCGTGCAGGGCGGCGCTTCCAGCCAGTTCGCCATGGTTCCCATGAACCTGCTGCGCGGCAAGGCCTCCGCCGACTACCTGAACACCGGCGAGTGGTCCAAGAAGGCCATCAAGGAAGCCAAGAAGTACGGCGCCGTGAACGTGGTGGCCAGCTCCGAGGACAGGAACTTCTCCTACGCCCCCACCCAGGACGCCTGGAAACTGGACCCCAACGCGGCCTACGTGCACTACACGCCCAACGAGACCATCGGCGGCGTGGAGATCTTCTGGACCCCCCAGACCGGCGACGTGCCCCTGGTGGCCGACATGTCCTCCACCATCCTGTCGCGGCCCATGGACGTGTCGAAATACGGCCTGATCTACGCCGGGGCCCAGAAGAACATCGGCCCGGCCGGCGTCACCGTGGTCATCGCGCGCGACGACCTGATCGGCCAGACCGTGGCCGGCACGCCCACCATGTTCGACTACAAGACCCACGCCGACAACGAGTCCATGTACAACACCCCGCCCACCTACGGCATCTACATCGCCGGCCTGGTGTTCAAGCTGCTGAAGGCCAAGGGCGGCCTGGCCGCCATGGAGAAGACCAACCGCCAGAAGGCCGGGCTGCTGTACGACTACCTGGATGCCACCGGCTTCTACAACTCGCCGGTGGCCAGGGAAAACCGTTCCCTGATGAACGTGCCCTTCACCCTGAAGGATGCGGCCCTGGACGAGGACTTCCTCAAGGGCGCCAAGGCCCGCGGCCTGGTGCAGTTGAAGGGCCATCGTTCCGTGGGTGGCATGCGCGCCTCCATCTACAACGCCATGCCGGTGGAAGGCGTGCAGGCGCTGGTGGATTACATGAAGGACTTCGAGAAGTCGCGCGGCTGATTCCGCGCCCCCTTCGCGGCCGGCGCCCGGGCGCCGGCCTGTCTTTATTTCCGGAGAGAGACCCAGCATGGCCAAGCCCCAGAAAATTCTCACCCTGAACGCGATTTCCAAGCGCGGACTTGCACGCCTGCCCGACAACTACAACGTCGGCAACGACATCCCAGACCCGGATGCCATCCTGGTGCGTTCCCAGGTCATGCACGAGATGCCCATCCCGGACAGCGTCCTGGCCATCGGCCGGGCCGGCGCCGGCACCAACAACATCCCGGTGAAGGCCATGAGCGAGCGCGGCGTGGTGGTGTTCAACGCCCCCGGCGCCAACGCCAACGCGGTGAAGGAACTGGTCATCGCCGGCATGCTGATGGGCGCCCGCAACCTGCTGCCGGCCCTGAATTTCGTCGCCGGCCTGCACGGCGACGACGAATCCCTGCACAAGCAGGTGGAGGCGGGCAAGAAGCACTTTGTCGGCCATGAACTGCCGGGCCGCACCCTGGGCGTCATCGGCCTGGGCGCCATCGGCTCCCTGGTGGCGGACGCCGCCATACGCCTGGGCATGCATGTCATCGGCTTCGACCCGGAGATCACCGTGGACGCCGCCTGGCGCCTGCCGTCCCAGGTCAAGAAGGCCGCCTCGGTGGACGATCTGGTCAAGCATGCCGATTTCATCAGCCTGCACACTCCCCTGGTGCCCGCCACCAAGGATCTGATCAATGCCGAGCGGGTGAAGATCATGAAGAAGGGCTGCGTGCTGCTCAACTTCGCCCGGGACGGCATCGTCAACGAGGAAGCCGTGCTGGCCGGCCTGAAAGACAACAAGCTGCACGCCTACGTGTGCGACTTCCCCAGCAACCTGCTGCGCCAGCATGAGCGATTCGTGGCCCTGCCGCACCTGGGCGCCTCCACGGAAGAGGCGGAGGAGAACTGCGCCATCATGGTGGCGGAACAGGTGGCCGATTACCTGGAGAACGGCCATATCCTGAACTCGGTGAACTTCCCCAACCTCAGCCTGCCCCGGGAATCCGCCTTCCGCCTGGCCATCGCCAACGCCAACGTGCCCAACATGCTGGGCCAGATCTCCACCACCCTGGCCGGCGCCGGCCTCAACATCCACAACATGGTGAACAAGTCCAAGGGCGACATGGCCTTCACCCTGGTGGACGTGGACAGCGCCGTGTCCGATGCGGTGATCGCCCATCTCGCCGCCATCCAGGGCGTGCTGCGCATCCGCTACCTGCCCGCGGCCTGAGCCCCATGAGCGACCCACTCCTCGCCTTGCGCAACCGCATCGACGCGGTCGACGACCAGGTTCTCCAGTTGCTGAACGAGCGGGCCCGCCTGGCCCAGGAGGTCGGCCATCTCAAGAACGGCGTCATCTACAAGCCGGAGCGGGAAGCCCAGGTGGTGCGGCGCATGCAGTCCACAAATCCGGGCCCCCTGACGCCGGAATCCGTCTCCGTCATCTACAAGGAGATCATGTCCGCCTGCCGCTCCCTGGAGCAGCCCCTGACCATCGCCTACCTGGGGCCGGAGGGCACCTTCTCCGAGGCGGCCGCCATCAAGCACTTCGGCCATGCCGCCATCGGCCTGCCCTGCGCCAGCATCGACGAGGTGTTCCAGGCGGTGGAGCGGGGCGAGGCCCACTACGGCGTGGCGCCGGTGGAGAACTCCACGGAAGGGGCGGTGAACCGCACCCTGGACCTGATGCTCAACAGCCCCCTGAAGATCTGCGGCGAGGTGATGCTGCGCGTGCGCCAGCACCTCATGCGCAAGGGCGAGGGCCTGGACGGCATCCAGGCGGTCTATTCCCACGCCCAGTCCCTGGGCCAGTGTCACGAGTGGCTGAACCAGCACCTGCCCGGTGTCGAAACCATCCGCGTCACCAGCAACGGCGAAGCCGCCCGCATGGCCGCGGGGAACCCGGAGGCCGCCGCCATCGCCGGCGAGCTGGCGGCCGAGCGCCATGGCCTCGCCATCGTCGCCCGCGACATCGAGGACGAGCCCAACAACACCACCCGTTTCCTGGTGCTGGGGCCGGAAGAGACCGCGCCCTCCGGGCGCGACAAGACCTCCCTGGTGCTGTCGGTGCGCAACAAGCCCGGCGCCCTGCTGGACCTGCTGGCTCCCTTCGCCGGCCACCACATCGGCCTGTCCAAGCTGGAATCCCGGCCGGCCCGCAGCGGCGCCTGGGAATACGTGTTCTACGTGGATCTGGAAGGCCATATCAGCAACCCCGAAATCCAGCGCGCCCTCGAGGCCGTGCGGGAACATTGCACCTTCCTCAAGGTACTGGGCGCCTATCCCGTCGCCGTCTGAAGCCAGTCCTGCCCCATCCCGTCCCATCCCATGTCCCTCTCCGAACTGTCTCCCCACTACGTCCGCGCCATCGCTCCCTACCAGCCCGGCAAGCCCATTTCCGAACTGGCCCGGGAGATGGGCCTGAACGAAGCGGACATCGTCAAGCTGGCTTCCAACGAGAACCCCCTGGGCATCGGCTCCAGGGCGAAACAGGCCATCGCCGATGCCATGGCTGAAATCAGCCTCTATCCGGACGGCAACGGCTTCGCCCTGAAATCCGCCCTGGCCGCCCGGCTGGACGTGGGCCTGGACCAGATCGTCCTGGGCAACGGCTCCAACGACGTGCTGGACCTGGTGGCCCGGGCCTTCCTGGCGCCGGGCACCTCCGCCGTCTATTCGCGCCACGCCTTCGCCGTCTATCCCCTGGCCACCCAGGCCGCCGGCGCCATCGGCATCGAGGCGCCGGCCAAGGATTTCGGCCACGACCTGGACGCCATGCTGGCCCGGGTGAAAAGCCATACCCGCGTGGTCTGGATCGCCAATCCCAACAACCCCACCGGCACCCTGCTCGACAACGGGGCCTTGCATGCCGCCCTGGCCGCCCTGTCCCGGACCGAGGCCGTGGTGGTGCTGGACGAGGCCTATGTGGAATACATGGACCCGGAACGTCGGGCGCCGTCCCTGCAATGGCTGGAAGAGTTTCCCAACCTGATCCTCACCCGCACCTTCTCCAAGGCTTACGGCCTGGCCGGGCTGCGCGTCGGCTACGCGGCGTGCCGGCCCGAGGTGGCGGATCTGCTCAACCGGGTGCGCCAGCCCTTCAACGTCAACAGCCTGGCCCTGGCCGCCGCCACCGCGGCCCTCGATGACGCGGAGTTCCTGGACCGGACCAAGCGGCTGAACGATGCCGGCATGATGCAGCTCACCGAGGGCTTCAGGCGCCTGGGTCTGGAGTGGATTCCCTCCGCCGGCAATTTCGTCGCCGCGCGGGTGGACGAGGCGGGCGACGCCATGCCCATCTTCCGGGCCTTGCTCGGGAAAGGCGTCATCGTCCGTCCGGTGGGCAACTACGCCATGCCGGAATACCTGCGCGTCAGCGTGGGCCTGCCGGAGCAGAACGCCCGCTTCCTGACGGCGCTGGGCGAAATCCTGGAGGCCCGGTGATCGATCACCTGGTCGTCGTCGGCGTCGGCCTGATCGGCGGTTCCTTCGCCCTGGACCTGAAGAAGAAGGGGCTGGTGGGGCGGATAACCGGCGTCGGGCGCGGCCGGGCCAACCTGGAGAAGGCCCGGGAACTGGGCATCATCGATGCCATCGCCGAGCACGCCGGCGAAGCGGTGGCCGATGCCGACCTGGTCATGATCGCCGTCCCGGTGGGCGCCATGGCCGCCCTGTTCCGGGAGATCGCCCCGAGCGTGCCGCCCCGCTGCATCCTCACCGACGCCGGCAGCACCAAGCAGGATGTGATCGCCGTCGCCCGGGCCGGCCTGGGTGAAAAAATCGCCCGCTTCGTGCCGGGCCACCCCATCGCCGGCGCCGAAACCAATGGCGCCGAGGCCGCCCGCGGCGGCCTGTTCCAGCGCAAGCCCTGCATCCTGACGCCCCTTCCCGAAAACCGGGCGGAGGACGTCGACGTTGTCCAGTCCTTGTGGCGGGCCTGCGGCGCCCAGGTCACCAACATGGAACCCATGCAGCACGACAAGGTATACGCGGCGGTCAGCCACCTGCCCCATCTGGTGGCCTTCGCGCTGATGGACGAACTCGCCGGTCGCCCCAACGCGGAAACCTATTTCCTGCATGCGGGCAGCGGTTTTCGCGATTCCACCCGCATCGCCGGCAGCCATCCGGAAATGTGGCGGGATATCGCCCTGGCCAACAAGGATGCCCTGGTGGTCGAGCTGGACGCCTTCATCGACAAGCTGGGACGCATCCGCGACCTGGTGGCCGCCGGCGACGGCGCGGCCCTGGAGGCCCTCTTCACCCGGGCTCGGGAAGCCCGGCAGCACTGGATCAAGGGAAAATGATGGAGCATCTCGACCTGCCGGCCCTGTCCGGCGCCCGGGGGACGCTGCGGCTGCCCGGTTCCAAGAGCATTTCCAACCGCATCCTCCTGCTCTCGGCCCTGGCGTCCGGGCAGACCCTGGTGCGGGGCCTGCTGGATTCCGACGACACCCGGGTCATGCTGGACGCCCTGCATCGCCTGGGCGTGGCCTGGAAGCGCGTGGAGGGCACGGACGACTACCGGGTGGACGGCGTGGGCGGTCCCTTCCCGGTGAAATACGCCAACCTGTTCCTGGGCAACGCCGGCACCGCCTTCCGCAGCCTCACCGCCGCCTGCGCCTTCGCCCACGGCGACTACACCCTGTCCGGCGTGCCGCGCATGCACGAGCGGCCCATCGGCGACCTGGTGGACGCCTTGCGCCAGGCCGGCGCCCGGATCGACTACACGGAAAACGACGGCTTCCCGCCCCTGCACATCACGCCTCCCGAGCCGGTCGAGGGGGAGATCGGCGTCAAGGGCAACGTCTCCAGCCAGTTCCTCACCGGCCTGCTGCTGGCCGCGCCCCTGCTGGGCCGGGAAGTGGCGATCCGGGTGGAAGGCGAGCTGATCTCCAAACCCTACGTGGAGATCACCCTCAACCTGATGCGACGCTATGGGGTGGAGGTGATCCGTGAAGGCTGGCAACGCTTCACCGTGCCCGGCGCCACCTACCGCGGCCCCGGGGAGATCCTGGTGGAAGGCGACGCCTCGTCGGCCTCCTACTTCCTCGCCGCCGGCGCCATCGGCCACGGCCCGGTGCGGGTCCAGGGGGTGGGACGCAACAGCATCCAGGGCGACGTGCGCTTCGCCGAGGCCCTGGCCAGGATGGGCGCCGAGATCGGCTTCGGCCGGGATGCCTCGGCCGAGTGGATCGAATGCCGCCTGGGCTGCGCCGACAGGCTGCGCGCCATCGACCTGGACTGCAACCACATCCCGGACGCCGCCATGACCCTGGCGGTGCTGGCCCTGTTCGCCGATGGCACCACCACCCTGTCCAACATCGCTTCCTGGCGCGTCAAGGAAACCGACCGCATCGCCGCCATGGCCACGGAATTACGCAAACTCGGCGCCTCCGTCGAGGAAGGGCGGGATTTCATCCGCGTCACCCCGCCCGCCAAGCTCGTCGCCAACGCGGAAATCGACACCTACGACGACCACCGCATGGCCATGTGCTTCTCCCTGGTGGCCCTGGGCGGCGTGCCGGTGCGCATCAACGATCCCAAGTGCGTGGCCAAAACCTTCCCGGATTACTTCGAGCGCTTCGGCGCCATCACCCACGTTTCCAGCTTCTGCGCCTCATGACTGTTTCCGGCATCCCCGTCATCGCCATCGACGGTCCCTCCGCTTCCGGCAAGGGCACCGTGGCCGCCCTGGTGGCCCAGGCCCTGGGTTTCCACTACCTGGACAGCGGCGCCATCTACCGGGTCACCGCCTTCGCGGCCCAGCGCGCCGGGGTGTCCCTGGACGACGAGGCCGCCCTGGCGCGACTGGCCAGGGGGCTGGACCTGCGTTTCGAAGGGGGCGAGGTGTTCCTGGACGGGGAGCCGGTGGGAGACGCCATCCGTACCGAGGAAGCCGGGCGCGCCGCGTCGAGGATCGCCGCCCTGCCGGTGCTGCGCGCGGCCCTGCTGGAGCGCCAGCGGGCCTTCCGCCAGGCGCCCGGTCTGGTGACCGACGGACGCGACATGGGCTCGGTGGTCTTCCCGGACGCCACCGTCAAAATCTTCCTCACCGCCAGCTGCGAGGAACGGGCGAAAAGACGCTATAAGCAGTTGATTGAAAAAGGTTTCGATGCTAACCTCGCCGCCCTGTTTCAGGACTTGAGCGAGCGGGACGCGCGGGATGCCGCCCGAGCCGCCGCGCCCCTGAAGCAGACGGCGGATGCCGCTTTGCTGGATACCACCGGCCTGAGCATTTCCCAGGCCGTGGAGCAGGTGCTCCAGGGGTACCGGACAGCCACCGCCGCTTGAACCGCCGAAAGGCCATGCCCGGAATGACCGGCTGCCTTTCGGTTTTGTTTTTTTAACCAACCCGCCGTGGCGACACGGTTTTTCTCAGGCCCCTACATGTCCACCGCAACCGCTACCCAACCCGCCATGGAATCCATGGAATCCTTTGCCGCCATGTTCGAAGAAAGCATTTCCAAGCAGGAGATGCGTCATGGCGAAGTCATCACCGCCGAAGTCGTCGGCATCGATGACAACTTCGTCACCGTCAACGCCGGCCTCAAGTCCGAGAGCCTGATCCCCGTCGAGGAGTTCAAGAACGACCGCGGCGAAGTGGAAGTGACCGTGGGCGATTTCGTCCAGGTCGCCATCGAATCCATCGAGGACGGCTACGGCGCCACCAAGCTGTCGCGCGATCGCGCCCGCCGCCTGGCCGCCTGGCTGGACCTGGAAGCGGCCATGGAAGAGGGCCGCGTGGTCAAGGGCGTGATCAACGGCAAGGTCAAGGGCGGCCTCACGGTCATGTGCAACGGCATCCGCGCCTTCCTGCCCGGTTCCCTGGTGGACGTGCGCCCCATCAAGGACACCACGCCCTTCGAGAACAAGGAATCCGAATTCAAGGTCATCAAGCTGGACCGCAAGCGCAACAACGTGGTCGTGTCCCGCAAGGCCGTGCTGGAGCAGAGCATGGGCGCCGAGCGCGAGACCCTGCTGGCCAACCTGAAGGAAGGCGCCCAGGTCAAGGGCGTGGTCAAGAACATCACCGAATACGGCGCCTTCGTGGATCTGGGCGGCATCGACGGCCTGCTGCACATCACCGACCTGGCCTGGCGCCGCGTCAAGCACCCCTCCGAAGTGGTCACCGTGGGCGACGAGGTCACCGCCGTGGTGCTCAAGTTCGACCAGGAAAAGAACCGCGTCTCCCTGGGCCTCAAGCAGCTGGGCGAGGATCCGTGGGTGGGCCTGTCGCGTCGTTACCCCACCGGCACCCGCATGTTCGGCAAGGTGGCCAACCTGACCGACTACGGCTGCTTCGTCGAGATCGAGCCGGGCATCGAGGGCCTGGTGCACGTGTCCGAGATGGACTGGACCAACAAGAACGTCAACCCGTCCAAGATGGTTTCCCTGGGCGACGAAGTGGAAGTCATGGTGCTGGAGATCGACGAGGATCGCCGCCGCATCTCCCTGGGCATGAAGCAGTGCAAGTCCAATCCCTGGGACGATTTCGCCATGAACTACAAGAAGGGCGACAAGGTCCGCGGCCAGATCAAGTCCATCACCGACTTCGGCGTGTTCATCGGCCTGAACGGCGGCATCGACGGCCTGGTGCACCTGTCCGACCTGTCCTGGAGCCTGCCCGGCGAGGAAGCCCTGCGCAACTACCGCAAGGGCGAGGAAGTGGAAGCCGTGGTGCTGGCCATCGACGTGGAGAAGGAACGCATCTCCCTGGGCGTCAAGCAGATGGAGAGCGATCCCTTCAACGCCTACGTGGCCACCCATGACAAGGGTTCCATCGTCAAGGGCAGCGTCAAGTCCATGGACGCCAAGGGCGCCGTGGTGACCCTGGACGGCGAGGTGGAAGGCTACCTGCGCGCCTCCGAGGTGTCCCGCGAGCGCGTCGAGGACATCCGCAACCACCTGAAGGAAGGCGACGAGGTGGAGACCGTGATCATCAACATCGATCGCAAGAACCGCCAGATCAACCTGTCCATCAAGGCCAAGGATGCCGCCGAGCAGTCCGAGGCCCTGCGCAAGCTGGCCTCCGAGCAGTCCACCGGCACCACCAACCTGGGTGCCCTGCTCAAGGCCAAGCTCGACAACAAGAGCGCTGAATGATTGAAGTGGGCGCCATGACCAAGTCGGAGCTGATCGCCCGGCTGGCGGAGCGCCATCCTCATCTGGTGGCGGCGGATGCCGAACTGGCGGTGAAGACGATCCTGGATGCCATGACCAGCAGTCTGGTGGAAGGGGAACGCATCGAGATCCGCGGGTTCGGGAGTTTCAGTCTCAATTTCCGGCCGCCCCGGGTGGGGCGCAATCCCAAGACCGGCGAGAAGGTCCATGTCGAAGGCAAGTATGTGCCCCACTTCAAGGCGGGCAAGGAATTGCGCGATCGGGTGGATTTCAAGGAATAAAGCTAGTCCAAGTCGTGAACTCGAAGGCGCCGCTCATCCCGGCGCCTTTTTTCTTGCTGGAGCATCGTGCCCGGGCCTGATGCGGCAAGGGCATGATTCCGGCTGAAATAGCCTCTACAATCCCGCTCATTCCAAGACCCGGCTCCCCTCGTGCGTTTGCTGGCACTCTCCGTAAAAATCATCTTGTTCCTTCTCCTGTTGGGATTCGCGGCCCTGAACAGCGACACGGTCACGTTGAGGTATTTCCTCGGCCTGGAATGGCAGGCGCCGCTTTCGCTGGTCATCCTGGTGGTGTTCGCCCTGGGGCTGCTCATCGGCCTGCTTGCCTGTTCCATGCGCCTGCTGCGCAGCCATCGTGAATTGCGCGGCTTGAGGAAAGAATTGGATAGGAACTGAGCATGGAATTCGAAGCCTGGTATCTGCTGGTCATCCCCCTGTTCTTCGCCCTGGGCTGGGTGGCGGCGCGGGTGGATATCCGCCACGTCATGCAGGAGTCCCGGGCGGTGCCCCGCTCCTATTTCAAGGGCCTCAACTACCTGCTCAACGAGCAGCCGGACAAGGCCATCGAGGCCTTCCTGGAAGTGGCCAAGATGGATCCGGACACCCTGGAGCTGCACTTCGCCCTGGGCGCCCTGTTCCGTCGTCGCGGCGAACTGGACCGGGCCATCCGCATCCACCAGAACCTGGTGGATCGGGCGGACCTGTCCCAGGACCAGCGCATGAAGGCCTTGTACGAACTGGGCCAGGATTTCCTGAAATCGGGTCTGCTGGATCGGGCCGAGTCCGTCTTCCGCCGCCTTGAAAGCGGCATCCACGCCCTGGACGCCCTGCGCAACATCCTTGAAATCCAGGTGCTCACCAAGGATTGGGAGCAGGCCATCCAGACGGCCGGACGACTGGAAAAACTGGGTTGCCCGGCCCAGAACGCGGATACCGCCCACTATTATTGCGAATTGGCCGTGGCCGCCATGCTCAAGGGCGACATCGAGGCCGCGCGGGCCTTCCTGGAACACGCCCTCGACGAGAACAAGCGTTCGGCCAGGGCCTGGCTGCTGAAAGGCGACCTGGAGATCAAGGCGGGCCGCGACGAAGACGCCATCGCGGCCTGGAGACGCCTGGAAGAACTCAATCCGGCCTATCTGTCCACCGTCGCCGAACGCCTGGTTCAGGTCCATACCCGCCTGGGACGGCAAGAGCAGGTGATCGCGCTGCTGAAGGCGTACCTGGATCGAAGCTCCAGCCCGGACCTGTTGCACCTGCTGTTCCAGACCGTGGCGGAAAATCAGGGCTGGGAGGCCGCGCGCCAGCTCGCCGCCGAGGAGCTCAAGCGCCATCCCAGCCTGCGCGCCCTGGATGATTATCTTCAGGCCAGCAACGCGGTGAACGTGGAGTCGGTGGAGGGCCGTCTGGCCCAGGACCTGGTGCATCGCCAAGTCAGTCGCACCGCCTATTACCAGTGCGCGAGCTGCGGCTTCAAGGCGCGCCAGTATTTCTGGCAATGCCCGGCCTGCGCGCGCTGGGAGAGCATTCCCCCGGAAAGGTCGGAGCATGACTGAGCCCGGCCTCGGCCCGCGCATCATCGTCGCCCTGGATTACCCGGATGCGGAATCGGCCCGCCGCGTCGTCGCCCGCCTGAGTCCGGAACTCTGCCGGCTCAAGGTGGGCAAGGAACTGTTCGTGGCCGCCGGCCCCGATTTCGTGCGCGAACTGGTGGCCCTGGGCTATGCGGTGTTCCTCGACCTGAAGTTCCACGACATCCCCCATACCGTGGCCCAGGCCTGCAGGGCGGCGGCTCGGCTCGGGGTGTGGATGGTGAACGTGCATGCTTCGGGTGGACCGCGCATGCTCGCCGCCGCCCGGGAAGCGCTGGAGGGACTGGAACGGCGTCCGTTGCTGATCGCCGTGACGGTATTGACCAGCATGGGGCCGGAGGAACTGGGCGCCATCGGCATCGATACCGGCCCCGAACAACAGGTCCTGCGCCTGGCCCGGCTCACCGCCGAAGCGGGCCTGGATGGCGTGGTCTGTTCCGCCCTGGAGGCCCCCGCCCTGCGCCGGGAATTGGGGCCGGATTTCCGCCTGGTCACGCCGGGCATCCGCCCCGCCGGCGGCGAGGTCGGCGATCAGACCCGCGTCCTTACGCCGATTCAAGCTTTGCGGGCAGGCGCCGATTATCTGGTCATCGGCCGGCCCATCACCCAGTCGGCCGAACCCGTCGCCACGCTGAAACAAATTTCCGCTGAAATCGGCGCTCGATCAACCTGAAGAAAACGGTAACAACCATGAAGATTGCCATCGCGGGCACCGGCTACGTCGGTCTCTCCAACGCCATCCTGCTGGCCCAGCACAATGAAGTGGTGGCCCTCGACATCGTCCCCGAGAAGGTGGAGATGCTCAATCGCAAGGTTTCGCCCATCATCGACAGCGAAATCGAGGACTACCTGAGCAACAAGCCCCTGAACTTCCGGGCCACCCTCGACAAGTCCGACGCCTATGCCGGGGCCGAGTATGTGGTCATCGCCACCCCCACCGACTACGACACCGAGACCAACTACTTCAACACCCGGTCCGTCGAGGCGGTGATCCGCGATGTCATGGCCCTCAACCCCCGCGCGATCATGATTCTCAAGTCCACCGTGCCGGTAGGCTACACCGCCAAGCTGAAGGCGGAGTTCAACTGTGAAAACCTGATCTTCTCGCCCGAATTCCTGCGCGAGGGCAAAGCCCTCTACGACAACCTCCACCCCTCCCGCATCATCATTGGCGAGCAATCCGAGAGGGCGGCGACCTTCGCCAGCCTGCTGAAGCAGGGTGCCATCAAGCAGGACATCCCGGTGCTGTTCACCGACTCCACCGAGGCCGAGGCCATCAAGCTGTTCGCCAATACCTACCTGGCCATGCGCGTGGCCTACTTCAACGAACTGGACACCTACGCCGCTACCCACGGGCTGGACACCAAGCACATCATCCAGGGTGTCTGCCTGGACCCGCGCATCGGCGAGCACTACAACAATCCTTCCTTCGGCTATGGCGGCTACTGCCTGCCCAAGGACACCAAGCAACTCCTGGCCAACTACCGGGACGTGCCCCAGAACCTGATGCGCGCCATCGTCGATTCCAACACCACCCGCAAGGACTTCGTCGCCGACAGCATCCTCAGTCGCAAGCCCAGGGTCGTCGGCGTCCATCGCCTGATCATGAAGAGCGGCTCGGACAACTTCCGCGCCTCCAGCATCCAGGGCATCATGAAGCGCATCAAGGCCAAGGGCATCGAGGTCATCGTCTACGAGCCGGTGCTGAAGGACGCGGAGTTCTTCCACTCACGGGTCGTCAATGACTTGGCCGAATTCAAGCGGCAATCCGACGTCATCGTCGCCAACCGCATCACCGACGACATCCGCGATGTGGCGGACAAGGTCTACAGCCGGGATCTGTTCGGAAAAGACTAGTCGACAGTAGGCAGTCGCCAGTAGGCGGAATCCAGCCACCGCCCTCGCTACCGCCCACTGATGACTGCCAACTGACTACTTTCACCTATGTACAAATCCATCGAAGATTTCGTCGGCAACACTCCCCTGGTCCGCCTGAAGAAGCTGCCGGGCGAAACCTCCAACGTGGTGCTGGTGAAACTGGAGGGCAACAACCCGGCTGGCTCCGTGAAGGACCGTCCGGCCCTGTCCATGATCGCCAAGGCCGAGGCACGGGGCGAGATCAGGCCCGGCGACACCCTGATCGAGGCCACCAGCGGCAACACCGGCATCGCCCTGGCCATGGCCGCCGCCATCCGCGGCTATCGCATGGTGCTGATCATGCCCGAGCACCTGTCCATCGAGCGGCGCCAGACCATGAAGGCCTACGGCGCCGAGCTGGTGCTGGTGAGCCGGGAAGCCGGCATGGAGGGCGCCCGGGACCTGGCCGAGCGGATGCAGCGGGAAGGCCGGGGCAAGATCCTCGACCAGTTCTCCAACCCGGACAACCCGGCGGCCCACTACGAATCCACCGGTCCCGAAATCTGGCGCGACACCGAAGGCAGGATCACCCACTTCGTCTCCAGCATGGGCACCACCGGCACCATCATGGGCTGCTCCCGCTACCTCAAGGAGCGCAACCCGGCCGTCCAGATCGTCGGCGTGCAGCCCCAGGAGGGCGCCCAGATCCCCGGCATCCGCAAATGGCCGGCGGAATACGTGCCCGGCATCTGCGATTACTCCCGGGTGGATCGCATGATCTACGTGGGCCAGGCCGAGGCGGAGGACACCACCCGGCGCCTGGCCGCCGAGGAGGGCATCTTCGCCGGCATTTCCTCCGGCGGCGCCCTGTTCGCCGCGCTGCAGCTTTCCAGGGATGTGGAGAACGCGGTCATCGTCTCCATCGTCTGCGACCGGGGCGATCGCTACCTGTCCACCGGAGTCTTCCCGGCTTGATGCCGACCTGCCGGGGCCCCCTGCTCAGACCGCGGGGGTTCCTCGTCATCGTCGTCTTCCTGCTGGCCACAGGATTGGCAAGGGTAGCCCTCGCCGATGAACGTCCTTCAGCCCCGGCCTTGTTGCTCGCCAACGTCTTCCAGAACCAGGCCGAAGTTTCCCGGTATTGGGTCAGCGAGAAGCTGGATGGCGCCCGTGCATTCTGGGACGGCAAGTCCTTGTGGTTCCGTAGCGGCCAGGTGGTCCATGCCCCTGACTGGTTCACCGCCGGATTTCCATCCCGCCCCCTGGATGGGGAACTCTGGCTGGGCCGGGGCGGCTTCGACCGCCTTTCCGGCATCGTGCGCAAGCAGCAAGCCGTGGACGAGGAATGGCGCCAGGTCCGCTACATGGTGTTCGAACTGCCGGAGGCGCCGGGCACCTTCAGCGAGCGCATCGAGGCCATGCGGGCTCTTGTCCGGACCGCCGCGCTGCCCTGGCTGCAAGCCGTGGAGCAGTTCCGCGTGGCCAATCGGGAAGAACTGATGCGGCACATGAACGAGGTGGTGCGGGCTGGAGGCGAGGGCCTGATGCTGCACCTGGCGGATGCGCCCTACGCAACCGGACGCGGCGATGTCCTGCTGAAGGTGAAACCCTGGCTGGACGCCGAAGCCAGGGTCGTCGGCCATGTGCCGGGGCAGGGCAAGTACCGGGGCGTGCTGGGGGCGTTGCGGGTGGAGATGCCGGATGGCCGGCGCTTCCGCATCGGCACCGGCTTCAAGGATGAAACGCGTCGTGCGCCGCCGCCCGTCGGCGCCATGATCACCTACCGCTATCGCGAACTGAACAAGAACGGCCTGCCCCGCTTCGCCAGCTACCTGCGCAGGCGCGAGACGTTTTGAGGATCAGTCTTTAGGTCAGGCTTTAGGACGGTACAGCAGGAAGACGGCCGGACGTTTCCGGAGGTCCGGCGCGGCGCCGCGCCAGGCCGCCACCGGCCGGGTGAGCAGATATTCGCTGTCCAGGGTCAGGTCGCGGGCGACCGTCACCAGGGTGTCATCCCGGCAGGCCGCCAGGATGGCTTCCAGCATGGCGGCATTGCGATACGGCGTCTCGATGAAGGCCTGGGCCGCGTCGTCCTTCTCGGCGCGCTTTTCCAGTTCGCGCAGGGCCTTGGCCCGGTCTTCCGGCCTGGTCGGGAGGTAGCCGTGGAAGGCGAAGCGTTGCCCCACCAGGCCGGAACCCATCAGCGCCAGCAGGATGGAGGAGGGGCCCACCAGCGGCCTGACTGCGATGCCGCGCAGATGGGCCAGGCGGGCCAGGTCGGCGCCCGGATCGGCCACCGCCGGGCAGCCCGCTTCCGAGATCAGGCCCACGTCCTGGCCGGCCAGCACTGGTGCCAGCAGGCTTTCCAGCTGGTTCTTGGGGGTGTGTTCGTTGAGTTCCAGCAGGGTCAGTTGCCGCAACGGAAGCGCGGTGGGCAACTGCTTGAGGAAAGCCCGGGCGGTCTTGGCCTGTTCGACGATGAAGACCGACAGTCCGGCGGCTATGCGGCGGGTCGCATCCGGCAGCACTTCCTCCGGCGGGGTGTCGCCCAGGGGGGTGGGAATCAGGTAAAGCGTGCCTGGAGCGGGCTTGCCTTCACGTTCCACCCTTCAGGCCTCGCCGCAAGTCAGCACATCCAGTCCTTCGTTGGCCAGCATCTCGGTGAGCTTGATCAGGGGCAGGCCCACCAGGGCATTGGGGTCCTCGGTCTCGTAGCGGGCGATGAGGGCGATGCCCAGGGACTCGCTGCGGGCGCTGCCGCAGCAGTTGTAGGGCCGGTCCTTCCGGAGATAGGCCTCGATCTGGGCGTCGCTGTAGTCGCGCATGACCAGGCGCACCGGGACGTTGGCGGTCTGCAAGGAGCCGGTCTTGGCGTTCAGCAGGGTCAGGGCGGTGTGAAATTCCAGGGTCTTGCCGCGCATGGCGCGCAGTTGCGCGACGGCATTGTCGTGGCTGCCGGGTTTGCCCAGTTGCACGCCTTCGAGCAGGGCGACCTGATCCGAGCCGATGATCAGGGCGTCGGGAAAGCGCTCGGCGACGGCGCGGGCCTTCAATACGGACAGGCGCTGGGCGGTGTCGTCGGGGGATTCGCCGGGCAGCGGCGTCTCGTCCACGTCCGGCGCGGCGACCTCGAAGGGCACGCCCAGGCGGGCGAGCAGTTCGCGCCGGTAGGGGGAGGTGGAGGCCAGCACGAGACGCATGGGGTGAAGGGTGAAGGGTGAAGGGTGAAGGGTGAAGGGGGAAG
>WBZT01000883.1_pt1 | contig 23161 bp, 28 predicted proteins | sample 5204241 | NCBI WGS metagenome assembly WBZT01 (sample SAMN12344358, study PRJNA552823) | activated sludge metagenome | biome: Activated sludge suspended growth; feature: Nitrification reactor; material: Wastewater; isolation source: activated sludge from nitrification reactor of wastewater...
GCGAAACTCAGACATGCTTCAATATCGCCCGGCTCAAGCGAAGGAAATTGTTTTAAAATATCCTCTTTGCTATCTCCCGATGCCAGAAATTCCAAAATACTTTGAACGGTTATTCGTTTACCGTTTGAGATCGGTTTTCCGTTGCAGATATTGTCGTCTACTATTATTCTGTTTGCTAATTTCGTCATATACTAAATATACATAATAATTTCACTTAGTAAAATTGAAAACCATAATTGATCCTTAATTTAAATAAAAACAGCAATGAAAGCGTCTGTTTGGCATTTAGATTTTGGTATTTGAGCTTGGTTCATCTAACTACCGGCATACCTGCGGATTTCCAATGTTCAATACCGCCTTTCAGGTTATACACTTTTTCGAATCCCATTTTCTTCATGGTATTCACAGCACCCGCGCTGCGTGAACCGCTTGCGCAGTAAACCAGGTACGTTTTGCTCTTATCAAGCTTTTCAACGTAACCTTTAAATCCGCCTGATGTATAGCTGACATTTTTTGCGCCGCTTATTTTATCGCCGCCAAACTCAAAGCCGCTGCGAACATCAAGTATCACTGCATCTTTTTCCTTTGTAAGGTCGCCAAACTCTGCCGGCTCAACATCCGCGCCGGTTGATTTAGGTCCGCTCAAAAAGAACTTATACACCAGCACCAAGGCTGCTATTACGGCAACTGCTATTATTATTTTATTGTTCATTCCCTGTAATTAATAGTATTTAGAACAACCGCTGCTGATTGCTAAACGTTAATCGATATTTTATTATTTATTATTTGTTATTTGCTGTTTGACAAAGCTATTCGCTGATCGCTTTTTTCGCCATCAAATTCAGCGCGCTGCCAACTTTGAACCAATCTATCTGCTGCTGGTTCATTGTATGATTCAGCATAACTTCATCTTCAGTACCATCAGAGTGCTTCAGGGTCATTTTCACCTGGCCGCCGGGAGCAATTCCTTTTACATCAAGATCTATCAAATCATCCTCGCGTACTTTATCATAATCAGCGGGATCCTCGAAGGTCAATGGCAGCATTCCCTGTTTCTTCAGGTTTGTTTCATGTATGCGAGCAAATGATTTTACAATTATCGCCTTGCCGCCCAAATGCCTCGGCTCCATTGCCGCATGCTCGCGTGATGAGCCTTCCCCGTAATTTTCTTCGCCAACAACAACCCAGGGGATGCCGTTAGCTTTGTAATGCCTTGCAACATTCGGAACCTCGTCATAAACACCGGTCACCAAATTCTTAACGTAATTGGTTTTATCGTTGAACCAGTTCACGGCGCCGATGAACATATTATTGGAGATGTTATCAAGGTGTCCGCGGAACCTTAGCCACGGGCCCGCCATCGAAATATGGTCAGTGGTACACTTACCCTTTGCCTTCAGCAGAAGCCTCATATTGCTGAAATCAACCGGATAATTGGGATGAACAAAGGGAAACAATCTTTGCAGCCTTTTGCTTTCTGGATTTATCTCAACCATTACCCTTGAGCCGTCTTCTGCAGGCGCAACATAACCGTTCACTCCCTTTAAATATCCATTCTTCGGAAGCTCATCGCCTTTCGGCTCTGCAAGCTTAACTTCTTTGCCTTCGGAGTTAGTTAACGTATCGGTTAGCGGGTTGAAAGTAAGCTTGCCTGCAAATGCAAGCGCGGTCACGATCTCAGGCGATGCAACAAACGCGTTTGTTGCGGGATTACCGTCATTACGTTTCGAAAAGTTCCTGTTATACGAAGTAATAATGGAATTCTTCTCGCCCTCTTTAACATCGTGGCGTTTCCACTGGCCTATGCAGGGACCGCATGCGTTGGCTAGAACTAGTCCGCCCACTTTTTCGAATATCTCAAGCTGGCCGTCACGCTCTATTGTAGCGCGAATCTGCTCCGAGCCAGGGGTGATAGTAAACTCTGATTTAACCTTCAGCCCCATTTCCAAAGCCTGCTTTGCAACCGATGCCGAGCGCTCCATATCCTCATAAGAAGAGTTAGTGCAGCTTCCAATCAGCGCAACTTTAAGCTCTTCGGGGTATTCCTTATCTTTTACCGCCTGTTTGAATACAGAAATTGGCCATGCAAGGTCGGGTGTGAACGGACCGTTTATGTGCGGTTCCAGCTCACTCAGGTTAATTTCAATTACCTGGTCATAATGCTGTTCGCTGCCCTCATCGGGCCTCAGGTATTCAGCAATTTCGTTCGCCAGCTTACCAACTTCTTCCCTTTCGGTTGCTGCAAGGTAATCATACATTTTCCGGTCATAGGGGAACAGCGATGTTGTCGCGCCGATCTCCGCGCCCATGTTGCAGATGGTTCCCTTACCTGTGCATGAAATCGTATCCGCACCTTCACCGAAATACTCTACTATCGCACCGGTGCCGCCCTTAACGGTTAGGATGCCCGCAACTTTAAGTATAACATCTTTTGGGGAGGTCCACCCGCTCAGCTTGCCCGTCAGTTTAACGCCGATAAGCTTGGGGAACTTAAGCTCCCAGGGCATGCCCGCCATTACGTCAACTGCATCTGCGCCGCCAACGCCGATCGCTATCATTCCGAGTCCGCCGGCGTTTGGTGTATGTGAATCCGTACCGATCATCATTCCGCCCGGGAATGCATAATTTTCGAGCACTACCTGGTGTATAATACCCGCGCCGGGCTTCCAGAAACCGATGCCGTATTTATTTGATACGCTAGCAAGAAAATCATAAACCTCCTTGTTCTCGTCTTCCGCTTTCAGCAAGTCTTTAACAGAACCAACTTCTGCCTGTATAAGGTGATCGCAGTGTACAGTTGAAGGAACTGCGACTTTTGGAATTCCCGCAGACATGAACTGCAGCAGCGCCATCTGCGCGGTAGCGTCCTGCATTGCAACTCTATCGGGAGCGAACTCAACGAAATCCTTGCCGCCTGTGTAAAACGAAACGGGCTCGTTCCAAAGGTGCGCGTATAGGATCTTCTCCGCGTAGGTCATAGGCCTGTTGAGTATCTTTTTTGCGGCAAGTACTTTCCCTTTAAATTCTGAGTAAACCTTTTTGATTAGATCAAGATCAAACATTTTTTTTCCTCGTTCCCGCGAAGGCGGGAATCCAATATTATTGTTTAACTAATTATTTCTATACCTCATTCCCGCGCCGTACCTGCGGCAGGCAGGAAAGCGGGAATCCACTACATCGATAAAATAAACATCTTAATTTATAAAGCTGATATTTTCAGGCTTAAGCAATTCCATACCTTTGAACTTAAGCAACAACTGCGCATCGGTTACAACATCTTTCATACAATAGGTCTTGATGCGCTCAAGGTCCTTATCTATCCAGTATGTGCTCCATACCTGGCTGCCGTCAATATCATCCTTGGGTGATTCTATCCCGAACAAAGCTGCCAGCAGGTTCAGAGAGGTAAAATTTTTATAATCGCCGAATTTCCACATATCCATTGTATCCAGAAGCTGCACTTCCCAGGGTTTTTTGCCTGCATTATCAAGCAGGTATGGTATCGGCAGTCCGTTAATCAGGCAGCGGCGCGCAATATAGGGGAAATCGAACTCCTTGCTGTTGTGCCCGCAAAGCATATGCTCATCAGAGCTGAAGCTTTTGTTAAGTGTTTCGGAAAATTCCTGCAGCAATGCCTTTTCGTCGTCGCCGTAGAATGCTTTCACTTTAAACTGCAGGCCGGTCCCGTTCTCAAAAAAATACCCCGCGCAAATGCAGATAATTTTTCCGAATTCCGCGTAAATGCCTGCGCGCTGGTATAAGCCATCCGGGGTGAGTCCCTCTTTCAGCTCGCGCTGCATCTTTTTCTTCCACAGCTCTTTCCACCGCTCCGGCACATCGTCATAACTTGCGTACTGCGGAACCGTTTCAATATCAAGCACCAGTACGTTCTTCAGTTTTAATCTGTCAAGCATATTTTATGATAACTGAAAATATCCTTTTACAATACCTGGAACTGTAATATCCTCATCCAGTTCCTCCCACCTTAATGCAAAACCATCCAGTCTTAATTCAACCTTCTTAAGCTGTTCTTCGTTTGCTGATTTTAGGATCCTAAACCTGTCAGCAGGAAAACCAACGATCCTTCTATCTGTAAGCTCTACAAAAACCGTTCTTCCTTCCACCCACACTTTTACGGCGGCTGGCTCTACCTCAATGTGTTTATCTGTTACTGTGGAATTCATTATATTTTTCCTTAAGATATTCTAAATTTTCAAAAACTAATTTTTCTATTTCCCGTACTACTTTAGGCGCCAGACCTTTGTTTCGGCTCAATCTCACAGGGTCAAGCCAAAATTTGCACTCACCTTCCGGCGTACTAACGTGAATGTGAGCGGGCTCGTTCAATTCGTCTGAATAAAAATGAAATCTGAAAGATCTTATCCGCAGTACTGTTGGCATTGATTTTAGATTTTACAGAATATCTTAAAACGCATTTTCTATGTGGTTAATCTTCATCCGACCGTTCTCTATCATAATTGCGGCAACGTCAAACCTTTTTTCGTAATCATCATATCCTTCATGGGTCATTAAAAATCCCTGTGCAGATTTCACCATCTGCTCCATCTTCTTTTCGGTTATTGATTCTTCCGGCTCGCCGAACTTTTTGTTTCGCCTGGTCTTAACTTCAACAAACACCAGCAGCCTTTTTTCGTCATCCTTGAATATCAGGTCCGTTTCTGCGCGTTCATACCGGTAGTTTTCCGCTACAAACTCATAGCCAAGCGATTCAAAATACTTTTTTGCAGCTCCTTCGCCGTGTTTACCAAGCTTCATTTATATATGACAGCCGATCTTTTTTTTACAGCCCAAGCTCGAGCTGAGTTATCGCCTTCAGCTTAAAGCTGCGGCGGTGAATATCCGTATAGCCAAACTCAAGTATCTCGTCAAGATGCGCTGCCGTGCCGTATCCCTTATGCGAAGCGAATGCGAAATTGGGGTAAACCTGTTCATATTCGCACATGATCCTGTCGCGGGTAACTTTTGCAAGTATCGATGCCGCTGCGACCGAAAAGCTCTTTTCATCCGCCTTTACCACATTTCTAACCTGCGCCATTGGATGACTGTAAAAATTACCGTCAGCTATTATTATCCCCGGCAGCCCGGTCATTTTATCTATTGCAATGGTCATAGCTGCTTTGGTGGCGTTTAAAATATTCAGCTCGTCTATTTTCAGGTTATCAACTATTCCAATCCCCCAGCATGTTGCTGCGGCAATGATCTCCCTGTAAAGCTCTTCCCTGTGTTTTCCTGTTAGTTTTTTTGAATCATACACGCCCTCAATATACACATCGTCGCTGAAAACTACTGCGGCTGCAACCACCGGTCCGGCCAGAGGCCCGCGCCCTGCCTCATCTACTCCGCAGAGAAGCCGGCCTGTTTCCATGCGGATACCGCTATCGTACTCAATAATTTCACGTGTTCTTTGGGATGGTTCTTTTGCCATTAATTCCGGTTTTCCGGCAGATAAAGCAGATCTTGCGGATTTTTGATATAAAGAAAAAATTTACCATTTTTACTTTGAATTTAAAATTCAAAAAGTTATCTTAAAGGTGTATTTTTCAGGGAATTTATAATTTCCCTGGCATCATAATGTTCATGTTAACCTTAAAATACACCTCATGATAAGAAACATACTGCGGGGGTTTTTGAACTTTGTGCTTCCTGAAACATGTCTCTCTTGCGGAGAAAGTACTGCGGAAAATGAAAGGTACCTTTGCGGAAGCTGCAGGTCTAAGCTTGAACCCTACAATGATATACATCCGTGGCAAAAGGAATATATCCGGTCCGGGGTCATTGAAAACTCACTGAGCGCTTACTGGTTCCGCGAAGGAACCCCGATCCAGCCGCTGCTTCATGCAATGAAATACCAGAAGGTACGGTCTGCAGGCAGGCTGCTTGGCGAAGAGATCGCGAACCGTCTGCCCGGGAACGCCCCGGCATTCGATTACATAATTCCCGTACCCCTGCACAAAGCAAAGCTGCGTGAAAGAACCTACAACCAAAGTCTTTACATCGCCGAAGGCATATCTTCTGCAACGGGCACCCCGATTCTCGAAGGCGCTGTTAACCGTACCCGCTTTACATCAACCCAGACCAAACTGAACCGCGCGGAGCGGAAAGAAAATGTGCTGCAGGCGTTTGATGCTGACCCGGAACATATTGATGACATCCGCGGCAAGAGGATCATTCTAACGGATGATGTAATAACAACGGGCGCAACTATCCTTGAGTGCGCTTCAGTACTCAAGCGCTCGGGGGCAGGCCCGATATGGATCTGTTCTGCGGCATATGCTGAGCTAAAACATACTGATTAACATTTTTTAACTATATTTGTAATTAACTAACATGGAGAAAATTATCTTACTAACAATGAAAAGAACAGTTATGATATTACTTGCTGCTGTATTCCTTATAGCATGCGGCAAAAAGAATGAAAGCACCACCACCGATCCGAAACAAACCTCAACGGAAAACAAATCCACGGAAAGCAAAACCACCGATGAAGGTACGCTGAAGTTTGAGGAAAAGAAATTTTTTAAATCTTATAATAACTGCAAGACGTCCGATACGTGTACATACTTCCAGGTTAATTACCTTGAAGCTGTATCAGGAAAAAATAAGGACAAGATAAATAAACTCCTTATGCGTGAGATCAATTGGTCGCTTACAATTGGAGATACTACTCTCACAACCATCCAGGCTGCGGCTGATTCATTTATGACAAGCTATGTTTCGTTCAGGAAAGAAGTGCCTGAATCTGCGCAGTTCTGGTATCTTGAGTACACGATGACGCAGGCAAATGACCTGCCAAAGCTCGTTTCGCTTTCATCCACAATTTCGTCTTACATGGGCGGAGCGCATCCAAATACATATATGTCATACCTGAACATTAACAAAGAAACGGGCGATACTGTATCCTTAAGCGCGCTGTTTGCGCCCGGTTTTGAAAAAAAGCTGAACGCCCTGGTTGACGCGGAATACAGGAAAATGAAAAACCTGAAACCCGGTGATAACCTGGCTGATAAAGGCGACCTGTTCGAAAATAAGATCGAGTTCAACTACAATTACACAGTAAATAAGGACGGAAGCTTAACATTCTATTACAATCCGTATGAAATTTCGGCATATGCTGTTGGACCCATCGAGGTAACGTTAAGTAAAGATAAGATATCCGCTCTCTTGGCAGCGGATAGCCTGCTGAAATAACCATTTTGGAGGTTCGTTAAAAAAGGAGGCTTGTTACGCCTCCTTTTTGTTTTCGATCAAACAGATCTGATCCAGCTTCTCTTCGGTTAATTCAATTTATCCGGGCTAATGCTAAGGCGGATTGTTCTCACGGCTTAAATTTCTCTTCATACCTGCTTTGTTTCAGGAAGGTTTCAAAATCCTGAACCTCTATAATATCTTTTACAGCCTGCTTTTTATCCGCCGCGTTTTCATAATAAGCCTCGCAAATTTTATAACCCATAAAATATCCAAGGTCGCTCGGCCTGCCTACGGAATTATCACCGGAATACAGCCACCTGGAATATTTATTCCCGTTCATTTCCTTCCTGAACTCCTTCCACAGGCCTTTTTCGTATTTGCTGCCGTAAACATAGTGCGCAGAGCTAAGCTCGTTACCGGTCACCATTGATGCAATGAAATCACAAGCCCCTTCTCTTATGGATGCGCCCAGAAGGGTTTTCGGATTGCCTGACTGGAGCGTGTGTATCGATTCATGCATAACGATCTGCTCTATATTCTCAAAATCCCCGATATTTCCCTTCAGCCAGTCACTTAGCTCCTCTTTGGGTGAGTTCCCGTCAGCGCACATCATTTCTGAACCGATCAAAAGCATCCTGCCTGATACCGTACCGCCTGTATTGAAACACCCCATGGTGAAATATATATCCGGGTAATAAACATCTGGGTAGATCTCTTTCAGCTTAAGGAAGTATTCTTTCAGCTTATCTTTTATGCCGGCAAGCTTGAGGGTATTCACCCTGATGGACTCAATATATTTTGGATAAAGCTTGAGCACCGTATCCATTTCGGCGGCATTGATCACCCTGACTCTAGTGAATGCATCCAGCCCCGGGCTTTTTTTATCAAAATAAAGCCGGTTTATATCTTCGGCTTTGCCGGTGGATCTATATACATCATACATGTTCCAGAAGTTATCAATATCCGAAGTAACGATCTTCATAACCGAAATATCTTTTCTCCTGTTCAGGTTTACCTGGAGCTTTTCGATAAGGGGTTTCCACCTGCTATCGCCGTGTAATGATTCAAGATCAGTATCGGCAGAGATCCATTTTACATTTTCATATCCCAACCCCGGAAGAAGCTCCAGCTTGCCGAACGCATCATCGGGCCTGTGCATCAGCGAGTAAACGCATGCCGCGTTGTAAACAACATCGGCGCTGGCCGGGTCAAGCCGAAGGGATGCCTCATACCTGTTGATGCTGCCTTCATAATCTTTAATGTAGTAAAGTGAGTCGCCCTGCCTTGAAAGCATCGCTGCATCCTGCCCAAAAGCGGGGATTTGCAGCGCAGAGAAAACTAAAAGCACAAAGAGTAATGTTTTTACTTTCATTTCTGTAATATATGTGTTTTAATTTGGGGTGAGGGCTAACCCCTGTTATTTGACCTGAGGGCTATCAAATACCCGTCCGGGTCTTTGATGAAGAACATATCATTGCTGGTGTTGGCGGCCGAGGCATAAAGCGGTCCGGCCAGGACCTCGACGCCTTTATCTTTTAGTACTGATCTAACCTTATCAAGGGGAGTGTTCAGCTCCATACGGAATATCACTTCATCTTTATTTGCAGCGTGCGTACCGTTTTGAGCAACAAGCATAATTTTCTGGCTGCCAAACTTAAGCAAAGTTTCGCTGTTACCGTTGATAACATTCTCAACGCGGAATACATCCTTGTAAAATGCAGCGGAACGGTTCACATCGGTAACATGCAGCAGAATATGATCTATGCCTGAAACCGAAATCCCGCCGCCGTTTTGCTGCCTCTTGTAATCATCAAAATTATCCGCAAGGTGTTTTGCGAGGTTGGCAAATATCCTGGCAACCTGCCGGGAGTGCATTTTACCCAGGTTTATAACTTTGGATACAGCCTTCAGCCACAGGCGGTTACAGTTAATATCAATTTCCATGGTAAGCTGTGTTCCGGCGGCGGATTCTTCGAAGCGCCATGCGGTTTTGCCTATCCACGCACCGTCAACATAATCAATGGCAAGCAGCTTGTTGGTTTTGAACCCGCTCACTACCGACTTCCATTTTACAAATGGGCCGTTCTGCACATTGATGCGCGTACCTATAATTGCGGGATCAAGATACTCAAGCTCGCTTTTAACCTCGTGCGGCCACCATTTGCTGTATGAAGCAATATCGGTAACCGTGCGGTAAACATAATCCACGGGGTAATTCAGCAGCACGGAATCTTTTGCTTTCAGCTCTCCCATAAACAAAAATACTCATTTATATATTTTTTTATAAGGGATATAATCGTAGGTATAACCTTATGGCGACAATACTAAGTAATCAGTATGCCCTGAAATATGTGCCGCAAAAACAGAGCTGATAATTTATAATGATGTTAAGCTGCAGACCTGCCGGAAATGGGCCCGGTTACATCGGCACATTCACTTCTTCATAATAACAAACTGCGCCGTACCCTTTAACATAGTATTCTTTAACATAGTTCATTATTTCGCTGAGCGTTCCCCTGCGGCACAGCATTTGTACTTTTGTGATATCCTTTTCATCTGGATCGTTTGAACGGCCGCCCTTGAGATCTTCCCTTACGTAATATACAATATCGAACTTTTTGATATTCGGCACAAGGTGCTCTGCTACTTCGGGTTTCGTGATAACATTCACCAAAAAATGCGGTGTGGTAACTGTAAACATAATGTTATAATTAAATTGATTCCGAAATTAATATTTATGGGCGTCACGGCTTGCCTGACACCACTTCGGGCGGGCAAGCCTCGCCTGCTACAAAAGCAATTATTTGTATCCTGTAGGCGTCATGGCTTGCCTGACGCCACTTCAGGCGGGCAAGCCTCGCCTGCTACAAAAGCAATTATTTGTATCCTGTAGGTGTCATGGCTTGCCTGACGCCGTTTTAGGCGGGCAAGCCTCGCTTGCTACAAAAGCAATTTTTTTTATCCTGTAGGTGTCATGGCTTGCCTGACGCCGTTTTAGGCGGGCAAGCCTCGTCTGCTACAAAAGCAATTATTTGTATCCTGTAGGTGTCATGGCTTGCCTGACGCCGTTTTAGGCGGGCAAGCCTCGTCTGCTACAAAAGCAATTATTTGTATCCTGTAGGCGTCATGGCTTGCCTGACGCCGTTTTATTGTTTCTAATGCATAATTCCCTATAAAGCATTTTAAGTTTCTTCTCTCTTTCTTTAGTCTCCAACGATTTCATATACTCCAGATTTTCCAGATCTTCTGACCATTTTGCAGGATTCATTTTTATGTAATCGGAAATGTTTGCCAATGCATGGTCGTTTCTGATAATATGATCAAAATAATATCTTTGCCAGGCAAAATTTTCAAATCCCTGCAGCAACTTGGCCTTCCTTGTAACACCTGATTTATAAGAGCCGATAATATCCTGGAGTCTTATGAGCTTTTTTGTATCAGTCTGATTTGCTCCAGTCGATTCATAAATATAAACAACCATGTGAACGTGATTCGGCATAACTATATTTTCACCAATCCCTACGCAATCGTAATGATTTGGAATATCTAAAATATCATTGGCTGCAATTTCGCCGGCTGCGTTGAAATACATTTTTTCGGTTTGAATATTTCCAAAGAGTGGCACCTTGTTTTTCGCGCAAATCGTTACAAAATATGCGCCTGGTGAACTATAATCGTATTCTGCCAATCTTAACGATTTATATCTCTCGTATGGCATATAAACATTTAGCTGATTTTCAGGCGGGCAAGCCTCGCCTGCTACAAAAGCAATTATTTTTTATCCTGTAGGCGTCATGGCTTGCCTGTCGCAAAAACCTGTGGGCGTCATGGCTTGCCTGACGCCACTTCAGGCGGGCAAGCCTCGCCTGCTACAAATTCAATTCTATTTCGTTACTCATTCCCAAAACGTTTCGGTGATCTTTCGCACATACTCCAGTTCCGCGGTCCTTCGGATTATCTCTTTAAATCCCGGCTTACGCGTTGATGATATCACAAGCCACTCCATATCGCTGCAGCCTGAGCGCCCTTTGGAGCCCTTCATTTCGCCGGCTTCGGGGTCGATAGCCTTCACCTCGGCAAGAAGTGAATCACTGGCGGGAATGCAGAACTCATAATGAGCGGAGCTTTTTTCGCCATTGGGATAAACCCTGTAGCCCTCATCATCAAACTGGCTGAGATCTATTTTTATTTTAGCTTGCCGGGTATCATCAATGGTATGCTGAATTTCGATTCCATCGGCATCTATCCTGTAGCCTGTCATGCTCTGGTGTTCGGGGTTACTGTCTCCGATAATGATTCCGTAATACACCGTACCCCAAATGATAACATTGCTGTCAAGAAATTCATAAAACAATATTGATTCGCCGTCTGATTTATCTCTGCTCACCACGGGAATTGCAGAACCATCCGCAAGCTTTATTTCATACTGCCAGAACATATGTCCGGCGCCTTTGCCTTTTTCCCATGGGGTGAATTTCTGCAGCCTGCCAATAATAATGGCCTGTGTATTTTTCAGGCGTTCGGCATCGCTGTATGTCCGGCATGTATCGCCGCTGTACGCGGAGCTTGATTTGCTATCCGCCTTCACGCGTATATCATGTGCCGAAAAAAATATTAAACCAAATAGTGCAAGCAGAAGCAGGAATTTTGCGGAATTCATTTTGATCTCCCTTTTTTATGATACCTTTGGTAAGGTCGGATTGTTTCTTGTTACATCCTAATCTTCAAGTAGGTCAAACGCATGCGTTTGACCTTTATGAAGTTTTCTTGAATAGCCGGTCATAATGATCCTTTGTTTTCGTGGTGCGTTCGAGGCTTGAAATATCTGACATAAATTCACGGTTTTCAAGATCATTCTTCCAATTTAAAGGATTCATTCTGATGTAATCTGATATGAATTCCAGTTCACTGTCATTTCTTACTATATGATCATAAAATGAGGTCTGCCATGCAAAATGTATGTCCGGCGTTGTTCTATGTGTTAGCTTTGATACTGCTGACTTGAACGAACCTATAACTATCGATAACTTCTTATGCATTTTTTTAACTTGATCTGACCTGTTATCGTTCGTGGAAGACTTCTTTTCATTTTCGGTTGGAATATATTCGTCTTCAAGAGTGTCAAACGCATGCGTTAGACCTACAGAAACTTCTCCCAGGATGTTAACTATTCCATGAAAATGATTTGGCATAACAGTATATTCACCCAATTCAACATTATCAAAATGTTCGGGGATTTCAAGCCAGCAATTGTTGGCGATACATCCGGCAGAGGAGAGTGTTAAAGATCCTTCGTTTATGTTCCCAAACAGGTTTCTACGATCTTTCACACAAATGGTAACAAAATATGCACCGGGAAGATCATAATCGTAACCCTTTTTTCTCTGTGGCTTATTTTTAAAAGAAATACGGAGATTATCCATACAAATTATAGAAAACGAAGGTCAAACGCGTGCGTTTGACCTAAAAAGAATTAATTCCGCTTGCGAATTGAAAACTGTTTGCCATCCCACCTGTCATATGTACCGGTATTGCAGGCGCTATCGGTAAATGTAAATGTACCCGTGTATGTAACGCCGTCGTTTTCATACTCGGTGTAAACCAGGTTACCGTTCGGATATTCATCGCTGTAGAAGAGCAGTGTGTAGCCGGTACCGTTATCCCAATAAACACGGAAAGCCTTCGAGCTTTCGCTCCACTCTATAGTGCAATACGTTTTGCCAACAGCGTACCTGCCCTCTACATCATATGCTTTTTGGGAATAGGAATTCTGCGCTTCAAAAATTAAAACCAGAAAGAAAACAGCAGTGAGTAGTTTTTTCATATGATTAATAAGTTATTGATTTTCACAAAAGTAATTCAATGTAACTGTATATTCAACATAATATTAGAAAACTTGGGGTTGTATGTTCTATATTTATGAATTATATTTATATAATATAAATATAAATTATGAAAACAAACATTACATTCACCAGCTCTATTAACTCTGTTGTTATGAAGCGTTTGCGTGGCTATGCAGATAAATACAAAATGCCGAAAAATAAGATTATTGAAACAGCTTTGAATAATTATTTTGATGAACTAAAAAGATCGGAATACATTAATTCCTTTAAAAGAGCAAATAAAGATCCTGAAATGTTGGAAATGGCAGAAGAAGGACTTGAAGACTATTTGCGAATTCTTGACGGTAAAAAATGAAACAACGGGATATTTATTGGGCAGATCTTGAGCCTGTCAAAGGAAGTGAGCAGCGTGGGAAAAGGCCCGTTGTCATCGTAAGCGGAAATTCAATGAACGATAACCTTGATATTGTAATTTGCTGTCCCCTTTCAACTTCTGTTAAAAATTATTCCGGTTGTGTTATACTAGAAAAAGACAACATTAATAACCTGAAATCTGATTCCGAAATAATTACTTTTCAAATCAGAGCCGTATCAAAAGCACGTTTAACAAAAAAAATCGGTGAAATCTCCCCGGAAAATCTTAAAGAAATAATCCGTGGATTAAATGAAATTTTGGTTTATTGATTATTCTTCTTCAAAATAATCATTGACCATTTTTTTAAATTCATAATTTGCAATTGAGGAAACGCCAAGGCTAGGTGATTACTTCCCTATCTCCTTCACTTCAACTCCATCCTTTTTATCAACTACTTCCCAGCCAAGTGATTTCAGCTCATCCCGCAGCTCATCAGCTTTCTTGAAGTCCTTCGCCTTCTTCGCGGCGATGCGCTTTTCAACCAGCTCCATAACTTCCTTTGGGACGTTCGTATTGCCGGATTCAATATCTTTATCCAGATCCAAGCCAAGCACACGGTTAAAATCACTAACCAGGTTCATCTTTTCGATGCTTGTCAGCTTATCGTTACGGATAACACCCCACAGCACCGCCAGTGCCTGCGGCATGTTAAGGTCATCGTTCACCGCTTCAAGGAATTTCTCCTTCTCGCCTTCCGGCATTGATGCGTCGCGGGAATCCGAATTCTTCCTCGCTTCGTCGCGGATCTGCTGCACATTTTGTTTAAGCCGGTTCATCGCAGTTTTCGCCTGGTCAAGAATTTCCCAGCTAAACAGCAGCCGCTTGCGGTAATGTGTGCCTAAGCATAGATAGCGGTAATCCAGCGGCGAGTAGCCGTGATCCATCAGGGTTTTAACGCGCAGGAACTCACCCTTTGACTTGCTCATCTTGCCTGACTCCTCCTCCAAAAAAGCGCCGTGCATCCAGTAGTGAACGAACGGCTTGCCGTTGCATGCTTCGGATTGCGCAATCTCGTTGGTGTGGTGGATAGGAATGTGATCTATCCCGCCGCAGTGAATATCAAACGTATCACCGAGGAATTTTTTACTCATCGCCGAGCACTCTATATGCCAGCCGGGGAATCCTTTGCCCCAGGGTGAATCCCACTCCATCTGCCTTTTTGTGTCACTATCCTTCGGCGAAAATTTCCACAGCGCGAAATCGGTTTTGTTTTTCTTCTCAGTGGAAAACTGTATGCGTGAACCTTCTTCAAGTCCTTCGATATCAAGATTCGCCAGCTTGCCGTAATCTGAAAGCTTCGATGTATCAAAATAAACGCCGTCGCTGGTAACATATGTATAACCTTTATCATCCAGGCACTTCACCATATCGATTTGTTCCTTGATATAATCGGTAGCCTTAGTGTACTTTGTGGGAGGCAGAATGTTCAGCGCCTTCGCGTCATCAAGAAAGAACTGCGTGTAATACTCGGCAATTTCCCAAACTGTTTTGCCCGTACGCGCTGAGCCTTTTTCCATCTTATCTTCGCCTTCGTCACCATCGGAAACCAGGTGGCCAACATCGGTGATATTCATAATATGCGTAACATCATACCCGTTATAAATAAGTACACGCTTCAGCAGGTCTTCAAACATAAATGTGCGGAAGTTGCCGATGTGCTGGTAATCATAAACCGTGGGTCCGCAGGTGTATAATCCGGCTTTACCCGGCACTATAGGTTCAAACACCTGTTTTTCCCTGCCTAATGTATTAAATAAAGTGATTTTCATAAGAACTAACTGTTCTGGACTAATAAATTATTAAGATTCTGCCCTCCCCTCTCCTTTGGAGAGGGGAATGCCGCACGCCCGGTGCGGCAAGGGGTGAGGTCGTAAGATAACTTTTATTGTGTAATGGTTAAATAGAGAAAATTTTATCAGATTTCAGGCTAAGTAGCCGACTGTAAAACATCACTTAATCTTTCTGCTTTTGACCCTCACCCCCAGCCCCTCTCCCAAGGGGAGAGGGGAGAAAGAACCCAAAAATTTCTCATTTCCCCCTCTCCTGTCAGGAGAGGGGGTTAGGGGGTGAGGTCAAGCATATTGAAATTTAGGATCAACAACTTCTTCTAACATAGTTTAGCAAGTGAGAGAAGGTTTCACGTCTCACGTTTGACGTTTAACTCTTCGCTTACCTGTTTCAGATTACTTTACCGTTATTTATATTTTCGCTATCTTTGCAGGATAAATTACTATTAATATGAAAAATACTCTTCTTCTTGTTGTTTTTTTCCTCGCCGCTTCAGATGTTTTTTCACAAAAGCTTAAACCCGGATTTGATGCCGAAGAATACGGCCGCTGCCTCGAAATGACAGAACGATTCGCCGATACAACCAAGGTGCCGCCTGCGGATCCGTACCCATTCGGGTGGACGCATGTGTTCCGCTCTGAAACCGTTGGACTGGATAACCTATGGGATATGTGGCTAAGCGGCGACTCCGTTGCGGTAATAAATATCCGCGGAACAATTGCCACGGAAAAATCGTGGATGCTCGATTTCTACGCGCCTATGGTGCCGGCAGAGGGCTCGCTGAAATTTGGCAAAGAGGAGTTTTCATACAAGCTTGCCGATGACAAGAACGCGGCTGTGCATACGGGATTCCTTTTAGGAATGAGTTACCTTGCGCCATCTGTGATCGAAAAGATAAACGAATATTACAACAAGGGTGTAAAAGATTTCATACTATACGGCCACAGCCAGGGGGCGGCAATTGCATACCTGATGCGCTCATACCTGCACTACCTGCCTTACGGAACTATACCTGCGGATGTTACCATAAAGACTTACAACAGTGCGGCGCCTAAACCGGGCAATCTATATTACGCGTATGATTTTGAATACATCACCCGCGGCGGATGGTCGCACCGTGTGGTTAACCAAATGGACTGGGTGCCGCAGATGCCGCCTACCGTGCAGACAAGGTATGACTTTAAACATAACGATCCATTTACGCCGGTTGATTCAACCCTCGCGGCAAACCTTGGATTTTTTCCCAGGGTGGTTATCGGGCTGATACAGAAATCAGTTTTGGGCGATATGGATGACGCGCGCGACGTGCTGATAAAATACACAGGTGAAGAGCTTTACAAGGTGATCAAAACCTTCCTGCCTGATTTTCGCGAACCGAAATACATAACCAGCATGGATTATACCGTAACGGGCTCGCCTGTAATATTGATGCCTACAGAAGAGTACAGGCAGAAGTTCTTTTCTACCGGCGGAATCGGCGGCGCATTTGCACACCACATGATGCCCGCATATTATTTCCTGCTGAAACAGGAGTACATGAAGTAAACGATCTGCAATGGGGATGTTGCCACGGATAAAGCAAAATCCCCATCGTAACTTTTCGAATTTTCTTTCATTAAGAACAATCTACGTTCATCCAACCATTTAAGTAATTCTCCCTCTTGTCAAGGGGGATTGATTATAAAAAATCCCGCTATTTATAATTCCCCCTTCGAAGGGGGACTATTGCTTCAATATCCGTTACATGAAAATTGTTCAATGTTCCGCCATACACAATGATCTGCAATGGGGATGTTGCTGTTGGATAAAACAAAATCCCCATCGTAACTTTTCGAATCATCTTTAAGAAAGAATAATCTCCGTTCATCCAACCATTCAAGTAATTCTCCCCCTTGTCAAGGGGGATTGATTATAAAAAATCCCCGCTATTAACGGGGACTTTCTGTAACTCTGCTATTCCTGACTTTCGCTTTTTGAAAGTTGGTATTTGAACTCAGTGTTTATGTTCTTCTTTCGGATTGCACAGCCCGACTATTGTATGAAATGTATCATGCAGCGCATTGAGGTCTGTAAAAATTGCCTCGTCTGTTGCGCCGGCTTTTATCTTTTCTTCAAGCGCTTTGGAATCTGTTTCAAGCTTTTGCGCTGCTGCGAGGATCTCGGGCTTGTTATATTCCGCCGGAACCGGATTTGCCACCAGGTTTGATGCAGCGGATACCATCTCTCCGATGCGGTCTTTAATAGGCTGGTAATTGCCCTCTTCTGCCGGGTGGAATGTCTGTGACATTACCTTGTGGAATGCTTCAAGTTCTGCCCACTTTTCGCCCGCAATTGATACTTTTACTGCTGAAAAAAGAAATAAAGCCAAAATAACTAACGATAGTTTTTTCATATGTTTGTTCATGATTGATTTTTCAGTTCTACAAAAATATCACCGGGGTTATTGGTATGAAATGCAAAAAGGCTTCGCATAAAAGCCGGTTTGTGGGAGGTACATTAATCATACTATGCTTTGATTAATATCATAATACTTACCCGGGGATTTGCTTAATTTTGCTTAAGCCAAATTCCGGAATCACTCCGCCTCTTTAACCGAAAGACCGAAATGAAAAACTCACTCTCTCAAATAGCAGACTTCCTGAAGCTCCGTACCTTTGTTTTGATCGGTGTCTCAACCAAAAAGAAAAAATTCGGCAACTACATTCTGCGGCATATGCTTGAAAAAGAGCTGCATGTTCTGCCGGTTCACCGCACGGCTGCGGAAATTGACGGCGTTAAGTGTTATCCTTCGGTTGCGGAGCTGCCCATAAAGCCTGATGCAGCCATACTTGTTATTCCCCCGGCTGAAACAGAAAAAATCATGGCAGAGCTGCATGAAGCCGGCATAAATAATATTTGGATGCAGCAGGGCGCTGAAAGCAACAAGGCTATAACATACTGCCTGCAAAATGATATGGAAGTAATAGCCGGCGAGTGTATATTAATGTTTCTCGATAAACCCGGCTTCCCGCACAACGTGCATAAATGGGTCTGGAGCCTTGGAGCGAGAGGGTAGAAACAACTAGGGACAACCAATGCATGCTAAGTTCGAAAAGTAATTCTCACATTGCCTCACTTTCCACTCCCAATATTCGCCCCGCATAAGTTATTTAAAAACAAATATATACATGGTCTTGTCGTTTTTTGAGAATAATTATAGAATAATTATTTTTTGTTTCCATGTTTTTTTTGTATATTTGTAATAATCAGTATACAAAATTGGGAGGTAATTTAAGGCATGAATTTATTTGAAAAAACACAGGATGAGGTTACCGCAAAAATTGAGGACTATCTTCCCTGGATAAAAGAATCATACGATTCGGCATTTGACGAGTTACTTGAAACACAAAGGGGGCTTATAAAGGAATACCGAGAGGCAACACTAGCAGGTATTATTCACGATTTAGTAATCAAGCACGTCAAGTCCAATTTTAAGAACAAAAAAAATGTTAGGTGCTTTGATAGCTCGGATTATTTCATGCTCGTTTTTTCGTATCCAAATCTTAGAATAATGGTACGCTTCAATAAGTTCAACAAAGATTTTCTTACCTCAAAAACACTTACTGAATCTGCAAGGCAGTATGATACTCAGAAGCAACCTTCCTTATTCGAAGATGAAACCGCAAATGTAAATCTATATGCTGGATATAACATTTCAAAAGGATTTGCAGGAATCAATTGCTACATAAGTTGTCCAAGTGGAGTGAAGAAAAATCACTGGAGTTTCAATATTGATGCTTACAAAATTGATTTGCCTATCACAACCTATCACACTGAAATGCAAATCGTAAACCCCGTAGACGATACAAACCCTGGTGCTCGGGAACCCGTAATAAGCACAGGGCATAAACGAATTCGTATCAAAAAAGAGAACAACCCGATAGAAAGAAAAAAAGATCTCTAAAATGTCTATTGATACCAAATCTATCAACCCTCAAATGCTAATACTGGCCCGCCAAACGCGTGGTTTAAAACAGCACGAGTTGGCCGATCTCCTTGACGTAAGCCAAGGACTCATTTCAAAAGCAGAAAAGGGATTGAGCAAACTCAACGAGGGGATTGTTAGGAAACTTTCTGTTTTATTAAATTACCCCGTAAGTTTTTTTTATGATCAGAGTGCACTATATCCTTTTGGTTTTTATTTGTACCGCAAATACTCCAGTATGCCCAAAGGACAACTAGAGGCCATCGTTGCTAATCTTAAAATCAACCTAATGCACATACATAAATTCTTCACGATGCTTGAATTTGACAAGGAACAAATATTGCATCTAAACGTTGAGGAAAACACACCAGAAGAATGTGCATATTTAATCAGAGAAAAATACAAACTCCCTCCTGGGCCCGTTAAAAGTGTAACATCGTTTATTGAAAGATTTGGGATCATTGTTTTCCCAGTGAATACAAGAAACAGAATGTTTGCCGGGTTAACAGTTCCCCTAGAGGATGAGAATTATGTTGTTTTTGTAAACAAAAATATGCCACACGATAGATTAAGGTTTACGCTAGCACATGAGCTAGGACACATAATATTACATAACAACAAAAAGGTCTTCAGTGACCGCTATGACGACGAGGCAAACCTATTTGCTTCTGCGTTTTTGATGCCAGAGTATGACATTGAGGAAGATTTAAAAGATTTGGATATTGATAAGCTAGCATTACTAAAGCTTTATTGGAATGTTTCCATGGCGTCTTTACTTGTGCGCTCGAGACAACTGGGCTTTATAACCGAAAGTAAGTATGTAAGCCTTTATAAATATATGAGCAAATTGGGATATAGGAGCGAAGAACCTGTTGATTGTGTTGTACCGGAAGAAAATCCTGAATTTTTAGAAGACATCATTGCTACATTTCAAAATGATTTATCTTACGATATAACAAATTTCTGCAATTTATTATGCTGTACTGAAAATTATTTCAGAAACACTTATTTAAATTTGAGTTTTAATATGAAAATATTAGCCGAAAATAGGAATTACTTTAGCCATTCGAATTCAAAGGTAAACTCCTCTGCTGTAAAAAATGTACTCGAAAATTAAAACAGTGCCGATAACTAAAACATAGAAAATAAAAGCAAAACCCGGGTGTTTGCACCACTCCGGGTTTTCAAAGGTAAAACTAGATGAAACTTGAGTGCGTCACCTATGAAGGCTTATTACCTTCTTCGTCGTTACCTTTTTTGATTAAAAATATCGCTCAGCGTTTAGTTACTATTACAAATATAAGATTAAATGCATGAAGTGCAATAACAAATTTTACTATAATTATAACCAAAAACAACTATATATGAGTAAATCTAACAGAAATAGCGGCAACAAATGGACCGCTAACGATGAAAAACAATTATCCAAGTTAGCCGATCAGAATACTCCAACAAGGGTAATTGGCTTAAAGTTGGGTAGAACAGAAAACTCAATCTACGCTAAGGCTAGTGACCTAGGTGTGTCACTAAAGCCTACAAACCAAAGTCCTTACAATAAAAGGAAGTAATTTCTTGTTTTGGGGTAATCTTCCGGTTACCCCAAAACTGAAAAATTACTGATTTGCATTATTAATCTCACTTAACTTAGCAATTCCGATAATTCCGTCAACCGCTTTTGCAACGCAATAAGGTATAATAACAAAACACAGACTCATAGCAGCGCCTGCTGCTTCCTGTGGCGCACCATTGCTTGAGGACAATGTCAAGATAAAGAAACCTGCAGCAATCATTGCGCCAATTATTGTAAATGCGTGAAACACTTTACTTATGATTTTCATTTTAATTCCTCTTTATTTTATTTCAATTGTCCAACTTCCCTCTGCTTCAACATCTAATATGTAATTTCCGTCTTGTCTAATATTCTCAGACTTAGAACCTTTGATAGACCCGATTGAGTTTTCAATCAATGCCAATTCCTTAGCGTTGTTGTCTTTGAGCCAAACAATAAAATTACCGCTTCCGTTATAACTATACTTAAATATTGCGGCGCCTTCGTTTAGTGTAATTTTTTGTGTTTCGGAACCACTACCGCTAATTGTTTTTGTAATCTGGGTTTTACTTGTGGTTGTTTCTGTAGTTTTTTTAATATTTCCACAAGCGACTGTAATAAACAAGATCACGACTAAAGAAGTAACATATTTTGTTTTCATATACGGTTATGTTTAGTTTTTAAACAATAAAGGGCAGTAAAGCGAAAAACATGTTTTCGCCTTACCACCCTATCTAGCACTGTAAAATTAATAATTTATGTTAAATTAAACAAGCACGATTCCTCAAACACCTGCCACCTGCAACTTGTAACCTGAAAACTGCCACCTCACCCTAAAAACTTCCCCGCCTTCTCCATTATTCTTCTAAACGCCTCATTGGTCTGCGCAGCGAATTTTGGCGCTAAAGGGAATGGCGTTACGTGAGAGTATTCATAGGGAAAATCCTCAACATCAACGGTAATATTTATATCACGCATCTCGCCTTGGAGCGTATTCATTACTTCAACCGGCGGCACTACGGAATCCTGCTTCAGCGCCACGGCATGTATCCGCCCGGCTGCAGCGCGAAGCTTCTTTTCCCGGAGATCTTTGTGATGGTGGTAAAGCAGCATCGATTTAAAATAACTCTCCTCCGGATGTTCATCGCTCAGGTAATGATCAAGCCTTGCGGTGCTTTTGAAATCATTGTTCAGCAGCTCAAGGTAGAAGCTGTTAATAGCCGTAGCCGCATGCGCATCCAGTATGTATTTTGAAATGGGATACATCCTATCCAGCGTTGCGCCGCCGCAGAATGTGAACAGCTTCGAGTGTTCGGCAAGTCCACCTGCGCCCGCCATAATAAGTATCAGCCCGAAGAACGCTCCAATAGAGTAACCGAATATATCCGCCGTGGTGCCTTTTGCGAATCCCTGCACCCTGCCGCGGCTGAGCTCATGCAGAAACAAAGAAACATCGATGTAGCTTTCCAGCCCGCTCCAGAAGAAGCGCTGCGGATTAGCCTCGAGCCGTGAGCTTATTGCCGCGTTCACAAACGATGTGTGGCTGTTAAGCCTGCCCGCCTGTGCGCGCTCACCGGCTGCGCGGTTCATGCGCTTTGTATCAGACCAGCTTGCCGGCGCGCGGTCCATATGAAATGCCAGCGGAAAAAGTATCACAGGCTTGCCTGTTGACCGAAGCAGGCTGTAAGCCCACGGCAGGTATTTATCCCACTTCTTCTCGTTGAGTCCATGGAAAAGCAGTATAGCGTTATTCGAATCCGCAGCACTGCTGCCTGAAATAACTATATATTCAAAATCCTCGTTGCATGTTATATCGCTATCGCTGATGTGCAGTATAGCGCTTTCTTCGGTCTCGGGTGCGCCTTCTCCGGAACGTTCGGCCGGAAAGCTTTTCTCATGCTTCGCGCAGTGATAGCTATCCCTGCCTGGTAAAACCGCAGCTCCCGTAGAATGAAATCTCCGCCTCGATATTTTCACATCTAGTTCGGGAATATTAACTTCCCGTTCTGCCGAAGCAAACTTTTCTTTAAGCAAATAGTATAATTCCAGGTAGGGGTGTTTATTGTTATTCATATCTTTACTGATCTATAATTTGAAGCCCGATTTAAATTTTATAACAATTGTGTTTCTTTGCTCCCCTCCTTCTTGACTGCCCTGGCAGTTGAGACCGCGCCAGCGGGATCTAAGGAGGGGAAGACAGAACGAGCCGCGGCGAGTTATGGCGGGGTGGTTTGGTTTTTGCTTTTACATCATTCAGAAACACTAAACCACCCCTGATTCGGCTAATGCCGAATCTTTCCCCTCCTTACCAGCTGCTACCGCAGCTTCAACTGCCAGGGCAGTCAAGAAGGAGGGGAGCTTAAAAAATTTTTGCCTTTTCACTTTTCACT
>WBZT01000885.1_pt1 | contig 23153 bp, 16 predicted proteins | sample 5204241 | NCBI WGS metagenome assembly WBZT01 (sample SAMN12344358, study PRJNA552823) | activated sludge metagenome | biome: Activated sludge suspended growth; feature: Nitrification reactor; material: Wastewater; isolation source: activated sludge from nitrification reactor of wastewater...
AAGGGCATCGGCAAGAACATCGTGCCGATCATTCCCGACGAGGCGCGCACGTTCGGCATGGACTCGTTGTTCCGCGAGATTGGGATTTATTCCTGCAAGGGACAGCTTTACGACCCAGTGGACAGCAAATCACTGCTGTACTATCACGAGGCCAAGGACGGGCAGATTCTCGAGGAAGGGATCACGGAGGCGGGCGCGATGTCGTCTTTCATTGCGGCAGGTACAAGCTACGCCACGCACGGAGTCGAGATGATTCCGTTCTACACCTACTATTCGATGTTCGGCTTGCAGCGGGTGGGCGACTTGATGTGGCTCGCGGGCGACATCAAGGCCAAGGGTTTCCTGCTCGGCGCGACGGCGGGTCGCACGACACTCAACGGCGAAGGGCTGCAACATCAGGACGGTCACAGCCTGCTGCACGCGAGCACGATTCCGACCGTGCTCGCTTACGATCCGGCGTTCGCGTACGAAATCGCGGTGATCGTGGCGGACGGCTTGCGGCGCATGTATGGGGAGGGCGAGGAGATTTTTTATTATCTCGCGCTCTACAATGAGAATCACCTGATGCCGCCGATGCCGGAAGGGGTGGAGGACGGCATCCTGAAGGGCCTCTACAAATTCAAAGCCGCCGAGAAGAAGAAACTCAAAGCCCACATCCTGGGCAGCGGACCGATCATCCAGTCCGCGCTCAAGGCGCAGGAAATTCTCGCGGAACGCTACGGCGTCAGCGCCGACGTTTGGAGTGCGACGAGTTACAAGCTGCTCCGGGCGGAGGCGATTCGGTGCCAGCGTTGGAACATGCTCCATCCGACGGAAGGACCGAAGAAGTCCTACCTAGAGCAAGTGCTCGCGAAGGAGAAAGGCGCGTTCGTGGCGGTGAGCGACAACGTTCGCACCGTGCCGGATCAAATCGCACCGTGGGTGCCGGCGGGGCTGTTCACGCTGGGCACGGACGGCTTTGGGCGCAGCGACACGCGGGCGCGGCTGCGCCGGTTTTTCTCGGTGGACGCCGAGAGCACCGTCGTCGGCACGCTTTACGCCCTGGCCCAACGCGGCGAAATTGAGCTTGGGCTTGTGGCGAAGGCGATCCAGGATTTAGGTGTTGATCCGGAGAAGATTCAGCCGCAGCTCGTGTGAGCCTTGGTTCGCGGGAGCGGACCCGGCCGGTGAGGTGAGACTTTGTCACCAAAGAATGGAACCGCATTACCGGAACTTGCCCGCTTCAACAACCTCGCTACACTGCTGACGCAAGAGTCACCGACTGGCGCATATGCTTTTGTCCGAGCCGACCCTTGTGCATGATGTCAGATTCAGAAAATCCGCAGCCTAGACGATCCCGCTCCCATCGGCGGGGAGGAGTGTTCCGCCGCCTGTGGCGGTGGTGGCAGGAGACGTGGATTGCCGGAATCTTCCGCCGCTTGAGGGATCGCTTCGAGGATTGGTGGTATCCGCCACCCGAGCCTTCGCATGGCGGCTACGGTTACTATCACTCCTCGCGACAAAACCGTTTGAAGTGGATGTGGCGACGCATTCGTCGCACGGGCCGACGGTCGTTTATCGGCTCAGCGTTTCGGGGACTCAAGAATTCCATCGCGTACGGCTGGTATCGTATTTGGTACGCTGCGCCCGAGGCGGGCGCTCCGCAAAGAAGCCGATTGGCCCGCGCGTGGGCGCGTGGGCGCCGATGGCTGCAATCATCGTGGCTCGCAGCGCGCTGGCGTGCGGGGAGCAACCGCTTCTACGACTGGTGGTATCCGCCGTTGGATGAATCCCTCAGCCACCGGCAGTTGAGCCGACCGATGCGCCTGCTGCGGCGCATCAATCGCCGTTTTCGCCGCAGTTGGCTCGGCGACAAGCTCGGGTGGTTGCTGGATGAATTGGATTCCATCTTGTTCCAAATCCGGCTTCGCGTGGCGCACATCTTTTTGTGGCGGCGCATCCGCCTCTGGTTGTGGCGCTGGCAGACGGGCGTGTTGCTGCTGTGTCTGGTGGCCGCTGCCGTCGCTTGGTTCCAATATGGACTGCCGCGTTACCGGCTCTATCACGAACAACAATACACCCTGGAAGCGCAGGAGTTCCTGGCCAAACGTGATTTTCCGCGGGCGATGCTGCGCGCGCGTCAGGTGCTGGCGTTGAACCAGACCAACGCCGCCGGAATCCGCATTTACGCCGATTTGGCGGAAATGGCCGGCTCGCCCTATGCCCTCTTCTGGCGGCAAAAACTGGCTGCGTTGATCCCGGATACCACCAATCGCCTCGCGCTGGCCAAGACCTCGTTGCGCGCGGAAGGGTTTCCTTTTCCATCCGCGACGAAGGCCCTGAACGAACTCGAACCGGCGGCGAAGCAAACTTCGACTTACCATCTCGTGGCCGGCGAGCTGGCCATCAAGCTCAACAATTTGCCGGTGGCGGAACAACATTATCTGGCCGCCTTCCGGTTGAACCCCGAAGATCCGGTCAACCGGATGTCGCTCGCCGTGATCCAACTGCAATCAGCGAATCCCAAGCTGATCGCTGATTCGCGGACAACGCTGGAACTGCTGCGAGGAGACAAGCAAGTCGGCCTGGTGGCGACGCGTTGGTTGGTCGCTGAGTGCATCGGCCGGCGGGAACTCGCCCGGGCGGAGGCGCTCTCCTGGCAAATCCTCACCAACGCCCAGATTGTCTTCAGCGACCGTATCGTGCATCTGGCCATCCTGAACTCCGCCAAGAGCAGCCGGTTCGAGGAATATCTGCGGGAGGTGCAGAAGCACGCCGAGGAGGATGTGTTCTATGTCGGCGAACTGGCGGCGTGGATGAACCGCTTCGGCTACGCCCGCGCAAACTTGGATTGGATCGGTAAGCTGCCGGACCGGTTGACGAAACAGGGAATGACACCCATCACCATCGCCGATTCGTACGTGACGCTGGAGCGCTGGAAGGACCTGGGCGAGTACCTGAAGAATACTCCGTGGGCTGGGATGGAGCACGTGCGTTTCGGCATGATGACCCTGGCCGATGCGAAACAGAACGATGGCAAGCGCGATCCGTTACTCTGGCAACAGGCCATCCGCATGGCTGGGAATTCACCAGCCATGTTGAATGCCCTGGCCGGCATGGCGGCGTCCTGGACCTGGAAGGAGGAAACCGAGCGGGTGCTTTGGTATGCGGCGGAGAAATTCCCCAACCAGGACTGGCCGCTGCTCGCATTGCAACACCTTTACACCGGCGAGCGCGATACGGTGGGTTTGCGGCGAGTTTTCCAGACTTTCGTGGAGCGGAATCCGAAGGACGTGTACGCGCGCAACAATTTTGCGATGGTCTCGTTGCTCATCGGCGCCGACCTGGCCAAGGCGGAGGAATACGCCGCCGAATTGCACGCCGCAGAGCCGAAAAATGCGGCCTTCGCTTCCACCTTCGCTTTCTCGCTCTATCTGAAGGGGCAGACGCAAGAAGCGCTCAGAACCTTGCGCGACCTGGGTTTGGAGCGCCTCGACGATCCTTCGCTGGCGACCTATTACGGAGTGTTTCTCTCCGCCTTGGGCGACAAGCAAACCGCCAAGACCTACTTCAGCAAATCGGCCAAGGCGTTTCTGCTGCCCGAAGAAGTGGCGCTCGTGGAGCGCGCGAAGAAAGCGATGTAGTTGCGTCGTCAGTTTGTCGTTGGGGCAGCTTGTTTCTGGATCATCGCCTGCAATTGCTCGCGCAATACTCGTTCCGCAATCGCATAGGATTCGACTCCCCACACGCCCAACTTCAGCACACGTTTTTCATTTCGGCCCCGGTCGTGGGTTTTGACCGCTTGAATCACCGCGCGAATGGCTGAACTCGTCGTGGGCGACTGTGGCGTCCACTCATTGGGCTCCCAGTAAACCGAGAAGATGTGGAACGTGCGGCCGCGATCCAGAAACCGCTCGGTCGCAACCCGGAGCCGGACATCCTTGGTGGTGATGGTTTGCACTCCTAGGTTGGTTTCCAGGGTCAAGCCCGCGTTGCGGAGGCACACATCGGGCGCGTGACCCCGGGCCGCACCGCAGGTTTCGGTGGCGCGATAGCGGTTTGGCGCCGGCAGCCAGCGGAAATAATAAAGCTGCCAGGGATTCCCGGTCTCGTCACGCCATCCCGCCGCGGTGGCTTCATCAAAGCGAAGTTGTGCGCGGATGTTCTCGCTCACCGGGTTCTCGCGCATCTCGGCGAAACTGGCGGGCAGGACAAGTCGCCAGTCAGCCAGGCTGGACGCCTGTTTTTCCGCGGGCCGGAACCAAAATTGAATGCCCGTCTCAATCACGACGATCCAAGCCAGCAATCCGGCAGTTGCGAGGTTGGCGTGCCGGGCGAGGGACGACGGCTCGCGAACTGTGTCGGCGGGCTGGCTGGCGTTCGAGGCGACTGCCGCCGGTGATTCATGGCCTGCGGCGGGGGGCGGTTGCGGAACAGGTCGGGTCGCCAGTTCAGGACGTCGGCGTTTCGGCCTGAGCAGCCATGCCAATATGAGCAGGCCGGCCAAAGTTACAGCCAGGATGATGAACCCGGCCCGGTCGTGCTGAAGATTGACGGTCTGCAGCCCATGCAGATCGCTCGTGCGGACTAGGTAGGTGGTGCGGACGACGTTGCAGGAAAACGCCAGAAAAATGGCGCCGAACAGCAAAGCAGTCCGTCGCGCCAGGGTGTAGCCAAACAGCTCTCCCAGAAAAAGCGCGATCATGACGCTCGCTTGAAACGATCGGATGCCGCTGCACGCTTCGTCCACACCCACTAAGCCAGCACCGGTTTCGATGACGACGCCGTGTCGGACTGCGGGAGTTCCGAGTGCGTTGGCCGTGGCGGTGCTGGTAATGGCATTCAGTTGGGAAAGGGATTCGATCAGCGGCCGTTCGATGCGGGTTGGCCAGGGGACGGCAATGACGAAGAACAAGATGGGGAAGGCGAAATGGCGCGACCAGTTGCGGCCACCCAGGAGGTACAGGAGGACAAACGTCAAGCCAATGGCGGCCGTGGTAAAAATCCAGCCAGCAAACCGCCACTGTGGGATTACTTCCAAGAATAACGCGCCCGGCATCATCATGCCAGCCAGCAAACCTATCAGGAGAAAAGTCCCCGCTGCGGGTCGCGCGGGACTCTTGGCTGGACGCTGCTTCCATCGCTCCCAGAATAGACATAAACACAAGAGCGGAATGTACCATCCAAAACCATAATCGGTATTGCTGTGCCACAGCGGGGCCAGACGGAACACGACGTAAACCCACAGAGCAACTAGGGAGAATTGGATCAGGGAATGACGGTTGGACAAGCCGGGGTCAGCAGGCGAGGCGGACTGAAACTTCGAAGGGGAAGCGTTTCTCATCGTCTGTTATGGCTCATCCTCAACAACGGACCAACTTGGAAGCGACCGATGAATTTGTGGCATTCTGAAGGTACGTTGGCGGATTCCTGTGAGGTGGCTCTACGGAACCAGCGGTTGAAGATTTGGTGAATCCGGGCAAAGAAAAAAGGCGGCTTGAATTCAAGCCGCCTTCAATCATTTTCAAACGGTTCGTCAGGCAATCTGACGACGGATCACGTTGCGACCGATGTAAACTATCCCAAGCAGCGCGACGCCAGCCAGAGCAAATGTTTCCGCTTCGGGAACAGGCGTGAAGTCAAACGTGCCAGCACCAAACGCTGGATTAGCACCGCCGGAGAAGAACGAACCTCCGGGCAAGCCTCTCGATGGCCAAGCATCGTCAACACTCCCCCGGCGTTATTAAAGCTCGGAGAACCCGGTGAGCCGACGTTTACTGAGTTATAGTTGCGCTCAACTCCACCGAAGTTGCCATACGAAGAAGCCACCACCGAATAAACGCCCGCTCCGAGAAACACGGGCGACCCCAAAGTCAACATCCGGGAACTGCCAGAAAGTGGTTCGGCCCCGAAAAGGGTGACCACCGTCCCGGCGACTGGAAGCCCGGTTCCGACATCGAAGATTCCAACAGTGATCGGACTCGCGAAACCATCAAGTCCGTTATCAAACGCGCCCATCGCTTGGACGTATCCTCCGGAAACTGGGTTGACTTGAAAATCCATTCCCAAAGTCAGCGGAGCTGGTACCTGTTCGTTCCCGATTTGGTTCCCTGGATTGTTGTAAACGATGACGCCTTGGGCGCTAAGTGCGAACAAGACGGCAAGTGCTGTTACAGGCTTCAGCAGATTATTTGTTATCATACGTTTGCTTTATTGAAATGTTCTTTTACCAGTAGTTGTTACCGCATAAGCCGCTCCGACTGTTATGTTTTTCTAGGAATTGCCTTCCGAAGTCAATGTTTTTTTTGAGCTTTTTGACTTTCAACTCCGGCCTGCGGTAGGCCGACCTCGTTTTTCGCCTACAATATGCAGTGGTTCGTCGCTGTCCTATCGTCGTGTGGCGGCCTGCTTTCCAGCCTTGCCACCGTCTTTGGAACTGAGTTTCTGCTAGAAAGTGCATTTGGTTTGCTCCATCCTGAGCGGCCTTTGAAACTATGGATTTGAAATTGCCCAAACTCGGTGAAGGTGCGGACAGCGGTGTCGTGGTGACTGTTTTTGTGAAGGAAGGCGACACAATTGCAAGAGATCAAGCTGTTATAGAGCTGGAGAATGAAAAGGCGGTCGCCTCAATCCCATCCACTGGAGCTGGCATTGTCACCAAGGTCTACGTGAAGGCTGGCGACCGGATCAGCGCCGGACAGAGGATTCTTACGCTGGCTGGCGGTACTGTTTCCCCCACCCAGGCAACCGCCCAGCCGGTCGCAGAATTAAAAGAAGAACGACTGACGCCCGTTGCTGAATCCGAGGTGGAGGAGCCGGTTGATGAAGCTGTTGACGACGAATCGCCCACACCGGTTGCCGCACCGGTGGCGTCACCGTCGCTGCGGCGCATGGCGCGTGAGTTGGGAATCAATCTTGGTAAGATTCGCGGCAGCGGCCCGGGAAGGCGCATCGAATTGAGCGACCTGCGCGCTTATATCCAGCGCTTGGAACGATCCGCCAGCACGGCGAAGCCAGCAACTGCCGTTAGTGCATCTACTCCGGCAAGGCCTGGCGTGGAACAGATTGATTTTTCAAAGTGGGGCAGCGTTTCAAGGAAAGCAATCACCCCCTTGCGTCAGGTCATCGCCCGGCGCATGTGGGAGAACTGGAATGCTATCCCGCACGTCACGCAGTTCGACGACGCCGATTTTACGCGGCTGAACGAATTGCGAAAGAAACACGCGGCGGCCTACGAGACGAAAGGTACTAGGCTTACGCTGACTCCGTTGGTGTTGAAGGCGGTGGCCGCCACGCTGAAGAAACATCCCGCATTCAATTCCAGCCTCGACGAGACCGCCCATGAGATTGTCCTCAAGGAATACATCCATTTGGGCATCGCCGTGGATACGGAGGCTGGTCTGATTGTGCCGGTAATTCGCGACGTGGACAAGAAAAGCGTGCTTGAACTAGCCAAGGAACTTGAAGTCCTGGCCCAGAAGGCGCGCGATCGCAAAGTATCCGGTGACGAACTCAAGGGCGGCACGTTTACGATTTCGAATCAGGGTGCCATTGGCGGCGCCCATTTCACGCCCATCATCAACAAGCCCGAGGTTGCTATTCTTGGATTGGGGCGCGGCGCGTTGAAACCAGTCGTGCGCGAAGGCAAGGTGGAGGCGAGGCTGATGACGCCGCTGGCGTTGTCGTACGACCATCGCGTCATTGACGGCGGCAGCGCCGCGAGGTTCATTGTAGATCTCGTCTCGGCGTTGCAAGATTTTGGCGAGGTTGCGGTCAAACTTTAAGGGGTTTTAATCTCATGGATCCGATCAAAACTGATGTTGTGGTCATTGGTGCCGGTCCGGGCGGTTACGCGGCAGCTTTTTACGCGGCTGACTTGGGCCGAAAAGTAATTCTCATCGAACGCGACAAACGCCTTGGCGGGGTATGTTTGAACCACGGTTGCATTCCCTCAAAAGCGCTACTGCATGCCACGCATCAGATCGTTGCGGCGAGGGAATCCGGACATCGTGGCATCACTTTCGCAGCGCCCACGGTTGATCTGGCCCGGCTCCGGATTTGGAAGGAAGGGATCCTGACCAAACTTGGCGGCGGCATCGCCCAACTGGCGAAAATGCGGGGCGTACAGGTGGTTCAGGGCCGCGCTTATTTTGAAGGCTCGCAAACTTTGCGGGTGGAAAATGATCAAGGGCAGCAATTCATCAATTACGAAACCGCGATTCTTGCGGTTGGATCGGTGCCCGCGATGCCGAAGGCGTTTGACCTCGGCAACCCGCGCGTCATGACTTCAACCGAGGCTCTGGAGATCGAGGACATCCCCGAAAACCTGTTTGTGGTGGGAGGCGGTTACATTGGGATGGAGATGGGCACCGTTTACGCCGCTCTCGGCAGCAAAGTCACTGTGGTTGAAGCGCTGGACAACATACTGGCCGGCGCCGATCCCGACCTCGCCCGACCCGTTGTCATGGCCGCCAAGAAGGCCTTCAAGGAAATCCGTCTCAAGGCAAAAGTGCTCAAGATGTCCACCGCTGGGAAACAGATCAAAGTGGAGATTGAGTTTGATGGCAAAAAAGTGGAGGAACTTTACGACCGGGTGCTGGTTTCCGTGGGCCGCGCGGCGAACAGCGTCGACCTCGGCCTGGAGAACACGAAGGTCGCGCTGGACGAAAAAGGATTCGTCAAGGTCAATGCTCAGCAACAAACCAGCGACCCGCACATTTACGCCATTGGTGATATCGCGGGCGGCATCCTGTTGGCGCACAAGGCGCACAAGGAAGCCCGCATCGCCGTCGAAACCATCAACGGCGAGACCAGCACGTTCGAGAACGTTGTCATTCCGGCCGTGGTATTCACTGATCCTGAACTCGCGTGGTGCGGCCTGACCGAAGCCGACGCGAAAGCGCGCGGGATACCTCATGAGGTCGTGAAATTCCCTTGGGCGGCCTCGGGGCGTGCGCTGTCGTTTGACCGCACCGACGGCGTCACAAAGATGATCATTGATCCCGAAAGCGAACGGGTTCTGGGAGTTGGGATTTGTGGTGCCGGCGCGGGGGAGTTGATCGCCGAAGCGACGCTAGCGCTGGAAATGGGTGCAACGGCCGAAGACATCGCGCTGACCGTGCATCCGCATCCGACGTTGTCAGAGACGCTGATGGAATGTGCCGAGGCATTTTATGGTCATGCGACGCATACGATCGCCAAGAAACGGTCCTAAAGTAAAAAATGTCGCGCTTAAGCAGGCGATCGAGGTTTGGCACTTTTCTGAAACTTGGAATTTGGAGGTTCTTTCAAATCTTCGTGATTGATACGGGACTGTGTTCCCGTAGAATCTTCGCGGGCTTGATTCCGATTTCCGGTCGGGGCGTAGCGTAGCCCGGCTAGCGCGCTTGCTTGGGGTGCAAGAGGTCGAGAGTTCAAATCTCTCCGCCCCGACCATTTCAAAATCGCAACTCTTTCCAGTTTTCCGCGGCCTGGACTCTTTGTTATTCAATATTCCCGATCAGTTTTGACACCTGGTTCAGGGACAGGGTACTTGCCGTTTGTTTCCATTTGCAGCGGCGCGGGAGCATCCATCGTGAGGCTGTCCACCGTCGGAGCGAATTCGTGCTGACAGTTGAGCATGTCCTCGTACGTGACGACTTGTCCGGTGTGCGCTGCCATGCGGCCCATGGAAGTTATCAAACTGGCGATTGCTCCGCGCTTGGCTTCATTGTAGGGCCGGTTCTGGCGGATGGCATTGACCAAGTCGTCGAATTCCAACTGGTATGGGTTCGGTTCGGGCTGCGGAAAGGCCCAGGCAAGGTTCTCCCGGGTCATGTTGTGCCCGCGGTAGATGCGGCATTTCCCCGGAGTGTGTACGGCGGTGGAGATAACGGCGGAACCTTTGTGCCCGTGCGCGTAGCTGGCGAATTCGCCATGACAACCGGCTTCACTCCGCCCGATGAAAAACAGCTTCGCGCCGTCCGGGTAGGTGTATTCCACGGAGTAGTTGTCAAAGTTCTGGTCCACGGAATTCCCGCGAAAGTGGCGGCCACCGGTGGCGTGTGCTCGCACCGGCCAAGCGTCCTTCATCCAACAACATTCGTCAATCTGGTGGATGTTGTAATCGCTGAACAGCCCGCCACTGGCCCACATGAAGCTGTGGAAATGCTGGATTTGGTAGAGCAGTTCGCTCTGGTTGGCGGGTTTCGGCCCGGCGTTTCCCGCCGGTCCGCCGAGGCGATATGCCCGGAGCATTAGCAGTTCGCCCAGTTCGCCTGCTCGAATGCGGTCGTAAAGCTCCAGTCGCGCCTTGCAATGGCGCACCATCAATCCTACGCCGACTTTGAGTTGCTTCGCCTCGGCTGCCTCCGCCAAGATTAGGAGCTTTCTTGTGGTGGGCCCATCCACCGTGACCGGCTTTTCCATAAAAACATTCAGGCCCTTTTGAATTGCGTAGCCGAAGTGAACCCACCGAAATGCGGGTGGCGTCGCGAAAACCGCCAAGTCGCCCGGCTTCAAGCAGTCCAGCGCCTGCCGGTAACCCTCGAAGCCGATAAACTTGCGGTCCTGCGGCACATCCACCTGAGTCGTGAAATCCTTGATCAGCGACTCATAACTGCGCTGCAATTTTTTCTCGAAGACATCGGCCATTGCAACGAGCTTGATCGGGCCGCTTTTGGTGGACAGCGCATTGGCGGCGGCGCCCGTGCCTCTTCCGCCACAGCCGATCAGCGCAACCTGTATGGTGTCGTTCCCCGCCGCGTGCACGGCCGGAAGAACAACGCCGGCCAGAGCGGATGCGGTGGCCATTCGGCCACTGGTTTTCAGGAATTCGCGACGCGAGGAAGTCTTATTTAATGAAGCAATCATATCAGTGATGCTTCTGGTATGAGCGCCGGTTTGTCAATGCAGATGATCTTCAGCATTGCGCGGACGATTCCTGCTCGCATTATTGCCGCCGGTAAAATTGGCCTTGGTGCGAGTCGCTTGCAATCAGGCAGCGTTCAGATGCCAGCAGGGTGGGGAGCAAGCGGTCGTGTGCCATGGCGCGGCGCCGATGACCTGTGACGCAAACGCCCTTCACTTCCAACTTCGGGCAACCGGTGATTCCCAATGTCCGAAACGATCCTTCGGCAACTTTGCGTTCTGCGGGTAGATCAAGTAGGCGGCGTTTTTCGAGTAGGCCCACGCGTCAACGAGGTTGGCGCGCGGAAAAACTTTGCGGACATTCCGGCTCGTGCCGGGATCGTTGATCACCGGGTCGCCGGTTTCAGTGAAGCCGACGCAGACCACGAGGTGACCGCTGGCCTCGCGGCTTTTTCCCCGCAGCCGGTTGTAACAGAGCGAAAGGCCGACCGGAATTCCCCGCGCGACGAAATCTTCGAGTTCGGCGACGTCGCTCAATCGCGCCGTATATGCCCGCATTCCTGGCAGCGAGCCGGCGTAGGCGGTGTTGAATACCCAGTTGCCCGTGCCGCCCCACACCCGGTCGAAGACGCCCTTGACCACTTCAGGCACGTCATGGTCGAGCTGCGGCTGTTTCAATTGAAGGCTCCAATAGGCGAGCATCATGGAAATCGTCGTCGGGCTGCAAATCACACCGCCGTTCTCGTAAGCCATCTGCGAACGCTCCGGGACTTCGATGGTTTTGCCCCAAGCGTTGCGATTGGGTGTCAGTGGCGCTGGTCGTGCCCCGGTGTCGAGCAACGACAGGCTCAGGAATCTAATCGTGGATTGCCGCGTGTTTTCACCGCCCAAGGTCAGCCGGAGTTGAAAGCGTTCGCTGGCCTTACGCAGGATCAAGGTGTCGGTGTCCACATGGCCGTCCGCGTCGCGCTGGCCGCGGACACTCTCGCGCGGATGCAACTCCGGTTCGTCTGACCACAATCCCAGGCAATACCAGGCCGTCGCGCGATCCGCATTCCACGCGCGGGCTTCCACCTTCAAGTAGCTCCCGCTTGGCAGGTCGGCGTTCCAGGACGCAATAAGTTCGTCGGCCCGGATACACGCGTGAATTTCCTTGGAGGTCAGTACGACTTCGTTGGGCTGCGCGCCGCGCGAACGTTTGAAGCCGGCCAGCGAAGCGAAGGGCACAAACTGGATGCCGCGTGCGTCTACCGGGGCGGCCTTGGCCATGGGTTGGCCGAGTTTGAGCAAGGCGAGTCCGGCCAGCAGCGTTACGAGTAGGACCTGGTTCATTTCGGAAACGAAAAATGGCAACACGCCGCGCCGTGCGCCAGCAGGAATTACGATTTACCAATGGCCGCGCGCGGCCAACCACCAGGGGAACAAGAGCAGACCCACGAAGACCGCTCCGGCAATCACGTCCACGGTCGCGTTTCGGCGCGGGCGGTGCGTCCATGCAAGCAAACCTCCCAAAGCGATTCCGGCCAGAAATCCTCCAAGATGCGCCGGAATGTCGGAGTCGGGATGCAAGCCCAGCAGCACGAACAGCATGGTGCCGGCGACCAGGCCGCTGAGGGAGAGTTTCCAAAGCCGCGACGCGCGGGGAAAAACTCGCAGCGATTGCGCGGCGAGCATTCCCAGGGCGCCCATGACGACGCCTGACGCGCCGAGGCTTTGATGCGGGCTTGGGTGAAGCGCCAAAGAAAACAAGTTCCCTACGACGCCGGCAAGATAGGCGGTCATCAGCCCCAGTCCCGTGCCGAAGCGGCCCATCGCGAACCCGAGCAGGATCAGGCCGAACAGGGAATTGGTGGCCAGGTGCAGCAGGTCCCCGTGCAACGTGGTGGCCGTAAAGCAACGCCACCATTCGCCCCGGGCCACGAGCACGCTGTCCACTGCGCCCCGCGAGGTCAGCCAGGGCAGCGAGGATTGAAACTGAAAGAACACGCAGGTGATGACCACCCAGAGGGTGGCGGCCCAATCGAACAAGGTTTCGCGCACTTCGCGCTGCCACGGCCAATGGCGGTTCTCGCGGTGGTATTGCTCGATGGCGGACAGCGCGCGCGCTTCCTCCGTCGCGGCGATCACCAGACCCCAGCCGGACTCGGGCTGTTCCTCGATCACAGTCTCGATCCCTTGGCTGGCCAGCACCAGACTCCAGTCCATGGCCTGGCTGCGCGTCCGCGCGGGAATACGCGCCGGTGTGCCGGGTGGCCGGTTGTGGTCTGACATCGGTTCCAGTGCTGCCATTTTCTCCCCAGTTTGTACAAGGCTGTCCACTAATTCGCGCACAATCCGTCAAGTTCCGTGCAATTCAGCCGACTTCAAATTGGAATCTGTCCTGCTTATGTGGCAGTGACAACGAAGACCGATAAAAACGCGAGGGCTTGAGGGCTGTGCCCCCCGTCGCCGAACCTTATGAAGTTGATACAACCGAATTGTCGGATCCAGTTTGCGGCTGAGGACATCGAGTTCATCGTGTCGGTCCTCGGTCCGAAGTTGGGCGACGCCGCCTGTCTGATCCGCCTGCTGGCCGACGAGGACACGCGCGACCTGATTCTGGACGACGAAAACCTGTTCCACGCCTTGTTGGAAAAGCGCGGGTGTCTGCGGGTGTCGGCGCATTTGTATTTCTATGTGCTCGTGCGGCACGTCTTCGTGCGCTCGCAACTGACCGATCGCGTGCTGGCGGATTACGTGGCGGAGCTGCTGGCGGAATTCACGGCCGCCGAACGGACGCGGTGTGTCGTGCCCGGCCAGCCCGCCGCGCTGGATTATTTCTTCGAAATGCTCGCGGCGCTGCAAAAGGCGGACGACCACACCGGCTTTCACCTGCGCCTGCACATCGGCAATTATTCGCTGTTCCTCTCGGGAGTTTTTCCGGAGCGCATCCGTGTACGGGCGGAGCAACGCGGTTTTCCCGACTTGCGCTATTACGAATCCCTCGGGCGCTCGCAGTATCGCGCCGCGAGCGATCATCGTTTGGCCCGGCGCTACGATCTCGAGAACCTGCTCGGCACCCTGTCCGAGCGTTTCGGCGCGACGCGCCGGGCGTTGAACGAAATCTCCGACCGGCTGTTCTCGCTGGGCGACAACGACGCTGACCTCGACAGCCTGCTCTTAACCAAGCTGGGCGCGCAGAACGCCGGTGGAAACTGATCAGACCGCGTTTGGTGACCTATCCCATTTCTGGCCCGTGAACCGGGTTGCCGTGAATTTGTTTCATTACCTCTTCATCGGGAAGTGACTTGAACCAGTTCCGTATTACGGCTTGGAGCCGGGCTGCAAACCTCCTTGTTTTTCCCGCCGCCCCGCCCGATGATGCCGGCGCAGCAATGCTCTCATGGAACTGGCGATGACTTTCCCGCGACCATCAACGATCCCGGCGCCGCGAGCGCCGAAAACCCTTTCCGGGCTGACCGCATGAACAAGAGCACCGTCTGGCGCCGGCTGAACACCGCGCAACTGATCCTCGTTGCCTTGCTCCTCCTCGGCGTGGGGCTGGCGTTCTGGATCGAACACCGCCGGGTCGAGAGCGAACGCCGGTCCGCGCGGCTGGACGCCGGCGTGGAACGCATCCGGCTCGATCTCATCCAGATCAGCGCCAATCTCCGCGGCCAGTTGCTCGATCCCCGCGACATGCTGGACCGGAAATCAAAAATCACACCCGAGACGGACCTGTTTAACACCGCTGATGACTTGCAGCGCGAATTCGCCGCGCAGGGCGGCATCGTGGTGCCGCTACGCAACCTGCTTGAGTTCGTCCGCACCGCCATGAGCGCGTTTGCCAACACGACGCTCGATCAACTCCGCAAAGACCCCGCCGGCGCCCTGGCCTATTACTTGGAGAATTACCCGGCCCTCCGGGATCGCCGTGAGCAACTCCAGGGCGACTTGATCGCCGCCGTGCAGAAATTCAACAGCACGGAGTCGGAGAGCACGCAGACGGTGACCTTCGTGGGACTGGTGATGATTTCGGTGGTCTGGGTGGCGGCAGTGGTGGTGATCGGGCGGTTCCAAACCAGCTCCGTGACGGAGCCGCTCGCGCAACTCACCGGCGCCCTGGAGCGGATGCGCAGCGGCGACTTCAGCCAGCGCCTGAAGCTGGAGCGCGATGACGAGTTCGGTGTGCTCGCGGAAAATCTGAACCGCCTGGCCAACGATCTTTCCTGGCTAGTTGGGCAGGTGCAGCGCTCCGGCATCCAGGTCAACACGACGGCCACGGAAATCGCGGCCACCGCCCGCGAGCAGCAGAGCACGGCCAATCAGATTGCCGCCACCACGGCGGAAATTGGCGCGACCTCGAAAGAAATTTCCGCCACCTCGCGCGAATTGGACAAGACCATGAACGAGGTCAGCCAGGTGGCGCGGGAAACCGCCGAGCTGGCCACCAGCGGTCAAAGCGGCATCCACCGGATGGAAAGCACCATGCGCCAGATCATGGAAGCCTCCGGCGCCATCACCGCCAAACTCGCCATCCTGAGTGAGAAGACCGCCAACATCAACTCCGTGGTGACCACCATCACGAAAGTCGCCGACCAGACAAATTTGCTTTCCCTCAACGCCGCCATCGAGGCCGAGAAAGCCGGTGAATACGGTCTGGGTTTTGCCGTGGTGGCGATGGAAGTGCGGCGACTGGCCGATCAGACTACCGTGGCCACCTACGACATCGAGAAGATGGTGAAAGAAATGCAAACCGCTGTGACCGCTGGCGTGATGGGCATGGATAAGTTCTCCGAGGAGGTGCGCCGAGGCGTGGCGGAAATTCGACAGGTGAGCACGCAACTCGCCGAAATCATCCAGCAGGTGCAGACCCTCACCCCGCGCTTCCACACCGTCAACGAAGGAATGCACGCGCAAGCCACCGGGGCGCAGCAAATCAGCGAGACTTTGACGCAATTGGGCGAAGCTGCGCGCCAGACTGCCGAATCGCTGCGGCACTCGAACCTCGCCATCGAGCAACTCAACGACGCCGCCGGCGGCCTGCAAACCAGCGTATCCCGCTTCAAGCTCGAACCCTCCTGAGCCATGCTCTGCCTTGTTTTCCAAGTGGATCGCGCCCGCTACGCGTTGGACGCCCGCCACGCCCTCGCCGTCCTCCCCTACCTCCCCCTGCAACCCGTGCCCCAAGCCCCGCCCGCCCTCGCGGGCCTGTTCCACTATCGCGGTCAGCCCGTGCCTGCCCTTGACTTCGCGCAACTCACCTGTGGCCGGCCCGCGCGCGACTGGCTCAGCACCCGCATCATCATCATCCAGCTTTCCACCGCCGCCGGGCCGCCGCGCCTGACCGGCCTCATCGCCGAGCAAGCCACCAGCACCCTGCAGTGTGATCCCGCGCAATTCACCGAGCCCGTTCCCGGCGTCGCCCGCGCTCCCTACCTCGGACCGGTGCGCTGGGACGAACATGGCCCGCTCCAACTCCTGCACCCCGAGCACTTGCTCGCCCCCGCCACCCACGCCGCACTGGGAACGGGTGTTGATGTTGAAGGATGATGCATGAAAGCACCGTGCAACACTGAGCGGTCGGAGTTCCGGGTTTTGAGTTCCGCGTTCCGCATTGAGACCGCCTTCGCCTGCGATGAAGCGCGTTGCTGAAATGCTCCGCCGCGAAACTGGCTTGGACGCCGCCGCCCTCGGCCCCAGCCTCATCAGCCGCACCCTGCGCACCCGCATGACCGCCCTCGGGCTCACTGACGAAACCAACTATTGCACCCACGCCCTGGCCAACCCTGCCGAATGGGCCGAGTTCGTCGAGGCCGCCGTGGTCAGCGAAACCTGGTTCTTTCGCGATCCCGCCGCGTTCCGCACTTTCCTCGATTTATATCGTCAGAACGCAGTCAGAAGTCAGAAGTCAGTGGCCAGAGTCCCGCGTTCCGCGTTCTGCGTTCCCAGTTCCGAGTTGCGTCCGTCTCCCCGCATCCTGAGCGCCCCCTGCGCCACCGGCGAAGAACCCTACACCATCGCGATGACTCTGCTTGATGCCGGTGTGCCCGCCGAAAACATCGCGTTGGACGCCTTGGACCTGAGCCAGCGCGCTCTGGCCCGCGCCCGTGCCGGCGTTTACACCCGCAACGCCTTTCGCGGCGACGACCTCACCTATCGGGAGCGCCATTTCATGGAAGAAAAAACGAACGAAGAACAGCCGCAGGCAGCCGGCGACGAGGGTGGCGCGAAAGATTCTTCGTTCCGTGTTCCGCGTTCCGCGTCCCGCGTTGAAACCGCCTGGCGGTTGCACCTGCGCGTGCGTGGCTGCGTGAATTTTTTTCAAGGCAACCTGCTGGCGCCGGTGGCGAGTTCCGAGTTCCGCGCTGAGTCCGCCTCTGCCCTCAACCCTCAACCCTCAACCCTACATCCGCCTTACGATTTCATCTTCTGCCGCAATCTGCTCATCTACCAGGACCCCGCCACGCAAGCGCGGACTGTGGGCCGGTTGCGCGAACTCCTGGCACCCGAGGGAGTGGTTTTTTTTGGTCCAGCGGAAGTGGGCATCGCCGGCAGACACGGCTTTACAACTTTGGGCGTGCCGCTGGCGTTCGCGTGCCGGATGAGGCAGGCAGCCGGTAGCAGACTGAACCCGGAAGCCGGCAGCCGGAAGCCGAAAACCGGAAATCAAAGCGCGGAACTTTCTACGCTCAACCCTCCTGCCTCAACTATTCCCAACGCCGCACATTTTTACGCGTTGGGGCAGGCGCAGGAAGCGCAGAGGGATGCCGTGGGCGCGGTGGAGCAGTATCGGAAAGCGCTGTATCTTGAGCCGGCCCATTACGCGAGCCTGGCGCGGCTGGCGGAATTACTGGCCCGCGCGGGCGATCCGGCGGGGCGGAATTACGAACGTCGGGCCGCACGTGTGGCCCAGCAACAGCCCCGTGAAGCCGACCGAATGAAGCCGACCGAATGAAGCCGACCGAAGACAGCGACCAAAACGCGACGCGTCCAACACCCTCGCCCTCCGCCCCCATTCATGATTGTTGGAGCGAGGTGGGAGTGAGTGGAGATGGGAGTTGCGGAGAGTTGGCGCGGGTGGGTCACTGCCGGAACTGTGCCGTGTATGGGGCGGCCGGGCGGCGGTTACTGGACCGGCCCATGCCGGTGGGCTACCGGGAGGAGCTCGGAATTCGGAACTCGGAACTCGGAACTCGGAACTCCGCGCTTGGCGTTCCGCGTTCCGCCTTGCTGACGGTGGTCATCTTTCGATTGGGAAGGGAATGGTATGCGTTGCCGGCGACGGCGTTTCAAGAGGTGGCCGAGAACCGCCGGCTCCATACCTTGCCCCGGCGAAAAGGCGGATGGTCCTCTCCTTCCGCAGGAAGGAGCAAACTGGGCGAGCAGGGTGGGGCGGTGAGTTCGCCGCATCCCTTAGCGCTGGGTTTGGTGAACGTGCGGGGCGAACTGCTGGTCTGCGCGGCAGCGGGGCAGTTGCTTGACGCCAGCCAGCCCAAACTCGGAATGCGGAACGCGGAACGCAGAACTCCCGATTCCGATCGTTCGTTGCGCTTGCTGGTGGCCAATTGGGCGGGGCAGCGGATCGTGTTTCCGGTGGATGAAATCAGCGGGACGCAGCGGCTTGCCCCTGATGCGATTCACGCGCCACCCGCCACCAACGCCCGGGCGACGCACACGTTCACGGCGGGAGTATTTGGTTGGAGCGGGTACACCGTGGGGCTACTGAACCCGGAAGCATTCTTCACCGCTGTGAATCGGAATCTCGCATGAAGTCTTCCAACCACCCGGACCTGAGCCACCTTTCCATGACGGAATTGTTTCGCGTGGAAGCTGAAAGCCAGACGCGTGAACTCACGGCGGGCCTGCTGGAACTGGAACGCGGGGAACCATCGGCGAGTTTGCTCGAATCCCTGATGCGGGCGGCCCACTCGCTCAAGGGCGCCGCCCGCATTGTCAATCTGACCAACGCGGGCCAGCTGGCGCACGCGATGGAGGATTGTTTCGTGGCGGCCCAGCAAGGACGGCTCAGAATCCAGCGCGCCCACGTGGACACCTTGCTGCGTGGGGTGGACTTGTTGAACCAGCTGGCCAAGTGTGAAACCGCCAAACTTGCGGCTTGGGAGGAAACCCGCGCCGAAGCCATAAATAGTTTCCTCGTGGCCGCGCAGGAAATTCGCGCCGGCCAGCCACCCAAGTCCCCGCTGGCAACGCGATCACTGGAGGAAACCATTGAGCCTCCGCCCACGGCGGCGGCCGTGCCTCTGGCGAAGGAGCCGCCGGCAACAGCGAGCAGCCCCGGTGGCGCGCTCGAAACGGGCGATCGGGTGATCCGGCTCGACGCGGACAATCTGAATCAACTGCTGGGTTTGGCGGGCGAGTCGCTCGTGGAATCCCACTGGCTGCGGCCGTTCTCGGATTCCATGCAGCGGCTCAAGCGGATGCAGTCCGAACTCGACACCGCGATTGACCAGTTGCGCCAATCGCTTGATCCAGGTTCGCTGACTGAACGAACCAATTCACAGCTGGCGGCGGTGGTTTTGAAATCAGGCGCGATGCAAAAGTTCTTCAACGAACGGATCGAGGAACTGGGCAGCTTTGAGCGGCGCTCGGCGCACCTGGCCAACCGGCTTTATCTGGAAGTGCTCCGGACCCGGATGCGCCCATTTGGCGAAGGTGTGGACCGGTTTCCGCGCATGGTGCGGGACCTGGCCCACTCCCTCGGCAAGCTGGCCCGCTTGGAAATCGTTGGCGAGCACACGCCGGTGGATCGCGACATTCTGGAAAAACTCGAAGCTCCGCTGGCGCAACTGCTGCGCAACGCCGTGGACCACGGGTGCGAACTGCCGGCGGCGCGCACGGCCGCGGGCAAACCGGCGGAGGCCGTGGTCCTGTTGGAGGCGCGGCACAATGCGGGGATGCTGGTGGTCACGGTGGCCGATGACGGGGCCGGCTTGGAGCCGAATCGCCTGCGCCAGGCCCTCATCGGGCGACAGCTTGCCACGCCGGCGGCGCTCGAAAAACTGAGCGAGCCCGAATTGTTGCAGTTTCTGTTTTTGCCGGGCTTCACGATGAAGCGCGACGTCACGGAGATTTCGGGGCGGGGCGTGGGGCTTGATGTGGTGCAGAACATGGTGAAGGCCGTGCGAGGCAGCGTGCGCGTGGCTACCCAGCCCGGGCGGGGGATGCGTTTTCAATTGCAACTGCCGTTGACGCTTTCGGTGCTGCGGACGTTGCTGGTGGAGATTGACGGGGAACCGTATGCGCTTCCGCTGGCGCAAATCGGGCAGGCAGTCAAGTTGGCCCGCGACCGGGTGGAGACCCTCGAGGGGCGGCCGCACTTTTTATCCGGCGATCAACCTGTCGGTTTGGTTTCCGCCGCGCAGGTGCTGGGGTGCGCGGCGCCGTCCACCAAGGGCGACGCGCTGTCGGTGGTGGTGCTGGGTGACCGGCATGAGCGGGTGGGTCTGGTGGTGGATCGGTTTATCGGCGAGCGCGAGTTGGTGGTTCAGCCGCTGGACCCGCGGCTGGGCCAGGTGCCGGACATCAGCGCCGCGGCCTTGATGGAGGACGGTTCGCCAGTGTTGATTGTGGACGTGGATGGCTTGCTGCGTTCGGCATTGAAATTCTCCGCGTCCGGCGGTCTCGACGCGGAACTCGGAACGCGGAGCACGGAACGCGGAACGCGAAGGAGGAAGCGCATTCTCGCCGTGGATGATTCGCGCATTGTGCGTGAACTGGAGCGGAAGCTGTTGTTGAGCCGGGGCTATCTGGCGGACGTGGCGGAGGACGGGTTGGAAGGCTGGAACGCGGTGCGGAGCGGGGTTTATGACTTGGTGATCACGGATGTGGACATGCCGCGCATGGATGGCATCCAACTGGCCACGTTGATCAAACAGGAGTTGAAGTCCGTGCCGGTGATGATTGTGTCTTACAAGGATCGCCCGGAGGACCGGTTGCGCGGGCTGAACGCGGGCGCGGATTATTATCTGACCAAGGGGGATTTCCAAGACGAGGCGCTGGTGGAGGCGGTCGCCGACCTGATAGGTGAGGCTGAAGCATGAGGATCGCCATCGTCAACGACGTGCTCGTGGCGGTGGAGGCCTTGCATCGTTTGCTTACGTCGCGGACGGCGCATGAAATCGCGTGGATTGCGCGGGACGGAGAGCAGGCGGTGGCGAGTTGCCGGCGGGACTTGCCGGATTTGCTTTTGATGGACCTGGTGATGCCGCGCATGGACGGGGTGGAGGCCACGCGGCGGATCATGGCCGGTTCGCCGTGTCCCATTGTCATCGTGACGGCTAGCGTGACAGATTCCCCGGGCAAGATTTTTGCGGCGCTGGGGGCGGGGGCGTTGGATGCGGTGAACACGCCGTTCATTGGCGGGAGAGCTTCCGCGCAAGGGCAAAGGCAATTGTTGGCCAAGGTGGAAACTATCCACCGGCTGTTGGCTCCGCTCGCTCCGCCCAAGACCGGTGGCCGCAAGGCGGGGTTCCGTTCACTGCCGCAGCATGAGAATCTCGTTTGCATCGGCGCTTCGGCCGGCGGTCCGGCCGCGCTGGCTCGGCTTTTGGGAGGGTTGCCCGGGAGTTTTCCGGCGGCGGTCGTGATCGCGCAGCATCTGGACGCGCAGTTTGCGGCGGGGCTGGCTGAGTGGCTGGGGCAGCACGCGCGGTTGCCGGTGCGGCTGGCCGAAGAGGGGGAGCGTTTGCAGCCGGGCGTCGTTTATCTGGCGGGGCGGGATCATCATCTGGAGTTGTCGAGTCCCACCCAGCTGGGCTATCGGCGGGCGGCGGCGGATGCGATTTATCGTCCGTCGCTGGATGTGCTGTTCGCGAGCGTGGCGCGGCATTGTCGGGGCAACGCGGCGGGCGTGGTGTTGACGGGCATGGGGCGGGACGGCGCACAGGGTCTGCTGGCCATGCGGGAGCGCGGCTTTTTGACCATTGCGCAGGATCAGACGACGAGCGCGGTTTTCGGGATGCCCAAGGCCGTGATTGAGTTGCGGGCGGCGGTGGAAATTTTAGCGCTGGACAAAATCGCCCCGCGCCTCGTGAATGTCTTCGCCTTCTAAGGGTAATTCTTGATGTCTAACCAGCGCGACGAGACGCCAGTCGGAAGCCAGAAATCGGAAGTCGGAAGTCAGCCAGCGGACCTCCGACCTCCGGCCTCCGGTCTCCGGCTTCCGACCACGGACGCTTTCGTCGTTTTGCTGGTGGATGACCAGCCGATGGTGGGGGAAGCAGTTCGGCGCGCGCTGGCGAACGAGGCGGAGGTGAGTTTTCATTTTTGCGCGGCGGCGCGGGAGGCGGTGGCGGTGGCGGCGCGGGTGCAGCCAACGGTGATTCTTCAGGATTTGGTGTTGCCGGACCTGGATGGGTTGAGTCTGGTCCGCGCGTTCCGCGCGCATCCGGTTACGCAGCAGACGCCGATCATTGTCCTGTCCACCAACGAGAATCCGCAGATCAAGGGGCAGGCGTTTGCATTGGGGGCGAATGATTTTCTGGTGAAGATGCCCGATCGCATCGAGTTGGTGGCGCGGGTGCGGTATCACTCGCGGGCGTTTTTGAATCAGGTGCAGCGCGACGCGGCGCATCGGGCGCTGGCGGAGAGCCAGCAGCGATTACTGGAAAAGAACGCGGAGTTGGTGGCGTTGAATCAGAAGCTGGCGGAGGCCACCGTGGCCAAATCGGAGTTTCTGGCGAACATGAGTCATGAGATTCGAACGCCGATGAACGGGGTGCTGGGGATGGTGTCGTTGCTGGTGGATACGGAGTTGACGGCGGAGCAGCGGGAGTATGTGGAGGGGGCGCGGGGGAGTGCGGAGGCGTTGCTGACAATCATCAACGATATTTTGGACATCTCGAAGATCGAGGCGGGGAAACTGGAGTTGGAGGCGCATCCGTTCGAGTTGCATACGTGCGTGGAGGAGGCGCTAGAGTTGTTGGCGCCGCGGGCGGCCGAAAAAGGCCTCGATTTGGGCTGCGCCGTGGCGGACGTCCTGCCGAAGGTGTTGGTGGGGGATGTGACACGGTTGCGGCAGGTGTTGGTGAATTTGATCGGCAATGGAGTGAAGTTCACGGCACGGGGCGAGGTGGTGGTGGAAGTGGGGCTTGAGGGCTCCGGAATGGCCGGGGAGGGACTGAACTCGGAACCCGGAACCCGGAACTCGGAACCAGGAGCGTCAACAGCCAGCCCCCGGGTAACCACGGACGGCGGACCAAAGTGGTGGCTGCATTTCTGCGTGCGCGATACGGGGATCGGGATTCCGGTCGAGAAGCAGCATCGGCTGTTTCGGTCGTTCGAGCAGGTGGATGCCTCGACGGCGCGGCATTACGGGGGAACGG
>WBZT01000887.1_pt1 | contig 23140 bp, 19 predicted proteins | sample 5204241 | NCBI WGS metagenome assembly WBZT01 (sample SAMN12344358, study PRJNA552823) | activated sludge metagenome | biome: Activated sludge suspended growth; feature: Nitrification reactor; material: Wastewater; isolation source: activated sludge from nitrification reactor of wastewater...
CACCGGCTTGAGGCCGGAACCGGCGCTGTCACCGCTTTCCCCGCATGCAGTCAGGCCCGCGCAGCAAAGTAGAACCACTGATAGTCGTCGTAGCATCATCTCTCACCATTCTCTCCGCAGTTTCCACTGTACCATGATTTGGCCGAATCTCGACGCGGGGCGATGCGCTGCGTAGGCAAAGAGGACGACCCGATGTTGAGGGACTATGGAACGGGGAGCGTAACGGACGAGACGTTACGCGTGTGGCCTCGGTCGGAGCCGCTCGGTCAGCTCCTCATAGCAGAACGACGGTGGCTGAAGAATGGCAGCGGGACGCCCATTCTTCGTAACGATGGCTTCCTCCTCGTGCTCCTATACCCCGGCCACCGGTTCAGGTAGGCGTGTTCTGACATCGGACAATGACACTGTTTTTGCCATCATGGACCTCGTACAAGAGACGAGGATTCTGGTCGTTAGAATAGAGTCGAAGTGGCGAGGTTGTGAAATAGACTGGGGGGTGGTCGTGTAGGCTGTGAGCTGCAATTTATGGCTGACACCATTCCTCATTTTTGAGAATGTTGTGGCGAGAGTTCTAGCGCCACGTGGGTTCCCTCGACACTGTCAGATGCTTGGCCCATGCATGAGGGGGGACTCTCCATGGAATGGTGGGCGGAAAGAGGGGATGCCAGAGAAGTGCGGCGGTTTGCCCTGGCGATGTTTCTTCCTTACGTGCGTAGTCCCTTCACGGCAGAGCCTTGATTGCTTCCCTGGTACGCGTATCCAACGAGGGCCTTCCGAGGCCGCGCGTTGTGCGAGCAGCGGGGAGCGTGCGGCTCCCTCCTTCATACCTTGCCGAACATCTTCTCGAAAAAATCTCGATTCTGTTTCATATGCTGTTCGATGTCCGAGAGCAGGTGTTTCGCCCCCGCTTGCCAATCTTCGGTTTGGTATCCGACCCGGCGGGCGAGGAAGATGAATTCATCGGAGTCCGCTGGCGGGAGGACGAGGTCCTTCGTGTTGCCGCGCACCATGCGCAGGCCGTCGATCAACATGCGGATGAAGAGGTAGGACTTGCGCAAATTCTCACCGGTGGCGCGGGGAATGAGGCCTGCGTCAATCAGGGCTGCGAGTGCGCGGAGCGTGTTCGGTGTGCGCAGGCTGGGATAGCGGTGGCCATGCATCACTTGGAGATATTGAATGGCGTATTCCAGCGTGACGATGCCGCCATGGCTGTGCTTGAGGTTGATCTGCCCAGGCTCAACGAGTTGCTTGACTTGTTGCCGACGCAGATCGAGCGCGGTCGCAAGATCCCAAGGGGCTCCGCTATAGACGAAGTTGTCGCGATGGGCTTCTACTTTCTTCCCGAGTGCGGCGTCCCCGGCGATATGACGGAGCTTGATCAGTGCTTGCCGCTCGAACGGCGCAGCCAGCCCGTCGGCACTGTAATACGTGCAGACTTCGTCGAACGCATTGGCGAGCGAGCCCTTGCCGCCGTGCGGCCGTAGCCGGACGTCGATGTGGAAAATGCCTTCCTGCTTGGCCTCGATCCACTGCAGAAATTCCTGTGCGAGGCGCTCGAAGTATTCGCTGTTCTCGATGCCTTGCTTCCCGCTTGTCCGCCCGGGGCCGCCGTAGACGAAGAGCACCTCGATGTCGGACGCGTAGCCCATTTCTCGCCCGCCGAATTTTCCCGCGCCGAGGACCGCGAAGGGGCAGGGCTTCTTATTGATGAGCCGAGGGGAGCCATAGAGCTTGGTGAGCTTCGCCTGGCAATCGATGAGGCTGCGTTCGACAATCACCTCGGCCAGCTCCGAGATCGCGAGTGAGAAGTCGGGGAGGCTGGTTCCCGGTTCGACGATGTGTTTCATGTCGATACGGAACAGTTCCTGGTCCTTGAAGCGGTTGAGCGCTTCCTTTCGCGCTTCGTCGGTTTTTGCCTTCACGATGACGCGGTTCAGTTCTTTGCGCAGGGAGGTGTGTGGCTTAATCAGCGGGGCGTCGCGGTAGTCCTTCAACAGCGGCAGCAGGTTGACATGTTGCCGTCGGAGAAAATCTTCCCAGAGAAAATCGCTCGCGCCGAACAGCCTCGCCAGTAGCGGAAAGGTCTTCTTGTCGTTGATAAAGTCCCAGACCTGTTTCTTCCCAGCCTGCCGGGACCCTTCGAGTATCAGATCGAGGAACTGATCGAAGGACTCCAGGGCCTTGGCCGGATCCGGCGCCCAGGTCAAGGCATGAGTGAACTGTTTGATGAGCACGGCTGTGAGGCGGAGTTGTTCCTGATCGACCGGATCGAGCAGCTTCTGTCCGAAACGATTGCGGACGTAAAAGCGGTCGTGCAGTTTGCCGTCTTCGATCGCAAACTGCGCTTTGCTGATGTAGACGTTGCGCATTGCCAGTGCGTTGGCGAAGGCATACAAAAACGCCGGCGTGTCGTCCGACCGGATGTCCATGATGGTGTCGGTCGCCGACTGGCTGTTGTCGAACGAGATATGGACGGTGTGCAGGAGGCCACTGAAGGAGCTGCGGCGTTTGCCGAGATGTTCGACCAGTTGGCGATTGACCTGTTGCCGTGCTTCGTCGAACTGATTGTCGTCCAACAGCAGGATCATGCGTGAGAGCTGCTCGGTGAGCCGGTTCTGTTCTGCGGCGGTGAACGGCTGTTTCTCCGTCGGAATCACCGTGAAGACGTCGACGATTTTCTTTCTGGTGAGGCCGGGGCGGCTCTGTGGTTTGGGTCGTTGGCCGTAGGACGTGCTTGCGCGTGTTGGGCGTGGTGGGTCGGTTTCTGCTGAGGTGAAGATGCGTCCTTCTTCGATGTTCAGGCCGAAGGCGGACAGGAGTCCGCAGATCGTGGCGAATTCGGAAAAGTAGTCGTAGGCGATGATCGTAATCGTCCAGCGTCCGCGGTCGAGTTTTGCAAACCGGACCTCACACGGATGATCCGGTGTGAGGTGGGCGGCGAGCGCGATATGTGTGGCGATCAAGGCAGGGGGAAAGACCGCGAAATAGTCTTGGTCCATCCGTGAGACGAAGTCGTGCAGGATATCGGGTTCCACACCGCGGCAGAGCGGTGTGAGTGTGGCCAGCATCGATTCGCGATCGGTGGTCGCCTGCAGCATGATGACGTGGAGTATACCCGAAGGTGGTCTCGTTGTACCGGAAGAATTGCACCAGTATAATGCGGCGCCATGATACGACGCCCCCCTCAGCAGGGCGGACCTGATCTGCGTCCAGGTTCCGCTACGTCCCCTGTGTACCCAGACCCAACCCCTCTCCTGGTCGCTTCCGGACTTGAACCTGAGCGGGTAGTACGGATTCTTGGCCCCTATGGTGTCACACATGCGGCCGAGGCGGATGCCAATATCCAGAGCATGGCGGGGGAGCCGCACACCCGCCGATTGCTGGCCACGATTCTCCCCCTGCTGCTGACGGAAATTTCCCGAACGGCCGACCCCGACCAGGCCCTGAATCATTGGGAGCGTTTGCTCGCGGGAAGCGTCAATCGCTCGTCGCTCATCCAATACCTTCAGTCCTCCCCAAAAATGTTGGGTCTGCTCTGCACGATTTTCGGGAACAGCGATTCGCTCGCCTTCGCGCTCATTCGAGATCCCATGCTGATCTACTGGTTGGCGGAGGAGGACGTGTTGACGACGGCTCCGACCCGAGCAGGCATGGTGGCGGCGCTTCGCCAGAGTCTCGGTTCGCTCAAAGCCATGGAATTGAAGTTGGATGTCTTGCGGCGGGTGCGACGTCGCGAAATGTTACGCATCGGCGTGCGCGATCTCCTGCGCCTGGCCACGGTAGAGGAGACGACCGCGTCCTTGTCCGACCTCGCTTCCGTCCTCATTCATGCCGCCTACGAAATCGTCGACAAGGCTCTGAAGGCTCTGCACGGCACGCCCATGCATCAGCTTGCCGACGGCACCTGGGTGGAGACGGAGTTTGTTGTGATCGGCATGGGCAAACTCGGTGCCCATGAACTGAACTACAGCTCCGATGTGGATCTCATCTATGTGTATGGCTCCGCAGAAGGAGAGACGCGAAAGGGGAAGGGCAACCGCCAGGCGAGAGTCGATGCCGTCTCGAACGAAGAATATTTTGAGATGCTGGCGCGATCCTTGACGAAGGCCTTGGCCGAGCAGACGAGAGAGGGGGCCGTGTTTCGTGTAGATCTGCGCCTCCGCGCGGAAGGCACCGTGGGACAATTGGCGCGATCGGTAGAGGCTTATGCGAAGTACTACGCGCAGCGCGGCCAAGTCTGGGAAAGGCTGGCACTGCTGAAGGCGTGGCCGGTGGCCGGTTCCCCTGTGGTCGGGCAAGCCTTTGTGCAGATGGTGGAAGGGTTCATCTTTCAGCCTGATCCCCATCCTCTGACGCGAGAGCGGGCGCTCGCTGTCATTCGCGAGGTTCGATCCGTCAAAGAGATGATCGATGAGAAGATCGCCGTGCGCGGACATCAGCACCGAAACGTGAAGTTGGGGACCGGGGGCATTCGGGAGATTGAATTCCTGGTCCAGACGATTCAGGTGTTGGTCGGCCGGTCGGTTCCTGGGATTCTCGACCGCAAAACTGTGGGGGCGCTGCACCGCTTTTGCCGGCACCGATTCGTCAACGAGGGGGACGAGCAGCGGCTGACTGAGGCGTATTGGTTTCTACGGGATGTCGAACACAAATTGCAGATGATGCATGATTTGCAGACACACGCACTTCCTGACAGTAGCGAGGAGTTGCAGCGTTGTGCGATTCGAATGGGGTATCAGGCCGTGTCGCGTGAGGCGGCGCTGGAGCAATTTCTGGCAGATCGGCAGCGACATACAGCGGTCGTGCATCAGACGTTCAGATCGCTTTTCTATCACCCCGAAACGTCGGATTTGTTATCTGCGGTGGTGGCTGCGGCGGAAGGCCACTTCCGCCGCAGCATGTCTCGGCTCGAAAAAGAGACCGGTCCGGCGGGGCCACCGCCGGACCGGTCTTCGACAGCGAAGAAGAAACGGAAACCTTAGTACATCCCTTCCATGCCGTGGTTGTGACCAGCATGGCCACCGGCAGGCTCTTTCTTCTCTTCCGGCAACTCCGTGATCATGACTTCGGTCGTCAGCATCAAGCCCGCGACGCTGGCGGCGTTCTGCAAGGCGCAGCGCGATACCTTCGTCGGATCGATGATGCCGGTCTTGATCATGTCCACGTACTCGTCGGCTGCGGCGTTGTAGCCGCCGTTCGGGTTCTTGTCCTCACGGACGCGGCCGACCACCACGGAACCTTCGGCTCCCGCGTTGGCTGCGATCTGACGAACCGGCTCTTCGAGCGAGCGGCGCACGATATCCACGCCGACTTTCTGCTCCAGGGGCAGGTCCTTGAGGGAATCCAAGCCCTTGAGGCAGCGCAGGTAGGCCGTGCCGCCGCCGGGAACGATGCCTTCTTCGACGGCTGCCTTGGTGGCGTGCAACGCGTCTTCCACGCGTGCCTTCTTTTCCTTCATTTCGGTCTCGGTCGCGGCGCCGACATTGATGACGGCCACACCGCCGACAATCTTCGCCAACCGCTCCTGCAACTTCTCGCGATCGTAATCCGAGGTGGTTTCTTCGATCTGGGCCTTGATCTGCTTCACGCGGCCTTCGATCTTCTTCGGATCACCATGACCTTCGACGATCGTGGTGTTGTCCTTGTCGATCGTGACGCGCTTGGCGCGGCCGAGATCCGTCAGCTTGACGTTCTCGAGCTTCAAGCCGAGGTCCTCGGAGATGACCTGGCCGCCGGTGAGGATCGCAATATCTTCCAGCATGGCCTTGCGGCGGTCGCCGAAGCCCGGTGCCTTCACGGCCGACACATTGAGGGTGCCGCGGAGCTTGTTGACCACGAGGGTCGCAAGCGCTTCGCCTTCGACTTCTTCAGCGATGATGATGAGCGGCTTGCCGAGCTTGGCCACCTGCTCGAGGACCGGGAGGAGGTCCTTCATGCTGCTGACTTTCTTTTCGTTGATGAGGATGAGCGGCTCGTCCATGACGGCTTCCATCCGCTCGGCGTTGGTCACGAAGTAGGGGGAGATGTATCCGCGATCGAACTGCATACCCTCAACGACGTCCAGCGAGGTGGTCATCGACTTGGCTTCTTCGACCGTGATGACGCCATCTTTGCCGACCTTTTCCATCGCTTCGGCGATGAGGTCGCCGATGGTCTTGTCGTTGTTGGCGGAGATGGTGCCGACCTGGGAGATCTCGGTCTTGTTCTGGCAGGGCTTGCTGAGCTTCTTCAGCTCGCCGATCACGACTTCCACGGCCTTGTTGATGCCGCGCTGGATTTCCATCGGGTTGGCACCGGCGGTGATGTTCTTGACGCCTTCCCGATAGATCGCCTGGGCCAAGACTGTGGCGGTGGTGGTTCCGTCACCGGCCGTGTCGCTGGTCTTGCTGGCGACTTCGCGAACCAGCTGCGCGCCCATGTTCTCATACGGATTCTTCAGCTCGACTTCCTTCGCCACGGTCACGCCGTCCTTGGTGATCGTCGGGGCGCCGAACTTCTTGTCCAAAATCGCATTCCGGCCCTTGGGGCCGAGCGTCGCCTTCACGGCATCGGCGAGCTGGTTCACCCCTCTCAGGATGGCTGCCCGCGCCGCTTCGCTATACAACAATTGCTTTGCCATAGTCGTCCTCCGTTAGTCGTCAGATGATCGTGTTAGTCGGGTGAGTAGGATTAGTGGGTGAAGATGCCCAGGATGTCCTCTTCCTTGAGGATCAGGCACTCTTCGTCTTCGATCCGCAGCTTGCTGCCGGAATATTTGTCGAACAACACCTGGTCGCCGACCTTGATGTTCTCGACCTTCTTACCGATTGCCTGTACGATACCCCGTTGCGGCTTTTCCTTCGCGGAGTCAGGCACATAGATCCCGCCGGCGGTGCGTTCCATTTCCTCGGTGTAGGTGACGAACAGACGATCACCCAGGGGCTGGAAGTTCTTCGCAGCCGTCGACTTTTTCTCTTTCGATTCCGTAGCCATACCCAATCCTCCTCTTAGATTAGTGAGCGTCTCGGCCCTGATGTACAGTTGTGTGAAAGCTGGAAATTCAGCTCTGACGTGTTACTGCAAGGGCTACCTGCAGAAAACTCGACACATAGATAGCGCCAGGAAGAGGCAAGTCAAGTGATGGACTATAAAATTATTCTTCTCGCAGAAGCAATGGGAAAGTGTGACATAAGTTGTTGATTGTTCAGAGCCAGTCGAAGCGTGATGTGTTACGGGTTGGCGACGTCTCCGTAGCAGGCTCCTGGAGGGACTGTGCGGGAGCGAAAGGGAGGAGCGGGCAAGCTGCCTATGGTCGTACTGGAATGGCGCTCGCCCCCAAGAGTGTCAGGACATTGGCGGTAATTTGCCGCACTGCGTCGCTGGATCGGGCGCTTCGTAACAGCGGGGCATTGTAGTCGTCGAGGCCCCAGCTCCATTGCATGGTCCCCGCGGCAAATACGGAAGCGCCGCTCCGGGCTTGGTAGAGAGTCATGTCGCCGTAGACCACCTGCTTATCCCTTGGGTAAGGAGAATGGGCCAGGACGTTCAAGCCGGCAGGTCCGTTGGGGAACGCCCGGTCAATCTCATAGCCCAGCAGACCGGGGAGTCGGCGGTCCGGCGGCAGGTCGACGCCTTCAAACAGGGGATGCGACGGCTGGGTGACCAGGATGTCTCCATCGACGGGCACAGTCTCGAACATCACGCCGAGCAGTTGATGCTCAGGGCGATGAATGGGCGGCTCTCTCCACTGCACGGTGATCAGGTGATCGTTTGACGGCTCGCCGTCCAGCGCTAAGGGATCTTCCTGCTGGGCCACTTCTTTGTAACTCACCATCGTCCGGTTCGCCTCGCCTGTTCGTGAGCTGGGCTCTAGTCTGATCTGCCAATAGCAGGTGTTGGCAGAAAAAAACCCGAGCCCGAGTCCTTGATCGCGAGCGGCCTCCACATGGTGGCGCATGTCAACCGACCAATATTCGTCATGCCCGACCGAAAGCCAGGCCCGGTGGCCCTTCCAGAAATCGGCCCTGCTGTGCGTATCGATATCGGTGCTATAGGTGACGTCATATCCTTGCCGTTCCAGCCAACGCACCATGTTGTATTCCCACCCGGCGGTCGAGATGGCGCGGGTGGGGTGGATCGACATGGCTGTAAGGAACTCTCCGGCACCGGTGCCGCTTCCGCCGCGGGGATGTTGGCTCCGGCCATACGGACGGTTGAAGGAGACCTTCCGCGCCCATCGCTCGTCCTGGCTGTTCGACGGGTAGGTCGACTTGCCCCCCCAGTTGTTGTAGGCCTGATAGGTCGTCACGCTGGATTGAAATAGAATATCGGCGGGGCGGTCGTCTTCCCTGACAACAAAGATGATGTAACTTTGCTTTCCGCTGGTCGATCCGGTCAGCTTCGCGAGATAGATCCCGCTGAGCCAGTCTTGTGGGTCGTTCGTGCTCGTGTTGAGCGTATAGGACACCTGCCAGTCGCATTCGATGAGCCCGGTGACCGGATCGGCGGTGGGCATGGGTTGCCGGACTCCCGGGATGACAATCCCGCCACGCATCAATCTCGCGCCGTTCCCTCCATACCATCCCATGCGGTAGATGGCGATCGTCACCGCCGGGTCGGTGCTGTGAATGTACAAGCGCAACTGCTCGCCTCGATTGATGCTGGTGGCGGAGGCGTAGCCCTCGACTTCATGGTCGGCGGGATCGGTCAGGACCCAATCGGACTGTCCTGGCCGGGCATTTTCCAGGGTAATCGGGGAGGCGGCATGGGCGGGAGGGACGCTGAGGAAGGCGAGCATGGTCGCGAGCAGGAGGCCGGTGGGGCCGATCTTGTCGTGGCGCCTCGCCCTACATCCGAAGGCGGTCAAAGTCTTTCACGTCCTTCTTGATGAAATCACGCAGTCGTTTGATGATGCGGGCCTCCAGTTGCCTGGTTCGTTCCTTCGTGATGCCATATTTGGCGCCCATGTCTTCCAGCGTGAGCGGGGTCTCGGACAGAATGCGATTGCGGAGAATGTCTTCCTCGCGTTCGTCGAGCGTCTTGGTAAATTCCGCTAGTTTGCGCCGGAAGAGGGCCTTGAGTTGGGTATCGGCCAAGCGTTCGTCCGCCGGTTGCTCATGGGCGGGCAGGATATCCATCAGTGTGCCGTCATGTTCCTGGCCGATGGGTTGATCGAGGGACAACTCCCAACTGCCCAGCCGCTGGTCCATTTCAATGACATCGCGTTCACGCACATTCAGGCGGTCAGCCAACAGTTTGCTGTCCGGCGCAAATCCTTCCCGTTCGAGTTTGGCCTTTTCTTTTTTCAGGTTGTAGAACAGTTTGCGCTGATCCTGGGTGGTGCCCACTTTGATAAGGCGATAGGTATTGAGCAGGTAGCGAAGAATGTAGGCCCTGGACCACCAGGCTGCGTAGGCATAAAAGCGTACGTTCTTCGTCGGATCGAACTTCTTGATGGCCTGCAGGAGTCCGACGTTCCCTTCCTGGATCAAGTCCATATGGTCGGCGCCTGTGTGGAGATATTCGGAGGCAATGGAAACGGATACGCGTAGATTGGCGAGAATGAGCTTCATCGCCGCATCGCGGCTCCCGCGCAGCTGGTATTCCTCAAAGAGACGTAGCTCTTCTTCCTTGCTGAGATAGGGGTAGCGGCGGATCTCCGTCAGGTATTGCTGTAGGGTCGTGACGGGAACGAGGGACGTGCTCAATGGGGCGGACGAGAACTCCTTCGACGGTTGCCGGTCAGCCGCCTCGTGTTCCTCCGTGACTTCCTCGTCCGTGGGCTCCAGGACGTCAGGTTCGAGTGCGTCGTCGTCCGGTTCTGCCTGGAGGTCGGAATCTTTTCTGTGTTTCGGTTGTGCCATGGCGCGTAATTGTGTAAGTCCAGGGGCTGACTATACCAGATGTCGGGCGTCAGGCAATAAGGCGACGTATCGAAGCCCCTGCGGCTCCCTTGCGTCCTAGAAAGAGCGCCTCGTATAGTGCGGGAGCATTGCGCGTGCGTCGATCTGTTCCGGTTGAGGCCGGCGGTGCCGGAGAATTCGTCGCCATGAGTCTGAGATCCTTCGCGGAAGCCCTTCGGAGCGGGCATTGGCCGACGTTGGCCGGCGCCTGGTTGCATCTGACCGTGAGTTTCATGGTGTGGTTGCTGTTCGGCGCGCTGGCGGTATCCATAGGGGATGCGTTACACCTCACCCCGGCTCAACAGGGCGTGCTGGTTGCCTTGCCGCTCCTGAGCGGGGCGATGCTGCGTATTGTCGCTGGGTGGTCTTGCGATTGGGTTGGCGCCAAACGGACCGGACTGTGGGTGCTCGGACTTGAGCTGATCGCGATTGTCTGGGCCGCGCTGGGTGGCACGAGTTATGGGGAACTACTCGGCATCGCGCTGTTGCTCGGTGCCGGCGGGGCCAGCTTCGCGGTAGCCATGCCGGTCGCCGGTCGGGCCTATCCACCGGCCCATCAAGGCCTCGTCCTGGGGTTGGTGGCATCCGGCAATATCGGGACGGTGCTGATCTTGTTGTTGGCTCCACGGTGGGAGACGGCATGGGGATGGCACGGAGCCTGCGGAATTCTGGCGCTGCCGGTGACGATGGTATTCGGTCTGTTTGCGTTTGCGGTTCGGGAAGCCCCGCGGGCCGGTTCCACCGCAGGAGGGACCTGGTGGTACGCCGCCTGGGGGATGATGCATGTGCGATCGGTTTCGTGGCTGTGCCTGGTATATGGGATTACCTTCGGCGGATTCGTCGGGCTCACCAGTTTTCTTCCGGTCCTGTTGCATGAACATTATGGCAGTGACCCGATTGTTGCCGGTGCCATGGCCGCCCTGTGCGGGTTCGTGGGCAGCCTGATCCGTCCGGTTGGAGGGGCGGTCGCGGATCGATGGGGCGGGGTACCGGTCTTAGCGGGCGTGTTGGTGGTGCTGGCGCTGATCACGGCACTCGCCGGCTCTCTGCCCCCTTTGCCCTTGGCCTTGGTGCTCTTGGTCGTGACGATTGCGGTGATGGGGTTCGGGAACGGCGTGATTTTTCAGATTGTGTCGGATTGGTTTCCAAAGGAGATCGGTCTCGCGTCCGGGTTGGTGGGGGCCGCCGGCGGGATTGGGGGTTTTCTAGTGCCGATTGGATTCGGGTTCTTGCGGGAGGGAACGGGGACGTTTGGGTTCGGGTTTGTGAGCTTGGCGGTGGCGAGCGTGATCGCCGCGATGACGGTCAGTCCTGTGCGCCGGTGGGGCCCTCCGGGCGTCGCATCGGCGCCCAACGTCGGCGGTTTTTCCCGTTGACAGGGGCGGTTTGAAAAGAGTTAGCTGGGCCACCCATCGCAGGCCGGTCCGTAGACATTTGGGGGAATATGGCGACACCGTTCAATTCGATTGAAGACGCGATCAAGGATATCAAGAAGGGGAAACTCATCGTCCTCGTCGATGACGAAGATCGAGAAAATGAGGGCGATCTCGTGATGGCGGCCGGGAAGGTCACGCCTCAGGCTATCAACTTCATGGCCAAACATGCGCGTGGCCTGATTTGTCTGGCGCTCACGCCGGAACGGGTTGAAGAACTGCAATTGGCGCCGCAAGCGGCGGAGAATACGGCCACGTTCGGGACGGCCTTCACGGTCTCGATCGATGCCCGCAAGGGGATTACCACCGGCATTTCGGCTGCCGACCGTGCCACGACGATTCATGTAGCGATCGACCCTCGCAGCATACCGGCGGACCTGGCACGTCCGGGTCATATCTTTCCCCTCAAGGCCCAGGTGGGCGGGGTGCTGCGGAGGGCAGGGCAGACCGAAGGGTCGGTGGATCTCGCCCGGCTTGCGGGGCTCTACCCCGCGGGGGTCATTTGCGAAATTATGAACGAGGACGGCACGATGGCCCGCGTGCCCGAATTGGGCAGGTTTGCCAAGCGTCACAAGTTGAAGATGGTGACGATCAAGGCGTTGATCGAGTACCGGATGCGTCGTGAAACCTTCGTGCGGCGGGCAGCGAGTGCGTTTTTGCCGACCATGTTCGGAGATTTTGAAGCGTTTGCATTCGAAAGCGAAATCGATGGGGCAACACACATCGCCTTAGTGAAGGGGCCGGTCGACGAGAAGCCAACGCTCGTGCGTGTTCATTCCGGCTGCCTGACGGCTGAAGCTCTGGGGTCCGTGCGTTGCGATTGTCGCGACCAGTTGCATCGGGCCATGGAGATTATTCAAAAAGAGGGACGAGGGGTACTGCTCTACTTAAACAAGCAAGAGGGGCGCGGTATCGGGTTGCTGAACAAGATCAAAGCGTATGGATTGCAAGACCAGGGGAGTGATACGGTCGAAGCCAACCTCAAATTAGGATTCAAGGCCGATCTGCGAGACTATGGAGTTGGCGCGCAGATCCTCGTCAATCTCGGACTGCATCAGATCCGTGTGCTGACCAATAACCCCCGGAAGATTGTTGGGGTCGACGGGTATGGGCTGAGGGTCGTCGAGCGAGTGCCGATCGAGATCACCCCTTGCGCGCACAACGAAAAATATCTGCGCACGAAAAAAGCCAAGCTCGGTCACCTGCTCAAGAAAGTCTAGCCCGTCGATGCGCCTCGATTCGGGCCGCTCGTGAATAAGAAAAGCGGCAGCGTCGGGACCGGAACGTATAGCCATTTGGGGGCGTTTCCAGGTATGATCCCCCTCTTTCTTTGATACGCGCAGATTCCGAAACGTCTGACTCGATAGTGCACACTCCATGAAGCTTCGCAAAGGCTCCCAAGACGCGACGGGTCTGACCTTCGGCCTTGTGGCGAGCAAGTTCAATAAGGTCGTCACCAGCCGATTATTGACCGAATGTGTGCAGGCCTTAAGCAAAGCTGGGGTGGCGGACGACGCGATCGAAGTCGTCCGGGTACCGGGCGCGTTTGAAATTCCCCTGGTGGCGCGACAATTGGCCAAATCCGGTCGGTTCGATGCAGTGATTTGTCTCGGCGCCGTGATTCGCGGCGACACTCCCCATTTCGAATACATCAGTTCCGAAGTGAGCAGAGGCATTCTCCAGGCTTCGATGGAATCAAATATACCGGTCATCTTTGGCGTGCTCACGACCGATACGGTGGCGCAGGCGATTGAGCGGGCGGATCCTGACAAGCTGAACCGTGGGGCCGATGCTGCCAAGACGGCGATCGAAATGGTCAATGTGATGCGGTTGCTCAAAAAAGACATGACCGGGGATGCTCCGCCCTCCGCGGCTCCCGCGCGACCGGCCGGGCGATCGGCAGCGAGGTCGAAACGCTGACCGGCGTGGCACTATGGCCTCTCGACATCAAGCCCGGGAACGGGCCGTACAAATTCTCTTTCAGTACGATATTCATGGCCAGGCTGGTCCGTGGCTGGACGATTTCTGGGTCCAGTATCCGCTCACTGAGGAGCTGCGGGCGTTCGCGGAACGGCTGGTCGCCGGCGTCCGCACCCATGCGAAGGAGCTGGATGCCCTGATCGGCTCCTATGCGACCAATTGGAAAGTGAGCCGCATGCCGATCATCGACCGGAACATTCTGCGTCTGGGATGTTTCGAGTTGCTCTACGTACCGGAAGTGCCGGCCAAGGTGACGCTGAACGAAGCAATCGAGCTGGCGAAAAGTTTCGGCGATGAGGAAGCCTCCAAGTTTGTGAACGGTATTCTCGACAAGGTGTTGGGGGCGGATGTCCGATTGGAACGTAAGCGCGCGTTTCCGGAGCTTCCGGTAGTGGGCGCCGACAGTCACGTGAAACGTGAACTGTGAACTGTCGTTCGCGGGGATGCCCCTTCGGATTTTCTGAACGAACGACGCTTCACGAGCGACGAGTAACGAGGGAGAGATGATCGATCGATATACCCGTCCCCGGATGAGCGCCATCTGGGATGTGACGCATAAGTACGAGATCTGGTTGGAAGTGGAACTGCAAGCCTGTGCCGCGTTCGAGCGGGGCGGGCAGATTCCGCGCGGCACGAGTGGCAAGATTCGGAAGAAAGCCAAGATCGACGTGGCGCGGATCGCGGAGATCGAGAAGATTACGAAACATGATGTGATCGCGTTTCTCGAATCGCTCATGGAATCCGTCGGGCCTGAGCATCGCTTTTTGCACATGGGGCTCACCTCGTCCGATATCGTGGACACGTCCCTGGCCGTGCAGATGACCGAAGCGATGGATCTGATCCTCGAAGACCTCGACGAATTGATCGCCGTTCTAAAAAAGCGCGCGCTGGAGCATCGCCACACGGTGATGGTCGGCCGCTCGCACGGCATCCATGGTGAGCCGGTGTCCTTCGGGTTCAAGCTGGCGATTTGGTACGAGGAGGCCTGCCGGCACCGAACGCGGCTCCAAGCGGCGAGGAAAGACATTGCTGTCGGTAAATTGTCCGGTGCGATGGGGACGTTTGCGCATCAAGGTCCGGAAATCGAAGAGTATGTCTGTGCGAAGATGGGGCTTGCCTCCGATCCGGTATCCAACCAGATCGTGCAACGCGACCGTCATGCGGCCTATGCTTCTGCGCTGGCGCTGCTGGCCGCTACGATCGAGAAAATCGCGACCGAGATCCGCCACCTGCAGCGGACGGAGGTGCTGGAAGCGGAGGAGTACTTCTCCGAGGGGCAGAAGGGCTCCTCCGCGATGCCGCACAAGCGCAACCCGATCGCGTCGGAAAATTTGTGCGGCTTAGCACGTCTCGTGCGAGGCAACAGCCTGGCGGCATTGGAAAACGTGGCCCTCTGGCATGAACGGGATATCAGCCACTCTTCGGTGGAGCGGGTGATCATGCCCGACAGCACCATTCTAGTCGATTACATGCTGGCCCGCGTGACGGACCTGGTAAAAAATCTGGTGGTGTATCCCGAGCGCATGCAGCGCAACCTTGACCTGACGGGCGGGCTGGTCTACTCGCAGCGACTCCTGCTGGCCTTAATCGATAAGGGCGCTCAGCGCAAGGAATCGTATGAAGCCGTGCAACGCAATGCCATGACGGCCTGGAAGGGCGGGGTCGGATTTCAAGAATTAGTTCGGCGCGATCCGTTCATCATAACCCATCTGAAGCCGACCGAGATTACGGCCTGTTTCGATCCGATGTACTATTTGCGGCATCTTGATCAGGTATTCCGCCGGGTCTTCGGCGCCCGTGCAATTCCTGCGAACCGGCGAAAGAGGCGAGCATGAATCTCGCGGCGATGGTACGAACAGCCCTGTGTGCGGCTCTCCTGCTCGTGGCGACGGCCTGGCCCGTTCGAGCGGCTGATCGCGAGGCATTGCTGACGCAGCCCGGTGTGTACGGCACGTTTGCCGCTTTTCAAATAGATCATGATTGGTGGGACCTCCAAGGGGAAGCGCGGGTCATTGCCGTGGCCGAGGTGAAAGGGTTGATCGAACAGTTTTCGCGCAATATCGTCATCGAATCCTATCTGCTCCGTGGGCTCTCGGACCATGCCGACTTTATGTTGAGAGTCCATGCCCATGCATTGTCCGACACGCAGCAATTTCTCACGTCCTTGCTGGGAACCCGATTCGGACGTCACCTGGTTCCAACCAGCTATTTTCATGGGTTAACCAGGCCGACGGACTACGTGCCCGGTTTTACGGATGAACTGAAGCAGGCCTTGCAAGTACCGAGTGATGCCGGCGCCAAGTCGTATGCGATTGTCATACCGATTAGAAAAGACGCGGAGTGGTGGAGCCTCGATCACGCCAGTCGTCGCTCGCTCATGCAGGAGCATACGCACGTGGCACTGCCGTACAGCGCGTCGATCAAACGGAAGCTGTATCATTCGAGCGGTCTCGACGACTTTGACTTCATTACGTATTTCGAGACGGACAAACTGGAAGATTTTCAGGGCTTGATCCGCGCGCTTCAGCAGGTGAAAGAATACCGGCATGATCGACGGTTCGGTCATCCCACGCTGCTGGGCACAATCAGGTCGCTGGACGACATTTTAGAACTGTTCGCGCGGTAGTAGCGGAGGCAGGGAGATGGCTGGCGAACCGACAGGGACGATGATCTACGAAGGCAAGGCCAAGAAGATTTTCACGACGGAGCGGCCGGATCAGGTGTTGCAATATTTTAAGGACGATGCGACGGCCTTTAACGCTCAGAAACGCGGAACCATCGTCGAAAAGGGAGTGGTCAACAACAAAGTCTCGGAGCGGGTGTTCCGCCTTCTTGAACAGCATGGAATTGCGACGCATTTCATCGAACGGGTGAGCGATCGCGAGATGCTCACGAAAAAAGTGATGATTGTGCCCGTGGAGGTCGTGGTTAGGAATGTGGTGGCGGGTAGTTTGGCCAAGCGGTTAGGGTTGAAGGAAGGCGCGTCGATTGAGCCGGCCATCATTGAGTTCTATTATAAGGACGATGCGTTGGGCGATCCGTTGGTGAACGATGATCACCTGCGTCTGCTGAATGTGGCCACTCCGGCGGTGTTGCGTGAAATGCGCGAATTGGGCCACAAAATCAACGGAGTGTTGCTGCCGTTTTTCAAAGAGCGTCGAATGCTCTTGGTCGATTTTAAGCTGGAGTTCGGTGTGTTTCACAATCGCCTGGTTTTGGCGGATGAAGTGTCCCCTGACACCTGCCGGTTCTGGGATCAGACCACGAAAGAATCGATGGATAAGGACCGATTTCGGAAGGACTTGGGCAAGATCGAGGAGGCCTATCAGGAGGTGCTGAAAAGGGTGTGCAGTTAGGGGAGGGGGAGACAGACGGTTCTGATTGCGCAACGCGCGGCTTCGAAAGGTCCTCGTCGGACGTGCGCAGGAGAGCCGCCCGCCCCGCTCTCCTCGCGCCAATCCGGATGGAATTTCAGAGGTGGAGTGGGGGACGATGAACCGGTTTCTGCAACTGTTTCTGAACTATGGCTTAGTCTTAGCTATCCTGGTGTGGGCTGCTACGGTAGCGTTGATGGCCTACCATCTCCATGAATCTCCTTGGCGTTGGGCGTTCATCCTGCTGTCGTTCGCAGGGCTCGGAACAGTGGGCGTGATTTTTTTGATTCGCCGATACGTGAAGAACAGTATGAAGGCACTGGAGCAGGCAGGAAAGACACCATGAAAGCCATAATTCATGTGACGCTGAAGCAGGGCATCTTGGATCCGCAGGGAAAGGCCATCGAACATGCGTTGGACTCGCTCGGGTTCAGCAATGCCGCCAATGTGCGGGTCGGTAAGTATCTGGAAGTGGATCTGAACGAAACGGACCGTGCCAGGGCCGATGCGCAAGTGAAGCGGATGTGTGAGCAGTTGCTCGCGAATACGGTGGTTGAGGACTATCGGTACGAACTCACATAGGAGCAGATAGCTTATAGCGTATACCCGATGGCGGACGCCAAGACCTCCTTCCGGTCGTGCGTGATACGTCAGGGGTCGTCAATCATAAGCTCTTGAGAATTATGAATATCGGCGTAGTGGTGTTTCCCGGTAGCAATTGTGATCACGATTGCGCCTATGTGTTTAACGATGTGCTGGGGCAATCTGTCCAGATGATCTGGCACAAGGACACGCAGTTGTCCGGGCTCGATGCCATCGTGCTGCCTGGCGGATTCTCCTATGGTGACTATTTGCGTACCGGGGCGATCGCGCGGTTTTCTCCGGTGATGAGAGCACTCAAGGCTTTTGCCGATAAGGGTGGTCTGGTCATTGGTATCTGCAACGGCTTTCAGATTCTTTTAGAGGCAGGGTTATTACCCGGGGTGATGTTGCGAAACACGTCGCTGAATTTCATTTGCAAGGATGTGTATGTGAAGGTTGAGAATGCCGCGACCCGGTTCACGCATCGTTGTGAATCCGGTCAGGTGTTGAAGATTCCGATTGCCCATGCCGACGGGAATTACTACACCGATCCGGTCACACTCGGCGGCATCAAGGCCAATGCGCAGGTGATTTTTCGATACTGCACCGCTGAGGGAAACGTCACGCCCGCAGCCAACCCCAACGGTTCTTTGGACAATATTGCCGGCATCATGAATGCCGATGGCAACGTGCTGGGCATGATGCCCCATCCAGAGCGGAGTGCGGAATCGGTTTTGGGTAACGAGGACGGACGATTGATTTTCTTGTCGATGTTGAGTGCGTTCGGCAAATCGGAGATACGGGCCAGGCCGGTCGGAGCGTAATCGTCTGGTGGCCTCACGGGTCCTCCGATTAGCGGACTGACCTTCTACGTGTGAGATTGTGGAATCTATGAAAGCCTTAGTCATTACCCCGGCTATCCTTGAGCAGCACAAGTTGAGCGAGGAGGAATATCGAAAAATCCTCGGCATTCTTGGTCGTGAGCCGAACTGGACCGAGCTGGGCATGTTCTCCGCGATGTGGAGCGAGCACTGTTCGTATAAAAGTTCCCGCATCCACTTGAAGAAGTTGCCCACGACCGGGCCACGTGTGGTGCAGGGCCCCGGCGAAAATGCAGGCGCCGTCGATATCGGCGATGGCCTGTGCGCGGTGTTCAAGATGGAGTCCCACAACCATCCGTCTTTCATCGAGCCCTATCAGGGGGCAGCGACCGGCGTCGGGGGTATTCTGCGCGACATTTTTACGATGGGGGCTAGGCCGATCGCATTGTTGAACTCCCTGCGATTCGGGGGATTAGAGAGTGCGCACACCCGTCATCTTCTTCAAGGTGTGGTGGCGGGAATTGCGGGCTACGGGAATTGCATGGGCGTGCCCACGGTGGGTGGCGAGATTGTCTTTAACGACATCTATGCATCGAATCCGCTGGTGAATGTGTTCTGTCTGGGCATTGCGAAGAAGGACAAGATTTTTCTGGGCAAGGCGGCCGGTGTCGGCAATCCGGTGATTTATTTCGGCTCAAAGACCGGAAGGGACGGTATTCACGGCGCGACCATGGCATCGGACTCCTTTGATGAACAGGCTGCCCAAAAGCGCCCGACCGTGCAGGTGGGTGATCCGTTTACGGAGAAGCTGCTGTTGGAAGCTTGTCTGGAGTTAATGGCCGGCGACTGCCTGGTCGGGATTCAGGACATGGGCGCTGCAGGGTTGACGAGTTCGGCCTGTGAAATGGCTTCACGGGAAGGGACCGGCGTCGAATTAGAGTTGACGAACGTGCCGCGTCGTGAGCCGGGCATGACTCCTTACGAAATCATGCTGTCGGAGTCGCAAGAGCGCATGTTGATGGTGGCCAAAGCCGGGCGGGAGGAAGAGGTCATCAGCGTGTGTCGTAAATGGGATCTGGACGTCGCGGTGATCGGTCGGGTGACGGATACGGGCAAGGTCGTGCTCAAGGAGAATGGGGAAGTGGTGGCGGAGGTCCCGGCCAAGGCTCTGGCCGACGAGGCCCCGCGGTATGACCGTCCCAGTGCTCCCCCCGCGTATCAGGAAATGCTGCAAGCACTAAATCATGATGCGCTTCCAGACGTAAAGGATGCCAATGGGGCTCTCCTCGCACTGTTGGATTCGCCGACCATTGCCAGCAAACGCTGGGTCTATGAACAGTACGATCACATGGTGCGCACCAACACGATGGTCCGTCCAGGATCGGATGCGGCGGTGCTGCGGGTAAAAGGCACCAACAAGGCCTTGGCCCTGTCGGTCGACTGCAACGGGCGGTACTGCCTACTCAATCCGTACGAAGGCGCCAAGATCGCCATCGCGGAGTGCGCGCGCAATCTGGCCTGTGCTGGGGCGGAGCCGATCGGCGTCACCGATTGCCTGAATTTCGGCAACCCTCAGCGGCCCGAGGTAATGTGGCAGTTCGTGCTGGCGGTCGAAGGCCTGAAGGATGCCTGTGAGGCGTTGCACGTACCCATCGTGAGTGGAAATGTGAGTTTGTATAATGAGACCAACGATCTGTCGATTTACCCCACTCCAATGATTGGTATGGTGGGCTTGATCGAAGAGGCTGAGCGCACCGTGACGCAATGGTTTCAACGCGCCGGTGATGTGATTCTCCTGCTGGGGAAGACCCGCGAAGATCTAGGAGGAACGGAGTATCTCAAAGTGCTGCACCATCGCGAACAAGGGTCGCCGCCGCTACTGAATCTGCAAGATGAACAGGCGGTTCAAGCCTGTACGATTCGCCTGATCCGGGCAGGGTTGGTCCAGTCGGCGCATGATTGCTCAGACGGGGGACTCGCGGTCGCCTTGGCGGAGTGTTGTATCTCTGGTCCAGATGGGCATGTGGGGGCTATGGTACAATTACCGCTCAATGGTCTGCGCCAGGATGCCCTGCTTTTCGGAGAAAGCCAATCGCGCATTGTGCTGTCTGTCAAACCGGAACAGGCGGAAGCTGTGTTGAATCAGATCCGGGATGCCGGTGTGCCTGCCGCGAAAATCGGCACAGTCGGAGGCAGTCGGTTCGTGATCCGGTTGGAAGGTGATCAACGTACAGAAGGCTGCACCGTCGATCTTGATCTGAATGTCTTGCATGATCGTTGGGCGTCGGCTATTCCTCGCGCGTTGGGGCAGAACTAGGGCACAAACGTCATGGCCAAAGAGTTACCGATCATCTCTCCCGATAAGTTTCACGACGAATGTGCCGTTTTCGGCATCTATGGCCATAAGGAAGCGGCGAACCTCGCTTATCTGGGCCTGTATGCGTTGCAGCATCGAGGCCAGGAAGCGTCCGGTATCGTGTCGAACGATGGCGAGCAGTTTCACATCGAAAAAGGCCAAGGGCTTGTTGCAGATATCTTCTCGCAGCAGGCGTTGTCGCGTTTGCCTGGCACGATGGCCATCGGCCACAACCGCTATTCCACCGCTGGTGGCGCAGGTTTGAAGAATGTGCAGCCATTGAGCGTAAACTTTGCATTCGGCAATTTGGCGGTGGCCCATAACGGCAATCTGATTAATGCCACCATGCTTCGCAGTGAGCTGGAAGCCTATGGTGCCATCTTCCAATCGACCTCGGATACGGAGGTCATCATTCATCTGATTGCCCATTCGCGAGCGGACACGCTGCTCGAGCGGGTGATCGATTCCCTCACGCAGGTCCGTGGCGCGTTCTCCGTCGTGATCATGACCGATCAGGGGGTTGTTGCGGCTCGAGACCCGCACGGGTTTCGCCCACTCTGTCTAGGGCGGTTTCGCGATTCCTGGATCGTGGCCTCAGAAAGTTGCGCGTTTGATTTGCTGGATGCCGAATATGTACGGGAGATTGAACCTGGCGAGTTAGTCGTGCTGGATCACGGGGGCGTGACGAGTTACAAGCCGTTTTCTCTGACCAAGCCGGCTATGTGCGTTTTCGAGTACGTGTACTTCGCTCGCCCTGATAGCCGTATTTTCGGCGGTGGGGCTGTGTATTCCATTCGCAAAGCCTTTGGGCGACAACTCGCACAAGAATCTGGAGTGTCGGCGGACATCGTGATTCCGGTTCCGGATTCCGGAGTGCCGGCCGCCTTGGGGTTTGCTGAAGGTTCTGGACTTCCCTTTGAAACTGGGCTTATCCGCAATCACTATGTCGGGCGCACATTCATTGAGCCGGAGCAGTCGATCCGCCATTTTGGGGTGAAGGTAAAGCTCAACGCGGTTCCCGAAGTTCTCCAGGGAAAGCGCGTCGTTGTCGTGGATGACTCCTTGGTTCGTGGGACGACGAGTCGAAAGATCGTCAAAATGCTACGCCATGCCGGTGCCAAAGAAGTGCACATGCGTATTAGCTCACCGCCGATTGTGTCTCCCTGCTTTTATGGCATTGATACTCCGACCAAGAAGGAGTTAATCGCCTCCAGTCACACCACGGATGAGATCCGCAAATATATCACTGCCGACAGTCTTGCCTATCTGAGTTTGGACGGCATGGTGAATGCCGCCTCTGGAGTTTCAGGACAGTATTGCGACGCCTGTTTTACTGAGCGCTATCCCATTTCTTTTACCAGGGCCGAAGAACTTCAACTCGGGCTCTTTGAAGCCTCACGCTAATCACATCGTTCGTTGTTTCCCAGGATCGTCTGGACTTCCTCGCATGCCTTGTTAGACTGAGGCATGTTGTTGGCGAGGAAATACTGGCTCATTCTCAGCACCGGGCTTGTTGTGTGTGGGGTTCGAGTTGCCTTGCGTCTGATAAGTCTGAAGCGGCTACTCCATTGGTTGGCCTGCAAGCCGTCTCCTGACCGCAGAGGAGAGACCTCCCTTGAGGATGTCGTGTACTACCTGGATCGGTGGCTGGCGATCTTTCCGTATCATCCCAAAGGGAACTGTTTTCCGCGTACACTCACCCTCTTCTTCTATGCCCGCCGCGCAGGGCTTCCTGTTCAATTCAATTGCGGTGTCATGAAGTGTGATCAGCGTCTCGAAGGACATGCGTGGTTAACGCTGAATGGTCGGGACTTTCTCGAACTTTCCTCTTACTGGAAAGGTTTCACCGTAACCCTTACGTTTCCCAGCTCGCCACCTGTTCCGACCGACTAAGGCTACTCCCTATGTGGCCCTAGCCACAACCCAAAACCTTCCGATTGCCACGTCCAGCGTTAGGTATGGTGGGCCTTGGGCTTGCTGCGCCTACTGGGCCTGACTATGCACAGGTCTTCCCCCCCAAAGCGAGAGGTATCCACTCTCAACGGTGATAGAGAAGTCATTATGGCACGGGTATCTTTGTGCTGGTGAGGCCGCACTTAAGGCGAGCAGTCCCGAGACCCGCCAGCCTTCTTCAGCTGGTCGGGAAGAGGCGGCAGTAGGTACGAGGCTAGTGATATTCCCGAACCCTGACACTCTGGAGGTGCATGATGGATGTTGACGCGCCTAGCTGCGTTGAACCTCAGGTTGATCTGGCCCAGCTATTTCCTGTGCGTCACGAAGATGTGCATGGGACGGTTCTTGATGGGGAGTGCGTGCTGCTCAACTTGAGTACAGGCCGATATTACACACTGAATGTTGTCGGTGCGTTCGTGTGGGAACATTGCACCGGTACCCGTTCGTTGGCGCACATCCTATCCTGCATTCCCGAGCACTTTGATGTGACGCCGAAACGGGCTCAATCAGATGGGCTGGATCTAGTCTTTCAGCTACGCCAGGAGGGGTTAATTCGCACCGAAAGGAGGTGAGTCGGATGGAGCAACGGAAACAGGTCGAGTATGTAAAGCCTCAACTCGTGAAACATGAGTGCCGCGCGATGTGACGGCGACCCAGCTGTCTTGTGTGATCAGACAGGATATGTTCTAGGCCAATGATGTCTTTGGGCAAGTCGGCTGAAGTCTTGGTGAGATAGATGACTGGTGCTGGATACGTATGT
>WBZT01000890.1_pt1 | contig 23123 bp, 19 predicted proteins | sample 5204241 | NCBI WGS metagenome assembly WBZT01 (sample SAMN12344358, study PRJNA552823) | activated sludge metagenome | biome: Activated sludge suspended growth; feature: Nitrification reactor; material: Wastewater; isolation source: activated sludge from nitrification reactor of wastewater...
GCGTAGATGCAGCCGTATTTGTTGATCTGGGCATGTGCGGGCAGTGCGGTGAACAACACCATTGAGGCAGCCAAGCCCAAGCTAAGCTTATGCAGTTTCACTTTCATCGATATACTCTCCCAAGCAGGCATGAAAAATTCTGTGCACGGTACGTTTGGCTTTCAGGTCGCGGGGACCGGATTCGTTCAAACCGTAATCTTCCGCTGACCAGTATACCCGAGCGGCAACCGTTGCGCGGCAAACCGGCCGGCCATGGTGTGTAATGATACAACGTTGTGTCAGAATTGCAAAAAATGTTGTGCCAACAATAAATGACCTAATTTTGCGCGCTATCTTGGTCTTTAGGCAAGAGATTTTTTGCGATAAGCTGGGGAAAACCAAGCCTGTCGTAAAATAGCAACAGCCCCTGTGTATGACCTGTGCGCGGCTTGAGCGCCCCTTTAATCTTGAGCGCCCCTTTAATCTTGAGCGCCCCTTTAATGTTTTTGCATGTCCTCCATGACCATTGACCGGATCGGAGTTTGTCATGCCGTATGCCAATGACGCAGTGCGTGCCGTTGTCTGGCGCGAGGATGCCTTGGAACTGCTGGACCAGCGTTTGTTGCCGACCGTGGAACGCTACCGGCGGTTGACGAGCGCGGCGGACGTGGCTCAGGCAATCCGCGACATGGTGGTGCGCGGCGCGCCGGCGATTGGCATCGCCGCCGCCTACGGTGTGGTGTTGGCCGCCCGCGCCCGATATGCCGTGGATGCGGTGCGATGGCGAACAGCGGTCGGGAGCGATCTCGCCACGCTGGTGGCGGCCCGGCCGACCGCCGTCAACCTGTTCTGGGCGCTGCGGCGGATGGAGCGGACGATCGCTCGCGCGTCCGAGGATCCGGTGGCGGCGTTGCTGGCCGAGGCGCGAGCGATCCACGAAGAGGATCTCGCCGCCAACCGGCGCATGGGGCAGTTGGGCGCGGCGTTGCTGGGCGAACGCGGGGCGGTGCTAACTCATTGCAATACCGGCTCGCTGGCCACCGGTGGTTACGGTACGGCGCTGGGCGTGATCCGCGAGGGCTATGCGGCGGGTCTGATCGAGCGGGTCTACGCCGACGAGACCCGGCCATGGTTGCAGGGTTCGCGTCTGACCGCCTGGGAACTGGTGCGGGATGGCATTCCGGTGACGCTGTTGGCAGATGGGGCGGCGGCGGCGCTGATGCGGGAGGGCAGAGTGCGTTGGGCCATTGTCGGAGCGGACCGGATCGCCGCCAACGGCGATGTCGCCAACAAGATCGGTACCTATCATTTAGCGGTGGCCGCGCGGTATCACGGCGTGCGATTCATGGTGGTGGCGCCGGCCTCGACGGTGGATATGCACCTGGTCAGCGGCGCGGCGATTCCCATTGAGCAACGCGCTCCCGAGGAGTTACTGACTTTGGCCGGCCAGTCGGTCGCCGCCGCTGGCGCCGAGGCATGGAATCCATCGTTCGACGTGACGCCGGCCGAACTGGTGGATGCGCTGGTGACCGAGCGCGGCGTGGTGCGAACGCCGGATACCGCAAAGATGATGCAAATGATGGTGGAGGCCCCGTAAGCCGGTGGTTAAACGATAACGATCATGCGGCGACCATGTGTCTTTTTTCATCCTGACCATTCTCCCGATATCAACTCAGGTGCCCCATTTTGCTTGCCCGCCAGTGAGGTGGGGCTTTTTAGCAAGGAATCAGATCGATGAGTGTCACCATCAATCTCGGTCAGGCCATTCATGCGCTGTCGGATACCCTTGATCTGGTCGGCGTGGACGAGGTGTTCCACGGTAAGCGGGTTGGATTCATGGCGTTGCAATGTGGCCGCGCGCTCGGTTTGGACGAGCCGGTGCTGGAGGATCTGTTTCACGCCGGACTGCTGCACGATTGCGCGGTTTCGTCCACGATCCTGTATCGGCAGCTGATCAACGAACTGGACTGGGAAGGTGCGGAAGTCCACTGCGTTCGGGGTGGCGAACTGCTCGCCTCATTCGCGCCGCTGGCCCATCTGGCACCCGTCATCCACCACCACCACATCCACTGGGAGGCCTTTCCAGCGCTGGATGTCCCCGAGACCACCGCCCGGCTGGCCAATCTCATTTATCTGACCGATCGGGTGGATGCGCTGGCCATCCCGCATTACGAGCGCGATCTATTACTGGCTCGGCATGCCATCCGCGATACGATCTGGCGGTTGAGCGGTTCCTTTTTCGCGCCGGACCTGACGACGCTGTTCATGGATCTGTCCGCCAGCGAAGCGTTCTGGCTCAGTTTGGAAGCGCGCCATCTGATCCGGTTCATCTACGAGCGGGAGCGGGAAGCCCGCCTGGTGTTGGTCAGCTTCCCCGAGTTGCGGCAGCTCGCGCTACTGTTCGCCCGGGTGGTGGACGCCAAAAGCTCATATACCATGGAGCATTCCCTGGGCACGGCGCGACTGGCGCGCTTGCTGGCCGAACGGTCCGGCCTGTCGGCCGAGACTTGCGAGAAAATTGAGATCGCCGGGTTGTTGCACGATCTGGGTAAGTTGCAGGTGCCGGACGAGATTTTGGAAAAACCCGGCCCGCTGACCGTCGAAGAGCGGGCCATGATCCAGCGCCACAGTTTCGAGACCTACCAAATTCTGCGCGGCATCGGCGGTCTGGAGGACATCGCTGTCTGGGCCGCCTACCATCACGAGACGCCCGATGGTTGTGGCTATCCGTTCCATCGCGGCGGCGCGGAGTTGACCCTGGAAATGCGGATCATCGCGGTGGCCGACGTATTTCAGGCGTTGGCGCAACAGCGGCCTTACCGGCAGCCATTATCTCCGATCCGGATTCTGGAGATGTTGCGGGCTTTCGTCCGGCAAAACCGCTTGGACGGCATGGTGGTAGAGCAGGTCGGGGAAGATCTGGAATCGAGCTGGCGGGCCGCGACCGGCGCGGAGCCGGGTGAACGGTGGAGTTGGAAGCCGGCGATGGCGGACTGAGTGCCATCCGTGAGCATTGCGGTCGTTGCCGAAAAACCGTCCGTCGCCCGAGATATCGCCAAGGTGCTGGGGGTCCGCCAGCGCGGTGAAGGCTTCCTGCACGGTAACGGCTATGTCGTCACTTGGGCGGTTGGTCATCTGGTGCGGCTGGCCGAGCCGCACGAGATCGATCCGGCCTGGAAGCGCTGGCGGCGCGAACTGCTGCCATTGTTGCCCGAACGCTGGCCGCTGGTGGTCGGCGAGCAAACCCGCGAGCAGTTCGAAGCGGTCCGCCGTATCCTCAACGACGAAGCCATTGAGCGGGTGATCTGCGCCACCGACGCTGGCCGCGAGGGCGAGTTGATTTTCCGCTATCTCTACGAAGCCGCCGGTTGCCGCAAGCCGTGCAGCCGGCTGTGGATTTCTTCGCTGACTCCCGATGCCATCCGCCAGGGCTTCCAGCATTTGCGCGACGGTTGCGAATTCGATCCGCTGGCCGCCGCTGCCCGTGGCCGCAGTCAGGCCGATTGGCTGGTAGGCATGAACCTGTCGCGGGCCTATACCTTGGCCTGCGGCACACCGGGTGACGAGGCGCTATCGGTCGGACGGGTGCAGACGCCGACACTGGCGATGGTGGTGGAGCGGGATCTGGCGATTCGCGCCTTCGTGCCGGAAGATTATCTGGAGGTAGTGGCGACCTTTACGCCTTTGCTTCCCTCGCCCCTTGTGGGAGAGGGGCTGGTGGGGGACAGAGGGTCGGAGGAGAAGGAAGCGTGCTACCAGGGTACCTGGTTTCGCGGGGATTGCCCGGAGCCCAAGGCCAAGCGGTTGCCTGCCGACGGCGAGGAAGCCGCCCGCATTGTCGCCCGCGCCCGGATGGGAAAAGCCACTGTCGAATCTCGTACCGCCGAAACCCGCCGCGCAGCCCCGCCCCTGCTGTACGATCTGACCGAATTACAGCGTCACGCCAACCGGCTGTATGGCTTCAGCGCCCAGACCACGCTGGACTTTGCTCAAAAGCTGTACGAGCAGCACAAGCTGATCAGCTACCCGCGTACCGACAGCCGCCATCTTTCCAGCACGGTCGCGGCGACACTGGGCGCGGTGGTGGCGGCGATTCAGTCGCCCTACCAGGACCGGTTGGCGCCCGGCACCGGCCAGCGGCCATTGAGCAAACGCTTTGTCGACGACGGCAAGGTGACCGACCATCACGCCATCATTCCCACCCCGTTGCCGGCGCGCGCCGCCCTGACCGCCGACGAACGAAAAATTTATGACCTGATTTGCCGTCGCTTGTTGATGGCTTGGCATGACGACCATCTTTGGGCGGTGACCACGCTGATCACCGTGATCACCACGGTCGAAACGGACGGCGCGACCGTGGTTGATCGCTATCATAGCAGTGGTACGGCGGTGGAGCAGATTGGCTGGAAGGTATTGGAGGTGGGAACCGCGCCAGCGACGGAAAAAGCGGCCGGCAAACGCAAGGCCAAAGCCGCCACCGCGACAGAGGAAAACGAGGCCGAGCAAAACCTGCCGCCGGGGCTGACCGTCGGCCAGCCGCAACAGGTGCTGGACGCCCGCGCGCTGCCCAAGCAAACTCGGCCACCACCGCGTCTGACCGAAGCGACCTTGCTCACCGCGATGGAAACCGCCGGCCGGGCGCTGGAGGACAAGGAACTGTCGGCGGCGATGAAGGACAGTGGGTTGGGCACGCCGGCCACTCGTGCCGATATCATCGAAACTTTGCTCAAGCGTCGCTATCTGACCCGCGACGGCAAGGCGCTGAACGCCACCGAGCGCGGTATCCGGCTGATCGAGGCGGTGCGGCCGCCGATCAAAAGTCCGATCATGACCGGCGAGTGGGAAGCGCGGCTGAAGCGTATCCAGCGTGGCGAAGCGGATCTGGACGGTTTCATGGCCGCCATCGCTGGTTATGTCGGTGAAGCAGTGATCCATGCTTTCACGGTGGCGCGGCCGGTCTCGCCCTCCAACCTCTCCATTCATGGAGAAGATGAGAGTCGGGAAGTCGCGTCACGGCGGGAACCGGTGCCGGTGGACCGTTTGCTGGAGTTGCTGCAGAGCGAGTTTCGCTGGTCAGCCTTTCGTCCGTACCAGGAACAGGTGTGCCGGACCGTGACCGAAGGTCGGGACGTGTTGCTGGTGATGCCGACCGGCGCCGGCAAGTCGCTGTGCTTTCAGTTGCCCGGCATCGCCCGAGCGGGGACGACGCTGGTGGTTTCGCCGCTGATCGCCTTGATGGAAGATCAGGTTGCCAAGTTGTGCGAGCTGGGGCTGCGGGCCGATCGCATTCACTCCGGCCGTGACCGGGTGGCGTCGCGCCAGGTCTGCGTCGAGTATTTGCAGGGCCAGCTGGATTTTCTGTTCATTGCACCCGAGCGGCTGAGCGTGCCCGGTTTTCCCGAGATGTTGGCCAAGCGCAAACCGGTCCTGATCGCGGTCGACGAGGCGCATTGCATCTCGCAATGGGGCCACGATTTTCGCCCGGACTACCGGATGCTGGATCGGCATCTGCCTTTGCTGCGGCCGGCGCCGGTGATCGCGCTGACCGCGACTGCGACCGTGCTGGTGCAGGACGATATCGTGCGCCAGCTCGGCATGACGGAGGCGACGCGCTACATCCACGGGTTCCGCCGCGCCAATCTGGCGGTCGAGACGGTGGAAATGGCGGTGGTCGACCGGCATGCGGCGGTCGGGCGAGTACTGGCCGATCCGAGCCGGCGGCCCGCCATCGTCTATGCGCCGACCCGCAAGGAAACCGAGTTGTTGGCGCTAGAGTTGGGAGGGGATTATCCGGCCGCCGCCTATCACGCCGGGATGACGCCGCAGGAGCGCGAGCGGGTGCAAGGGTTGTTCAGTGCCAGTCGCTTGCAGGTGATCGTCGCCACCATTGCATTCGGCATGGGCATCGACAAGCCGGATATCCGCACCGTGGTTCATACCGCTTTGCCGGGCAGCGTCGAAGGCTATTACCAGGAAATCGGTCGCGCCGGGCGTGACGGTCGGCCGGCCCGCGCCATCCTGCTGTATTCCTACGCCGATCTGCGCACCCACGAGTTTTTTTTCCGGCGCGGTTACCCCGAGCCGGGACGGCTGATGGTGATCTTTCAAGCGCTCGGGGACGATCCCCAGTCCCGAGTGTTGTTGCGCGACCGGTCGGATATGGCGCCGGAGGAGTTTGAGGCCGCCGTGGAAAAACTGCTGGTGCATGGTGGTGCCCGGCGTGATGTCGAGGGCAACCTCAGTCGCGGCGAGGACGGCTGGCGCCAGCCCTACCAGCGGCAACGCGAGCACAAGCTGAACGAATTAAAGCAGATTCTGGATTTTGCTGATCAGGCGATCGGCTGTCGCATGGTGCGGTTGGTGCGGCACTTCGGCGATCGGGACGACGACCAGCCCTGCGGGATCTGCGACGTGTGCGCGCCGGAGGCTGCGGCGGTCCGGCGTACCCGCCGGTTGAACCGCGTCGAGAGCGAGCGAGTCCTGCAGGTGCTGGACGCGCTACGTTGGCGCGAAGGGCAGACCCCTCGGCAGTTGTGCGAAAGACTGACGGAGGGGCAGGTCGAGCGGCGGGGATTCGAACGGTTGTTGGAAGCGATGGCTGGCGCTGGTCTGCTCGAATTGCGGGAGGACGCCTTTAGTCGCGACGGCAAGGTGATTCCCTTTCGCCGAGTTTATCTGACCGAGGCGGGTCGGAAAGCGGGTATCGGCGAAGTGGGGGTGGTACGGCTGCGGGAGACGGTGGCCAAGACCAAGAGCGGAGCGCGGCGCAAACGCAGCGGGGGCAGGGGCGGTTGAAGGTATTGCGGGCGTGATGTGCGGGCCCATGGGTACAAGCAGCCATTGATCGAGTAGTGGTGATGGCTGGTCGTGGCTAGCCGGCGGCAGACCGGCATGCCGTGTAGTTTCGAGTCTTGCGGGATGGTCACAAGGCGTGGTGTGCATGTACAAGGGTGAGCGTTTTAACAGTATCAGCCACTTGATCGGCGCGGTGGCGGCGCTGGCGGGTTTGGTGGTGGTGGTGGCGGCGGCGGCGCGGCAGGGCGATCCGTGGAAGATCGTGAGCTTCAGCATCTACGGAACCACCCTATTTCTGCTTTACACGATTTCCACGCTGTATCACAGCCTGCGCGGTCGGGCGAAGCGGTTTTTTCACAAGCTGGATCATTACTCGATTTATTTTCTGATCGCCGGCACTTATACCCCTTTTACCTTGGTGACCCTGCGTGGTGGTTGGGGTTGGACGATCTTCGGCATTATTTGGGGTTTGGTGGTGTTGGGGGTCGTGCTGGAATCGTTGCCCCAGAAAGGCAATCGCGTCCTGTCCTTGGTGGTTTATGTGCTGATGGGCTGGTTGGTGTTGGTGGCGCTTAAACCCTTGCTGCAAGCATTGCCGGGGGCGGGTTTCGTCTGGCTGTTGGCGGGTGGCTTGTTTTATACCGGTGGCTTGGTTTTCTACGTGTTCGACGAGAAGGTCAGACATTTTCACGGCATCTGGCATTTGTTCGTGCTGGCCGGTAGCGTCAGTCATTACGTGACGATTCTGTTTTTTGTCGCGTGAGGAACGCGCGGGTTCGTCGACCTCGCCCAGAGCTACGGTAGGGTGAGATACAGTACCGCCGGCACCGCGATCAAACTGCCCAGATTGCCGAGCAGCACCAGCGTCGCCACTTTTTCCGGCTCCTGGCCGTAGCGTTCGGCGAGCAGATAGTTCATCACCGCCGGCGGTAGGGCAGCGTACAGCAATAACTGACTATCCTGCACCGGCGACAGCGTCAGCCACGGCCGGACCAGCAGCGCGGCGGCAACGCCCGCCAGTGGACACAGCACCGCGCCCCACAGCCCGATCCGCCAGTCGGCGATGCCGACCTCGGAAAAGCGCGCGCCCAACGCGAACAGCATCAGCGGAATCGACGCCTCGCCCAACAGCCGGCAGGTGTCGAGCAGGGGGGCCGGCGGAATCCATCCGCCCCGATTGCAGGCCAGCCCGGCCAGCAGCGCCAGGATGATCGGCATCCGCAGCAGTGCCCATGGTCGGGTCCGATGGTCGAGGATGTACAACCCGACCGTGAAGTGCAGCACCATTTCGATGATGAACAGCAGGATCGCCGCCGGCAGCGCCGGCTCCCCGAAGGCGAACAGCGCCAGCGGGATGCCCATGTTACCCGTGTTGGTGAACATCATGGGCGGCAGGAAGGTCTTGGCCTGGACCCGCAGCAGCGGAACCAGCGGCAGCAGCAGCAGGCCGGAACCGAGCACCACCGCCACGCCGCCGAGGGTCAGGTCCAGAAACTCGACGGCGGTGAAGGGCTTGGCGGCCAGTGCCCAGAACACCAGCAGTGGCGCCAGCACCTCCATGTTGAGCTGGTTAAGGCTGGCGAGGTCCGGTCGCTTCCAACGGGCGTACAGCCAGCCGATGCCGGCGGCGGCGAAGACGGGGAAAATAATGCCGGCAATGCGCCACAACACGCCTCAATCCGCCAAGAGCCAGTCGCGCACCACCGCGATCTGGTCGTCGGCCATCAGTGCTGGTGCGTGACCCATGCCGGGAAATTCGATCAGTTTCGCCTTGGGGCCGCGCTCAGTCATGGTGACGGCGTCAGCGTGATCCAGCACATCGGAGTGCTCGCCGCGCAAGACCAGGATCGGGCAGTGAATGGCGTCCCACATCGACCACAGATCGATGTCCTTCAAATCCAGCGTCCTGAAGTTTTTGGCGATGCCGGGATCGTAGGCGAAGGTGTGGCGGCCGTCTTTCAGTTGCCGGGCGCTATGGATCGTCATGTGTCGCCACTGTTCGTCGCTCAAGTTGCCGAAGGTGGCGGCGATGGTGCGCAGGAATTTTTCCATCTTTTCGATGCTGTCGAAGGTTACCACCTGGCCGACGTAGGTGGCGACCCGCTGCAGGCCGGCGGCGGGAATGCGCGGGCCGATATCGTTGATCACCATCTTGTGGATCGGCGAACCGGCGTAACTGGCCAGAAAGATGCCGATCAGCCCGCCCATCGAGGTGCCGACCCAGTCGATCCGTTCGGCGTCGATCCGCGCCAGCAGCATGGCCATGTCGTTGACGTAGAGCGGATAAGTGTAATCGCTTTTGTCGTTCAGCCAGTCGCTTTGGCCGCGGCCGACCACATCCGGGCAGATCACTCGATACTCATGTTCCAGCGCGGCGGCCAAAAAATCGAAATCGCGGCCGGTGCGGGTCAGGCCGTGGACGCAGATCAACACCTTGGGGTTGTCGGGGTCGCCCCATTCGGTGTAGTGAACGCGGTGGAAACCGTGCGGGCCGAGCGCGCGGTGGCTGCGGGATGTCATCGCCATGGACCATTCTCCTGAGTCGGATCACACCATTATCCGGCAAGCGGCCAAGGGTGGCTATAATCGCCGTGTTGACCACCGAATGGAGGATGCCGGCATGGCCACGCTGCACCATACCGAAAGCGGCCAAGGTGAGCCGCTGATGCTGCTGCACAGCGGCGGGATGAGCGGAGCGGAGTGGGCGCCGCAAATCCCGTTGTTTGCCCGCCATTTTCGAGTGATCGTGCCCGATCATCTTGGCCACGGCCGTAGTCCGATGGTCGCCGAGAAGCTGATCGTCGGCGACATGGGCCGAGCGGTGCTGGAGTTGATGGACGAACTGGCATTGCCATGGGCGCATCTGGTTGGATCTTCGCTGGGTGGGGCGGTGGCGCTGTGGCTCGCTGTCCACCATCCCGAACGGGTGAGCAAGCTGGTGCTGTACCGGGTGGGCTACCGCAAGGACGAGAATACGCATGCCGGTACTCGCGGCATGGCCGATCCGGCCTACTGGCGCGGGGTTGGCATGCACAAATGGCTGAGCGACATCCACCGGCCGCAGGGTGGACCAGATGCCTGGGAGGAAGTGATCGGTCGGGTGTCGGAGGCATTGGAGCCGGCCACCACCGACCACGCGCACGATCTGGAGATTTTGGAGCGCATGGCACAGCCGACCTTGCTCGTGGTCGGCGACCGTGATCCGGTGGCGCCGCTGGAGCAGATTCTGGAAATGTTCGGCGCGATTCCCAATTGTGGGTTGTGGGTGATGCCGTATGCCACTCACGTAACCGCCGGCAACACTTGGCGCGCGGAATCGTTCGCGTTGGAGGTGACGCGGTTTTTGCAACGGCGACAGTAAGCGTCTGTGCCGTTTTTACCAACACCGATCCGTCGGTCCCGGGCGGATAGCGGAGAGAACAAGATAATGCGTGACCGATTGCAAATACTGGTGGTGGCGGTGGCGCTGAGCGTGATGGCGCCGGCCTGGGCCGGTCCGTACGAAGCGGTTTTCGGGTACGTCCAGCAGATGCTAGCGCAATCGGCGAAAAACGATGCCGCTGGAATGGGCGCGACGCTGCGGCAACTGGAAAGCGTGCCTCGGCCGGCGCACCAGAACGTCAAGGAGGCTCGTGCCCTGAACAAGCAGGGTCTGGATGCATTGCGCCGAAATGATTTTTCGGCCGCCTTGGATGCTTTCCAGCAAGCCCAGCAGGCTGATCCCGCCGATGTCGAGGTCAGCGGCAATCTCGGTTATCTCCAACTGAAGCTCGGCCAGTTCAAACGCGCCGAGCACCAATTGGTGTATACGCTCTCGCTGGCGCCGGAGCGGGCATCCACTTGGTTCAATCTGGGCCAGGTGTATGGGGCGTTGGGTGAGGTGGACAAGGCAGTCGGGGCGTTCGCCAACAGCTATCGCTATTCTCAGGATGCTCAAAAAACCAAGGACTTAATGATGCAGGCGGCGCTGGCGCCGGAAAACGATGAGGCGACCCGCACGGCGTTGCGGCGGGCGCTGCAACTGCTGGGACTGTCGCAATAATGGGTTTCGGCTGGCTCGCTACGGTCCGAGCGCCGCGTTCAGGCACGAGTGGATAAAGCGGGTCACGACCGGCTTGCTCCGAAAGATGCCGTAATGCCCCTCGCAGAGAATGTCCGCGTTCAGCGCCAGCAACCGTTCCAGCGAGGCCAGGTAATCGGTACGGTTGGAGCGCAGGCGGACTGGGTCCAGCGGTCCATGCACGTCCTGGGCAAAGACGACTCGCTTGCCCTCGGATTCGATCAGGTAGGCCAGCGAGCCGGGGGAGTGGCCGGGGATGTGCAAGGCGGTGATGGTACGCCCACCTAGTGGCAGGGTCTGGCGCAGCTCGCGCAAGGGGCGGTCCACCGGGCAGGGATGTATATGGGCGCCGTACCAGTCGGCCGCCGTGATCTCGTTGTCACCGCTTTCCAGAAAGACGGCATCCAGCGTGTGGGCAACCACCGGACAACCCAGGTGTTTTCGCAGGCTGTGAGCGCCGCCAGCGTGGTCGTAATGGCAGTGGGTCAGCAGCAGGTATTCGATTTGCGCGGGAAGCACGCCGACCGTGGCGAGATGGTTGAGTAGGCGCGTCTGCTCGCGGCCCCCGCCGGCGTCCACCAGTGCCGCGTGACCGTCGAAGTTGATCAGGTAGATGGCGGCATCTTCGGGCGCGGTCAGGCCGTATCCACCCACCTGAAAAACTTCGGCGGTAATGGCGATAGGTTCAAGTTGCATGGCGAGGTGGATTCGAGTGGGTTCAAAACTAACATAGGTTATGGTCGCGGTGCTGTCTACTCGGATTGATTGTGTGAAGATAGCCTCAAGAAAGTGCACCGAATTCGACTGGCCGCGCGCCACGCGCCAGTTTGTCGAGCACCCCGTTGATGAAGCGATGCCCTTGTTCGGCGCCGAACACCTTAGCTAGTTCGACCGCCTCGTTGAGAACGATCCGGTAGGGGATGTCCGGGCGCTGCATCAGTTCGTAAGCGCCGATCCGCAGGATGGCGCGCTCCACTGGGTCCACTTGTGCCAGCGGCCGGTCCAGCAACGGGTCCAGGGCGGTATCGATTTCCGTCGCCCTCGCCGGTATTTGATGGACCAGTTCCCGAAAATAGGCGGTGTCGGCTTTTTGCAAGTCTTCTTCCGCCAGAAATTCGGCTTCGATCAGACCAGGGGACTGTGCGGTCAACTGCCACTGATACAGGGCCTGCACGGCACAGCGCCGTGCCCAACCGCGTTTGCCGGGCTGGTTTTTCCGAGCCGGAGCAGTCATGGTTCAGCCTTCCAGTCGTCGCAGCAGACTGACCATCTCCAGCATCGCCATCGCTGCCTCGGCGCCTTTGTTGCCTGCCTTGGTGCCCGCCCGCTCCACCGCTTGATCGATGGTATCGACGGTAAGCACGCCGAAGCCGAGGGGAATATCGTATTCCAGCGAAACGCTCGCCAGTCCCTTGACGCACTCGCTAGCGACATATTCGAAATGTGGAGTGCCGCCGCGAATCACCGCGCCCAGCGCGACGATACCGTCGTAGCGCTCACTGGCGGCCAGCTTTTGCGCGGCCAGCGGCAGTTCGAAGGAACCAGGGGTCCAGATCAGGTCGATGCCGGTTTCTAGGACACCATGCCGGCATAGTGTATCCACCGCGCCGTTGATCAGGCTCTGCACGATGAAGCTGTTGAACCGCGACGCCACCAGCGCGAAGCGGACGTCCTGGAGCGGAGTGAAGTCGCCTTCGATGATGTTGATGGGATGCATGGCGAAGATTCCGTAATGATACGCGGTACAAAAACTCCCCTCTCCTTGTGGGCGAGGGGTCGGAAATGAGGGCGTCTCTCAAGTGGTTGACGCGCCAGAAGCTGGGTGAAGACAGCGCTAAGAAAAAGGTGTTCAGGCGACATATTCCACGACTTCCAGATTGAAGCCCGATAGCCCGCTGATGCGTTTGGGCGCGCTGAGTACCCGCATTCGCCGCACGCCGATGTCGAGCAGAATCTGGGCACCAATGCCGTAGGTACGCAGTTCGGTGGACTGATCGGAGGGGTACACGGTCTCGCTGGTACCGAACTGGTAGCCGCGCATGCGCCGGATCAGGGCCGCCGGCTCTTCGAGGTGGCTCAGAAACACCAGCACGCCGGCCGGTTCCTCAGCCACCCGTCGCAGGGCATCGCGCAGGGGCCAACTATTTTCCGACAGGCGGATTGCCAGCAGGTCGCTCAGAAAATTCTGTACATGGACCCGGACCAGAACCGGTTGTTCGGGAACGATATCACCCCTGACCAGAGCGAAATGCACCTGCCGGCTGATCGCGTCCTGATAGGTCAATACCCGGAACGGACCGAATTCAGTGGTCAAGGTGGTATCGGCGACTCGCTCGACGGTTTTTTCGTTCTGCATCCGGTAGCGGATCAGGGCGGCGATGGTGCTGATTTTCATGCCGTGCTGGGCGGCGAATGCTTCCAGATCGGGCCGGCGAGCCATCGTGCCGTCTTCGTTGAGGATTTCGATGAGCACCGCTGCCGGTTCCAAGCCGGCCAATCGCGCGAGATCGCAGCCGGCTTCGGTGTGTCCGGCGCGAGTCAGCACCCCGCCAGGCTGCGCCATCAGCGGAAAGATATGGCCGGGCTGGACCAGATCCTCGGGCCGGGCGTCGGGCCGGACAGCGGTGCGGATGGTATGGGCCCGGTCGTAGGCGGAAATGCCGGTGGTGACGCCTTGCGCCGCTTCGATGGAAACCGTGAAGTTGGTGGAGTAGGGCGATGAGTTGTCCTGCACCATCAGGGGCAGGCGCAGTTGCTGGCAGCGTTCGCGCGTCAGCGGCAGACAGATCAGGCCGCGCCCGTAGCGGGCCATGAAATTGATGTCTTCCGGGCGCACCAGCGAGGCGGCTATCAACAGGTCGCCTTCGTTTTCCCGGTCCTCGTCGTCCATGACGATGACCATCTTACCTTGCCGAAAATCGGCGAGGATTTCGTCGATGCTGTTGAGTGCCATGGCTATTTCCAGAAACCGTGTTCGCGCAATAACGTTTCGCTCAGATTGCCGTCGGGTCGGGCGGTACGGTCGCCCAACAACAACCGCTCCAGGTAGCGGGCGATCAGGTCCACTTCCAGATTGACCCGCCGTCCCACCTGAAAGTTGGCGAGCGTGGTTTCCGCCAGCGTGTGCGGGACGATATTCAATTCGAAAGCCGCGCCGTCCACCCGGTTGACGGTCAGACTGACGCCGTCCACGCAGATGGAGCCTTTTGCGGCGATGTAACGGGCTAGCGCGTCCGGGGCTTGGACGCGCAACCGCCAGGAGCGGCCGTCGGGGCGCCACTCGCTGACCGTGCCGATGCCATCCACATGGCCGCTAACCAGATGGCCGCCGAGCCGGGTGGTGGGGGTCAGGGCCTTTTCCAAATTGACCTTCATACCGGGCGCGATTTCGCCGAGGATGGTAAGTTCCAGCGTCTCGCGCGAGGCATCGGCCCAGAAGCCGTCGCCGGGCAATTCGATGGCGGTCAGGCAAACGCCGCTGACGGCGATGCTATCGCCGAGCTGTACGTCGCTTAGGTCGAGCTTGCCGGTGGCGATGCGCAGGCGAACGTCACCACCACGGAGTTGCAGAGTGGCGATGGTTCCGACCGCAGTGATGATGCCGGTGAACATGATGACGTTACCCCGTTCAGGCCAGGACAGCCTCGGTTACGAGAGATTTCAGGGTGCGACGGGCCGACACTATCGCAGCCGTAGCGTCAGCCGCCAATCCTTTCCAACTGCCTGCGTTTCCACGACTTCCAACGCCGTCCGCTCACTCATCCGTCTCAGTTCTGGCAACTTAAATAGCCCACGCGCCTTGTCGCCCAGCAGCACCGGTGCCATGTAGACCACCAGTTCATCCAGTAGTCCAGCCTGCAACAAGGCACCGGCTAGGGTTGGACCACATTCGACATGGATTTCGTTGCACTCGCGGCGGGTCAGTTCCGCCATTACGGCGCGCAGATTCAGACCTTGTTCGGCGCGCGGCGTGATCACGATTTCCGCGCCAGTCGCTCGTAGGGGCGCATGCAACGCCGCATCGGCGACGGCGGTGAAGATCAGCACCGAACCGGGTAATCGCAAGGTTTGGGCGGTAGGCGGCGTGCGCAGTGTGGTGTCGAGAATCACTCGCAACGGCTGGCGTTCGGTTTCCGGCAAACGGACGTTCAGGTTGGGGTCATCGGCCAGCAGAGTCCCAATGCCGGTCAGGATCGCCGAAGCGCGCGCCCGCAGTCGTTGCACATCCTGACGCGCGGCCTCGCCGGTCAGCCATCGACTTTCGCCGGAAGCCAGCGCGGTGCGCCCGTCCAGGCTCATCGCCAGCTTGACGCGGACAAAGGGGTGACCCTGAGTCATGCGCTGAATAAAACCGGGGTTCAGCGCCCGCGCCTCGGCTTCCAACAACCCGCAATCCACGACCACGCCGGCATCCCGCAATTGCTTCAGACCCTTGCCGGCCACTTGCGGGTTCGGATCGGGCATCGCCACCACCACCCGGCCAATACCGGCGTGGAGCAGCGCGTCGGTGCAGGGCGCGGTGCGACCGTGATGGCAGCACGGTTCCAGGGTCACATAGGCGGTGGCGCCGCGCGCCCGGTCGCCGGCCGCTTCCAGGGCGATCACCTCGGCGTGGGCCTCGCCGGCGCGTTCGTGCCAGCCCTCGCCGACGATCACGCCGTTATCGACCAGCACGCAGCCGACCCGCGGGTTGGGATCGGTGCCGTACAGGCCGCACCGGGCCAGCGTCAGGGCCCGTGCCATGTAGCGATAATCGTCGGGGGACATCATTCGGAATCCGCCGTGCCGGAAGGGGCTTGCAGTCGCTCGATTTCCTCACGAAAGGCGTTGACGTCCTCGAAACTGCGATAAACCGAGGCGAAGCGGACATAGGCCACCGGGTCCAGAGCGCGCAATTCCTCCATCACCCATTCGCCGATCTGTCGACTGCTCAACTCTCGCTCTCCCCCGGCGCGGGCGCGGTTCTTGACGCGCAGTAGGGTCGCTTCGATGCGTTCGGTGCCGACGGGTCGCTTTTCCAGCGCTCGCAGCAGGCCGGAGCGCAATTTTTCCTCTAGAAATGGTTCGCGGCGGCCATCGCGCTTGACCACCAACGGCATCAGCAGCTCCGCGATCTCGTGGGTGGTGAAGCGGGAGTTGCAGCGAACGCATTCACGGCGGCGACGCACCTTGTCGCCTTCCGCCGATAATCGCGAGTCAATCACCCGGGTATCGGGTGTGCCACAGAACGGGCAATGCACCGCCGCCGTCTCGCGTGGAGCGCGATCAGCCGTAGACCGGGAACTTGGCACACAGTTCGGCGACCTGGCCGCGCACCCGCTCGATGGTCGCCTCGTTGTCGAGATCGTCGAGAATGTCGCATATCCAGCCGGTCAGCTCGCGGCATTCCCGCTCCTTGAACCCCCGGGTGGTGATGGCCGGCGAACCGACGCGGATACCGCTGGTGACGAACGGCGATTGTGGATCGTTGGGCACGGCGTTCTTGTTGACGGTGATCCAGGCCCGACCCAGCGCGGCATCGGCGGCCTTGCCGGTCAGGCCCCTGGCGATCAGGCTGACCAGGAACAGGTGATCGTCGGTACCGCCGGAGACCACGTCGTAACCACGCTCGATAAAGACGCCGGCCATGACGCGGGCATTGGCGAGGACCTGCTTCTGATAATCGACGAATTCCGGCTCCAGGGCTTCCTTGAAAGCCACCGCCTTGGCGGCGATGACGTGCATCAATGGACCACCCTGGGTGCCAGGGAAGACCTGCGAATTCAATTTCTTCTCGATTTCGGGGTTGGCGCGAGCCAGGATCAGACCGCCACGCGGGCCGCGCAGGGTCTTGTGGGTGGTGGTGGTGACCACGTCGGCGATGGGAACCGGGTTGGGATAGATGCCGGCGGCGACCAGCCCGGCGACATGCGCCATGTCCACGAAGAAATAAGCGCCTACCTGATCGGCAATGGCCCGAAAACGCGACCAGTCCACCACCCGCGAATAGGCCGAGAAACCGGCGACGATCATTTTGGGCTTACACTCCAGCGCCAGCCGTTCGACCTGGCCATAGTCGATCTCGCCGGTGGCCTCGTTCAGGCCGTATTGCACCGCCTGGTACAGCCGGCCGGAGAAGTTGACCTTGGCGCCGTGGGTGAGATGGCCGCCGTGCGCCAGGCTCATGCCCAGGATGGTATCGCCTGGCTCCAGCAACGCCATGTAGGCGGCGGCATTGGCCTGGGAGCCGGAGTGGGGCTGGACATTGGCGTAATCGGCGTGGAACAGCCGCTTGGCGCGGTCGATCGCCAGTTGCTCGGCGATATCCACGAACTCGCAACCACCGTAATAGCGCTTGCCTGGATAGCCTTCGGCGTACTTGTTGGTCAGCACCGAACCCTGTGCCTCAAGCACGCGTGGGCTGGCGTAGTTTTCCGAGGCGATCAGCTCGATGTGATCTTCCTGGCGCTGTTTTTCGCTTTGCAGGGAGGCCCACAATTCATTGTCAAATCCGGCGATCCGCATCTCTCGACTGAACATTCGCAACCTCCGCAAAAACGGGCGCCCGCTGCTTCGGACGAAAGCGCGGGCGGACTGTGGAAAGCCACTAATAATACCCGATGTGGCCGACGGATGGCAGGAGATTCACCAGCGACGGTGGCGGACGCGGACCGAACCGGTCAGCGCATCGGGGTTTCCAGGAAGGAATCCACCACGGCGGTCCAGGCCTTGGCGACATTACGTAGCTCGTAGCCGCCGCCGCCAACGGCGAGAATGCGGCCTTCGGCGAACTCCTCGGCAATCTGACACAAACCTCGGGCGGCGCGACTGTGGGCACGAGCGGTGTAGTGCAGATGGGCCAGCGGATCGCCGTCCAGCCCATCGGCGCCGCAGTTCATGATCACGAACTGCGGCTCCCACTGGCGTAGAAACCCTTCGACCTTGTCCCACATCATCATGAAGTCATCGTCGGCTGAGAGCGGCAACAACGGGATATTGAGCTTGCGTCCCTTGGCCGGACCCTTGCCAACTTCATGTGAAAAGCCGCTTTGCGGGAAGTTGTAGCGACCATCCTCGTGGATGTCGGCGAAGATGACGGTCGGATCGGACTCGAAGGGATAAAACACCCCGTCGCCGTGATGCGCGTCGATATCGACGTAGGCGATGCGTTCCAGGCCATATTCCTGTTGCAGGATCTTGATGGCCACGCCGGCGTCGTTGAACACGCAAAAACCGGAAGCGGTATCTGGCATGCTATGGTGCAGGCCAGCGATGGGCACGAAGGCGCGCCGGATCTCGTTGGTCATGATTCTGTGAGTGGCGTCGACCACCGTGCCGACCACCACCGAGGCATCCTCGAACACCCCTTTGTAGGCCGGGGTGTCGCCGTAATCCAGCAAGCCCTCTCCCACCTCGGAATAGGTCTTGACCTTTTCGACATACTTGGATGTGTGGAACAGTCTGATTTGCTCCTCGGTGGCGGTGGCGGGATGCAGCACGCGCACCTGGTAGTCGAAGTGGCGGATATGCATCTCATCCCAGAAGGCATGGATGCGATTCTCTCCGAACGGGTGGTCTTCGAACCCGTAGCGGCCCAGTTCTTCACCGGTGTACACAGCCACCGTTCTGCTTCGCGCCATTACTCTCGATCCTCGTTGGGGGCGGTCGGTTTCGCAGCGAGGTATCATAGCGGAACTTGACATAAATATGACGCCCCGGTCGGTCGAAATGCAGCCGAGCGCGGGTCACCATATCCATTTTCGGTTCCATTAGGAGGATCGATGACCGCAAGCGCCCAACAAGAACGGGATATTTTTCCACGCGATCGCCAGCCGACGGTCCGCATTCTGGCCATGCCGGCCCATACCAATCCCAACGGCAATATCTTCGGTGGCTGGATCATGGCGCAAATGGATATTGCCGGCGGCGTGGTGGCGATGGAGTACGCCGGCGGCCGGGTGGCGACCGTGGCGGTGACCTCAATGGAATTTCACAAGCCGGTGTTCGTCGGCGATCTGGTGAGCTGTTTTACCCGGATTCAGAAAGTCGGCTCGACCTCGATCACCGTCAAGGTGGAGGTGTTCGTCCAGCGCGCTCGCGATGGCAAGTTGCTGGCGGACCAGGTGACCGAGGCGGTCATCGTCTACGTGGCGGTCAACGATGATGGCTCGCCGCGCAAGCTGCCGGAACGAGGGCCGGATTTCCAACAATATTGGTGAGCCGGGGTCCTCAGTTCGGGTCAGCCGCGCCGTAGCCGCCGCCGCCCGGCGTTTCGATCGCGAATACATCTCCCGGTCGTACCGTCACCTGTGCCGTGCCAGGCAATTCCTCGATCTTCCCATCCGCGCGTTCCACCGCATTGCGTCCGACGTGGCCCGGCGCTCCACCCCGCAGGCCGTAGGGTGCGATCCGGCGGTGACCGGACAGAATCGCGGCAGTCATGGACTCCAGAAAACGGATGCGGCGGATCGCGCCGTCACCGCCGTGCCAGCGACCCAGGCCGCCGCTGTCGGCGCGGATGGCGAATTCTTCCACCCGCACCGGGAATCGCCATTCCAGCACTTCCGGGTCGGTCAACCGGGAATTGGTCATGTGGGTATGCACCGCCGATGCGCCGTCGAAGCCCGGTCCCGCGCCGGCGCCGCCGCAGATCGTTTCGTAGTATTGATGCTGCTCGTTGCCGAAAGTGAAGTTGTTCATCGTGCCTTGGGCGGCGGCCATTGCCCCCAGCGCGCCATACAGCGCGTCCACCACGCATTGCGAGGTTTCCACATTGCCGGCCACCACCGCCGCCGGTGGGCGGGGATCGAGCAGGCAACCAGGCGGGATCACGATGTCCAATGGGCGCAAGCAGCCGGCATTGAGCGGAATGTCGTCGTCCACCAAGGTGCGAAATACGTACAGCACCGCCGCCAGACACACCGCGCGCGGCGCGTTGAAATTGTTGGGCTGTTGTGGTGAGGTGCCGGTGAAATCGATGCGAGCGGTGCGTCGGGCATGGTCCAGGCGGATGGCGACCCGAATCACCGCGCCATTGTCCATCTCGTAGGCGAACGCGCCGTCGCTCAGCCGATCCAGCGCCCGCCGCACCTGCTCGGCGGCATTGTCCTGGACGTGGCGCATGTAGGCATGGACCGTGTCCGAACTGAAGTGCGCGACCATCCGCCGCAGTTCCTGAACGCCTTTTTCATTGGCGGCGATCTGCGCTTGCAGGTCGGCCAGGTTCTGCTTGGCGTTGCGCGCCGGCCATGGTCCGGCGCCGAGTCGCGCCAGCAGATCCCGTTCGCGAAATTGCTCCGCGCTCACCAGTGGCACATTGTCCAGCAACACCCCCTCTTGGTCGATGTGGATGCTGTCCGGCGGCATCGAGCCGGGGGTGATGCCACCGATGTCGGCGTGATGACCGCGCGAGGCGACGTAGAACAGGAGTTCCCGACCGGCGTCGTCGAAGACGGGGGTGATGACGGTCACATCCGGCAGGTGGGTGCCGCCGCTATAGGGCGCGTTGGTCGCGTACACGTCGCCGGCTTGGAAGTGGCCGTGGTGGGCGTCGATGATGGCCCGAACCGCTTCGCCCATCGAGCCGAGATGGACCGGGATGTGCGGGGCGTTGGCGATGAGCTGGCCGTCCCGGTCGAACAATGCGCAGGAGAAATCCAGCCGCTCCTTGATGTTGACCGAATGAGCGGTATTGGCCAGGGTTACGCCCATCTGCTCGGCGATGGCCATGAACAGATTGTTGAACACTTCCAGCATGATCGGATCGACGTCGGTGCCGACCGCAACCCGTTGCGGGCGGGATTGGTGGCGGGTCAGTACCAGATCGTCGTGGGCGCCGACCTCGGCCTGCCAGCCCGGTTCGATCAGGGTGGTCGCGCCGGTTTCGCCAAGAATCGCCGGGCCGACGATGCGGTCGCCGGGCCGCAGATCGGCGCGGCGGTGGAATGGCGCGGCGCGCTCGGCGCCGGCAAAATGCAGCGCGACTTGGGCGGCCGGTGCCAGCGGCTCGTGGCGTGGCGCGGTTGCCGTGGTCGCTTCTCTCATGTCGAAACCACCGCCGATGATCTCGACCTGCGCCGCTTCCACGATCAGCGCCTTGTCGGGCAGGATGAAGCCGAAGCGTCGCCGGTGGGCGTCGGTAAAGCGCGCCACTAGTTCGTCCGGATCGTCGGCGGCGACCAGGAGGGCGGTATCGCTACCGGTGTAGCGCAGACGAGCGCCGCGCAGGGCTTGAATCGAGCCGGCGGACAGGTCCTGGGCTTGCATGGCTGCCTGACCTGCTTGTTCCAACTCGCCGAAGGTGCGTTCCAGCACCGGCATCAACTCGGCCGACAATGGGGCTTCGACCGCGCGTTCCTTCAGCAGCCGGGCGTCGGCCAGACCCATGCCGTAGGCCGACAGTACCCCGGCCAGCGGATGGATGAAGATGGTCGGCATCCCCAGTGCGTCGGCCACCGCGCAGGCGTGCTGGCCACCGGCGCCGCCGAAACAGCACAAGGTGTATTCGGTCACGTCGTAGCCACGCTGGGTCGAAATCTGCTTGATCGCGTTGGCCATGTTTTCGACGGCGATCTTGAGGAAGCCCTCGGCCAGTTCCGTCGGGGTGTAGCGCGCGCCGCTTTCCGCTTCGATCTCGACGGCCAGCGCGGCGAATTGACTCGCGACCGTGTCCCGATCCAAGGGTTGATTCTGATCGGGACCGAAGATCTTGGGAAAGAACGCCGGCTGAATTCGGCCCAGTAGCAGATTGCAGTCGGTCACGGTCAGCGGTCCGCCACGCCGATAGCAGGCCGGTCCCGGATTGGCGCCGGCCGACTCCGGTCCCACCCGCAGCCGACCGCCATCGAAGCGGCAGATCGAGCCGCCGCCGGCCGCCACGGTGTGGATATGCAGCATCGGCGCCCGCAGCCGCACCCCGGCCACCAGGGTTTCGAAGGCGCGTTCGTACTCGCCGGCATAGTGGGCGACATCGGTGGAGGTGCCGCCCATGTCGAAGGTGATGATCCGCTCGAAACCGGCACGAGCGGCGGTGCGCGCCGCGCCGACGATGCCGCCGGCCGGGCCGGATAGGATGCTGTCCTTGCCGCGAAAATGGTGGGCGTCGGCCAGACCGCCGTGGGATTGCATGAACAACAGTCGCGCGCCGCTCAGTTCGCTGGCGACCCGGTCGATGTAGCGGCGCAGGATCGGCGACAGGTAGGCGTCCACCACCGTGGTGTCGCCGCGTCCGACCAGCTTCATCAGCGGACTGACCTCGTGCGATGTCGAAATCTGGGTGAAGCCGATCTGTTTGGCCAAGGCCGCCGCCAGCCGCTCGTGTTCCGGGAAGCGATAGCCGTGCAGGAAGACGATGGCGACGGCGCGGATGCCGGCGTGCCAAGCCGTTTCCAGCGAGCGGCGGGCATCGTCGGCATCGAATGGAGCGAGGACTTCGCCCTGGGCCGATACCCGCTCGCGCACTTCGGCGACCCGCTCGTACAGCAGCTCCGGCAGCACGATTTGGCGAGCAAATAGCTTTGGCCGATTCTGATAGGCGATGCGCAGGGCGTCGCGGAAACCCCGGGTGATCAGCAGCAGGGTACGGTCGCCCTTGCGTTCCAATAGCGCGTTGGTGGCGACGGTGGTGCCCATTTTCACCGCCGCGATGCGTTCGGCGGGGATCGGTTGGTTTGCTGAAACTCCCAATAAATCGCGGATGCCCTGCAAGGCGGCGTCGGGATAATGTTCGGGATTGTCCGAGAGCAGCTTGTGCGCCACCAGTCGGCCATCGGGACGCCGCGCGACCACATCGGTGAAGGTGCCGCCTCGGTCGATCCAGAATTGCCAGCGGGCGGGGGTGGAGAGCAGGGGAGCGGTCATGGGGAATATTCCAGTGGACGGATGCCTAAGCCGCATGATTCATGAAAGAGCGAAACCCGGATAATTCGTTGATCAGCATCCGAGCGTCATTCTATTCAAGATTCCCTGGCTTTTCCCATCGTTGATCGAGCCAGAATCGCCAACGGCATCGCGTCTCGTTCTCCAGGCTTGACAGCTTCGTTCCGTTATCGTTATATAAATTAAAATATAACGATAACGGAGAAGATCGGATATGCCTAAGCCACAAGCTATTGAATTTTCAGGTCAGTTTTGGTTGAACCGGAAAGGCTGCGGTTATCTCGGGGCGGGTCGCGTCGAGTTGCTGGAGCATATCGACGAGTGTGGTTCCATCGCTCGGGCCGCCAAGCGCATGGGGATGAGCTACAAGACCGCCTGGGACGCGGTGGAAGCGATGAACAATCTGGCCGACCAGCCCCTGGTGGTGCGCGCG
>WBZT01000891.1_pt1 | contig 23092 bp, 15 predicted proteins | sample 5204241 | NCBI WGS metagenome assembly WBZT01 (sample SAMN12344358, study PRJNA552823) | activated sludge metagenome | biome: Activated sludge suspended growth; feature: Nitrification reactor; material: Wastewater; isolation source: activated sludge from nitrification reactor of wastewater...
GCCCGGAGGCACCGGCAGCGGCTCGCCGTTGCCGCCGGTGAGCAACGCGGTCACGTCCGCCCCGCCGTCGATCGACAGCGTCGCCGCGGGAACGCGGGCGCCGACGACCACGCCCGAAGGCGTCGCGAACGCGCTCGTCGTCTCGGGGTGATCGATGACGAGCATCTGCACGCGATCGAGCTCCACTGGTCCCGCGCCGTGCGCGCCGAGCGTCGTGACGACGCGGCCATCCTTGTCGATGCTCGTCGCCATGAGGCGCACCGTGCGCTCGGCCCACGCGCCCGACTCCGCACCGTCGAGCAGCGTGTTCGCCACCTGCGTGCCGGCTCCGCCCATCGAACGGGCAAGCATCGGCTGCGCGTGGTGGCCCTGGATGATGCCTTCGCCGCCGCCTTCACCGATCGGATCACCGCAGCCGCCGGCATCGTAGACGGCGAACTTCACGACGCGCGTGTCGACGCCACTCGAGCCATCCATCGCGCGGAAGACGCCCCAGTACGTGCCGACGACGGTCGGCACCCATGAGAATGCACCGCTCGCCGACAGCGTCGCACCGGGCGGCAGCTCGTCGGCGCGATACGTGATCGCTTCGCCATCGGGGTCGGAAGCTGAGAGCTGCAGGCACAGCGGCGCACATGCCGGCAGGCTCTGGTCCGCGATCGCCTGAAGCGTTGGCGCGTGGTTGGGGGTGATGCGGCCGATGCAGAGATCGGCAGGCCCGGTGCCATTCACATCGTATCGAGTGAACGCGATTCGGACACCGTCCGGCGCGTAGACAGGCCAGCGGTTCAACCGACCGTCGCCTCGCACATATCGGTATGACGTATCGGGGTGGGTGACGCTCGTATCGATCAACGCAATCCGGTCGGCCGCAAAGGGACCGGCCGAGTAGTTGAACAGCGGGTTATGGTCCCTTGGAGCGGCATTGGACACCGCCGACGAGACCGCGAGGACCCTCCCTCTGCCCGGGTGGAAATCGGCGCTGCGCAGGGGGTGATTCGGGTTGGAGACCGCGATCAGAGCCCCACCCTGCTTGCTGGCGCGGTAGAGGATGCCGTCACCGAGCACGATGTAGACCCAAGCACCGTCGGGGCTCCATCGCGGCCGCTCGACTCCCTGGCCGGTTGAGAAGGCCGCGAGCAGGCGGTCGGTGTTCCCGTCGAGCGAGACGTAGCGAAGCTCCCAGATCAACGGGGGAATCACCCGCACATAGGCGATGCCCTGCCCGTCTGGTTGGAACCTGGGCCACATGGCGCGCCCGGCCAGGCGCGTCAACGAGCGGATCGTCGCGTACGGACCCATGGGATCCGCGACGCAGATCGACGACGAACTGGGGCCGGTCAGGCCCTCGAACGCAACGAGGTCGCCGCGTGGTGACCAGTCGGGAAGCTGCGCCGCCATGAGATTCGAGTTCAACGCAGCAACGGCCGTATCGGCTCCCCCCGAGACCCAGTGCCGGTAGATCCACGGCTCGCCGGGCGCAAGGTCGTCGCCCATCGGCCGCTTGGTGTAGACGATCTGATCTCCTCGAGGCGACCACGACGCGGCCAGCTCTCCCATTCCCGGGGCTGATAGGAGCGGGGTCGATCCGAGGCTGTCCGCGCCCCGCAGAAGGCTCATCTCCAGCCTGTACGGCTGCACTTCCTCGTAGCCGGTCGCTAAACTCGAGTACCACCAGGCACTCGGATCACCGAGCGATAGGACGACGACAACAGTCTTGTTCGTTGCGCCGAAGCCTGGAACAACGAACTCCAGATTCGCCGGTAGCGTGTCGGAATCGGTCCACTGTGGCGTGCTCACGAAGGTCACTGCCTCGGGATGGCGCCAAAGGACTGACCCCTCGCCCGAGTCGACCATGCTGTAGCCGACCACCGAAGCCATCAGCCTAGGCCACGCGACCAGCTTCGGCGCGATGCCGTGCGTAGTCAGCGATTCTGGCCAGAAGTTCTGGCCGTACCTCGTCGGCGCCGTCACGCGAATTGCGAGCGATCCCGGTGAGTCGATCAACTGCGGATCGGCGCGAAGGACGTAGTACGCCGAGCCCGTGGGGGCGAGCGTCAGGGGGAACTCGTTGCCCTGGAAGTAGCGCATCCCGGCGAGCACCGTCTCGCGCACCGCCTGGCCCAGCCCAATCGACACCACCGCTGGCAACACTACGATGTCATCCTCGGCGCAACCATCAAACGACTGCCACGCTCGCAGGTTGATCCCCGGCGTGAATCCCGACCAGGCTGGCCAGCCGTATTGGCCGTCGGCGATGGCTGGATTTCCCACGAAGGACGCGACACGCCAGTTATGCAGCAGGAGGTTGAAGCGGTCGACGCCGCTGAGCCCGACGAAGTAGGGCTTCGAAGCGCACCACGAGCAGTTCGCGTCCCCCAACTGTGACACGAGGCCGCTCAACGTGTTCTGCTGGTCGGTCACCCCAGCCTCGTTCCACTTGTAGAGCAGATCGTCCCGCATGCCGGCGAGCGTCCGGCTGGTGTCCGCGCCGAGGAAGTTGTATGCGAGATAGGTCATGAAGGACGTTCGCCCCTGGTAGTTGGACAGCGCCCCACGGACGACCGTGCATGAGGTAGATCCGTACCCTGAGAGCAACGGCCAGGTGTACGGAACCTCATCGACCACGTCCCGGGCGTCGGGCACACCCGCTACGGCCTCTGCCCCGGCGGCCCAGAACTCGCCGATCGCAAATCCGTTGCCGCTTTCAGGTGGCAACGAATGCCGGAACTCGTGGTCGAAGCGAACACGGTAGAGCGAGTCGGGATGCGTCCAGCCGCTGCCCCCGAGGTCGATCACGCGCGACGGATACGGCCCCACCACCATGAGCGAGTTGGCGTGCCGAATCTCCCCTGCCGGGTGGCCGGTCGACACGTCTTCCCGAATGCTGACGTCCAGCGCAGGGTATCGCCCGTCCATGCCTTCAACTGGCGGGCACTTGAGGTACAGATCGACATGGCTCCGGTCGGGACGCCCATACTGATTGAGCGGCACGTCGGAGGGGTCGTACCCGGTCGTGCTCACCGACCCGACCACGAGCGCCGAATCGTCGCTTGCATCCCACGTATTCCAGTCGGCGCCCCGCCCCGTGCCCGGGCGACGGAAGTAGTCGTAGACCGCTTGCAGGTTGTAGGCGTCGCGCGCGAGTGGTGTCGTGGCCGGCGTGAAGACGAGGCTTTGCAGGTACTTGTTCAGCGTGTTCGTCACGTCGAGGGTCAGTCCCTGCCCATATCCGGTGTCCCACAGGAACTCGATGTCCCGGGCAGTCAGAACCTCGCCGGGCTGCCCGTTTCGGTATGCGGGGAAATCGACTGACGCGGGCACGAACGGTTGTGCCGTGCTGTCGGCGAGGGTGCCGCACCCACTGATCCCTCCGGCAACAGCGCTCCGAGCAAGACTGGAAGCGAGAACGAGCATGAAAAGCAGGATCGGCAAGCAGCGCCAACGCATGGCGAACTCCTCCGTGACTGGGTGGCACGAAAGCGAGCGACTCAGTGCGTCGTTGGGCGGGCGGGCCAGGGGATTCGTGCGGCAAGTGGATCGCCGCGACTCGGGCGGCCGAGCGACTGGCGTGACAATCGCTGGACGGAGGGGGGGGTAATGTCAAGTAGTATTTCTATTGATGCGTAACATCAATTCCTCTTCTTCTCTCGCCACACACTCGCGCGTTCGTCCGTGCCGCCCGTACTGGCCGACATGGACCGTGGTCGTCATCGCGTTGACTCTGGCCATGCCGCAGGCGAGTCGCGCGATACCCCCCGGCCGCGCGTGGATGCCAGCGGAACTGGTCAATCTTGACCATCGGTACATGGTGCCGAGCAGGTTCGAGCCCATTCGCGATGGCCGCATCGAACTCGTTGGGCGGGGCTACTACGGCGCCGGAGGGAAGAAGTCCTACGGCATGCAGTGGGCGGACTCGACCTGGAAGGTGCGCTGGACGTGGCCACAGGCCGCCTACTACATCTGGCCCGCGCTCACGCCGTTGGACCACCAGATGCTGGTCTGGAAGGCGCTCCCACCCGTCGACTCCGCCTATCACTACTTCTGCTACATGCTCACCGCGGACGTCGTCGGCGACTCGGTCACGCCGCCCGACACGATCGTGCGCATGGATGCGAACACGCTGACCTACAGCGGGACCTCCTGGGGCAGGCGGCGCTGGGTCGTGATGCAGGATGGCCAGCAGATCCCGGCGAGACCGCTTCGCATCTACCGCTCGGACTCCGTCGGTCACTGGGAGCAAATGCGGACTCCTGGGCTTGACGCGCTTCAAGGCATGCGCGCCGTCGCGCTCGACTCCACGAATGTACTTGTTGTCACGTCGGAAGCTGCGGCGGACCTGCGGTGGGCCATGCTTCGGGACACGTCATGGATCGTCGATCCCGCGCCGCTGACACCCCCGCTTCAAGGACGCCTAGCCCCGCGGCTTGGATGGCTCGCGAATGGAGTACTGCGAATGGTTTGGGCCTCGTACGCAGACTACGTCTGTCGTCGCGACTACCGTGGTGGCGGTTGGACGCCGGCTGACACGTTGCGAGCGGAGTTTCCCGAGCCTGGCTTCCAGTACCTCTTCTACGACGCGCAGTTGAGCGCCGAGCGAAGCCAGACCCCTGCCATCGCCTGGGACGGCTACGGCTTGGGCAACGACAATGCCTACTACATCTGGTGCGCCTTCCCTACCGACAGCGGTGGCTACGAAGTCGGCCATGTCGTGCCCGGCTCGTGGGAAGACGCGAATCCGACGCTCGTGCGCGACGAGAACGAGGACGTCTGGCTCGCGTGGTGGCGCTACAGCACGTCCGAAGGCATCTTCTGGACCCACAGCTACACCACCGCCACCAGCAGCGCTCCGATTGCCGACGAGGAGTCCGGGCGCCCGCGTCTGCGCTGGACGCTGTCCGAGTCCGCCCCCGGAACGTGGTGGGGCGTCATGCGCAGCGTCGGCGGCGCGCCGGCCGAGCGCGTCGCCCGCGTGCGCGCGACGCCGGCGCTCACGATGAGTTGGGCCGACTCCTCGGCTCCGGCCGGCGCGTCGATCCGCTACGCCATTCGCCGCGAATGCCGCGACGTGCGCTACCAGCAGACGAGCGCATCGGCCGAGTGGCGCCCGCGCGATGCGCGCATCGCGCTCACGCGCCGCAGCGCCAACCCGGCGAGCGACGCGATCGAACTCGAGCTCTCGGGCGCCTCGGCCGGCACGGTCGAAGTCGTGCTCTACGACATTCAGGGCCGCTCGGTCGTGAGCCAGCGCAGCTCGACCGCGGGCTCGGGCGTCGATGCGCTGCGCGTCCCGTTCGCGCCGTCTCTGCGCTCGGGCCTGTACTTCCTGCGCGTGCGCGGCTCGGACGGCCGCGAGTCGCGACCGCTCAAGGTCGCGGTACTGCGGTAGCGGTAGACTGCGTGCGCTCGGCCGGCGGCTCTTCCGAAGGAGCCGCCGCTCACCCGCGGAGCCTCATGAGGAGCACCGACATGCGTTCGTCTCCGGTATGGGTGGCGCCTCTGCTCGTTCTGCTGGCGGTCGTCCTCGCCTCCTGCTCTCCGCATCGGCCGAGCGAACGGCGCGAGCGGGCCGCATCGGATTCGGCGAGTGCGTTGGCGGCGCCCATCAACCCCGCCGACGTCCCGCACCCGTGTCCGCCGCAGCCTGCGGGACCGCAGGTGGGACGCAGCGACCCGGCGCTCAACGCCGCGGCGCCGCGGCTCGCGGAGTGGTCCGCGCTGTGGGCGCATGCGCTGCCGGGGTTCGCGACTGATTCGCTCTGGGGCGTCGGCCGCGAGCGCTGGAAGCCGGATCGCGTGATCGCGTACGAAAGGTCGACGCCGGGAGTGGACTCTGATCGTGAGGAACAGGACGACCTGGCGGCCGATCTGCTCGACGTGCGCTCGCCGGATCGGCGACTCACGCTGTGCGTGGACTCCTACCAGGTCGTGATTCCCGCCGGCGATTCGATCGAGGTCGGCGGCGATCCCGACGCGCGGTGCAGCCTCATCGATCAGCGCCACAGTACCGAAACGGTGCTCATGCAGACCGGCAGCATGGCGGGCTATCACTGGGGCGCGTGGCTCTCGCCCGCATCGTTCGTCCTTGGCGGATGGACCGAGGCGGACGACTACGGCCAGTGGATGCAGGGCCAGCTCTGGATCTACTCGCTGTCCGACTCGACGGTCTCCTCGTACGTCACGCGGATCGTGCCGGCCGGCGACTACGAGAAGTACCGCGCCGCGTGGCACGGCCTGCTGCTCCGGCGCTATCGCGAGTGGAAGCGCACGCACCCGCCGGCGTGATCGCGCCGCGCGTCCGGCCTCGGCTCCTCAGCGTCTCGAGATCGGCGGCCCGAGAAATCCCTTGTTCCCACGCCCAATCCGCCGATAGACTCCACGCCCTCATGTCGAACTTCTTCCGCCATCACGCCCATTCGCGCCACGCCCATCCGGGCCGTGGTGGCTGTGCGCTGGGCGGCGGGACGACCTGACCGACACACCCAGACGACACGCAGTCACCGCGGCCTGTCCGAATCCGGACGGGCCTTTTCGTTTTCCGGCGCGGCGCGTTCGCCGCCCACCGCTTCCCAAGGAGCCTCACGTGCTTCGCATCGCACTTCCCAACAAGGGCCGGCTGTCCGAGCAGGCCCGCGAGCTGTTCGCCGACGCCGGGCTCGAGGCGCGCACGGGTTCCGACCGCGCGCTCACCGCGTCGCTCGGTGGCGAGTTCGAGGCGCTGTTCGTGCGCGCGCAGGACATCCCCGAGTTCGTCGCCGACGGCGCGGCGGACGTGGGCGTCACCGGGCTCGACTTGGTGCGCGAGTCGGGCCGCGACCTGGAAACGCTGCTCGACCTGGGCTTCGGCCGCTGCCGGCTGGTGCTCGCGGCGCACGACGAGCGCGGCGCGACGAGCGCCGACCAACTCGCGCCGGGCACGCGCGTGGCGACCTCATTCCCGCGCCTGACGCGCGAGTACTTCGCGTCGCGCTCGCTCGCGGTCGAGGTGGTGCCGGTCTCGGGCGCGGCGGAGATCGCGCCGCACATCGGCATCGCCGACGTGGTGGTGGATCTCACGTCCACGGGCTCGACGATGAAGGTGAACGGACTGCGCGAACTCGACACGCTGCTCGAATCCACCGCGCGGCTGATCGCGCGGCCCGGCGAGTCCGAGGCCGACGCGCCGCGCGGCAAGTCGATGCGCGAGCTGGTGGTCGCGCTGGCGTCGGTGCTGCGCGCGCGCGGCCAGCGCTACGTGATGGCGAACGTGCCGCGCACGGCGCTCGAACAGGTGCGACAGGTGCTGCCGGGGCTCAACGGTCCGACGGTGACCGAGGTGATGGACGGCGGTCGCTTCGTCGCGGTGCACGCGGTGGTGCCGGCGCAGACGCTCTACCGCACGATCGCCGAGCTGCAGACGCTGGGCGCCGAGGGCATCCTCGTGACGCGCATCGAGAGGCTGCTGCCGTGAGCGCGCCCTTTCGCTGGAACGGCGAGTCGCTCGCGAGCGCCGCGGCCGACGTGCTCGCGACACGCGGCGCGGGCGCGAGCGTGGACGCGAAGCTCGAAGCGGACGTGCGCGCGCTGATCGCCGACGTGCGCGCACGCGGCGACGTCGCACTCACCGAGATGGCGCAGCGCTTCGACGGCGCGACGCTCGCCTCGCTCGAGGTGCCGCGCGCGCGCTGGGACGCTGCGCTGGCGTCGCTCGATCCGGCGCTGCGCGCGGCGCTCGAGCACGCGGCGCGCAACCTGCGCACCGCGCACGAGGCGTTCGCGCCGCGCGCGGTGAGCGTCGAGACCGAACCCGGCGTCGTGGTGGGCCGCCGTCCCGATCCGCTCGCGCGCGTCGGCGTCTACGCGCCCGGCGGCCGCGCGGCGTATCCGAGCAGCGTGCTGATGGCGTGCGTGCCGGCATCGGTCGCGGGCGTCGGCGAGATCGTCGTGTGCTCACCGCCCGAGCAGGGCACGAGCGAGCCGTCGCCGCTCGTGCTGGCGGCCGCGGCGCTCGCGGGTGCGACGCGCGTGTTCGCGCTCGGCGGCGCGGGTGCGATCGCCGCGATGGCGTACGGCACCGCGAGCGTGCCGGCCGTGCAGCGCATCGTCGGCCCGGGCAACGCGTGGGTCGCCGAGGCGAAGCGGCAGATGGCGGGCATGGTCGGCATCGATTCGCCCGCGGGCCCGAGCGAGCTGCTCGTGATCGCGGACGCGAGCGCCGATCCGGCGCGGCTCGCGCGCGAGCTGATCGCGCAGGCCGAGCACGATCCGGACGCGGCGTCGCTGGCGGTGGTGTTTGGCGAGGGCGCGGCGCTCGCGCTCGTGGACGCGCTGCGCGAGGCCGTCGGCCACGCGGCGCGGCGCGAGATCGTCGCGTCCTCGCTCGCATCTCGCGGCGGCGTGCTCGCCGCCGCGACGCGGGCCGAGGCGATCGCGTTCGCGAATGCCTACGCGGCCGAGCACCTGCTGATCGACCTCGCCGACGCCGACGCGGCGCTCGATCAGATCCGCGACACCGGCGCGGTGTTCGTCGGCAACGCGAGCTCGGTCGCGTTCGGCGACTACCTGGCGGGCGGCAACCACGTGCTGCCGACCGCGGGACACGCGCGCGCGTTCAGCGGGCTCTCGACGAGCGACTTCGTGCGCTGGACCGCGTGGCAGTCGGTGACGCGCGAAGGCGCGGCGGCGCTCGCCGCCGACTGCGCACGCTTCGCCGAAGCCGAACGCCTGCCCGGCCACGCCGCCGCGGCACGCGCGTGGGAAGGGGTGACGCGATGAGCGAGATGAAGAACGCACCGGCCGCCGGCGCCGAGCGTGGATCGGAACCGTTGCATGAAGGATTCGCCGTCGGCGCCGTCGCGGCGCCAACGCGCACCTCGCGCACGCGCCCCGAGTGGTCGGACCTCGTGCTCTACCGGCCGCCGCAGTCGCCGGTCACGATCAACCTCTCCGACAACACGAGCCGCTTCGGCGTGCCGCCCTCGGCGCTCGCGGTGCTGCGTGAGGACGCGCTCGCGCCCGAGCTCGCTCGTTACCCGGACGCGTACGCGGCGCCGCTCAAGGCCGCGCTCGCGGCGTACGTCGGCGTCGGCGTCGATGCGATCGCGACCGGCTGCGGCTCGGACGACATCCTCGACTCCTCGTTCCGCGCGTTCGCGCGCCCCGGAGAGCGGCTCGCCTACCTCGCGCCGACGTTTCCGATGGCGGCGTACTTCGCGCGCATGAACGGCATCGAGTCGTACAGCGTGCCGCTCGCGGCCGACGGCACGTTCGATCCGGACGCGCTGCTCGCGCGCGATCCGCAGTTGGTCTACCTCTGCTCGCCCAACAACCCGACCGGCGCCGCGCTCGATCCCGGTGCGATCGAGCGCGTGATCGCTCGAGCACGCGGCGTGGTGGTGCTCGACGAGGCGTACGCCGAGTTCGCGGGGACCAGCCGCGCGCTCGAGGCGCCGGCGCGCCCGGGCCTGCTCGTGGCGCGGACGCTCTCGAAAGCCTTCGCGCTCGCTGGGCTGCGCGTGGGCTATGCGATCGCCGCGCCGGAGCTCATCACGCAGATCGAGCTCTCGCGCGGGCCGTTCAAGGTGGGCGCGCTCGCCGAGCGCGCGGCCACGGCGGCGGTGACGCACGACGTGGCCTGGGTGCGCGAGAAGGCCGCGCTGGCGGTCGCGCAGCGTGAACGGCTCGCGGACGGGCTGCGCGCGCTGGGCTTGGCGCCGCTGCCGTCGGCGGCGAACTTCGTGTGCGTCGCGGTGCCCGGCGCGATGCGCGTCGCCGCGGCGATGCGCGAGCGCAGCGTGGCCGTGCGCCCGTTCGCAGCGCTGCCCGGCTACGGCGACGTGCTGCGCATCACCGCTTCGCCCGAGGACGAGCAGCAGCGGATGCTCGCCGCGCTGAAGGAGGCGCTCGCGTGCGCGTGACGCTCTTCGACTACGGCGCGGGCAATCTGCACTCGCTCGCCAAGGCGCTCGCGGGCGACGACGTCGCGCTGCGCATCGAGGCCGATCCGGTGGCGGCGATCGACACCGACTTCCTCGTGCTGCCCGGCGTCGGCGCCTTCGCGCCCGCCGCCGCCGCGCTCGCGCCGGGGCGCGAGCGCATGCGCGACGCGCTCGCCGCGGGCCTGCCGTGCGTCGGCATCTGCCTCGGCATGCAGCTGCTGTTCGACGCGAGCGACGAGGGCGAGGGCCGCGGGCTCGGCGTGATTCCCGGCCGCGTGCGACGGCTGCGCGCGACGCGCATGCCGCACATGGGCTGGAACGCGGTCGAGGGCGAGCGCGAGCCGCTGCTCGGAGCGAGCGGCCTCGTCACCGCGTACTTCGCGCACTCCTTTGTATGTGAACCGGAGAGCGGGACGGCGACGACAGCGTGGACCACGCACGAGGACGATCGCTTCGGCTCGATGATGCGCGTCGCGAACACGCTGGGCGTGCAGTTCCACCCCGAGAAGAGCTCGGGCGCGGGCGTCGCGCTGCTGCGCGGCGCGCTCGCGGCGGCGCGCGAGGTGGCGCGATGATCGCGATCCCGGCCGTGGACCTGCGCGAAGGCGCGTGCGTGCAGCTGGTCGGTGGCTCGTACGACTCGGAACGCATACGCCTCGCCGATCCGGTCGCGGTCGCGCGGCGCTGGCGCGAAGTCGGATTCGGCGCGTTGCACGTCGTCGATCTCGACGCGGCAACGGGCCGCGGCAACAACCACGCGGTGGTCGCGGCGATCCTCGCCGAGGGCGGCGAGGTGCAGGTGGGCGGCGGCGTGCGCGACGAAGCGCGCATCCGCGAGCTTCTCGACGCAGGCGCCGCGCGCGTGGTCGTGGGCACGCGCGCGCTCGAGGATCCCGCGTGGCTCGCCGCCATGAGCGCGCGCTTCCCGCGCAAGCTCGTGGTCGCCGTCGACGCGCGCGACGGCAAGGTCGCGACGCACGGTTGGGCGCGCACGAGCGACGCCGACGCGATCGCGACGCTGGAGTCGATGGCGGCGCTGCCGCTCGCGGGCGCGCTGGTGACCGCCGTGGAGCGCGAGGGCCGCATGCAGGGCGCCTCGCTCGAGTTGTCCGCGCGCGCCGCGCGCGCGGTGCCGTTTCCGCTGTTCGCCTCGGGCGGCATCGCCAGCCCGGAAGACCTTCGCGCCCTCGCCGCGCGCGGCGTGCACGCCGCGGTGCTCGGCATGGCGCTCTACACCGGCGCGCTCGATGCGCGCGCCATCGCAGAGGAGTTCGGACAGTGAAGACGATCGTTCGGGAGACGAAGGAGACGCGCGTGTCGGTGTCGCTCGGGGTGGCGGGGGCGAATGCGGCGATCCGCGTCGCGACGGGCCAGCCGTTCCTGGATCACATGCTCGAGACGCTCGCATTCTACGCCGGGCTCGATCTCGCGCTCGAAGCGACAGGCGATCTCAAGCACCACCTGATCGAGGACGTGGCGATCGCGTTCGGCGAGGCGGTCGCGGCGATCCTGCCCGAGCGTGCGAGCCGCTACGGCGAGCGCACGCTGCCGATGGACGACGCGCTCGTGCAGGTGGCGCTCGATCTCGGCGGTCGGCCGTACTTCGAAGGCCCGCTGCCGGCGGCGCTCTACGATCACTGGATGCGCTCGTTCGCGATGCAGGCGAAGGCGACGCTGCACGTGCACGTGATCCGCGGCCGCGACCGGCACCACGTGGTCGAGGCCGCGTTCAAGGCGCTCGGCCTCTCGCTGCGGCAGGCGCTCGCCGACTCCGGCGCGCTCTTCAGCACCAAAGGCGGCGTGCGCTGGGAGACGACGTGATGCTGACGCGGCGCGTGATCGTGTGCCTCGACGTGAAGGACGGGCGCGTGGTGAAGGGCGTGAACTTCGAGGGCCTGCGCGACGTGGGCGAGCCCGCGTCGCTCGCCGAGCAGTATGAGACGCAAGGCGCCGACGAGATCGTGTTCCTCGACATCTCGGCGTCGCGCGAGGGCCGCGCCACGTTCCTCGACGTGGTGCGCCGCACGGCCGAGCGGCTGTTCGTGCCGCTCACCGTGGGTGGCGGCATCCGCACCGCGGAGGACGGCGCGCGCGTGCTGCGCGCCGGCGCCGACAAGGTGAGTCTCAACACGGCCGCGGTGGAGCGGCCCGAGTCGATCGGCGAGCTCTCCGCGCGCTTTGGCGCGCAGTGCGTGGTCGCGAGCATCGACGCGAAGCTGGAGAGCAGCGCGTGGCGCGTGTGGACGCACGGCGGCTCACAGCCGACGGGACTCGAAGCGGTCGCGTGGGCGCGCGAGTGCGTGGCGCGCGGCGCGGGCGAGATCCTGCTCACGAGCATCGACCGCGACGGCGCACGCACCGGCTACGACCTCGCGCTGACGCGCGCGGTCGTGCAAGCGGTGAACGTGCCCGTCGTCGCCTCGGGCGGCGCGGGCGAAGCGGCGCACGTCTCCGAGGTGCTGCGCGAGGCCGGCGCCGACGCGGCGCTGCTGGCCGGCGTGCTGCACGACGGGCTCGTGGCGCTTCCCGACATCAAGCAGCGGCTGGTGCGCGACGGCGTGCCGGTGCGCGAGCGCGCGAGCCGCGCCCACTGAACAGGAGAGCACGACGATGATCGCATTCGAGATCGGGGCGCTGGCCGAGGGCACGCTCGTGCCGGTGGTGACGCAGGACGCGACGACGGGCGTCGTGCTGATGCTGGCGTGGGCCGACCGCGAGGCGCTCGAGCGAAGCGTCGCCACCGGCGAGATGCACTACCGCTCGCGATCGCGCGGGCTGTGGCACAAGGGCGCCACGAGCGGCAACACGCAGCGCATTGTCTCGCTCGCGTGGGATTGCGACGCCGATACGGTGCTCGCGCGCGTCGTGCCCGCCGGACCCGCGTGCCACGACGGCACCACGTCGTGCTTCCGCGACACCGCGCTGGACGCCGACGCGCTCGGCGCGCTCGATCGCGTGATCGCCGCGCGCTCGTCGGCGCCGGCGGCCGACGTCGCGCCGGGCGCGAAGCCGAGCTGGACGCGCCGGCTGCTCGACGACCGGAACCTGCGCCTCAAGAAGCTCGGCGAGGAGGCGAGCGAGCTGGCCGTCGCGTGCGCCGACGGCGACCGTGCGCGCGCGATCGAGGAAGCAGCGGACCTCTTCTATCACTCGCTAGTGGCACTGCGCGCCGTCGGCGCAGGGCTCGACGACCTGCGAGCGGAGCTGGCGAGGCGCGCGGCGAAATAGTCGTTTCGCCGCGCGCGGCCGGTGCTAGGCTTCCGGCGCCGCGCGAAGACGCTCCTCGTATCGCGACGCGACTTCCGTCCGGAAGCACCGCGCCGCGCCCCCGCTCGACGATCACGATTCGCGCCGGTGCGAGGTCCCACCGGTGACCGACCCCTCGGCTCCGATTCCCGAACCGATGCACGTACGCGCCGTCGAGCACCTGATGGCGAGAGGCCAGCTCTATTGCTGGGCCACCGACGTGACGGGCCGGCCGGTCTGGGCGAGCCGCGCGTGGACGCAGTTCATGGGCGACGACGATCGTTCCGAGGCCACGTCGTGGGTCGAGTCGCACGTGCATCCCGACGACCGCGCGCGCGTGACCGAGTGCGTGCGGTCCGGTATCGCCGAGCGGCGGGCGTTCCGCGACACCTACCGCATGCGCCGTTCGGACGGCGCGTGGCGCTGGGTGCTCTCGCACGCCGAGCCCTACCTGGACGAGCGCGGCGAGTTCGCGGGCTTCGCGGGGATCAGCACCGACGTCACGGACGTGCGCGAAGCGGAAGCCCAGCGCGACTACACCCGCGCCTTCAACCGCTCGCTGCTCGACCAGGTACCGGGCATGGTCTACCTCGTCGATCGTGCGGGCATCGTGCGCTACCTGAGCCGCGAGTCGAGAAGGTATTTCGACGTCGGCGAAGGTCGGCTCGAGATCCCGCTCGACGAGCTCATGGCACCCGGTGCGGCGGCGGCCATGCACGCGGAGAACGCGCGCATCCTCGAAACGGGCGAGACGGTCGAGCTCGAGCGCCGGCTCACGAGGGCGCACGGCGACCGGACGCTGCTCGTGCGCAAGCTGCGCGTGAACGACCCCGGCACCGGCGAGCCGCTCGTGCTCGGGCTGTCGACCGACGTCACCGACCTGCGCGCCGAGCAGGACCGCACCCGCGTGCTTCAGGCCGCGCTGCACCAGCAGCAGCGGCTCGAGAGCCTCGGCACGCTCGCCGGTGCGATCGCGCACGAGTTCAACAATCTGCTGATGAGCGTCGTCGGCAACCTCGACCTCGTGGCGCCCGCCGTCGCCGGCGACGCGGACGCGGACGCCGCCGTGCAGCGCATCGGCGAAGCGACCACGCGCGCGGCGGCGATCACGCGGCAGATGCTGGAGGTCTCGGGCAGCGCACGCCTCTCTCCGGCGCGGCTCGACGTCGCCGGGCTGCTCGACGATCTCGTCCCACGGCTGGCCGCTCAGGTGCCGCCCCCGGCCACGCTGCACGCGGAGGCGCTCCCGGACCTGTTCGTGATCGGCGACGCGGCGTCGATCCGCAGCGCCGTGTCGAATCTCGTGGCCAACGCGGCCGACGCGCTCGCGGGCCGCGCGGGGGCCATCCACGTGCGTGCGGGATCGCAGACGCTCGACGCCCCCGCGCTGCACGGCTTCGCGATGTCGGACGGTTGCGCGCCCGGCCCCTACGTCTCGCTCGCGGTGTGCGACTCGGGAGAAGGCATGGACGCCGAGACGCTTGCGCGTGCGTTCGAACCGTTCTTCTCCACGCGCGAACTCGGCCGCGGGCTCGGCCTCGCGGCGGTGCGCGGCATCGTGCGGTCGCACGGCGGCGCGATCGAAGTGGAGTCCGAGCCCGGGTCGGGCACGACCGTGCGGCTGTGGCTGCCGGCCGCGGAGTGCAAGTCGCCCCGGCCGGAACCTCCCGAGACCGCCGCGAGTGCGAGCGGCCTCGCGCGCGTGCTCGTGGTCGACGACGAGGACGCGGTGCGCCTGCTCGCGTGCACCGCGCTGACGGACGAGGGTTTCGCGACCACGCCCGCCGCCGACGGCGACGAGGCGCTCCAGATCTGGGACGCGAACCGCGGCGCGTTCGACGTGGTCGTCGCCGACGTCACGATGCCGCACACCAACGGCGTCGCGCTCGTACGTGCGCTGCGCGAGCGCGGCGCGACGGTGCCGGTCGTGCTGATGAGCGGCTTCGACGCGATGAACGCCACGCGCGACGCGGACGTGGTGGCCGTGCTCGAGAAACCGTTTCGCATCACCCAGCTGCTCGCCGTGGTGCGCGACGCCGCCGCGAGTTCGTCACGCGCCCGCTGACCCGCTCGCTCGGCCGCTCGTGAGAGCGGCGCCGGCAGCACCGCGGCCCGCCTCGTTCGAGGCGGGCCGCGGCTTTCAGCTTCGTGCGATCGTGATCGTCAGCGTTCGAGCACGGTCACCCGGACGACGTTCGTGCGGCCGGCACTCGTGAGCCGCGCGAAGTAGATGCCCTGCGGTACGCGCGAGCCGCTCGCGTCACGCAGGTTCCACTCGATGGTCCTCAGGCCCGCGTCGACCGCGCCCGCGAACGGCGTGGCCACGACGCGTCCCTGCAGGTCGAGCACCTCGAGCCGCACGCTGCCGGCGCGATCGATCGCGAACTGCAACCGCGACGAGAAGTGCGCCGGGTTCGGCGCGGCGGCGAGCGCGACGCGCACCGGCGTCTCGACGCCACCGGCGCGGATCGGACCGATCATGCCCTCGGGCGCGGCGCAGGAGCGCACGCCGAGGTAGTACGCGCAGGCGCAGTTCGGGTCCGCGACGGACGCGTCGACGAAGCGGAAGTTCGCCACGTCGCCCACGACCGTCAGCTCGGCTTCGTTACCCACGAACGCGAGCGAACCGTCGGCCTCCTCGCGATAGACGTTGAAGCCATCCGCGTCCTCCTTCGTGCCGACCGCCCATGTCAGCTCGACCCCGTTCGAAGCGGGACGGGCGTCGACGTGGCGCAGCATCGCCTGCGGCAGCAGCCGATCGCGATCCAGCGCGTGGTGCGGCTCGGCCTGCATTACCGGAACCGGCGGGACCGGCGAGGCCATCGCGATCATCGCCGGCGCCGTGCCCGACGCGTAGTCGTACTCGAACTTCAGGAAGTCGCCGCGGCTCGTGTACGTGCTCGTGCGCGTGTTGCCCGCGACCCGGAATCGCACCTCGCTCGACGGTCCGACGTACGCGGCCGGGGTCGTGGTACTCCACGTCTTGGTCACGTCGGTGGTGCTCACCGTCGCGCTGTTGACCTGCGTCCAGGACGCGGTCGACCAGTTGTAAACGTAGAGGGTCTGCGTGCGCGACACCGTGAAGCTGCCCTCGAACGTGATCGTGAGGTTGAGCGGCGGGTGCGCGAGGAACGCCGAGGCGTACCAGTCGGTCCAGTACGAACCGCTCGTGCTGCCGGCGGAGACGCCGATGCGCGAGTCGTCCGAGACCTGCAGGCGGGTCACCGTGCCGGTCGCGAGCGAGCCCTTCAGCATCGTCAGGCTGGTCGCGTACTGCGTCGTGTGGACCGGCGGCGGGGTTCCGTCGTTGTAGTACGTGTCCGCGATCCCCGGACCGGTGATCGTGAACGCGGCGCCTGCGCCCGGCTGCGCCTGGATCACGAGCGTGCCGTGCGCCACCTTGTCCCAGCCCGCGACCGGCGTCGCGCCGTTGCCCGTCTCCGTCCAGTACGTGTGGACGCCGTGGTTGTGCATCCGCGTCATGGCGTCGGTGGTCGGATGGCCGTACGAGTTGCCGTCGCCACAGGAGACGACGCACACCTTGGCCGCGACCGCGGTGAGCCAGTTGTCGTTGTTCGAGTAGCGCGAGCCGTGGTGGTGCGCCTTGTACACCTCGACCGGGCCCATCTCCGGCCCGACCGTGGTCTCGACGTCGTTGCTCGACGCGACGTCACCCGTCAGGTCGCCGCTGATCTCCTCCTGGTAGTTCCCGTAGGACACCAGCAGGCAGAGGCTCTTGGCGTTCTCGTCGCTGCCGCTGACCGAGTAGACGCCGGCGCCGTTCAGGTCGACGCACTTGATCGTGACCGGGTTCGCCGCGCCCGCGTCGAGCGTGACCACCTGCCCCTTCACCATCGATGCGCGCTTCGCGCCCAGGGTGTTCACGTACGCCGTGTACGTGCCGCTCGAATACGTGTAGCCGCGGTCGTAGCCCGTCGTGCCGATCGTGATGCCGATCGCCGCGAGGTCGTCGAGGCAGCCGAGGTGGTCGGAGTGGTAGTGCGAGCAGAAGTGGTAGTCGACCGTCGTGATCCCGAGACCCTGCAGGTACGTCTTGATCCCGGAGCAGTCGAGGTAGTTGCCGTCGTCGAACAGCGCCGTCTGGCCGTTGGGCGAGATCAGCAGGGCGGCATCGCCCTGTCCGACGTCGATGTGGTGGATCTGCAGCTTGCCGTTGCCGGCGATCGCGAAGGCGGTGACGGGCAGGAGCAGCGCGAGGAGTGCGAGCGAGGAGATGAGCTGCGGGAAGCGGAACCGGCGGCCTGTGGCGGAATCGGGGCTTCGCCTCATCTTGGGGGGCACCTCGTCCTTGGGTGGAAGGAACGGCGCGCCATCGGCGACGACGCACCGAGGAACGGACCTTCTCCCCGCACCCTAAGGCACGTGGTGTGTCACGCGATATGAATTCGTGTGTCGATCACGTGACGGAACGGCCGCACGCGTTCGCCCGCACGAAACACGCGAACGCGCGCGCGGTCGCGACGAGTGGCTTTTCGTGTGGCGATGCGGAGCGACGAGCGCGCGGCGCGTTCGAACGCGCGCGCGGCTTCAGCCGCGGCGCAGCTCGTCGAGGAACGCGGCGCCGTAGCGCTCGAGCTTGACCGGGCCGACGCCCGGAACCGCGAGCAATCCCGCTTCGTCCCGCGGCACGCGCGCGGCCATGCCGCGCAGCACGGCGTCGCTGAAGACGATGTACGCGGGCACGCCCTCGGCGTCGGCGATGCGCTTGCGCACCGCGCGCAGCCGCGCGAAGAGCTCGGGGTTCTCGGCGAGCTCGCCCTCGAATGCCGCGACGCGGCCGCGATCGCGGTCGCGATCGCGCGTCTTGCCGCGCAGTGCGCCGCCGTGCGCGCCGGCCAGATCGGCGATCGTGACGCCGCGGCACGTGTCGCACGAGCCGCCGCACGGCTCGAGCGTCTCGTCGAAGTACGCGCACGCCGCCTGGTGCCGGCAGCCGCCGCGATCGAGCAGCCGGAAGAGCTCGACCGTCTTCTTGCGCGTGTCCTCGCGCTGCGCCGGATCCTCGATGCCGTCGAGGAACGTGTCGTAGCCGATCACGTCCGCCCACGAGTAGTAGACGACGCAGTCCGACGCGAGCCCGTCGCGACCCGCGCGGCCGATCTCCTGGTACCACGCCTCGATGCTCTTGGGCATGTCGCGGTGCACGACCAGCCGCACGTTGCTCTTGTCGATGCCCATGCCGAACGCCACGGTGGCCACGACCACGTCGACGTCGTCGCGCGCGAAGGCGTCCTGGTGACGCTCGCGCAGCTCGTCGGGCAGCCCGGCGTGATACGGCACCGCCTTCACGCCGTTCTCGGCGAGGAAGTTCGCGGTCGATTCCACCGAGCGCCGGCTCATGCAGTAGACGATCGCGCTCTCGCCCCCGTGACGGCGGATCAGCCCGAGCAGGTCGCGCCGCACGTTGCGCCCGGGCTTGCCGTCCTGCTCGCCCTTCTTGACCGCGGTGATGTGCAGGTTGGAGCGGAAGAACGAACCCTTGAAGCCGTCCGGCTTCACCATGCCGAGCTGGCGGATGATGTCGCCCGCCACGCGCCGCGTCGCGGTCGCGGTCAGCGCGAGCACCGGGATCTCGCCCAGCTCGCTCTTCAGGCCCTGCAGCTTGCGGTAGGCCGGGCGAAAATCGTGGCCCCAGTGGCTGATGCAGTGCGCTTCGTCCACCACCACGAGGCTCACCGGGCAGCCGGCGATGAACGATCGCAGCGAGCCCTCGAGCGCTTCGGGCGCGAGGTAGATGAGCTCGAGCTCGCCACGGCGCAGCGCCGCGAGGCGCTCGCGGCGCTCCTCGAACTCGAGCGTCGAGTTGACCAGCGTGGCGCGGAAGCCCAGCCGCACGAGCGCGTCGACCTGGTCCTTCATCAGCGAGATGAGCGGCGAGAGCACGAGCACGGCGCCCGGGAGCATCTTCGCCGGCACCTGGAACGTGAGCGACTTGCCCGCGCCCGTCGGCATGACGCCGATGCAGTCGCGCCCCGCGAGCACCGCGTCGATGATCTTCCGCTGCCCGGGCCGGAACTCGCGGTAACCGAAGAGCGTCTCGAGCACGGTCTGCGGATCGGTGAACTTCGCGGCGTGGAAGAGCGGGGCGCTGGAATCGTGCACGAACGTCACCTGGTCGAGGGCGGGAGTCGGGGCTGCGGCGAGGCGCGCACTCTAAAGGAAGGCGGGAGCGGACGCATCCGTTCGGGGGTATGGCGACGTGCGGGCCTCGCGACTAGGCTGCGCTCGAATCCCCCACTGACACCCCACGTCGAGGTGACTCCATGCGTCTTCGCGCTGCGTCCGTTCTCGCCTTCGCCGCGTCGTTCGCGGCGCTCGCCCTGCCCGCATTCGCCGGCACCGCGTTCGACCTCTTCCGCGTTCCGGACCATCGTGCGCAGCACTTCGACGCGACCGCGAGCGGCGGGTTGCTGCGTACCGGGCAGAACGCGCCCCAGGCCACCACGCTGACCGGCACGAACGGGGGCTCATTCCTCGGGCACGCCAACTGGCTGCGGGACTCGGACGCGCGCCAGTGGTCGGTCGACGCCACGGGTTCGTTCTCGGGCAATCGCAACCACCGCGAGACGACGCTTCGCCAGGCCGCCATCTCGGGCGACGTCGACGAGATGCGGCGCAGTGCGAACGAGCTCTTCATGCTCGGTGCCGGCTGGCGCGAGTATCCGACGAGCAAGCCGATCGCGATCGAGATCTCGGCCCTCGGCGTGCTCTCGCGTTCGCAGGCGTGGGATCACTTGTCGGCGTCGAGCGAGACGTACCTCGGCGGTTCGCCGCTCAGCGGCTACGAATCCGCCGACGGACGTTGGCGGCACCAATACCTGGACCAGGTGAGCGGATCGGTCGCCATCGGCTGGGGCCACGCGCGCGACGCGAGCGCGGTGCACAGCGCGTGGGTGCTCGAGCAGCGCTGGCTGGCCGATCACGCGATCACGCGTCCGCTCGCGGACGAGGAGGTCGCGAAGCTCGCCGGGCTCATCTCCCTTCGTGACAGCTACGCGAGTGCGCACGTGCGTCCCGAGAAGGCGTTCTGGGCCGACGTCGAGTCGGCGCTCCGCGAGATGGGCGTGCTCGCCGGCGACCGGCTCGGTGCGTACGCGAGCCGGCACGCGCTCGATCCGGAACTGATCCCGGGTTCGACCTGGCCGCGGCGCTACGTCGGCTACTTCGTCGGGCCGAGCTTCAGCCTCGTGCACACCCGCGATTCGGAGCGCATCGACGACTCGCACGCGTGGCGCTCGAGCGCGAGCGGATCGTTCGGGCCGTGGACCGAGTCGCGATTCGGCTCGTACGACGTGAGGCACGAGGACTCGCCGCGCCTCGGCGTCATCGGCGCCGTGCATCGCGCGCTCGGCATGCGCACGCACCTCGACGCGTCGATCGACGCCAGCAGCGACGCGCGCGGGCTGCGTCGCTACACCAACGCGAACGCCGACGTGACCGTGAGGCACTGGATCGCCGAGCGCTGGCTCGCCGACGGCCGGATGCGGTACCGGCGAACCGTCGCGCGCGGCGCGGGATCGGCCGATCTGTGGGAGGCGTACGCAACCGGCGAGCTGCAGTACTTCCTCGAGGACCACTGGAGCGCGAGCGTCGTCGGATCGATCGACCGGACCATGGGTGCCGTGCCGCAGCACGAGTCGATGCGCGCCGCGAACCTCACGTTCTCGATCGGCTGGAACCGCGGCGCGCTCGACGCACCGGCGCTGATCGGCCCGGTACGCCCGCTCGACTGAGCGATCGCCGCCATGCAGGCCGCACTGCTCGTACTCGCGTTCCTCGTCGCGCCCTGGCTCCTCGCCGAGATGATCCGGCGCTGGACGCTGGCCGACGCGGCACGCGCTCCCGAGGGCGCGTGGTTCCGCGGCATGCAGTGGCTGGGCTGGGCGACGATCGCGCTGATGGCCGGACTGGTCGTGGCCGTCGTCGGCACGCCACTCGGCGGCGCGATGTACGCACTCGTCCCAGCGGCGTTGTCGGCGTGGAGCCTGCCGTTGGGCGTCGCCGTGATGATCGTGGTCGAACTCGCCAGCATCGTGCCCATGCTGCTCGCGCAACATGCGATCACGGCGGCGCTGCGCGGCACCGACGACACGGCGCGCGAGACGGTGGCGGCGGGACTCTGGCCGCTCGCACCGGTCGTGGTGCTGCTGCTGGCGGTCACGCTGGGCTTCTCGCTCCACCTGCAGCACCACACGGCGGCGGGCGCCGCGATCGGCCTCGCCGGCTTCCTCGCGCTGCTGCCGGTGCAGCAGCTCGCCGCGCGTCGCCGCGGGCTCGAGCTGCAGGCGCTCACGCAGGGCGAGCTGCGCGACCGCATCGTCGCGCTCGCGGCGAGCGCCGGCGTCCCGGTGCGCTCGCTCTACGTCGTGCCCATGCGGCGCATGCGCGTCGCCAACGCGTTCGCGGTCCGGCGCGACGTGGTGGTGCTCTCCGACTGGCTGGTCGAGCACCTCGATCGGCGTGAGCTGGACGCCGTGGTCGCGCACGAGCTCGGCCACCTGAAGCACCACCACACCCGGTGGCTCACGCTCGCGGTCGTGGGTGGCGCCGCGGCCGGCATGGCGGTGACGTGGCACCACGCCGCGTGGACGTACCCGGCCGCGCTCGCGACGAGCCTGATGGTGATGCGCTTCGTCTCGCGCCGCTTCGAGCCGGTCGCCGATCGCGAGGCGGTCGCGATCACCGGCGATCCCGAGGCGCTCTGCACCGCGCTCGTGCGCATCTCGCGGCTGAACCACGTGCCCGTGCGCTGGGGCCGAGCGGCCGAACAGGTGCTCACGCATCCCTCGACCGAGCGGCGCGTGCGCGCGATCGGCGTCCGCGCGGGCTTCTCGCCCGAGCGCATCGAGGCGCTGCTCGCCGCGCCGCCGCCGGTCACCGATCCGTACGTCGTGCCGCCGGGCGCGACGCTGGGCGCGAAGCTCTTCTCCACGGCGTGGAAGGCGTCGACGCAGCACGTGCTCGGCGTGGTCATGTTCGCCGCGGTGTGCTTCGCCCCCGCGTTCACGCTCGCGCTGGGCCGGCTGCTCGCGTGGCCGCGCTTGGCGGCGACCGCGGCGGCGTTCGCGGCGGCATTCGCCGCGGCACTCGGCGTGATCGAGATGTTCGCGGCCCGCTCGATCGCGCGACTGCGCGAGCGGCTCGCACAGCGGCTCGGCGCGGGCGAGGACGCGCGCTTCGTTTCGATCGCGCCGGGACCGGGCCCGTGCGTCTTCGAGGGCTTCCACGACTGGGACCTCGGCTTCCTCGCGCTCGATACCGACGCGCTCGTGTTCACGGGCGAGGAGTCGCGCTTCCGCCTGCCGCGTGCCGCGATCGTGAACGTCGCGATCGTCCGCTCGGTGCCGGCGTGGGGCCCGGTGCCGCTCGTCGAGCTCGCATGGTTCGACGCGGCGAACGACCGCCGCGGCGTCGTGCGTTTGCGTCCCGCCGAAGGCGTCTTCCTCTCGAGCCAGCGCCGGTCCTCGCCCGCGCTCGCCGACGCGATCGATCGCTGGTGCGCCGCGGGCTCCGCTGCCGACGCGACGGCCGTCGCGCCGCCGCGGCTCGAGGACGTGAGCGGCGTGAGCGTGCGCTACGCATTCCGCGCCGGGACGCTCGTGGGTACGCAGCCCGTGCTCGGGGCGATCGCGTGGATCGCCTCGACGGCGCTCGTGCTGCCGTGGTGGCCGCTCGCAGGCGCGGGCTGGCTGGAGACGTGGCTCGCGGCGCTCACGGCGCTCGCCCTGCTGCGCGTGCCGGTGTGGGTGGACGGCACGCTGCCCCGCGAGCCGAAGCTCGCGAAGCCGCCGAAGCGCGCTCGCTGAAAGCCGCGCCGTGCCTCGGCGCGCGAACGCCCCGCCGGACTCGATCCGGCGGGGCGCGATGCTCTGGCGGTGCGCGGGAGGTCGCGCGTTCAGCCGCGCGGC
>WBZT01000730.1_pt1 | contig 23084 bp, 18 predicted proteins | sample 5204241 | NCBI WGS metagenome assembly WBZT01 (sample SAMN12344358, study PRJNA552823) | activated sludge metagenome | biome: Activated sludge suspended growth; feature: Nitrification reactor; material: Wastewater; isolation source: activated sludge from nitrification reactor of wastewater...
GCGGATGGCTCAAAAAATTTAACGGCCTCGTTCAGTGACATGTCCCATCTCCTGTTTGGTATTGGTGGAGGATTCAAGAAAGCGATGCAGCAAGCGGCGAAGCGTACCCATGTTCGCGACTCCTGCTTGGCGGAAGGCAGGTGATACGTTGCCGGCGCTACCCCGTGTCACGCCAATTCGCGAGGATTAAACGCCGCCATTCTTACACACCACTTACGCCATGGCCATGCGCCGTAACCGAAGCGGGGCTTGGTGCTAGAATCTCGCATCCCGCAACTTCGGCGCTTGTCCCATGGCCTCATCGAAACCCATGCTAAACCGGCTCGAGACGTTCATCTTCTGGAGCCGCTGGCTGCAGGCACCCCTCTATCTCGGCCTGATCATTGCCCAGGGCGCTTATGTTTACCTGTTCATGGTCGAGTTGTCGCACCTGGTTCATAACCTCTTTTTCAGCGGTGCGCAAGTCAACGAAACAGACGTGATGCTCGTCGTCCTCGGCCTGATCGACGTCGTGATGATCGCCAACCTGCTGATCATGGTAATCATCGGCGGCTACGAAACCTTTGTCTCCCGACTCGATCTCGAAAACCACCCCGACCAGCCGGAATGGCTCTCGCACGTCAATGCCGGAGTACTCAAGATCAAGCTATCGACGGCGATCATCGGCATCTCGTCGATTCACCTGTTGAAGACATTCATCAACGCCGAAAACCTGAACGAGCACACGATCAAGTGGCAGGTCACCATCCATGTGGTCTTTCTGTGCTCGGCGCTGGCCATGGCCTGGGTTGACCGAATCATGACCCAGACCGTTGTGCTGGGAAAAACACAGCACCTGGCAGGGCACTGATCAGCCATCCGCAGCAGGGAGCCCCCTGCTGCTTGTCCCCACGAGAGAGGGTTGAAATGACCACCATCAAGCAGGAAGACTTCATCCAGAGCGTCGCCGACGCATTCCAATATATCAGCTACTATCACCCGCTCGACTATATCAAGGCCCTCGGTGCCGCCTACGAACGCGAGCAGAGCCCGGCAGCCCGCGACGCGATCGCCCAGATCCTCACCAACAGCCGCATGTGCGCGGAAGGCCAGCGGCCGATCTGCCAGGATACGGGGATCGCCGTGATCTTCCTCAAGGTCGGCATGGACGTGCACTGGGACGCCACGCTGTCCGTCCAGGAAATGTGCGACGAGGGAGTCCGCCGCGCCTATAACCACCCGGACAACAAGCTGCGCGCCTCGGTGCTGCTCGACCCGGCGGGCGCGCGCAGGAACTCGCGCGACAATACGCCGGCGGTCGTGCATTATGAACTCGTTCCCGGCCACCACGTCGAAGTCATCTGCGCCGCCAAGGGCGGCGGCTCGGAAAACAAGTCCAAGTTCTACGCGCTCAACCCCTCCGACTCGATTGTCGACTGGGTGCTCAAGACGGTCCCGACGATGGGCGCCGGCTGGTGTCCGCCGGGAATCCTCGGCATCGGCATCGGCGGCACGCCCGAGAAGGCAATGCTGCTCGCCAAGGAATCGCTGATGGCCCCGGTGGACATCCACGAACTGATCGCACGTGGCGCGGCCAATCGCATCGAAGAGTTGCGACTCGAACTGTACGAGAAGGTGAACGCGCTGGGCATCGGCGCACAGGGCCTCGGTGGCCTGACCACCGTCCTCGACGTCAAGATCCTCGACTATCCGACGCATGCCGCCAGCCTGCCGGTGGCGATGATCCCGAACTGTGCGGCAACCCGCCACGCACACTTCCATCTCGACGGTTCCGGGCCGGCGATCCTGACGCCGCCGGATCTCGATGAATGGCCCAAGGTAAGCTGGACTGCGAACACCGAAACCTCGACGCGGGTAGACCTCGACGCCCTGACGCCCGCAGAAGTTGCCGCCTGGAAGCCCGGACAGACGCTGCTGCTCAACGGCAAGATGCTGACGGGCCGCGACGCCGCCCACCAACGCATCCAGGAGATGCTGGCCCGGGGCGAGAAACTGCCGGTCGACTTCACCAACCGCGTCATCTATTACGTCGGCCCGGTCGACCCGGTGCGCGACGAAGCCGTTGGTCCGGCCGGGCCGACCACCGCGACGAGAATGGACAAGTTCACCGAAATGATGCTCGCCGAAACCGGGCTGATCTCGATGGTCGGCAAGGCGGAGCGCGGGCCGGCGGCGATCGCGGCGATCCGCAAACACCGCTCGGCGTACCTGATGGCCGTCGGTGGCGCCGCCTATCTCGTCGCCAAGGCGATCAGGACAGCCAAGGTGGTCGGTTTCGCCGATCTCGGCATGGAGGCAATTTACGAGTTCGATGTCAAGGACATGCCGGTCACCGTCGCGGTCGATTCGTCAGGGACTTCGGTGCACGACACGGGCCCGAAGGAGTGGCAGGCAAGAATCGGCAAGATCCCCGTTACAGTCGCCTAGCATGCCTGCCGGTCAGAGACAGGGTGCCGGTTCCTGGCCGACCTTTCCGTGGCTGGAGAGGGGAGCCATGACGATCGAGCGGCGCGGGACGACGCAGCGCTATTCGGACATCTGTGCCTACGGAAGCACGGTCTATCTCGTCGAAACACCGCAAACGATGGACAGCAACGTCGCCACGCAGGCGCACGAGGTTCTGGCCGGCATCGAAAAGCTGCTCGATCAGGCAGGGAGCGACAAGACCCGGCTGCTGATGGCCACCATTTACCTGCGCGACATCGACGACTCGATCGCCTTCAATTCGGTCTGGGACCGCTGGGTGCCACGCGGCACGGCACCGGTCCGGGTGTGCGTCGAAGCGAAGCTGAGCCACCCCGATTTTCTCGTGGAAATCGCCGTCGTTGCTGCACGCTAGCGCCCCGGTGCTGCCGATGCACGGCACGAAACGATGATCGGCGTCTTCGACAGCGGCCTCGGCGGCCTCTCGGTACTCGCCGCCATCGCCCGCGCCCTGCCGCGCGCCGATCTGGTCTACCTCGCCGATACTGCGCACCTGCCCTATGGCGACAAGGACGATGGCTACATCCGCCAGCGTGTGCTGACGATCGGCAGGCACCTGGTCGAGCAGGGCTGCGGCCTCATCGTCGTCGCCTGCAACACGGCCACGGTGGCGGCGGTCGCCGCCTTTCGCGAGTCCTTTCCCGACCTGCCCGTGGTCGGTGTCGAGCCCGGCGTCAAACCGGCGGCGCAGCGATCGCGCAGCGGCCGCATCGCGGTTCTCGCCACCGAATCGACCGCGCGCAGCGAGCGTCTGGCCCAGCTCATCCGGCAGCACGCGGGCAGCGTCCAGGTGGATGTCGAACCCTGCCCGGGCTGGGCGACGCGCGTCGAAGCGCTGGCGCTCGACGACCCCGATTTCGCCGGGGAAGCACACCGCCACCTCTCGCCGCTGCTCGCTGCCGGAGTCGACCAGATCGTTCTCGGTTGCACGCATTACGCCTTTCTCTGCCCGGTGCTGGAACCGATCGTTGCCGACCGGGCAGCGCTGGTCGACGTGGCAGACGCCGTTGCCCGTCAATGCGTCCGCCTCGCCGGCGCCGACGCTTACGGGCAAGGGCGGCTGACGCTGCTCGCCACCGCCCGGCCGGAAAGGTTGCAGGCGGCGCTGCCGGCGCTCGGCCTGCATGCCCTCACCGCTCACCTGCACGGTGCGGCGCGTCTGGTGATCACCTGAGCATGACCGCTGCCCGCCGCACGACGAACAGCGATCACGCTTCCTGGGTGCTGGCCGTAGTGCTCGTGCTGCTGGTCATCGAGGTTCACCTGGTGCCGGCCTTGATCGCCGGACTGCTGGTGTTTGAAGTCGTGCATGTGCTCGCACCGTTCCTTGCGCGCCGCCTGTCGAGCAGCCGCGCGAAAGCCATAGCAGTATTTCTGGTGGTGTCGCTGGTCGTCGGCGCGGTCACTGCCGCAGTGCTCGGCCTGGTCGTGTTCATGAACAGCGAGGGGGGCAGCTTCGCCGCGCTGCTCACCAAGATGGCTGAAATCATCGAGACTTCGCGCTCGACGCTGCCGACCTGGCTCGCCGATCTGCTGCCGCGCGGCGGCGAGGCGATCCGTGAGCGTGCCGGGCAGTGGCTGCGCGAACATTCGGCCGAGCTGCAAGTGATCGGCAAGGAAACCGGGCGCCTGCTCGCACACCTGCTGATCGGCATGGTCATCGGTGGCCTGGTTTCGCTGCGCGAAGCCGGACCGGGCGAGAACCTGGGACCACTGGCGCGCGCGCTCGGCGAACGCGTCTTCCGCCTGGGCGAAGCCTTCCGCCAAGTCGTCTTCGCGCAGATCCGGATCTCGGCGCTGAACACCACGTTTACCGCCCTTTACCTCGCCGTCGCGCTGCCGATTTTCGGTGCCCACCTGCCGCTGACCAAGACGATGATCGTCGTCACCTTCGTCGTCGGCCTGCTGCCGGTGGTCGGCAACCTGATTTCCAACACCATCATCTTCGTCGTCAGCCTCGCCCACTCGCCGGCAGTCGCCGTCGCCTCGCTCGTCTTCCTGATCGTCATCCACAAGCTCGAGTATTTCCTCAACGCGCGCATCGTCGGCGCCCGGATTCACGCCCGGGCCTGGGAAATGCTGTGCGCGATGCTGCTCATGGAAAGTACCTTCGGCCTCTCCGGCCTGGTCGCCGCGCCGATCTGCTACGCCTGGCTGAAGGACGAACTGGCGAGTCGCGGCATGATTTGAGACGCGCGCGAGCAGCGGGCGGACTTGGCACCAGAATCGGGGTGCCGGCGATGCGCCTGGTTGGACGAAATACGCTCGCGGAGTCTCCCCCGCAGGCGCCACGCGCTGCTCACGCCTCCCGCGTGAGCAGCGCGCCTACCGGCGAACGCTCTGCGTTCGCCGCCTGGCTGGTGGACCTCAGGGAAAAGCGGAAACCCAGGTCGTGGAGGCGGAAGTCGCGGGGCCAGCCGTCGCGGCAGGCGGAGCGAAGACTCCCGGCGTCGTCGAACCACGAGCCGCCACGCACGACGCGCGGCGCATCGCCCTCCGGGCCACGCGGATCCTCGTGCATCTCGCTGTCGTACTCGCGCAGACCGTCGGCGCACCATTCCCAGACATTGCCGTGCATCTCGTACAACCCCCAGGCGTTCGGCGCGAAGGATTTCACCGGCACGGTCTTCCCGCGATACAGGCCCTTCTCGCCCCCGGCGTAGGGATGATCCCCGTTGTAGTTCGCCTGGTCCGGGCTGATCGTCTCGCCGAAGTGGAACGGCGTGTCGCTGCCCGCGCGACACGCGTACTCCCACTCGGCCTCGCTCGGCAAGCGCACTTCGACTCCCGGCAGCATCTCTTCGACCCGCTGCAGGAAAGCATCCACATCGTCCCAGGATACCTGTTCGACCGGGTTCGCCGGATTCTCCCGAAAATGGCTCGGGTTGTCGCGCATCACCGCCTGCCACAGTGCCTGCGTGCACGCCGTATCGGCCAGCCAGTAGCCGGCGGTCAGGCGCACCCCGTGACGTGGCCCTTCGTCCTCCAAGCGCTCCGGTTCGCCCGACGGCGATCCCATCCGGAACTCCCCGGGTTCGATCCAGCGGAAACACTGGACAACGCCGGCAATCGCGACCTCGACCCACAGGCCATGGGCGTCGTCGCCCCAGGCCGACGCGCAGCGGAGCGGAAAGACCGGCGGACGCCGCTGCGCTTCGGGCGGGAACGGTGGATCCGAGGGAAACGCCGCCATCGCTCAAGGCATCCCGTGCGAGGCGGCGACCCGAGGGGCTGTCGGTACGGTTCTTCCGCGCCTACCGGCGCCCCGGGCGCCTTGCAGTTCGCCGGCACGATGGCTTGCGCCGGCCAGGACCAACTGGCGCTCGACGCTCAAGACGCGGCTGGCGGCGAGCAGGCCGTTGAGTTCGGCCTCGGCAGCTCCAGGGTTGCACGCCGGAATCGCAAAAAAACGCAAGCTCATCGCCTATTTCCTCTTCTTCGGCGATCCCCGGGACGGGTTGACGGTCTTGTCTGCCGGCCCGCCGAGGCCGCGCGGTGCTGCTTCGGCCTCCGCCGAAGCAGCACCGCCTTCCCGTCCCGGCAAGGACGCGGAAACGGGCGGCCCTTCCAAGGCCACCGGCTCCTGTCGCCGGCGCTCCGCGCCAGCGACCTGACTCGTGGACCTCAGGGAAAAGCGGAAACCCAGGAAGTCGAGGCGGTAGCCGCGGCGCCAGTAGAAGCGGCGGGCGGAGCGAAGCCAACCGGCGTCGACGTCCCACGAGCCGCCACGCACGACGCGCGGCGCTTCCTGATCTTCGGGACCCCGCGGATTCTCCTGCAGCATGTCGTCGTACCGCCGTTTCCCATCGGCACACCACTCCCAGACGTTGCCGTGCATTTCGTAGAGACCCCAGGCGTTCGGCGGATACGATTTGACCGGCACTGCTCCGCCTTTCTTCTCTTCGTAAATCGCCTGCTCATGGGTGATCGTTTCGCCCCAAGCGTACGCCCCTTCACTGCCGGCGCGGCACGCGTACTCCCATTCGGCTTCGCTCGGCAATTGCACCGTCACACCGGCGAGCCTCGCCTGTACCCGTTGCAGGAAAACCTGCACGTCGTCCCAGCTCACCGAATTCACCGGTTTCTCCGGATCGCCCTTGAATAGACTCGGGTTGTCGCCCATCACCGCCTGCCACAAGGCCTGCGTGCACGCCGTCTCGGCCAGCCAGTAGCCAGCCGTAAGGCGTACCCGGTGGCGCGGCCCTTCGTCGTCACGCCTGCCCGGCTCGTCGGCTGGCGATCCCATCAGGAACTCGCCCGGCTCGATCCAGCGGAAGCGCTGCACGACGCCGGCGAAGTCGACGTCGAGGTAAAGGCCGTATTCGAGGTCGGCGCCTTGCCAACAGCCAGGCGCAACTTGCTGTCGCGGCGAGCGGAAACCTCGCGCCGACGGCGGCCAGAGAGCCGGTACCGCTTCATCCCAGTTCCAGTAGAGCTTCACCGCACACCCCGCCAACGATGGCGGGACAGCGTACAGGCCCTGCCGGTCGCGGCCCCAGGCGAGCGCCCAGGAAGGCCGTGGCACTTCGGCGACGACGATCCTTTCCCGCGCGCTGCGCAGCACCCACGGCCCGCCACCGGCCTGCAGCATGTCGACGCGTTCGCTCCCGCCGCGCAGGGGGTGCCACTGACGCGCGTGTGCCGGTGTCTGCAGATCAAAGCCGACGGCCGCGTCGCACTCGGCCAGCAGAAACTGCCCGAGTTGTGGCGCTTCCGACGTGACCACCAGATCTGCCGCAGTCTGCACCAGCCACCAGCGGCGTACTTCTCCCGCCTGCCCCGGCGCCGTCAGATGCCGTTCAAGAACATTGGCAGGCAATCCCGCCGGAATGGATGCGCCGGCTTCGAGATCTTCGCGGCGAGCAATCACATAGGCCTCGGCCAGGTTGGGAATCGATCGCCAGAGGCTTTCGTGCGCTCGCAAACCGGTGCGGCGAAGGTAGGCGGCGAGTTCTCGCGCCGCCCCTCCCTGCGGCTCGCGGCGCAAGGTACGCACGGCCTGGGCCCAGCCGGCATGCGCCTGCGCGGCGTCAAAATCCGCCAGATCCGCTGCCAGCGCGGCCTCTTCGAGCCGGATCAGACGGGACTCGCCGGCATGATGAGCGGCAATGATCGCAGCCAAGCGCTGCCGGAGCGCTGGCATTTCGCTGCGCAAGCGATCACGGTAATCGGCGAGTCGTTCGCGCCGAATCTGCATCCCGAGCAGGCAAGGTTGGCTGTCTGGGTGGCTCCAGGCGGCCAGCTCGCAGGCAGTCGGCAGGCCGAGCGCGATCCGGATTTCGCGCAGCAGGGCGGGCTCGACGACCACCGCCAGCGACAGCGCCGCCAGCAGCCTGCCAGTGGCGGCCGTGTCGTTACCCGGATGACCGATGGCGCGACCGCTGCGCAAACGCTGGCCGTACTCCCAGACGACGGCCGCCGCGTCGCGCGGCAGGCGCGCCGCGCCACCGGCACCCGTACGCCCGGTCAATATCGTCAGCCGACCGCCAGCGGCGAGATGCACCTGCCAGCGCAGCGGCCAGACCGCGCCGCGGCCCGGGTGAGCGGCCGGATTGCCCGCTTCGCCGGCAACCAGCCAGTGCCGGGCGCGCCCTGGCGCGCTCGCATCAACCCGGTGCCAGACGGGCGCACGGCCGGGCAAGCGCTGCAGCCATCCCTGCGCCGAATCGTGGCAGAAGATCGGCAGGGAACCCGCCGATAGCGCGTGCGCCTGCTCGGCGAGTTCGATCAGGTCGTCGCGCAGCGGGAAAGCGGCCAGCGAAAGGTCGAGGATCAGGGCCGCTTCCGCGCTCCAGCGCGGTCGACACTGGAGCGGCAGGCGGGGCGGCAGGCGAAGGCGAACCAACGCAGCGAGCAGGCGCGGCAGGTCGACCGTGCGGCCTGGCCGCCCGCTGCGCAGCGTTTGGTGCAGAAAGGCCGCCAGCCGGCTTGGTGGACTCAAGGGAATGCGGGTGCGAACAGGAGCGGCAACGGCTCCCACGGAAACATAAAGTTCACCATCGTCAACTGCGGCTGCCCCGCTCGCCGACGCAGCTTCCTCGCGGAAGCGCTGGTGTTCGACGACGGCAGACTGGCTGGCGCGCAGCGGTTGCCGGCCGGGAGGCGGCGCGGATGGCTTGAAGCGTTTCGGCAGCGTTTCGGGTGAGCGGTTGGGGGGCTCGCCGGAAGCCTCCGGCCAGACGAATCCGAAGCATGAGGCGGCCCGGCGAACCTCGTCAGCCGGCTGTGTGTGCAGCAGCCAGAGCAGGTCGGCGGGACCGACCGAGGTCTTGCGTGGCGGCAGGGTCTCGCTCGACACACGCGCGCTCATGCCGGCTGCTGTTTCTCGAAAAAGAGGGCGTGGAACTCCCCGAGCGGTCCGGCGGGATCGCCGCCGATCCGATCAAGCACGCGCAGCAAGTCGAGATACTCGGCAAGACCGGGCGCATAGACACCCTCTTCGGCGGCCTTGTTGCGGTAGGCGATCAACGCCGCGGCGGCTTTGGTGAGGGCGTCAGGATAGTCCCGGTACATCGCCGGGAAGTGGAGCGCGCCACGCTCGACGAGGTAATCCGTCAATTCGCGGTGCAATTTCGGCAGCTTCAGGGTCAATACCAAGCAGCGGCGCAGGAAGGGGGCGGGCAACTCCCGTTCTTCGTTGGAGGTGACGATCACCAACGGCGGCGGCACGTCGGCCGGCCGCGCCACCACCTTGCCGAGCGGCGGCACGGAGAAACGCCCGTTACCCAGCGCCTCGAGCAGGCCATTGGGCAAATCGGCTTCGGCCTTGTCGATTTCGTCGATCAGGAGAAGGGTGCCGCGCCTCGGCGTCCAGTCTGACTCCGGCAGATCGGGAACGACGCCGCCGACACGGCTGTGCTCCAATTGTTTGGCGGCGTCATCCCAGTCAAAGGCCCACCACATCGGACCCGGTTCGACGTAGCGGCCGGCGTTCAGATCCTTCGGGGTGTCGCTGCCCGGGACGGCCGCGAGGTGCGCGTCGGCCAGGCGGGCGACAGCATCGAAACGCCACAGCAGGTCGCTGGCCTCGCTGCGCGCGTCGACGACGATCGCCAGAAACAGACGTCCGGTGGCGGCGGCAGCAGCCTGCGCGAGCTGGCTCTTGCCGGTTCCCGGGTCGCCGCGTACCAGCAGCGGCCGGCCGGCGGCTTCGGCAGCGCGCAACGCGCTCTTCTGGTCGGTGTCGAAGAGGTGCCGGCTGGCCGGCCACGCGCCCATTGCGACGAAATCGATCTTGTCGGGGTAGGCAGGCAGGGTCATCTGGGATTCCATTCGGGTCCTTCGAGCAGACGCAAGAAATGTGCAATCAGAGTGAGGAGCGTCGTTTCGTCATAGAGAAACAGCGGATTCGACGTCTCGCCTTTCTGCAGAACCAGGACTTCCGTTCTGAGTTCGTCGGCGATCCATTGTTCGAGGCTGGGCCTGAGTGCCGACTCTTCCTTGCCGTCCAGTACCAGGTAGCATGCCTCACCGCGCACCCTTGCGACGTCGCTCTCACCCCTCAGGCGCGCGCATGTGGTCGGGTCGATACGTTCCGGCACGGGCGCCAATGGCCAGGTATGGCGCGCCAGGGCCTTGGCCAGCTTTTCCCGCGTCGAAGCCTCGTCCCCGGTTTCCACGGTGATGGGAATCGCCGCTTTGTCTTCGAGCGGGGTCTGGCCAACCGTTTGCGGCAGCGCCCAAGTCTTGTCTGGCTCCTCCCTATGGATCAAGGTGGATCCGGCTATTTCACTGGCCGGGGCGCTCAGGCGGCGGGAACTGCCCGGAGATTGGGCGGGGCGCAGCCGACTGCGGAGCAGGGGGTCGAGACAGAGCCGCGCTGCGCAGCCCATCGCGGCCTTGAGGCGTTTCTGTGCCTCCTTGCTTTCGCCGGCGGTGAGCGTGACGTCTTCTGCCTGCAGCACCCGGCACATCTGGATGACCAGCCGGTACAAGGCTTCACACGTCTCGCGCCCGGCCGACTGCGGAGGCGCCGCCAAGGCCTCGTCCAGCGCTCTGGGCATCCCGAGACTCTTCCAGTCCGGCAGTGCGTCATCGAACTTGTCGAAAACGCGGTACGTGAAGGCTCTGGTGATTCCCGTTTTCGCTTGATCCAGCCACTGGTGCCAAGTGGGTGAGGTATCGGCCGCGCCGCGCACAGAGAGATACTCGTCGATCGCCTTGATCAGGCTTGCGCAGTCGTCATCCCAACTGAGATGGCGCAACTCCTTGGCGTTGCGCGAGGCGAGGTCGGTCAGATCGTCCGGAAGTTGGTCCGCGCCCGGCAGCGCGGCGCCTTCGACGAGGCAGGGAATCAGCAGGATCTGCCTTTGCAGAGCAGCCGCCATTTCGATGTGCACAAAGTCGCGCGGATCTCCCTCCCGCTGCTTGAGCATGGTCAGCCAATGTCTGCCGATGACGGCGAGGAATACGTCGCAGCACTGTAGGCGGGCATCGATCTCGCTGGGGAAGTTGGCACCAGGGGCGATCGCGGTCACGTCCATGAAGACGAAATCAGCTCCAAAGTGCGCGCGCAGTGTCTGTTGCAGACGCCCCGCCGAGCCCTGGGAATCCTCTCGTCGATAGTTGATGAAAATGCCGGCCATGTCCGGGGCACTCCATAGAAGCCAGCATTCATTCTATGGCCTTTCCCCGTGCAGTGGCAGCCCTCAAGCAGGAACGGGCGAAGCCAGTCGTGGCAAGGCCAAGCGGCGGCAGGAAAGAAAGTCTGCGTGGGAACGGGCTAGACGGGCGCGAGGGCTTCTGGCTTCGTACAACGAGACATGGGCGCCGAAGATCCACGCTTGCGGGAAGCTTGTGGAGCGCCTGCAAGTGGGCGAGGGACGGATCCCTGCCGCCGTCGCGCCGCGCCCCGGTCCACCGTCAGCGACCGTTCCACTCGGGCGAAAGCAGCCAGAGAAGAGGCGAACGACCGTCGCTCGTCTTGAAGTCTTGCTATAGTTCACCCTCGCTGCCGCCGGCCGGTCAGCCCTCTACTTCCCGGCCAGCGGTTCTTGCTGGCACCCAAGGCTTGCTGATGAGTACCCCCCCGAGCGACTCCCGGAACGAAAGCCGGTTTCCCCCCGAAATCGCGCGCGACGTCGCCAAACGTCGCACCTTTGCGATCATCTCGCACCCCGATGCGGGCAAGACGACGCTGACCGAGAAGCTGCTGCTTTTCGGCGGGGCAATCCAGCTCGCCGGCACGGTCAAGGGGCGCAAGAGTGCGCGCCATGCCACTTCGGACTGGATGGAAGTGGAGAAGCAGCGCGGCATTTCGGTGACCAGCTCGGTGATGCAGTTCGAGTACCAGGGGCACACCATCAATCTGCTCGACACGCCCGGCCACGAGGATTTTTCGGAAGACACCTACCGCGTGCTGACCGCGGTGGACGCGGCGGTGATGGTGATCGACGCCGCCAAGGGGGTGGAGGCGCAGACGATCAAGCTGCTCAACGTCTGCCGCATGCGCGATACGCCGATCATCACCTTCGTCAACAAGCTGGACCGCGAGGTGCGCGAGCCCTTCGAGCTGCTCGAGGAGATCGAATCGGTGCTCGGCATCGAGTGCGCACCGATCACCTGGCCGATCGGCATGGGCAAGACGTTTCGCGGCGTCTATCACCTGCTGAACGACCGCCTGCTGCATTTTGCCGCTGGCGAAGAACGGCGCAGCGAGTCGGAGCGGCTCGATGGCCTCGACAACCCGATCCTCGACGCGCAGTTCCCCGGCGAGATCGGCAAACTGCGCGAGGATGTAGACCTGATCCAGAGCGCCAGCAGTCCTTTCGATCTGGTCGGCTTTCTCGCGGGGCGACAGTCGCCGGTGTTTTTCGGGTCGGCGATCAACAACTTCGGCGTACAGGAGATCCTGCAGGCGCTGCTCGACTGGGCGCCCCCCCCGCAGGAGCGCGATGGCGGCACGCGTCTGGTGCAACCGGCAGAGGCCGCCTTCACTGGCTTCGTGTTCAAGATTCAGGCGAACATGGATCCCAAGCATCGTGATCGCATCGCTTTCTTCCGCGTCTGCTCGGGCCGCTACACGCCGGGAATGAAAGTTCGGCATGTGCGTCTCGACCGCGAGATGAAACTGGCCAACGTGCTGACCTTCATGGCCAACGAGCGGCTGCTGATGGCAGACGCGGTCGCCGGCGACATCATCGGCATTCACAATCACGGCAACCTGCACATCGGCGATTGCCTGAGCGAAGGAGAAACGCTGAGCTTCAAGGGGATCCCCTATTTTTCGCCGGAACTTTTCCGGGCGGCCCGGCTGCGCGACCCGCTGAAGAGCAAGCAGCTGCTCAAGGGCCTGCAGGAGCTCGGCGAAGAGGGAGCGATCCAGGTTTTCGAGAACCTCGCCAGCGGTGCCCTGCTGCTCGGCGCCGTCGGCAACCTGCAGTTCGAAGTCGTCGCGCAGCGCCTGCAGACGGAGTACAAGGTCGATGCCGTTTTCGAGTCCGCCGACATCTACACGGCGCGCTGGCTGACCTTTCCCGACGATGCGACGCGCCGCAACTTCGAGCGTGAACAGCTCCACCGCATGGCCAGGGACGTCGACGGCAACCCGGTGTATCTGGCGAACACCCGTTACAATCTCGAAGTGACGAGCGAGAAATGGCCACGCGTGGGCTTCCACGACTCGCGCGAACACGGACAGTTGTTCGCTTGACCCCGCAAACCGGGAAGTTCTTGAAACGGGCCGGCCATTGAACCCTACGGATACCCCTCTCAGTTTTCTCGCGGCGCGCATCCTCGGCGTGCTCGTCGAGAAGGAAAAGACGACTCCCGACGCCTATCCGCTGACACTGAACAGCCTGACCCTCGGCTGCAATCAGAAATCCGCTCGCGAACCGGTGATCAGCGCGCCGGAAAGCGAGGTGCAGGCAGCACTCGAAGAGCTGCGCAGCCGGGTGCTGGTGATCGAGAGTTACGGCGCTTCGGGTCGCGTACTGCGTTATGCGCAGAACTTCGGCAAGGTCTACGGCCTGCCGCCCGCCAGCGTGGCATTGCTCGCCATGCTGGCGCTGCGCGGCGCACAGACGGTCAGCGAACTGCGCGCCAACTGCGAACGCCTGTATCGCTTTGACGACGGATCGTCGGTCGAGGCCTATCTCGAAGAGCTCGCCGAACGGAGCCGCGGCGCTCTGGTCGCCAAGCTGCCGAAACAAATCGGCGCGCGTGAACATCGCTGGACACACCTGCTCTGTGGCGCGGTAGCCGCGTCCGCCCAGGCAGGCGCCGCCGCGCGCGAGCGGGCGGCGGCGCCCGACCAACTGGAACAAAGGCTGACTCGCCTGGAATCCGAGGTCGCCGACCTGCGCAGCATGATCCAACGCCTGCTGCCCGTGGCGGGAACTCCTGACAGCCGGGGCAACGACGCCTGACCGACAATGCCGCAGTGACTCAGACTTCGACGGCCACTGCCTGCGCGAGAAACTCGATCTTTTTTTGCAGGTCTTCGTCGGAATCCGGATAGGCCGCGGCAATCGCCTGAAATTCCGTTGCGACGCCCAGGAAGGCGTCGACGACGTCGGGGTCGAAACAGCTTCCCCGCCCTTCGGCAATGATCTCTGCGGCTTGGGCGTGCGTCATCGCATCCTTGTACACGCGCCGGCTGATCAATGCGTCATAGACATCGGCGACCGCCATCAGGCGAGCCGAAGGCGGGATGCCGTCGCCGGAGAGCGCTTCCGGATAACCGCTTCCGTCCCATCTTTCCTGGTGATAAAGGGCGATCTCCTTGGCCAGGGTGAGGAACTCGACGCGCTTGCCCAACCATTTTTCGGCGAGCTGAATCGCGTCCCTGCCAAGCAGGGTATGGCTCTTCATGATCTCCAGCTCCTCCGGCTCGTACGGGCCCGGCTTAAGCAGGATGCGATCGGGAATGCCGACCTTGCCAATGTCGTGCAAGGGTGCCGACTTGAACAGTAGCTTGATGTTCTGGTCGGTGAGGAAGTCGGCAAAACGCGGATGCGGCCGCAGCTTTTCCGCCAGCGCCTTGACATAGCGCTGGGTGCGCAGCAAATGTTTGCCGGTTTCCGAATCCCTGGTCTCTGCCAGTGACGCCATCGCCAGGATGGTCACGTCCTGTACCGCCTCGAGTTCCCGGGTCCGCCGCTCCACTTCGGCTTCAAGAAAGTCGTTCTTGCTGCGCAGGAAGTCGGCGCTCGCCTTGAGCGAGAGCTGCGTGGCGACACGCGCACGCACGATCGGCGGGCTGATCGGCTTGACGATGTAGTCGGCGGCACCGAGCGCCAGGCCCTTCTGCTCGTCTTCGACCTCCGACTTGGCGGTGAGAAAGATTACGGGAATGTCGCGCGTCTTCGGATCGGCCTTCAACCGCCGGCAAACCTCGTAGCCATCCATCTGCGGCATCATCACGTCAAGCAGAATGAGGTCCGGGGGTGTCGTCGATGCGGCAATCCTGAGCGCCTTCTCGCCCTGGTTGGCGACCTTGACCTTGTAGGCATCCCGGAGCAGCGCCGACATCAGTGCAAGATTGTCCGGCGTGTCATCAACCACGAGAACAGTGGCTTTGGCATTGAAGTCGAGAGTGTCCATTTCCTTTCCTGGTCAAACGATAATGCCAGCGGCCAGGGCACTCGCGCGCAATGCAGCCAGGGCCGCCTCATAGTCGAAACTGCGCACCGCCGCCTCGATTGGCCGATAATCGCCGGCGAAAGCGGTTCGCAGCAACGCCTCCTCGGCGTCGAGCACGTCGCCGGCCTCGGCATCGTTGTCGGCGAGAAATTCCGCCAGCCTGCGACAAACGCCCTGCAAGCGGGACAGATCGACGGCTGCCGGGGGACATGCCTCGGCGGGCAGCTTGGCAGCCAGTTCGGCGATCAGCGCAGCCAGCATTTTAGCTGCAGAGTCGAGCAATGGAGCAAGCTCGATGCGCTCGCGGCGCTGCCCGATCGCCGACTCCAGCAAGACCGCTTCCGCGTTCAGATCGTTTGCGCCGATGTTGGCCGCGACCCCTTTCAGCGTGTGTACCAGTCGCTCCGCAGTCAGCCACTCTCCGGCATCGAGCGCCGCGGCAATTTCGGCCGCCACGTTTCGCTGCCCGCTGACGAACTTCCCCAGCATCGACAGATAAAGCGCCTTCTTGCCGAGAAGACGGCGCAGCGCGGCGACCGAATCGAGACCGCGGATGCCGAGCGTCGCGTCGAAAGCGACGTCGGCCGCATCGGCAGTCGGCGACGGTTCGGGCAGTTTCGGCTTAATCCACCGGAGGAGCACCTGCCAGAGGGCCTCGGGCTCGATCGGTTTGGCGACGAAGTCGGCCATGCCCGCGTCGAGACACCTGTTGCGATCCGCCGGCAGAGCGTTGGCCGTCATCGCGATGATCGGCAGTTCGGCGCACTCCGGAAGCTCTCTGATCGCACGAGTCGCCGTGACACCGTCCATCACCGGCAGGTGCATGTCCATCAGGACCGCGTCATACATGGAACCGCGCACCTTGCTCACCGCCAGGGCCCCGTTTTCGGCGAGGTCGACGAGGAGGCCGGCACCGGCAAGCAATTCGGTCGCCACCTCCTGGTTGGCAGCATTGTCCTCGACCAGCAGGATCCTTCCCCCCTTGAGCGCCAGCAGCCGCTCGTCCGACAGCCCTGGCGCCAGCGTTGCGGGCGACTCGTCGCTGGCGCCACCAATCAGGCGAATTGCGCTGTCGAAGAGCAGAGAGGCGTTGACGGGCTTGAGAAGAACGTCGCGAATGCCGAGTGCCGTGGCCTGCTCGAGCAGGTCCTCGGAGCTGTCTGCGGTGACGATCACCAGATGCGGCGCGGACACAAGGGCGAGCGAGCGAATCTGGCGTGCGACCTGTATGCCGTCCAGGTCTGGCATCCGCCAGTCGAGGAAGACGATCTGGTACGGGTCGACGTCGCCGGCGCCCGCCACTTCGTCGATCGCCGCCTGTCCCGAGGCAACGTCGGTGACGACGAAGGTCATCGCTTTCAACAAGTCACGAATGACGGCGCGCGCCGCTGGGTTGTCGTCGGCCACCAACACGCGGCGGCCACGCAGGTCCGGGCTGGGCAGGAGTGCAGGCGGGGCTTGCGCGGCACGACCCACGCGCGCGGTAAACCAGAAGGTCGAACCCTTGCCGTATTCGCTGCGTACGCCCACTTCGCCGCCCATCAACTCGGCAAGCTTCTTCGCGATCGCCAGCCCCAGGCCGGTGCCACCAAACTGCCTCGTGGTCGAGGTATCGGCCTGGGAGAAGCTCTGGAACAGTCGGGCCGTCTGCTCCTCGGTCAGGCCGATCCCCGTATCACGAACGGCGAAGTGGAGCAGCAGACCGTCGCCATGACTCGCATCCACGCTCACGCGAACGTCGACTTCGCCCTCCGCGGTAAACTTGACCGCATTGTTGACATAATTGACGAGGACCTGGCCGAGGCGGAGAGGATCGCCCACCAGTACCGCGGGCACTGCCGGATCGACTTCAAAAACCAGCTCCAGCCCCTTGGCGCTGGCCCTTTCGGCAACCAGATTGGCGACGTTGTCGAGCACCTCCTCAAGGGCAAACTCGGTTCGCTCGACCAGCAGTTTTCCGGCTTCGACCTTCGAGAAGTCCAGGATGTCGTTGACAATCGCCAGCAGGTGCTGTCCGGAAGCCTGAATCTTTCGTACATAATCGCGCTGCCGGCGCGTCAGTTCAGTCTTGAGCACCAGATGCGACATGCCGATGATCGCGTTCATCGGCGTACGGATTTCGTGGCTCATATTGGCGAGAAATCGCGTCTTCATCCGGGTCGTTTCCTCGGCCAGGTCACGAGCCTGTTGCATGGCCTCCGCAGCCTCGCGCTCCTTGGTCACATCCTCGAACATCCAGACCGTCCCTTGCGACAGTTTTTGGGCATCGACGGCGCGGCCGCTGATCCGACACCAGAAACACGATCCGTCCTTGCGCAACAGTTCCATGACCTGCTTGATGATCTCGCCGCGCTTCAGTAGCGCGTTCAGGTTGCCGATGCCTCCGGGGTATTCGCCGTCCGGCCGGCAGATACCCGCGACCTGCCCGATCAGTTCGTCGGGAGCGTAGCCCAGCAATTCCTCCAGACGGCGGTTCGCGTTGACGAAGAGGCCGCCTTTGATGAAGGCGATGCCAAGACTGGCGGTCTCCAAAATGGCAGTCTGTTCCTCATGGGCCTGGCGTATGCGCTCTTCGGCAGCACGCCGCGCAGTGATGTCGCGGAGGGCGACCACCGTCCCAAAGAGCTCGCCTGCCTTGTAAAACGGCGTCGTGGAGTATTCGACTGCCAGCGGTGAACCATCCTTGCGCCACAGTACCTCGTCGCCTACGTTGCGCGCCAGCCCGTCGAGCAGAGTCAGGTGCATCGGACAGCGCTCGTAAGGAAAGACTCGGCCATCGGGATAGGCGTAGTGTGCGCGATCATGGAATGATTTCCCGCGGAGCTCGGCTTCGCTGTATCCGAGCAGCGCGAGAACGGCTGCATTGGCAAAGATCACTCGCCCGTCCGTGTCGAGACCGAGAATTCCGTCGCGCACGGACCCAAGAATCAGTCGACTGTGCTCTTCGTGGGCCGCCAGTTCGGCCGCCTGAGTTTCCAGCAGCGCTGCCTGCTGCTGGCTGGCTTCGAGCAGCCGATGGGTACGCGTGCTGCGCTCAATGATTTCGAGGTTCATCGCCAAGGTGGGCAGCAAAGCGTCGAGAACCGCTCTTTGATCCTCGCCGAAGGGCTTTGGCCTCGACAGGCGAATCACCGCGAGGCAGCGTCCGGAACGGACCACCAGGACCAGCAACATGACTGCCGGCGCGGACTCACTGCCTATGCCATTACTCTCGGCCACGACGTCACCGGTATCCGCACTCACCCACACTCTGCAGTCGCTCGCACACTGGCCGACCAAGCCCTCGCCGCGCTCGACAAGGACGGCACCCTGCATGTCATCAGCGCCATAGACGGCTATCCTTTTCAGCGTGCAACGATCCTCGGTGACGATGAAAAACGCCCCCTGGCTAGCCGCGAACAGCCTCCCCAGGGATGACATGAGCGTTTCTGCCAGCTCGGTGAAGCTTGCTGCCTGCTGCAACTCGCTCGCGATCGCAGCGGTATTCGTCCTGATCCAGCGCTGGGCCACCATTCCCTGATAGACCTTCTGCAGGATCGCCACAGCACGCGCAATCTCCCCGATTTCGTTCTGCTGATCCTGCGCGGGAATGGTCTGCGACAGTTTTCCTTCCGATAAGGCGACGATGCTGTGCTGCAAACGCCGCAAGGGCGCGGTAATCGAGCGGGCGAAAATAAACGCTGCGATGAGCAGCACGGCGAGACTCGCGGCAGTGAGGTAGATCGCTTGCTGCCGTTGCCGCAAGTGGATTTCGCTGGCATGGCGGTCCATTGCCAGAGCGCTGGCCGCGGACACTTCGCTGATCCGGGCGAGGTTTTGCACCAGTTGTGGCGCGGGATTGCCGGGCGTCGCATCCAGCGTTCTGCGCCGCGCCAGATCGACCTCACCGCGCTGGAAATGTGCGAGCGTGGCCGCACGGTGAGAGAGCAGATCGGCGTACTGGGTCCGGACTTGAACGACGTCCCCTTCCGGTCCGCCATACGATGTTTGCAGCCTGTCCATTGAGGCAAGAAATCGCTCGTCACAAAGAAGCAACTCGCGGGCAAGCTGCTCACGCCTCTCAGCATTGTCTTCCCTGAGCAAATCGCGCAGGACGAGCCGCATCGCGAACAGCTCGTACTGCAGATCCTTGACCGTGCTCAGCGCAGTGTGAGGATATCGGTAAAAATCGCGATTGATTTCTGCCAGCTTGCTTAACTGGGGCAGGATCGACAGCCCAACAGCAAACAGCGTGAGGAAAGCGACAGCGGCAAAGCCGAGCATTCGACGCGCGACCGTCAGTCGCTCGAGGTGTGCGGTCAGGAAGTCCATGGCCCCTCCGATTCGCTGCGACACTGATCAGGACGGCAGATTCTCCGGCATTTGGCCAACGCGGTCCATTGTCGGCGGGAGGTCTGTGGCGCGCGCTCCCGCAACTTCGCAAGAGCGGCGGCGCTGGTCAGGGAAGAAGCGCAGTGCTACCAGTCGGAGAGCAGCACTTTCTCGGCCCAAAGCAGACCGGTGATCGTCTTGGCATCGGTAATCGCGCCACTGCGCACGGCGGCGAGCGCGTCGGCCAGCGGGAGGCTGAGCACGTCGAGGAACTCTGCGCTATCCGGGGTGGGCTCGGCGGCGCGCTGCAGGCCGCGGGCGAAAAAAATCTCTATACGCTCGTCCGAATACCCGACGCAGGGATGCATCACGCCGAGATGGCGCCACTCCTCGGCGCGATAGCCAGTCTCTTCGAGGAGTTCGCGGGTGCCGGTTTCGAGAATATCCTCGCCGGGATCGATCTTGCCTGCCGGCAACTCGAGAAAGGAACGTCCGAGTGGATAGCGGTATTGACGGACGAAAAGAAGTTGACCATCGTCGAGCACGGCGATGACGGCCACCGCACCCTGGTGGCGAACGTATTCCCGCAGGCACTCGTTGCCATCGGGCAGCAGCACGCGGTCGCGGCGCAGATCAAGCAATTTGCCGCGGAATAGCTGTGTGCTTTCGATGGTCTCCTCACGCAGGTGGGGGAAATCGCTGTCCATGGTGGAACTCCTGGGTGCCTACGCCCGAGGCCGGGCGCACAACGAAAACGCCCCGACTGGCGGGGCGCGACGGCTATAAGCTGCCGGCAGGTCAGAGGGAACGCAGCAACGAGAACGCGCAGAGCGACATCAACGCCTGCGGGAAGATTCCCAGCAAGGCGACCGCCAGGCTGTTCGCCGAAAGCAGGATCTTCATCTGCGCCGGCGCCTCGATCGGCGTTGGGCTGACTGGTTGCTCGAAGTACATGATCTTGACCACGCGCAGGTAGTAGAAACAACCGATCAGCGAGAAGGCTACGGCGACGATCGCCAGCCACAGGTAGCCAGCGGCCACGACCGCCTGCAGTACCGAGAACTTGGCAAAGAAACCGACGAAGAAGGGTATGCCGGCCATCGAGAACATCATCATCATCATCATGCCGGCAAACCATGGGCTTCGCTTGTTGAGACCGCGGAAGTCGTCGATCTCGTCCGACTCGAGACCGCCACGCGCCAGCAGCAGAATCATGCCGAAGGTGCCGGCGCTGGTCAGAACGTAAGTGATGACGTAAAACATTGACGAACTGTAGGCGTTGAGCGCAAAACGCGCGTCGCCACTGACCACTCCGGTAACCATTCCGAGCAACATGAAGCCCATGTGCGAGATCGCCGAATAGGCAAGCATGCGCTTGAGATTGGTCTGCGCGATGGCGGCAATATTGCCGATGGCCATCGAAAGGACCGCGAGGAGGATCAACATCGCCTGCCAATCCTGGGCGAGAACGATCATTCCGTTGACCATCAGACGGACGAGCATTGCGAAGGCGGCCAACTTCGGCGCGCTGGCAATGAACAGGGTGACTGCCGTCGGCGCGCCGTGATAAACATCGGGAATCCACATGTGGAAAGGCACCACACCGAGCTTGAAAGCGACGCCGGACACCACGAAGACGAGACCGAAAACGAGAATCATCCGGTCGACCTGTCCGGTATACAGGCGCTCCGCAACAGCGGTGATTTCCAGAGTCCCGGTCGCGCCGTAAATCATCGACATGCCGTAGAGCAACAGACCGGAGGCCAGGGCCCCGAGAACGAAATACTTCATTGCCGCCTCGGTGGCCGGTACCGAGTCGCGGTTCATCGCCACCATGGCATAGAGCGAAAGCGAGAGCAATTCCAGACCGACATAGACGATCACGAAGTGATTCGCCGAAATCATGACCATCATGCCCAGAGTCGCGAAGAGTGCCAGCGCGTAATATTCTCCCTTGGCCATCTGTTCGCGTTCGAGAATGTACCCTCGCGAATAGAAGAGGACAACGAGCACCGTCACGTAGAGCAGCAACTTCAGCAGGTCGCCCATCAGGTCACCGACGTACATGTTGCTGAACGTGTAGCTGATTTCGCCCGAACTGGTCGCCAAGGTGATCAGCGCGGCTGCGACCAGCGTCAGCTGCGTCGCGACAAAGGTCGCCGTGCGCTTCCTGTCCTTTACCAGAAGGTCGAACAGGAGGATCAGGCAAGCCATCAGCGAGATGAAGATCTCCGCAGCAGCAAGGCGAAGGTCTGGCGTCACGAACTGCATGTCGGCAAGAGTCATAGCGGCTACCAATTATTGGATCTTGCTGAGGGCGACGTGACGCAACAAGTCGTTGACCGAGCTATGCATCACTTCAGTAAAGGGCTGCGGATAGAGGCCCATGCCCAGCGCGCCCACGGCAAACAGGACGAATATCAGGAACTCGCGCCCGTTGATGTCGGTAAGATCAGCCACGTGGTGATTGGCCACTGCGCCGAATACGACACGCTTGTACATCCACAGCGTGTAGGCGGCACCGACGATCATGGTGGAAGCCGCGGCGAACGCCACCCAGAAACTGTGCTCGACCGAAGCGAGGATGACCATGAACTCGCCGACGAAGCCGGAGGTCGCAGGCAGCCCCGCATTGGCCATGGCAAACAACATGAAGAAGGCAGCGAACTTGGGCATCGTGTTCACCACACCGCCGTAATCGACGATCTGCCGCGAATGGGCCCGGTCATACATGACGCCGATCGAAAAGAACATCGCGCCGGAAACGAAACCGTGCGAGATCATCTGCACCAGCGCACCCTCGACGCCAAGAGCCGTGAAGAGGAAGAAACCGAGAGTGACGAAACCCATGTGAGCGATCGACGAATACGCCACCAGCTTCTTCATGTCCTCCTGCGCCAGGGCAACGAATCCGATGTAGATGATGGCGATCAGGGAAAGCCCGACGAGCAGGCCGGCGAAGGCATGCGAAGCATCGGGCGTGATCGGCAGGGAGAAGCGAAGGAAGCCGTAGGCGCCGAGCTTCAGGGCGATTGCCGCGAGCACGATCGACCCACCAGTTGGTGCTTCGACATGCGCGTCCGGCAACCAGGTGTGGACAGGCCACATCGGCACCTTGACGGCGAAGGCGACGAGGAACGCCAGGAACAGCCAACTCTGCGGGGTCATGCCGATGGGCAACTCGTGCCAGTCGAGGATCGAAAAACTTCCCCCGGAAGCAATGAACAGGTAAAGCAGCGCGATCAGAAAAAGCAGCGAACCGAACAAGGTGAAGAGAAAGAACTTGAATGCCGCATACACCCGCCGCGGGCCTCCCCAGACACCGATGATGAGATACAGCGGAATCAGCGACGCCTCGAAGAAGACGTAGAACAGGAGACCGTCGAGCGCAGAAAAAATCCCGTTCATCAGTCCTGACATGATCAGGAAGCCGGCGTTGTACTGCGCCACCTTGTTGTCGATCACCTGCCAGCCGGCCAACACCACGGTCACGGTGATGAAGCTGTTGAGAATCACGAAAAGCATCGAGATTCCGTCTACGCCAAGATGGTAATTGACGTTGAAGCGCGGAATCCAGGTCTTCAGCTCGACAAACTGCATCGCCGGCGTGTGCAGGTCAAAACCGGTATACAAAGGAATCGTCACCAACAGGCCGGCGAGAGCGCCCGCCAGGGACAGCATCCGGGCCAGCGGTGCATTGCGATCCG
>WBZT01000892.1_pt1 | contig 23075 bp, 15 predicted proteins | sample 5204241 | NCBI WGS metagenome assembly WBZT01 (sample SAMN12344358, study PRJNA552823) | activated sludge metagenome | biome: Activated sludge suspended growth; feature: Nitrification reactor; material: Wastewater; isolation source: activated sludge from nitrification reactor of wastewater...
TCCGGTGCGCGCAACGATCAGGTTGAACCACATCGCGTTCAAAAGTACAAGGAAAATTTTGCCTGTTGTTCTAATCGGAAATTTCTTTTGGCAATCGCTCTAGATTTCGAGTTTGAGCAGCGCCGGACTTCTAGGCGAGCAAATTGTCCGCGTGATCGCCACTTGATCAATCGGCCCGTTCGTCGTTGCGGCGAATCGGTTTCTCCACTTCTGGTCCGAGCGGGCGTATCCCCCTGATTTCATTGAGCAGACCTGTGTAATACCGAAGCGCTATTTCCGGTTCTCCCGGCCTGAACTAGAACTACACGCGTAACGAGAAACTGGAATTTGAACTATGAAAAATTTCGCAGTTAAAACGAGCGGAGTGAACAAAGGGTTCGGCACAGGTGAGGCCCGCACCGAGGTGCTCAAGAATGTGGATTTCGAGGCGCGCATGGGCGAGTTGCTCATGCTGGTCGGGCCGTCCGGGTGCGGCAAGACGACGTTGCTCAGCGTCATCGCTGGCACGCTCGGCACGGATCACGGTGAGGTCACGGTGTTCGATTCACCGTTGCACCTGTTGGACAAGAAGGCCGTCACGGAATTTCGCGCGGCGAACATCGGCTTCATTTTCCAGCAATACAATCTGATCCCGACGTTGAATTGCATCGAGAACGTGAGCGTGCCGTTGCGCATCCAGGGCGCGAGCGCGGCGGTAGCGGAGAAGAAGGCGGCGGAGATGTTGGAGACGGTCGGGCTCGGCAAGCGGATGCATCATCGGCCGAACATGCTTTCCGGTGGACAGCAACAGCGTGTGGCCATCGCGCGGGCACTGGTGCATGACCCGAAGCTGATCATTTGCGACGAACCGACGGCGGCGCTCGACAGCGAGAACGGCCAGAAGGTGATGGAGATTTTGAAGAACGTCGCCGCCAAGCCGGATCGCTGCGTCATCATCGTCACGCACGACAATCGCATTTTCAAATACGCCGACCGCATGACGCACATGGAGGATGGACGCATTGATCGCACGGAAGACAGCGCAGAGAAAATCGCTCTACATAACTGAATCTACCCACGGCCACGCGCCACCCTCTCCCTGTAACCGACGGGGAGAGGGCTTCAGTGGGAAAAATTTAACGCACAACTACGAACCAAAACCGAAAGGAAAAATATGTTACTCAAGAAAGCCACCTTCTACATCGCCATCGTGGGCATCGGCGCCACCGCCGTCATGGCCTCGCGCATGAGCACTGCACCGAAGGAAATGATTCCGCCCATCGAACCTTCACCCAAGCCCTACGAAGTGAGTGTCGCCGCGTCGGGCATCATCGAGGCGCTCAGTGAAAACGTGTCCATCGGCGTGCCGGAAGCGGGTCTGGTCACCAAGGTCCACGTCAAGGTCGCGGAATCGGTTGAGGAAGGCGCGGCGCTGTTCACGCTCGATGATCGTGAGATCAGCGCGCGTTTGAAGGTGAACCTCGCCAACGCGCGCGTGGCCAACGCCACATTGCGGCGGCTGGAAGATCAACTCACCCGACTCAAGCGCGTCAATGACCCGCGCGCGGTCAGCCAGGATGAAGTCCGCACGAAGGAAAACGACGTGGCCGTGGCGCAGGCGCAACTCGACGCCGCGCAGGCGCAAGTCGGTCAGGATTTGGTCAGCCTGACGCGCCTGACGGTTCGCGCGCCGCGCGCCGGAACGGTTCTTCAGGTGAATATTCGCCCCGGCGAATACGCCTCGGCCACGCCGAAGAATGCCGCAATGGTTCTAGGCGATGTCGAGCATCTGCAAGTCCGCGCCGATGTGGACGAGCAAAACGCGCCGCGGCTCCAGCCCGGCCAAACCGCGACGGCCTATCTCAAGGGCGACACGACGCAGCCCATTGAGCTGACCTTTGTGCGCGTTGAGCCGTACGTCGTGCCGAAGGTGTCGCTCACCGGCGCGAGCACCGAGCGCGTGGACACGCGCGTGTTGCAGGTCATCTATGCGTTCACGCGTCCGCAGGACCGACCGGTTTACGTAGGACAACAGGTGGACCTGTTCGTTAAGTCGGAAATCCCGACGCTCGGAGCAAAACTCAATTCCACGGCTACCAAGCAACTCGTGAAGAATTGACGACGCCCCCTCACCCCGTCCCTCTCCCCATCCAATGGGGAGAGGGTGGCCGAAGGCCAGGTGAGGGCAGGGCGACAAACATCAAAGCAACCGAATAAAAATCTGAGAGACAAATTATGAATCGCAACCAAACCATTTCATTTCTGAAAACGCCGATGCCGGCCTCGTATTCTTCGCCTCCCAAAGTGGTGGCGTCTGCCGGGGAACAGCGGTCCTATGCAGCCGCGCTCCCGTGCCTTCGCCCCGATTCCTCCCGGGGTGAGGGCTTCGGCCCGGCGAGCCGAATCGTGGCACTCGCGCTGGGTTCTCTCGTGCTGTTGGCCGGCTGCACTGTTGGCCCGAATTTCAAACGCCCCGCCGTGGCCGCACCGATGGGTTGGAAGGAAGCCGTCGTCGCAACTAACGCTCCCGTGCTGGCGACTGCATGGTGGAAGATTTTCAACGACGCGGAACTCGACGCGCTCGAAGCCCAGGCGGTGGACGCGAATCAGGATTTGAAACGCGCTTTGGCCCGCGTTGCCGAAGCCCGGGCCATTGCGCGCGTGAGCAAGGCGGACTTGTATCCGAGCCTTACGGCAGGCGGCGCGTATTCGCGCAGCCGCCAGAGTGAGAACCGCGACAATGTCGCGCCGAAACTGGAGTCGGACGATTTCAGCAGCTCGTTCGATCTCAATTACGAACTCGATGTGTGGGGTCGCGTGCGCCGCAACGTGGAAGCGTCGAAGGCGGACGCCGCCGCCGCCGCGACGGATCTGGAAGTGGTGTTGCTCACGCTCACAGCGGACGTGGCGCGCAATTATCAGTCGCTCCGCTCACTCGACAACGAGAAGGCGGTCATCGAAGCGACCATCGCTCTCCGGCTGGACGCGGTGCGCTTGCAGGAAACGCGCAATCAGGCCGGCCTGATCAATCAAGTGGACGTGACGCGCGCCCGCACTGAACTCGCGAACGTGGAGGCGGAACTGGACGCCATCAGGCGCAGCCGCGCGCAGGTCGAGCACGCGCTCGCCGTGTTGTGCGGCCAGGCGCCGGCGAATTTTGCCGTCGCCGCGAAAGTCACGAGCATTGTGCCGCCGGTGATTCCCGCCGGGCTTCCGTCCGAGTTGTTGCAGCGTCGTCCCGACGTCGTGGCTGCCGAGCACAATCTCGAAGCCGCGAACGCGCGCATCGGCGTGGTCAAGGCCGCGTTCTTCCCCACGATCAAGCTCACCGGCGTCGCCGGACTCGCCAGCGCGGATCTCGGCACCTTCGTTGAAGCGCCCAGCCGCATCTGGTCGCTCGGGCCGAGTGTGCATCTGCCGATCTTCGAGGGCGGACGCAACCGCGCGAACCTGAAAGCCGCCGAAGCGCGTTACGAACAGCACGTCGCCGCCTATCGCGGCGCGGTGCTGAACGCCTTCCGCGATGTGGAAGATTCGTTGTCCGATTTGAGCACGCTCGCGGCGCAAGCCGAAGCCATCAGCCGCGCACTCGCTTCCGCGCGCGACACCGCCACGCTCGCCAACGAGCGTTATCAAAAGGGCCTCACCAGTTACCTCGATGTAGTGGATGCCCAACGCGCCGCGTTGCAAGCCGAACGTCAGGACACCCAACTCCGCGGCCAGCGCGCGGTTTCGACGATCTTGCTCGCAAAGGCACTCGGGGGTGGATGGGAAAAATTGAACACAGGGCGGCTGGCAGATGCCGACTGACGTGAGCCTGCTATGGAAGACCGTTTATTGAACCCTCTGCCGGAGACGGTGAGAGGGTTTTTTGTTGTGGCTGATCGCACACGCTCGATCGGAGGCCGGCGCTCCGTTTACAATTTCGGCGCTTCGCAGGGCAGACTGTGCGCTTCAGCGACCGCTTTGTAGGTGATTTTGCCTTTCATTACGTTGATGCCTCCGACCAAAGCTGGATGGCGATGGCACGCTTCCGCCATTCCGTAATCCGCGAGCGTTTCCACATAACGGCTCGTGACATTCGTCAGCGCCTGGGTCGCCGTGCGCGCGTAAGCGCCGGGCATGTTCGCGACGCAATAGTGCGTGACGCCTTCCTCGACGAAGACAGGGTTTTGGTGCGTGGTCGGGCGCGAGGTTTCGGCGCAGCCGCCTTGATCAATCGCGATGTCCACGAGGACGCTGCCGGGGCGCATGCGTTTGAGCATTTCACGGTTGATGAGCTTCGGGGCTTTCGCGCCGGGCACAAGCACGGCACCGATGAGCAGGTCCACGTCGGGCAACAGATCCATCAGGTGTCCCTCGTTGGAATAGAGCGTGTGCGCGGTGTGGAGCGTGATGTCGAGAAAGCGCATCCGCTCGAGGTCCACTTCGAGAATTGTCACGTCGGCACCGAGACCTTGCGCCATGCGGGCAGCATTGATGCCGGACGAACCACCGCCGAGCACCACGACTTTCCCGGGCAGCACGCCGGGCACGCCGCCGAGCAACACGCCGCTGCCGCCATGATGCTTCGCCAGAAAATAGCCGCCCACCAGCACGCTCATGCGGCCCGCGATTTCGCTCATCGGTTCGAGCAACGGCAGACGGCGGTTCACCTCGATGGTTTCGTAAGCGATGCAGGTTGCGCCCGATTTCATCAACGCTTCGGTCAGGGGTTTGCTCGCGGCGAGGTGCAGGTAGGTGAAGAGCAATTGGCCGGGCCGCAACAGACCGTACTCGCTTGGCAAGGGCTCTTTGACCTTCACAATCAAGTCGGCTTGCTCGAAGACGGCGGCGTGCGAATCCACCAGCTTGGCGCCAGCGGATTCATATTCCTTGTCCGGATAGCCCGCGCCCACGCCCGCGCCGCGTTCGACGACGACGGTGTGGCCGCGCTTGATGAGTTGATATGCCGCGGAGGGCAACATCGCCACGCGGTATTCGTGGTCTTTGATTTCTTTAGGTACGCCGATGATCATAATGGGAAACTGGGTTCTTCTTCCGGTTCTGGTTGTTTGGCCGCCGCCGTTGGGGCGGTAGCGGGAATGGCAATGGGTTTTGCTTCGCTCGCGGCCTCGCTTGGACTTGCTTCGAGTGGCGTCGCATTCACTGACTCCGGCGGCAGTTCAGTCAACTCCGGCGCAGGAGTCGCGTTCGTTGCGGTCGCAGTTGGTGTCATGGCGGTCGGTGCTTTGAATTCCAAGCGCGCCTGGGCCCGGTTCACAAGCGCCAGTATCGAAACCGTCGCGGCGGCTTCCTTTTCCGCGGCTTGAATGCGGGCGAATTCGCCGAGGACTTCCGCGCGCACCGGTTCTTCGCGCGTGACCAATTCTTGTCCCTGCGTTGCGCGCATGGCGAGCAGAAGGTGATGGCAGTTGATCGTGTCTAACGGTCGGGCTGGCGCGTAGCCGGCTTCTGGCCCGGAGATTTCCACGACCAGTCGCGCGGCAAGCAGGGTTTGCAACACTTGCTGGACGAGCTTCGAAGGGATGCCCAGTTCGCGTGACATCTGCCCGACGGTGGCCGGCGGCAGGCCGTGATGAAAATGCTGGCCGATGCACGTCATCAGCCGCAGTGCCACGAATTCGCGTCCACGCTGGTTGACGTTTTCCGCAAGGCGCTCCTGCAAATACGATTCGCGATTCTGGAACGCGTAGGCGACTTGCGCGCCGAACAGCACGATCACCCACACGGCGTAAAGCCCGACCATCAGCAGCGGTAACAGCGCCAGGCCGCCGTAAATTTTACTCGCCGTGACGGCGCGCGAGCCGAGGTAGATCGTGAATTGATTGAACAGGTGCCAGGCCGTTCCGGCCAGCAGCCCGCCGACGAACGCGGCGCCGAAATGCACCTTCGTGTTCGGCATCAGCTTGTAAAACAACGCGAACGTGACCGAGACCAGCACCACCGGCAACAACTGCGAAACCACCACGCTCATCAACGGCACGACGTTGATCAACTCGCGCGTTTTCTGGAAGTGCGTTCCGCTGGCCAGCCCGACGGCGCCGACCAGCAGCAGCGGGCCGAGCGTGATGGTGGACCAGTAAAGCACCACGCGCGACAGCCAGTTGCGCCCGCGCGTGACGCCCCAGATGTCGTTGAAGGTTTCCTCGACGCGGGTGAGCATCACGATCGCCGTCCACAGCAGGACCAGCACGCCGACGGTGCCGAGCGTGCCGCTGTAGGCGTTCTGGATGAAATGCCGGATTTGCGCCGCCGCGCGCTGTTTGGCGGCGATCACGCGCGCGTCGGTCGAGAGTGAGGCCGCGCTGGCCAGCGGCGCGTTCGTGTCGGGGGAGGTGGTTGCTGCCGCCGCGTTGGTGTCTTCGGGAGTGATCGGCGTGGCGAACTCCCATTCCAGGTCCACCGTCGGCGCGTTGGATTCCCCGAGGTTGTCCGGTACGACATGCGTGATGAACTGCTCGATGAACGCGCCGATCTGTTCCTCACCCTGGGACTTGAGGAACATGCTGCTCACGCTCATCGCCACCGCGAGCATCGGGATCAGCGCCAGCAGCGTGGTGTAGGAAAGTGCCGAGGCGCGGATGGGGCAGCGGTTGCGGACGAAACTCAGCCACACGAGCACCCAGAAATGCACGAACTTCTCGAACCGCGTCAGGCTGGCGTCGAGGGAAAACAGTTCATCCTTGGCCGTGCCGAACGTGCCGGTCACGATCCGGATGAGGCGGGCGAGCGATTTCTTCGACATGACGCTGGCGCAACGCTAACAAAGCGCAAAGGCAAGTCAACCGGGCCAAATGGTCCATTGCCGCGCCGCCGGCTGGCCGCCGCTCAGAAGTGAACATGCCGCAGCGCCAGCACCACCAGCGTTGCCACCAGCATCATGCCCGCGGGCATGAACTTCTTCGTCTTGGCCAGACGCATCGCGAAGACCACCAGGAGCGTGGCCAGCAAAATGTCGGCAACGTGAGGTTGGAAGATAATCCTCAGCGCGCACAGAATCAGCAGCGCGGCGAAGGCGACGGACATGATCAGCGAAACCTTGCTTTTGCCTTTGAAGAAACCCATCAGCCCGCCGATGACGAGCAGCACGATATAAATCCAAAGCACGGTGTTTTGCATGGCGGCGGAGGGTGGCTCAACCGGCCTGCACATCCAAGCTCCGAATCTCGCCCGGCGCACATTCGGCCACGACTTCGAGCGGACGACAGCAGACTTCACAATCTGTGGTGAAGCGCTGGAATGGCTGGCTGGTGTCCACGATCACCTCAAAGCTCTGGCCGCAGTACGGGCACACGATGGTTTCGGATTCTTCCACGGGGAAACCTTAAGCGATTTTGCGGCGAGGGCAAATGGCGGACGTGTGGGAATGCCCAAGCTCCTCCCGGCTTCCGTAGTCCACCGGACTTTTTCCCTGACAAGGGTCGGATTTGCGGCTAAAGTCGCCCTGCATGACGCGACCGCCATTAGTATTAGTCTCCCCGAACATCGAGAAGAAGGGCGATGAGTTTGGCGACATGTCCATCAGCCTCTCGGAAACGTACCAAATGGCCTTGATGGGAGCGGGGGCCATCCCGCTGGCCATGCCGGCGACAGCCTCGCGCAAGGTGATCGCGGAATGCGTGCGGCGGGTGGATGGCGTTTTGTTGACCGGTGGGGAGGACGTGGACCCGACGCTCTACGTCGAGCGGCCGCCGGCGAAGTTGCGCCGCAAGGTGGTCGTTACGCCGGACGGCGGCGCGCGGGATTTGCGCGAGGTCACGCTGGTGGACGAGGTGTTCCGCCAGCACAAGCCGCTGCTGGCCATTTGCCGCGGGCATCAGGTATTGAACGTGGCCTTGGGCGGCACGCTGTTCCTCGATGTGCCCACCCAATTGCAGGGCGTGTTGAATCACCGCCGCATGGACCGGCGCAGCGAAGTCGTCCATGAAGTGCATTTGACAGGGGATTCGCTCCTCGCCAAGATAACGGGCAAACGGACGCTCGGAGTGAACAGCACGCATCATCAGGCGGTGGACCGGCCGGCGGAGCCATTGGAGGTGGTGGGTCGGGCGCCGGACGGGGTGGTGGAAGGGATGGAACTGAAGCCGGAATTGTCCCATCTGTTGCCGTTCCTGGTGAGCGTGCAATTCCATCCCGAGCGGCTGGTGGATCGCTACCAGGTTCATCGGGCCATCTTTGGCGCATTCACGCGGGCTTGCGTGGCCAATCGCAGAAAGAGTTTATGAAGGGCAAAGTGTTGATCGTTGACGATCAGGAAGACGTGCGGATGTTGCTGGCGGCCGTCCTGGAGGATGATTACGTCATTACCCAGGCCGACAGCGGCGCCGCGTTGCAACGGGCCTTTGGCGACGATCAACCGGACGTGGTCCTGCTCGACGTGAAATTGCCCGATGCCGACGGCTTGGATCTGCTGCCGCAGGTGAAGAAGCGCTGGCCGGAGACGGACGTGATCGTGCTCACCGGGCACGGCAGTTTTTCCATGGCCGTGGAAGCCACGAAGCGCGGGGCCTCCAATTTTCTCTCCAAACCTTTCGAGAATGAAAAACTCCTGGCGGACGTGAAGTGCGCCGTCGAGCGCCGGCAACAAAGCCAGGAGAATAACAACCTCCGACGAGCGCTGGAAACAATGAGCGGCACGGTGTCGCCCGTCTTCGGCAGCCCCATCATGCAGGAAGTCGTGCGTACGGTGGAGCGCGTGGCCAAGAGCGACGTGGCCATCTTGATCACCGGCGAGAGCGGCTCCGGCAAGGAAGTGATCGCGGACCTCGTGCATGCGATGAGCACGCGCAGCAAGGGCCGGATCATCAAGATCAATTGCGCCGCGCTGCCGCGCGAACTGATCGAGAGCGAGCTGTTCGGCTCGGTGAAGGGCGCGTTTACGGGCGCGCATACTGATCGCGAAGGATTATTTCGCCAGGCCGAGGGCGGGACGTTGTTCCTCGACGAGATTTCCGAGATGCCGATTGACACGCAGAGCAAACTGTTGCGCGTGTTGCAGGACCAGGAAGTGCGTCCCGTTGGTGGCAAGACCACGTACAAGACGAATTGCCGGTTGGTGGCGGCCACGAATCGCAAGCCCGAGGAAGCCATCAAGGAAGGCAAGATGCGCGAGGACCTCTACTACCGCATCAGCGCCATCTCGGTGCATCTGCCGCCGCTCCGCGAACGGCGCGAGGACATCATGCCGTTGTGCAACGCCTTCTTGAAACGCTTCGCCGCGCAGGCGAACCGGCCCTTGAGCGGTTTCACACAAGCCGCCATCGAACGACTGACCGCCTTCGACTGGCCGGGCAACGTGCGCCAGTTGCAGAACGAAGTGCAGCGCGCCGTGCTGCTCTGCGAAGGCAACGCCGTGGACGCGAGCGACCTTTCAATCTCGACTGCCAAAGCCGGCGCCATCGAATCCCAAGATACCAATTTCACCTTGCTCGAAGGCGTTGAGCGCAACGCCATCATCCAGATGCTCAAGGAAACCGGCGGCAACAAACTCGAAGCCGCCAAACGCCTCGGTATCGGTCGTCAGACGCTCTACAACAAGATCAAAGCCTACGGGATCGAAGTTTAGTCTGCGAGCCATGGGGCCGCTCCGGTGACCAGGTTTCGGCGACGGGTTTTGAATTCTCCCGCGCAAACCGGCGTCGGAAACCGAGAGTCCCATGAACCGCAACTCGCCACCGGCCAGTCTTGGCGTATTTGGCATTACGCTGGTTCTTTTCTTCCTGCTGGTGGGGTTGCTGCACTTCCAGCGCCGCCAGACCGGCGACCCACCAGACTCGGTTACCGCCGCGGACTTAATCACCTTCCACGAGGCAGGCACGAATCAAATCGTCGAAACCATTGCGGTTACGAATGTGGACGGTTTGACCGAGGGGGAAATGCAAACCTGGCCGTTCGTGCGTCTCCACGTGCAGAACAAGGCGGGCCAGTCCATCAGTAGCGCATCGGTGGAGGTTACGTTTGAGCAAATGATCGACGGCTTGCTGCGCAAGCGGAAGTATGTCGTGGAAACGGACGCGCAAGGCCAGGCGACCGTTCGTTATCCCGCGAATTTTCCTCAATGGTCGCCCCTCAACTTGTGCGTTTCCGCGGCTGCGGTTGGGCTTGGAGGCAAGTCCGTGCGATGGGATGCGGCGGCGAATGTTCCGGAATCTTTCACGGTGACACTGGGTCGCGTGGTCAGTTTCAGCGGGTATGTTGAGAATGAAGCGGGCGAGGCTATCGCTGACGCAACCGTGAGTGTGTCCCTTACCGTCGATGGTATCAGCCAACACAAATGGTCCACGGGTGAATATCTGAATCTGCCGTATCAGAAAGTCACGCCCGATGCTGCGGGCTATTGGTGTCTGCAAGGAATTCCTGAGGGACTTGTGGACCGGGTCGGCGTGAGCGCAGATCACCCCGACTACCTGTCTCAGGGCGTATTTACTGAATCAAATCCCGAGAAGTTGACAGCCTTGCGGGCCCGCACCGTTCGATTTGTCCTCCGTCGGGGCAGCCCCTTGCGAATACTCGTGGTTGATGAGTTCGGCTCGCCGGTGCCAGATGCGGAAATTTCCGTCGGCGATCGTTGGAACACTGGCAAGACGGGTTCGGACGGGCGAGTCAAGTTTGGCGGTCAGTTCAAAGGCAGCATCCAGTTGGAGGTCGAGGCGACTGGCTTCGAGCCGGTCTGGCAATCGGTGGACATTTCCGCGCCGGACGAGGAAATCGTGGTTCGCATGAAGCCGGGCAGACCATTGGCCGGGATTGTGCAAAACGAAGCCGGTGAGCCCATCGTGGGTGTCCGCATCCAAGCCTACTCAAACCGACGACCCAACTTTTTCAAGACTACCGATGAAACCGGCCGCTTCGTCTGGAATAACGCTCCGGATTTCCTGCCGCCGTTCTATTTCAGCCACACGGGTCATTTGGACCTTAAGGGGGTCTCCTTGTCCTTCGATTCCGAGAACATCATTACGATGAAATCTCGGCCGCGAATTTCCGGCTGGGTGGTGAATGCGGAGACGGGAGCGGCCGTGACGAATTTCCAGATTCGGAGCACGTTAGCCGCTGCCAATCCGCCGCGTTGGTCAGTCCGCCGGGATTACATCGACTCGCACGGTAGGTTCTCCTTCGAATTTGAAGGGGAGGGTCTGCACCCCTTACAGGTGGAAGCGGATCAGTACGAGACCCAAAGTGTCACGCCTCCGCAATCGACGCTGACCGAAGATTTGGTCGTCCGGTTGAAACCGTCGGACGCGCCCGTGCTTCGTGGTTTGGTGGTTTCCAGCGGCGGCATGCCTCAGGCGGACGCCCAAGTCATCGCCTGCTACCGACGATCGTCCACCGCCGTTTCATTTTCCGGAGGCCGGCTTTTTCGCCGGGACGGAGAAATCGCCAAAACCGATTCGCTGGGCCGGTTCGTGTTGCTCAATCCGCCAGCGGTCAGTGCATCCCTGATGGCGGTCAGCCCGAAAGGGTTTGGCCAAGCCACGGTGGGTGAAGTGGAAGCCGGCCAACCCATCGTCTTACACCCCTACGGTCGCGTGCAGGGCCGCCTTTTCATTGATGGCCGTCCCGCCCCTCGGAAGTGGATTGAATTCAAAACCCGAATTCCTGGACTTGCATTAAGCAACTCCCGTTTCGCGTATATGGAGCGGACGGACGAGGATGGGGATTTTAATATCGAGATGATTCCGCCTGGCCCGGGAATATTGCTGGACGCGGAGAATGCCAACAACGGCGAGGACGGATTAGCCGTCAATGTCCTGACTGGCCAAATTACCAAGGTGGATGTTCGGTGGTGACTGGCTGTCCAGACCGTTGCCTGCCTGGCTGCCTATCGCAGGTAACGAGTGATCGCCTCGGCAAACGGCTCATGCAGCAAGTGAAACAATTCGTTCGCCGCCCGCGAATTGCCAAGATTGTCCTCGCGCAACATCGTCACTTGATCGCGATTTAGCGGCGGCGGTTTTCGCAGCAGTTTTGCAAACAAGATTTCGGCGACCGCCGCTTGCAAGTTGGCCACCGCGAAGGGCAGGGGAAGCTTCAGTCGTCGCCGGTTGGTCACGCGCAGCACAGCCTCGACGATTTGCCGCAGCGATAGGACTTCTTCGCCAACAAGGTCAAACGTCTGATGAACCGAGGCGGGTTCACCAAGCGCGGCCACAAAGGCACGGGCGACATTCTCCACAGAGATCGGTTGAAACTTCGTCACGCCACCGCCAATGAGCGGCACGACGGGCGAGAACTTTGCCATGCGGGCGAAGAGGTTCACAAACCCATCGCCCGGGCCGTAGATGATGGAAGGACGAAAGATCGTCCACGCCAGACCACTGCTGCGCACGAATTTTTCGGCGGACCACTTGGACTGGTGATACCGCGAGGCGGCGCCGGGCCCCGTGCCGAGGGCGCTCATGTGGACGAAGCGCTTCACGCCGACGGCCTGGGCGGCGCGGACCACGTCGCGCGTGCCGCGGTCGTGGATGTTTTCAAAGGTTTGTTCGCCCACTTCACTGATGATGCCCACCAGGTGAATCACCGCGTCGCAATCGCGCATCGCGAGTTGGAGCGGGGGGACATCGAGCACATTGCCGGTGAAAACTTCCGCGCCGAAACGGCTGGCGAGCTCATTGACGACCGGCGGAATGACACTGCGCACCAGCAAGCGCGGCGTGTGTCCCGCCGCATGCAGTTGCCGCACCACTTCGCACCCCACGAACCCCGTGCCGCCGGTGACAAGGACTTTCACGTTTCAATCGAGGCCGTATTTTTCAATCCACGCCTGCGGAATCGTGCCGAAGCTGAGCAGCCAGTCGTTGAACTTCTGCCGGCTCCAGCCGCGACCCGCGACCAGGCGCTGATACAATCGCGCGTTTTCCAAACGGCCCAGCCAGTAACTCATCGGCACGGCGGGTTGCGCGGTGTACCAGTTTACATCCGCCTCGGCCCGTGCCCGCGTGAAGCCGAGATGCCGCTGCATGTGCCGCACCGCCTGTTCGTAACTGTAGCGGCGCGCTTGCAGCCTCAGGTCCACGAGGATGCGGTGGCAGCGCCAGAGTGCGTCGTGCAACTGTTGCACGCGCAACCACGGCGAGCGATCGATGTGCAAATCCACCATCATCTGCTCGCACCAAAGCGTCCAGCCTTCGTAGAACACCGCGTGGGCGAAGAGCCGCCGCCATTTGCGCGGATGGCGATTGGCCGTCACGAATTGCAGATGATGGCCGGGATACGCCTCGTGCGCGCAGGTGAGCGAGAGGCCGAAGTGTTGCTGGCGCTCGGCCAGTTTCTCGGCCGCGGTCTGCTTGAGCACGCTCAGGTCGTTCACCCAGAAAATGCCGCGCTGCCGTTTCTCGAACGCGCCCGGCTGGGAATACGCGGCGGTCGGGATCACCGCGCGCAGAAATTCCGGCACCGGCTTTACGATCAGCTCATCGCCGACGGGAAAAGTCACGGCGCGGGCCGCGCGGAAGCCGTTGGCCACGCGGTTGGTTTCCTGACAATAAATTTCCAGCAACGGCTGGCGCGGCCGCCAGTTGGCGCGCGCTTCGGCGATGATTTTCTCGGCACTGCGGCCGCCACCGAACCGAGCGCATTCCTTTTGCATCAGGGCGCGCACGCGTTCGACCTCGCCCAGCGCGAGCGCTTCGATCTCGCCGAGCGTGTAATCCAATCCCAGTTCATCCCGCACGCGCCGCTGCAAAATCTCGGCGCCGACCGCGAAGGAGCCGGCCGGCGCGGGCGGGCGTGCCTTTACGACGTCGCGATAATGGTGCAACGCCCGTTGCGTCGCGCGGAGGGAAGCGGCGTCTCCCGGTTGCGGTTGGTTGGCGGTGAGAAACTTCGCGGTGCCCTCCAGCAGGGCTGGACTGCCGGCGACGTTTTGTTCCATCACGCGCAGCCATACTTTTTCCGGCGAACGGACCAGCCGGGCGGCCTCAGCGAGGAAGGCGGGCGCTTGTCGCAGCAACGATCGCAAGTTTCGCGCGGCGCGGGCCGGCGCGTCATCTCCGCGCATCAATTCGTGAAACAGGATGTTGAGCAGGGCGTCCGGCGCGTTCGGCTCGAGCGCGTGGCGCTCCCGAGCGAAATCCTCAGACTCCTTGAGCAGCAGCGAGCGCAGCGCAAGGCGGTCGAGATTCTGTTCGGCGGAAAGTTCGCGCGGCGAAAGTTGATCGAGTTCGCGCATTGCTTTTTCGCGGGCCTGCTGCCGTTTGGCCAGGAGTCCGGTGTTCAGGCGGCCCAGTTTGCCCTCCGCCGCGCGAAGGCCCATCACCGCGGCGAACGTGGGTGTGTCGGCGAGCAGGTTTTCAAAGTAGTGGTCGAGCAATCCCTCGAAGCGGGCGGCGGTTTTCTTCATGGCGCAAGGAAACCACGCGCTGGGGCGGCTGGCAATGGCGCAACAAATTTGTCGTTGCCGGAATCCCGGCCCGGAGCGCCGGTCTCCGACCCGCGCGAAACCTGACGCGTGCCGCCAGTCGCCGGATCGGAGATCGGCGTTCCACCGCGCGCCTTTCCGCACGAGTTGCTCGCCAGAACTGGCGACTGGTTGTAGCTTCGGTGCGGTGCGACGATGAAAACCAATGTGGGCAAAACCAAATCCGCCGGCGCGGAGCCGCCGCGCCGCCCGGCTGTCGCGCCGGGGCCGAAGGCGATGAAGATCCGTGTTTCCATCGTGGAAGATGACGGGCGCGTGCGGAACGGGCTGGTGCAATTGATCAATCTCTCCGAGGGTTTTCAATGCGTCAGCCAGCATTCGAGCGCGGAGGTTGCGCTGGCCGACCTGCCGGCCGCCAAGCCGGATGTGGTGCTGATGGATATCAATCTGCCCGGGCTCAACGGGGTGGAATGTGTCCGTCAGCTCAAGCCGCAGTTGCCGGCCACGCAGATCATGATGCTGACCGTCTATGAAGAGACAGAAATGATTTTCAAGGCGCTGACGGCGGGCGCGACGGGTTATCTGCTCAAGCAAACGCCGCCGGCCGAATTGCTGACCGCCATTGGGGAGGTGCATCGCGGCGGTTCGCCGATGACCAGCCACATAGCGCGCAAAATCGTCGCCTCCTTTCAACAACCGCCCGCCGCCGCCGCCCGGGGCATGGACAATCTCACGCCGCGCGAACAGGAGGTGTTGGATCATCTGGCCAAGGGATTTCTCTACAAGGAAATCGCCGATGCGCTCGGGATCAGCTACGACACCGTCCACGCGCACATCCGGCGCATCTACGAAAAACTGCAAGTGCGTTCGCGGACCGAGGCCGTGGCCAAGCATTTGCAGCAAAACCTGCCTGCGTCCCGGAATCCTTATTCGACCGCGCACTGAGCGCCGGGGAATTTCCCGCCGCCGCCTCACCAGTGGGCTAGCCAGAATTGGCGACTAGGCGCTTTCAGAGCCGCTGGTACCCTTGCCAGCATTCAAAGCCATCCGGTCATACCCGCAGTCGGCGACTTGGCGAGTTTCGGCGCCTTGCGTTCCGCTTTGGGATTCTGCTTCTCGGGTAGGTTCGGTGGCAATCAGCAGTGGCAGAAGCCAGCTCCCTAATCCAACACCCCAATATGAAAACCCTGACTCAAAAACTAGCCTTGGCGGCGCTCGCCGGGTTGTTAACCACGGCGGCCTTCGGTCAGAACGGCACCTGGACCAACGCGCTCAGCAGCAATTGGAGCGACACCGCAAGCTGGCTGGATGCGATTGTCGCGGACAGCGCGGGAAACACCGCCACCTTCGCCGCCGACCTCACCACGAACAATGCGACCGCCACGATCACATTGGACACGGCGCGAACTCTGGGGCACCTGACCTTCACGGATCCGGATGTGGTGACGCCTGGTTCGCTGGGCAATTACACCATCGCCGCGGGCGCGGGGTTGATACTTGACGACACCAGCCGGCCGGATTCGATCCTCACCGTGAATCTGGCTACGGGCACGGCGGCGAATCTGGTCACAGGCTGGGAGTTGGCCACATTAGGCTTGGATATCACCACGACGAATGTCCTGGTCAAGAGCGGCCCTGGCCATCTGGTGTTGAACCCGGCCACGGCGAACACCTTGAGCGGTGGCATGGTCATCAGCAACGGCATGGTGCAGTTGGGGGTGGCGAGCACGACGGGCACGGCGAACACAGCCGCGCCCGGCGCCGGCCCCGTCATTTTCCGTGGCGGATCGCTTCGCCTTCAGAACGCCGCCATTCCGGGCAGCAGTCCCGGCAACGGCGGTGGCGGAATTCCCGGCTTGGCGGCGCCGGTAGTGGTCGAGCCCAATCAGACGGGCACCGTTTACCTGCCGCCGCGTTCGTTTCCGGCCTTCAACAGCGCGGTTCACGGTGGCGGAACGTTGAACCTGGTCGTGGATTTCGTCCGGGACAATCTCGGTGGCGATTGGTCCGGCTTCACCGGCAAGGTGGTGGTGGCGGCCTCGGCGCGCGGCAACAGCGACTTGCGGATTGATTGCGGCGCCGGTCGGTTCGTTCCCGGCACCTGGTCGAACTGCATCGTCAGTTTCACCAACAATGGTGTGAACGCGAACACGGTGTTCATGTACAACTCGCAACCCATTGGCAACAACATCGAGATCGGCGCGCTGGAGGCGTCTATTCCCGGCATCGTTACCCTCATTTCCGGTAATACGACTGTGAACGCGGGCGGCGCCAACTCGGCTCCATTCGTCCTGACGGTCGGCGCGTTGAACCTGGATACTTCTTTCAGCGGCAACTTCACCGCGGGCGCGGGCAGCGTAAGCCTGGTCAAAGTGGGTGCCGGCAGCCTGACGCTCAATGGTCCAACGGTGGACTACACCGGCAGCACCGTCATCAGTAATGGCGTGCTCCAATTCGGCGCCGGCACCAGCGGCACGATTGGCCGCAGCGCCGTGGTTTCAAATTACTCAGCGATTGCCTTTGGGCGCAGCGACACCACCTACGCCGTCACCAATCTCATTGATGGCCCCGGCGCGTTGATCCAGCGGGGGGCCGGCCGGACCACGCTTTCGCCGGCCGGCGGCGCGAACCCCTACCGGGGCCGGACGTTTGTGACCAACGGCACGCTGGCCGTCGCTGCGGAAGCGGCGTTGGGCGCGATCCCCGCCAGTTTCGTGGCGGATCAATTGACGCTAAACGGCGGCTCGCTGGCGGCGACAACCAGTTTGACCCTCGACGATGCCAATCGCGGCATCACCGTTGGCGCCAATGGCGGCGGCTTGGGCGCGGACGGCGCGAACACTCTCACCGTGGCAAGCGTGATCGGTGGCAGCGGGGCTTTGACCATCAACAACACCGGCGATGTGGCGCTGACGGGCGCGAACAATTTTGGCGGCCGGACGGTTCTCGCCAGTGGCACGCTCGTGTTGGCCAGCGAAAACCTGGGCGTGGCGCCCGGCGTGCCTTCGGCGGACCAGTTGACCTTGAACGGCGGTCGGTTGCGTTCTACCGCCACGTTCGCCATTGACGACGCAAATCGCGGCATCAGTCTCGGCGCGGCGGGTGGCACGTTCGCGCCCGATGCCGGCACGACGCTTACCTTGTCCGAGTCCATCAGCGGTTCCGGCGTGCTGATCAAAAGCGGCGCGGGCACGCTCGTCATCAACGGCGCCGACACGCACAGCGGCCTGACCCTCGTCAACCAGGGCACGCTCGCCTTCGGCGCCGCCGGCGCCACCGCGTCGCCGCACCTTTCGGTGCCGGCGGGTTCGGCGCTTGATGTCAGTGCGATGGCGGGTGGTCTCGTTCTCGGCACGGGGCAGAAGCTCTCCGGCAACGGCACGATTGTTGGCAACGTGACCGTGAACGCGGGCGCCACGCTCAGTGCGGGCGCAAGCGTCGGTCTGTTAACCCTCGCTGGAAATCTGACGTTGAACGGCGGGACGAACAGCGTCGAGATTTCCGAACTCACCAACGATGTTGTGAATGTCACCGGTAACCTGACGCTTTCGGGCGTGAGCACGATCAATCTGACGTTGCTCGCCTCGCTGCCGGTGGGCACCTATCCCTTGATCAAGTATGCCGGCACGATTTCTGGCAGCGTGGCGAATCTCCAACTCGCGGGTTATCCGCTCTCGCGATTGAGCGCGGCGTTGAGCCACAACGTGGGCAGCAAGAGCATGGACCTGGTCATTAGCGGCACCTCCGGTGCGCTGGTCTGGCAGGGTGGCTTGAACGGCAACGCTTGGGACGTGGCCAGTACCACGAACTGGCTGAACGGCGGTTCGCCGGACTACTTTCTGAACGGCGACGGCGTCACCTTCAACGACGCGGGCGCGGCCAACAACGGCGTGAATCTGGTTGGTGCTCTCTCCGCCGGTCCCGTGGCCGTCAACGCGGTGGCGGATTACACTTTTGGCGGCAGCGGCAAGATCACCGGCACTGCCTCGCTCGCCAAGTCGGGTGTCGGCACACTGAACGTTTTGACTGCAAACGATCACAGCGGTGACACCACGATCAGCTCCGGCACCGTCCGTGTGGGCAATGGCGTAACCGGTGGCGCGTTGGGCGGGAACATAGTGAACAACGCCGCGCTGGCCTACAATCTTCCTGGGGACTCGACCGTGGCGAACGTTTTCTCTGGCTCCGGAAACCTGACGGTCGAGGCAGGCTCGGTGATTCTCACCGGGAACAACTCGGGCACGGGTGGCACGGTCATCCAAAGTGGGGCGATCGTGCAGGTCGGCAACGGCGGCGCGACCGGCAGTTTGAACAGCGGTAGTGTGACCGACAATGGAGCGCTGGTTTACAACCGCACCGCCGGTGTCACCAACCACGGCGCCATCAGCGGCAGCGGCAGCCTGACGGTGCAAGGCGGCGGCTCGGTTTACCTCGCCGCCGACAGTAGTTACGCCGGGCCGACGATTGTGAATGGCGCCACGTTGCACGTGGGCGTCGGCGGTGCAGCGGGTTCACTTGGTACGGCGGCTTCGGTCACGGTTTCCAATGCCGGCACGCTGGCGTTCAAACGCTCGGATGAGTTTACCAACTCCGCTGCCGTCATCGGTGGCACTGGGACGTTGCGCCAGATCGGCACCGGGACGCTCGTGATTACCAACGAAGCGAACAGCTACGGCGCGACCCATGTCTTTGATGGCCGGCTGCAACTGGGCGACGGTGCGAGTCCTTCGGGCCGCCTTGGCACCGGCAATGTCACCGTGTCCAGCCCGGGCGTGCTGGCTTTCAATCGGCCGGACGTTTACCTGTTAACCAACGTCGTCACCGGCTCCGGCGGTTTGGCCCAGATCGGGCCCACCAACCTCCAAATCACGGTGCTCGGCAACCTGGGCGCGGGCAACTCGTTTAGCGGCGGCACGGTGATCAGCAACGCCGAGCTGGAACTTGTCCCGGCTGCCACGTCACCGGCGGAAGCGGGTTTCTTCAACGCCAACGAACGCGGTTTGGGCACCGGGCCCGTGACGTTCCAAGGGAACTCGACCTTGCGCCTGGCCTCCCACAACGGCGGCGAGGTCGCCAATGGTAATGCGCAAGGTGCGGGCAACTTTGCGAACGCGATCAGCGTTCCAGCGGGTCAGTCAGGCCGGATCGTGACGCCGGGCCGCTTCACCATGAGCGGCGCGGTGACCGGCGCCGGCGCGCTCGAGCTTTCCGTAATGCATGTCCGGGCGGACATCACGGCGAACTTTAGCGCCTTCACTGGCCAGATCAATGTGACGCCGAACACCAATGCGATGACGGTCGTGGGCGGCATCACGCCGATCACGGCTTTCGACTTCCGTTCGGCGAACAACGCCGGCTACCCAAACGCCCGGCTGCACCTTGGCGCGAATGACATCTACGCCGCGAGTATGTATTCGCGCGCGGCGGCGAATGCCCAGGTGCCGATTGGCGAACTCTCCGGCGATCCCGGCACAAGCCTCCGCTCGACCTCGGGCGGTGGCGGTTCACCGGGCGCAAATGAAACCTGGGTCATCGGTGGTTTGAACACCGACGCCACGTTTGCGGGGACCTTGCTCGACGGCAACTCCTTCGTCAAAGTCGGCACTGGCAAATGGACGCTCACGGCGGTCAATACGCATACCGGGAACACGTCCATCAGCAACGGCGTCGTCTCGCTCGAGGGCGATGGCGCGTTGACCAGCAGCGCGAACATCATCCTGGCCGCGCCCGGTTTGCTGGCGGCAACCAACGCCGTGGACGGCGCGTTCCATCTCGGCACGGCGGCGGCCTCGACGCTCGCCGGTAACTCGACTGTGGAAGGTGACCTCATTGTGGAAAGTCAGGGCACGGTTTCACCGGGCTTCTCCATCGGCAACCTCTCCGTCACGGGCATCGTCACCAATCGCGGCGCGCTGTTCATGGGAATTGACCGCAACGCGACGCCGAATTGTGACACCCTCACGGCGCTCGGGTTCACCAACGAGTCGCCCTCGCTCACGGTGAGCAACGCGGGCGGTGGCTTGCGTCCGGGCGACAGCTTCCGGCTGCTGGTCACGACGCCGGTCGCGAACAACATCACCGGCGGATTTGCGTCGGTCACACTGCCTACGCTCGCGCCGGGATTCACCTGGACCGATACGACCGCCACGGATGGCCGTATCACCGTCAGCGGCAGCGGGCCGACCGTCACGAGCGTAATTGCTGGCAACTGGATCACCAACTCTTGGGACACGGCATATCTGGGCTGGCGATTGCAGGTGCAGACCAACGCGGCGAACGTTGGTATCTCCGGCAACTGGGTTGATGTGCCGGGCTCGGAGTCCGTGACCTCGGTAGCCGAGGCGATTGACCCCGCCAACCCCTCGGTCTTCTACCGTCTGGTCTATTGAACGGTTGCACGGCCCAACAGCGAACTCGACCGGCAGGGCGTTCCGAGGGAGCGCCCTGCCGGGTCGTTCAACTCCAAGTGAAGCCACCGTCACGCCACGCCGACCAGCCCCGCGCACGCTGCCGGGCCGCGTTCACGCTGATCGAATTGCTTGTGGTCATTGCCATCATCGCGCTGCTGGCGGCGCTGTTGTTGCCCGCGTTGGCCAGGTCCAAAGACAAGGCGCGCCGCGTGAACTGCACATCGAACCTGCGCCAACTTTTTCTCGCCGCGCAGTTCTACGCCGAGGACCACGCGGGCCGGTTGCCGCCGTGGCGGCTGGGGCAGGGCAACGACGAGGATCGGATGTCCGATCCGCAGTACGCGCGCTATGCCTTCCTCGGCTCGGTCGGCGGCGTCCGCGTGCCGGCCATGTTTCCGCCCGCGGGCTTCGAGGTTCATAATTTTGGCTACCTCTATTCCCTCAAATACATTGCCGACGGCGCGATCATGTTTTGTCCCGGACTGACCGCGCGGGCTTCGCCGTTTAGCGCCGCGCATTATTCGCCGTTGCTAACTACCCCCAGTGCGGCTGAGTTTCCCGGGGAGAACCCTTACATCCGCTCCAGCTACCTCTTCAATCCGCGCGTCGTGGATGTCAGCAGCGACTCGCACCGGCGCTTCCGTAAATCCAGCCAGTTGATCACGCGCAAAGTTTTTGGCCTCGACCTCGTCGGGCAGGGTAGTGACGTCAATTCCATTCCTCACTTCCGCGACAAGGGACTCAATGCGCTGTTCACCGACGGTAGCGTTCTGTTTGCGCGCAGCGTCGCGGTCTGGACGGTCATCGGTAGGGGCGCAGGCGCCAACACGCCTGCGGAAATCAACAGTCTTTGCAATCTGCTGGATGGCGGCCCCTGAAATGTGGCAATAAACAGGCAATGAATTACGCGCCTTGGGCAAGTGAGCTTTTGACGACCCCGAAACCGGGCCCGGCAGCGGGGCTGTCGGCCATACCGCGTCCGGGTGCCGGAATTGGCTCACGCCGTCACCTGTGGTTGGCTGCTGGCGCACTGATTTCGTTACTGGCGTCTCCTGTCAGGGCTGCGGGTTTGAGTGATCCATTGGCTTGGCCGACCAGCACCCGCGAGCAACGTCCTTGGGCCTACTGGTGGTGGATGGGCAGCGCGGTGGACCCAACCAACCTCACCCGCGAACTCACGCGCTATCGCGAGGCCGGTTACGGTGGCGTCCACATTATTCCCATCTACGGCGCGAAAGGTTGGGAAACGAATTACCTCACCTTCCTTTCGCCGCGTTGGCTGGAGATGTTGCGGCACACCGTTGCCGAAGCCGATCGCCTCGATCTCGGCGTGGATATGACTACGGGCTCGGGCTGGTGCTTCGGTGGCGGGCCGAACGTCACCGAGGCGGAGGGCAATGCGAATGTCGTGGTGAAAACGTTTGCCGTGGCTGCCGGTGGTTCCCTCGCGGAAAAACTGAACGCGAAGCAGATTCAAGCGCTGGTGGCGTACGGGAGCGATGGCAAAGCCACGGACCTTACCTCAAAACTCAGGCCGGATGGCAGCGTGAACTGGCAGACAAGGGAAGCCGTCACGGTTTACGCCATTTCGCAAAAGTTCTCCGGCCAGAAAGTCAAACGCGCCAGCCTCGGCGGCGAGGGCCCCATGTTGAATCTGCTTTACCCGACGGCGATGGCGAAGTTCCTCCAGCCGTTTACTGATGCTTTCGCCAAGTATGACGGGCCCAAACCCCGCGCGCAGTATCACGATTCCTACGAATACAAGACCGATTGGTCGCCGGTTTTCCTCCAGGAATTTGAAAAGCGCCGGGGCTACCGATTGCAGGACGAACTGCCTGCCTTGTTCAACAAGGCGACCAACGACCACGCCGCCCGCGTCCTGTGCGACTATCGCGAAACCGTTTCCGACATCATGGTCGAGGAGTCGTTACCGCAGTGGGTGAAGTGGTCCCACGACCGCGGTTTCCTTACGCGCAACGAGGCGCATGGCTCGCCGGGAAATCTGCTCGATCTCTACGCGCTGGCCGACGTGCCGGAGACCGAGATGTTCCGGCTCGACCGTAACAAGCTCATCTCGAAATTCGCCTCCTCCGCGGCGCATGTTGCCGGGCGCAACTTGGTGGGCTGTGAGACGGGCACCTGGTTGAAGGAACATTTCACCGAGACGCTTGCCGACATGAAGTATCTGCTCGACGATCTGTTCCTGTCTGGCGTGAACCATGTGTTTTACCACGGTACGTGCTACTCGCCCGACGAAGCGCCCTGGCCCGGTTGGGTTTTTTACGCGAGCTACGAAATGAATCCGCGCAACGCCGTCTGGCACG
>WBZT01000893.1_pt1 | contig 23068 bp, 14 predicted proteins | sample 5204241 | NCBI WGS metagenome assembly WBZT01 (sample SAMN12344358, study PRJNA552823) | activated sludge metagenome | biome: Activated sludge suspended growth; feature: Nitrification reactor; material: Wastewater; isolation source: activated sludge from nitrification reactor of wastewater...
CGATCTACATCATGGACCGGGGCTACCTGGACTTCGCGCGCCTGCACACGATCGAGCAGGCGCAAGCCTTCTTCGTCATCCGCTCCTCCTTTCCAGCCACGGGGCTCGTTCCAAATTGGAAAGCTGCCGTCGGCTTCGGTTATTCCAGCCCGATCATCGCGAGCGGGAGGCTTTACCTGTCGGATCTTGTCGTCGAGAAGACGAATGTTCACGAACGCGTTTCCTGTTTCGACGCCCGTTCCGGCAAACGGGTATGGCAGACGCAACATGAGACCTTCCCACCCGACTGGTTTTTCAATCCCGAACAAATGCGTGGCCCCGGTGCGACCCCTGTGATTCACAACGGCCGGGTTTACGCCATCAGCATGTTCATGACGCTCGAATGTTTCGATGCCCGCACCGGAGCCGTGATATGGAAGCATGAACTCACCACGGAGTATCAACTCCCTCCAAGCTCGCTGGACGCCTCACCCCTGGTGGATGGCAACCTCCTAATCGTCTCGATTGGAGGAAGGCCCGCAGCGGGCGTTGTGGCCTTCGATTTACTCACCGGTCGCGAAGTCTGGCGAGCCCTGGCGGAAGCCGCAACGTGGAGTTCACCTGTGATCATTTCCGCCGGTGGCGTCCGTCAGCTCATCGTCTGGATGCGGCAGTCGGTCAGCTCGTTGAATCCCACCAATGGAGCCGTTTACTGGCGCGAGCCGACGGTCTCTGGCGGCAGCCCTGGATTTTCAGCAGTCTCCACTCCGGTGATTCAAGGCGATCGCCTCCTCATCAGCGGGCTGATGTTTCACCTGGACCAAGCCCAGCCGGCAGCAAAAATTCTCTGGCCGGACACGCCCTCGGGCACTCGCCGCATTCTGAGCGATACATCCACGCCACTTTTCAAAGATGATTTTGTTTACAGCCCGCGCTCCGGAGGCTTGTTCGTCTGCTTCGATGCGGCGACGGGCCGTGAACTTTGGCAAACCAACACTGTCACCGCTCTGCGTCGCGGTGCCTGTGTACACCTGACACCCAATGGAACGTCGCTGTTTCTTTTCACGGATCAAGGCGATCTGGTTCGGGCGGAACTCACGCCTACGGGATATCGTGAGCTGGAGCGTGTTCATTTGATTGAACCCACGTCGCCCCTATTTGAGCACAAATTCGCCTGGTCTGCCCCCGCCTTCGCCGACCGGAACATTTTCGTCAGGAATGACCGTGAGCTCCGTTGTTATTCGCTGGCAGAGCAGTCCGGCCGATCGAAATAGGTATTCGTGTCTGGCAGCGCCACGAAAGGATTGAGGGCGATTGTAGTGCCGGCGAGAATGAAGCCGGGCGAATCGTCGAAGGCGCCGTCGCGTCGTTGTAGCAGAAGCAAGGGGCATCACGGCTGGGGTGCAAAGGCGCCGCTGCACGTGAAAAGTCACCAAGTTCATTTTCCGCTTTTCCCGCCGGACGCTCCCCACTTATTGCAACCGCGCCTGGGTTTGCGCACGAAGCTTCGGGCGAGAAACAAATTCTGACCTTGGCGCCGGCGGCGGCGCGTCCAGTATGCGGGGCATGAAAGGGCGCATGACAATATGCCTTGCACCTCTGGGCTCTGGAAATCGCGAATGAAACACCGCTCCTGCGACCAACGCTCCGGCTTCCAATTTATCTCTGAGTCTTTACCCGCGCCCGGAAAACACACTGCATCAACATGAAAAAAACCAACCCAACCTCGCCAGCAGTCAGCCGCCGAAGCTTTTTGAAACGCGCGGGCACCGCCTCCGGTGCTCTCCTCGCCATGCCGTATTTCATCCCTGCCCGCGCCTTGGGCCGCGATGGCAACGTGGCGCCGAGCGAACGAATCGTGCTGGGCGCGATCGGTATTGGCAACCGCGGCAGCTATGTGCTCGGCTGTTTTCTCGAAGAGCCGGGGGTGCAGTTTGTCGCGATTTGCGACGTGAAGGAATCGCGCCGGGAAGCGGTCAAGAAACGGGCCGACGACTTGTATCACAACCAGGATTGCGCGATGTATCGCGACCTGAACGAACTGCTCGCGCGCTCGGATATTGACGCGACGTTGATCGCCACCGGGCCGAACTGGCACGCCACCGCCGCGATCTTGGCCGCCAATGCCGGCAAGGATGTCTATTGCGAGAAACCCTGCACGAAAAACATCGCGCAAAGTTTTGCCCTGGCCGACGCGTTTCGTCGGACGGGCCGCGTGTTCCAGGCCGGCACGCAGCGGCGCAGCCTGCCGAATTTCGGACTGGCCGCCGACCTCGCGCGGCACGGCCAGTTGGGCCAACTGCAAACGCTCCACGCTCATCCGATGGGCTTGACCACGCTGATGAGCGGCTGGCTGCCCGAGGAGGAAGCGCCGGAGAAGGACAAGGTGGATTGGGATCTTTATCTCGGCCCGGCGGCGTGGCGGCCATTCAACAAGAAGCTGCTCGACGGCTTCAACTTTGAAAAGGGCGGCGGCTTCTTCGGCGCCTTCGGCGGTGGCGGCTGTCTCGAATGGGGTTCGCATTGCGTGGACCTGTGCCAGTGGGCCAACAGCGCCGACGACACCGCCGCCATTGAATACTGGCCGGAAGGCAAGGAGCTCCACGCGCGCTACGCCAACGGCGTGAAGCTGGTCTTGCGCAACGACGGCTGGCTGCCCGGGCTGGGTTCCTGCCCGGTGCGTTACGAGGGCTCGACCGGTTGGGTGGAAACCGCCGACAACGGCGAACTGGCGGCGAATCCGGCTTCGCTCATCGCCGGTCCACGTCCGCGCATCGGCGGTTACCCAGCGAATTTCCACGTGCGCGACTTCCTCGCGTGTGTGCGCTCGCGCGGCAAGACGCGCGCCGATGCCGACACCGCCTGCTGGTCGCACGTCACATGTCACGCGGCCAATATCGCGCTGTTCCTGAATCGCCGCGTGAAGTTCGATCCGGCGAAACGCGAATTCATCGGCGACCCCGACGCCAACCGGCTGCGCTCCGAGGCGCTGCGCGAACCGTGGCGGGCAATTTGATCGGAGCAACAGGAATCACCACTGACGAAAAAGGGACTATGCAACTCAAGACTCACGCTTTCGGATTGGGACTCGTTCTGCTGGCGTTCACCACAGCGGCCTTGGCCGCTGACGACCGCGCCAAAATATCCGCGGACAAAGGCCGCGAGGCGCTTGCCGTGTTGAAATCAACTGCGCCGGAAGGCGAGAAAGCGCTCGCCTGCAAACGGCTGGCGGTTTACGGGCGGGCCGAGGCCGTTCCCGCGCTGGCGGCGCTGCTGTCCGACGAAAAAATGGCGTCGTGGGCGCGTATCGCGCTGGAGGCGATTCCCGATCGTACCGCAGACGCGGCTCTCCGCGAGGCCTTGCCCAAACTCAACGGCAAACTTCTGGTGGGCGTCATCAATTCGATCGGCGTGCGGCGCGATACTCGAGCCGTTGGCGCGTTGACAAAGAAGCTGAACGATGCCGACGTGCCAGTGGCCGCCGCTGCCGCCATCGCGTTGGGACGCATCGGTGGTGATTCCGCGGCGAAATCTCTGCAAAAATCCGTGACCACCACAGCGGGTGCGACGCGTTCGGCAGTGGCGCAAGGATGCGTTCTTTGCGCGGAGCGGTACCTCGCCGAAAAGAAGACAACCAAGGCCACAAAGTTGTATGACGCCGTCCGCCAGACGGACGTGCCGAAGCAGCGGATTATGGAAGCAACGCGCGGCGCAATTCTCGCCCGCGGAGGAAAGGGCGTTCCACTGTTGCTGGAGACTTTGCGCGCGCCGGACAAAGCGACCTTCAACATTGGATTGCGCACGGCTCGCGAACTTCCGGGCCGCGCCGTCACGGACGCCTTGGCCGCCGAACTCGGTCGCACGCCGTCCGAGCGATCCGGTCCGCTGTTCCTCGCGCTGGCAGATCGCGAAGACGCCGCCGTGTTGCCGGTGGTGCTCTCGACATGCAAAAGCGGCGCGAAATCGCTGCGACTCCTTGCCATCGAAGTGTTGGTCCGCGACGGCAAGCCCGCCTGCGTCCCGGTGCTGCTCGACACGCTGGCCGACAACGACGCCGAACTTGCTAAGGCCGCCAAAGCCGCGTTGGCCCGGCTGTGGGGCAAAGACGTTGACGAGCAATTGACCGCCCGGCTGCCGCAAGCTTCGGGCAGCAACCGCCGCTGGCTCGTCGAGCTGGCCGGCCAGCGTCATGTGGCTGCCGCCGTGCCTGGGTTGATCAAGGCGGCCAAAGATTCGGATCCCGTGATCCGCGCTGCCGGCGTCAAGGCCCTGGGTGAAACCGCCGAAGCCATGGACTTGGGCGCAATGACGGAATTGCTCGCCTCCGCGAAATCCGCCGAGGACATCGCCGACCTGCAAAGCGCGCTGGAAACCGCGTGTATGCGCATTACGGACAAGGCCGCGTGCGCCGCCCGACTGTTGCCCGCACTCGCAGCGAGCCCGGTGCCCGCCCGCTGCGCGCTGTTGCGCGTGCTCGGCGTCGTTGGCACCGCCAACGCCCTCGCCGCCGCGCAAACCGCGCTGACCAGCCCGGAGCCGACCGTGCGCGACACCGCCGCGCGCGTTCTGGCCGATTGGCCTGATGCCGCCGCGCTGCCCGCGTTGACCGAGGTTTTTCGCAGCACGCAGGATGAGAGCCATCGTTTCCTCGCGCTCCGGGGTTGTGTTCGTTTGCTGGAATCAAGCAGCCAGCCGTTGCCGGAGAAAGTGAAGGCCTTCGCCGATTTGCTCGCGCGCACCGAGCGCCCCGATGATCGCAAGGCCATCCTCTCCGGCTTGGGCAACGTGGCGGACCCCGCCGCGCTCAAGCTCGTCGAACCGCTCCTCGCCAACGAAACCGTCCAGGCCGAGGCGGAACTCGCGGCGCTGAACATCGCCGCCGGGCTCGTCAAATCCGCGCCGGCGGACGCCAAAGCCGTCGCCACCCGGATCCAGGCTGAATCGAAAAGCGAAACTGCGAAGGACAAGGCTTCGAAAATTCTCAACCAGTTGGAAAAAAAGCGCTGACGTGAATGGGGAGCGGCGCGCGTGACCATCCTTCGTGCCAGCCCGAACGCACACCGTTGTCTCAAGCGTGACCCGGCTCACAGGTAATTGCTGGCTGTATCGAGGTGGGGACTTGATAGCCTGACTTCACTTATGAAATCAGTCCTGCTTGCGCTCATTGCCGTGCTTGACCTTGCGGTCGCTGGATTTCCCGTTGTCGCGGCCAATGCAGCCGTTGCCGCCAAACCCATCCGCGGAGCGGTCATCATCAACCGCACGAACGCCACGTGGGAATCCCAGCAGGTGCAGGAGCCGTGCATCCTGCCCAATCCGAAAAACCCGGATCGCCTCGTCATGTTTTATTCGGGCGTGCCCGCGACCAATCGCAACCTGTGCTTCATCGGCAAGGCGTGGGCCCGCAAGTCCGACCCGTTCCTCTGGCATCAGGACGAACTGAACCCGGTGTTCAGCTCCGGAAAGCAGGGCTGGGATTCCGGCAGCATCCGGCTCGACGCGGTGCTTTATCTCCCGGAGGAGGACGCTTATTACATCTACTATTCGGGCACCACTGCTTCGGTGCAGGACCGCATCGGACTGGCCATCTGCCCGGCGGGGGCCGACGGATATTCCGGTATTACGCCCGCGGCGATCCGGCGCGTTGGCACGCAGCCGGTGCTTGCACCCGAGCCGGCGGCACCGTTCTTCGAGGAAATGGCCTCGCAGTCCGCCGTGTGGCGCGAATGGGATGCGCAAGCCCAACGCTGGGAGTGGTTCATGTATTACTCGTATCGCGGGAAGGACGGCATTCTTCCCGGCTTGCGGCTGGCGACCTCGCGCGACGGAAAATCCTGGACGCGGCACTTCAACGAAAAAGATTCGCGCGGCATGGGCCAGATTTTCGCATCCACCCCCGGTGCTTACTATGAGTGGCATCAAGTTTTCAAAATCGGCGACACCTATTTTCTTTCCATCGAAGTCGGCATCTCGGCCGGCAAACGCTGGCGGCCGGTCATCGCCGTCAGCAAGAAGCCCGGCGCGGGTTGGGCGCAGACCGACGTGGACGCGCTGCTGCAAACAAAATGGGCAGGCTTGTATCGTGACGACACGATTTACCACGTCGCCACGCCGGCGTTCTATCAAATCGCGGGCCAGTGGTTCCTCTATACCCAAGCCTGCCCGCTGCCCGGGAACGGCAACTACATTGACGGCCATTGGGACCTGTGGTGTTTTGCCTGCGACCGCCTGATCCCGACGCTGCCCGGATATGAAAGCATTTACGTCCCGGGCCGGTGAACGGGCGGCCTGCGGCAATGGTGGCGAAAGAAACACAGTTGAAGAAATCAGGCTCGCATCTTCGCCAACCTTGACGGACGATTTCCGGGTATGACCGCGCGACAATCAAGCACCCCTTCCAGCTGCGTTCGGCTTGGCTTCCCCGCGTCGGCGTCAGGCAAGCGTCGCCGGCCCGCTCGACTTTGAACCGGACTGAGAGGCGCACATGAACCAACGCGTCAAAAAAATCCGCCGCTGGACGATCGCGCTCTTCGCCGTGGGAGCCGCGACGACCGCTGCGTTGCTCTGGGCCGACCACGTTTGCCAGCGGGCCGCCGGCGGGCGGATTTTTCGTTCCGTGGAATTCGTGCCGGGCAATGACGTTGCGCTCGTGCTGGGCACGGGCCGGTTACTGCCGAACGGGAGAACCAACCTCCACTTCACCCAGCGCATTACGGCGGCGGCCAAACTCTACCATGCCGGCAAAGTGCGCCACTTGCTGGTTAGTGGCGACAACCACATCCAGGGTTACGACGAACCGACGGACATGCGCAACGCGCTCGCCGCGGCGGGCGTGCCGACGAATGCCGTCACCTGTGACTACGCGGGGTTTCGCACGCTGGATTCCGTGCTGCGGGCCCATTCCGTTTTCGGTCTGACGAAGTTCACCATCGTGTCCGAGGAGTTTCATTGCCCGCGCGCGTTGTGGATTGCGCGGCGGCATGGTTTCGACGTGGTCGCGTTTGCGGCGCCGGATTTGCAATCGAAACGCTGGACCTGGCGGGTGAGGGCGCGCGAAGTGGCCGCGCGTGCCTGGTGCGCGGTGGACCTCTACGTCTGGCAACGCCAGCCGAAATTTCCTGGCCCGCCCGAGCCAATCATGCTGGCGGGCAACCGGCAGAATTGATTTCAATACCGCCGGAACTTGCCGCGCTTGAAATTCCTGAAATCCATTGCCGCCCTGCCCAAGCCCGTTCTCGCGGGCGGTGCGTTCCTCGTGCTGGCCACGCTGCTGGTGTATTGGCCGGCGCTGCACGGCGCGTTTATCTGGGACGACGATGCCTACGTCGTGAACAACGCGCTCCTGACCGCGCCGGATGGCTGGTGGCGCATCTGGTTCTCGACCGATCATCCCTCGCAGTATTTTCCGCTGGCGTATTCCACGCTGCGAATCGAGCGGACGCTGTGGGGATTGAATCCGTTCGGTTACCATCTGGTGAACGTATTGCAGCACGCGGCGAACGCGCTGCTGGCGTGGGCCGTGTTGCGCCGGCTCGCCGTGCCCGGCGCGTGGTTCGCCGCCGCGCTGTTTGCGCTGCATCCGGTGCAGGTGGAAACCGCCGCGTGGATCACCGAGATCAAGAACACCCAGTCCACTTTCTTTTTCCTGCTGGCGCTGCTGGCCTGGATGAAATTCACGGCGGAGGAAACTTCCAGCCGCTGGCGCTTTTACGGTCTGGCGCTGGGGCTGCACGCGCTGGCGCTGTTCAGCAAGACCACGGCCTGCACGTTTCCGGCGGCGATGGTGCTGGTCCTGTGGCTGCGCGGGCAACGCGCAGACGGACAGCGGGCGATCCAGATCGCTCCGTTCGTCGTGTTCGGGCTGGCGATGGGGCTGGTTTCCGTCTGGTGGGAGGGCTACACGGGCAGTTACGACGCCGCCCTCGGACTGCACTTCAGCCTCGTCGAGCGGCTGCTGATTGCCAGCCGCGCGGTGTGGTTTTACCTGGGCAAACTCGTCTGGCCGGTGGACCTGGCGTTCAGCTATCCGCGTTGGGAGATCAATCCGCACGACGCGCTGCAATACGCGTGGGTTGTCGCCTGGGTGGCGTTCGCCGCGTTGCTCTGGTGGCGCCGGGAATCATGGCGGCGGAGCGTGATTCCGGCGGCGGTGTTCTACGTGGCCACGCTCGCGCCGCTGCTCGGATTTCTCACGCTCTACACGTTCTACTACAGTTTCGTGGCGGACCATTACCAATACCTCGCGTGCCTCGGGCCGTTCGCGCTGCTGGCGGCGGGCTTGACGCGGCTGGCCGAGCGCACCCGGCCCAGCCCAACGGTGCAACGCGCCGTGCCGGCGATCCTGCTCGCGGGACTCGGCGCGCTGACCTGGCAACAGGCAGGCATCTACACAGACCTCGAAACGCTCTGGCAGGACACGCTGCTCAAGAATCCGCGCTCCTTCATGGCGCACAACAATCTGGCCATCGTGCTCACCGCGAAGGGCAATCGCGAGGAAGCCGAGAAACACTTGTTGGCGGCGCTTGCGGAACGACCGGACAACGCCGACGCGCATTTTAATTACGGCAATCTTCTGGTGGCCACGGGCCGCACGGGTCAGGCGATCGAGCAGTACGAACTGGCGGTGAAGCTCAAGCCCGGCGAATTCAGCTATCGCCACAATCTCGGCGTGGCGCTGTTTGACGCGAAACGTTTGGACGAAGCCGTGGCCCAGTTTCGCGAAGTGCTGCGGCAACGGCCCGATCTGGTGCAGACGCACTTCAACCTCGCGACGGCCCTGGAATCGCAGCATCGGACCAACGAAGCGGTGCAGGTCTATCGCGACGTGCTGCGGCTCGAGCCGGACTCGGCGAAGGCGCAGGCACGGTTGCGTGTGTTGACCGGGCAGTAGCGGGTGTCTTCAGGGGGCGGCTTTGTAGAACTTCCGCGTGGCGTTGGTGGCGCCGCTGTCGGTGAATTCGGTTTCGCCCGTGACGTTCGTCACGAATCCTAGACTGGCCCATTGGTTCAGGTTGCTGCTCGTGAGAATCTCATAGGCCGTTCCCGCCCCGCTCGTCAGCTTGAACTTGAAACCCTGCGTGGAAATGTTCTGCGCGCCGGCGGTCAGGAACGGCCAGTTCAAGAAATTCGCCGTCACCACCCGGTCGTTGAACATGGGCAGCGAGAGTGGATTCTGGGTCCCGCTGGCGTCGCCGCTCCAACCGGCGAAGCCCTTGCCGGCAAACGGTGTTGCCGTGATGGAAACGACGTCGCTCGTATGAAACATATTGCCCGGCGGATTCACGGCGACCGAGCCAGGGCCGTCAATCAGCACGGTTAGCGCCCGTTGGCCGATGGACAGCGGCGCGAACAGGGAGGACACGGTGGGGTTGGGATTGGTGATGGTGAAATAGAGCGGATTGGCGGTGCCGGAGGCGGCATTGCCCCAAACGCCAAAGTATTTTCCCGCGTCCGGTATGGCCGTCAGCCGGATCACCGTGCCGAAAAGATACACGCTACATGGCGGCGAGAGTTGCACTTGCCCGTTGCGGGCCACGGTTGTAGAAAGCGCCGTGCCGGAGAATGCAGATAGGTTCGGAGGATGTTGCGGCAAGCAACTCCGAGCGGGTGCTGACCGCAGGAACTGCTCGGCTGCTAAGAAAAAATGGCCACGAGGCTTGTTAGCGCTTGACTTGCCAAAAGGACTAGAATAGAAGGGCGCAAGGGCCGTAAGTACTGCTCGTCAGGATGCACGGAAGCCCGGTTCTGCCCAAGGCGGAAAGGGCCGTGAGGAGGGAGGCCTTCAACCAAAAAAACCAAGCCGGTGTGACGCAGTGTCTGTACACCTGTGCAAGAATAGCTGGGTTCCATGTACACTCGTGTCTCACCAAAGGAGTAAGGTATGAAGTCGAACATTAGACCAGAACTTGCGGGCGGTGACCTATTCGTGAGCAGAAGCGCAAAGCCCTTGAGCGGGAGTTGCCTCCTGATTCGCATTGTGGCGACTGTTTTGTTGAGTGTGAGTTTCGCCGCTGAGGGTGCAATACTGCAAAAGGCTGACGTTAGTTCCTTGAAAGCGACTACCGGAATGTCGGACGGCGATGTTGCGCTTGTCGAAGGTTATTATTCGCCCGGTGACCGAGGCGGCGGAAAGTTTAAGTACGTCGCGAGCAGCACAAAGACCGATGATGGAGGGCGCTACATCGCGCCAAACTCCGGAACAGGACGGTGGGCCCGACAACTTGATGGTGATACAGCTAACGTCAGGATGTGGGGTGCCAAAGGTGATTGGCACGAATGGATGGACTACACTGGAGCGAACGCGCATGACGATACTGCTAATATCCAGAGTGCCCTTGATGCCTGCGCGAACGGCGGCTTGGATAGTGACGCAAATACTTACTGGACGGGAGAGTTGTTGTTTCCGTCAGGGCATTACAAGCTTTCGGACACGTTGGTTTGGTCGCCTTGGGCGGTCAAGCTTCGGGGAGAAAAGTCGGAACTGGTAATGCGTGTCGGAATCTGGAAGGACATTCTGCGAGGCAAGAACGCCGACCAGCTTCTCAAAGGACAGCATCCTTCCGAAACTTCCGACCTGCATGTCCGGCTTGATGACATGTTCTTCCGATTCCAGGGGTGGGATACAAACGAGCCTGCAAATCCGACGAACGCATGTCTCGTGATCAGCGAACCCCAAGAAAACAACGCGATACACAATGTGTTTACGGATGGTGGAGCGTACGGGATTCGTTGTCTAGGAGGAGGCAATGGGGCACCGCTCGCTTTTCGCGATATCTGCGTCTCATCCGCGACAGTTGCCGGTGTTTATGTTGAACCACCTCCGGGTTCGAATTATTGCGGAGGGCACATAAGCATCAGCGGGATCACCGGTGATTATTTCGGAACCGCCAGTGCTTCACTGGTGAAGTTCGTGAACTATAAGGGAATCGCTACCATTGAGGACCTAAACGCTGAAGGCCGCTATAACGGTGGTGTGATTCAACACAAATTTCCTGACTCTGCGTCCGGACTAGCATACAACAATTCCGCAATAGGCCGCCTTGCACTACGGGGCTGCCAATACGACGGGACCACCGGCTATTCTTCCAACCATTTCTTGGTGCTGAAGGGAGGACAACGCACGACTGCGGTCACCATGCAAGACCTGAGTTTGTACGTGGGCGGGTCATTGATCCGGGATGAAGTGACGGGGCGGGATGTTCCAGCGGATACCTACGCATTGTTACAAACACCCGCTAGACTGCCCGTTTGCTACGAGTCTTTAAGCGACGGCACAACAACTACCCATCTGGGCAAGCGATCCAGGCTGACGGTTGGTTCAACGGCTGTCTACTCGTTCGCTCCCACAAACACAGGCTGGTACCGCATCATGGCGCCGATCGGCGGGCCCGTCGGCATGGTCAGCGGAAAACTGACAATTCGTTCCTACTACCGCGAGGGGGCTGAAATCGAAGTGAACGTGAACCCATATGCGGGCAGCGGCAATATCTTGTTAAACGTGGTTCGTTCGTCGAAGTACACAGCGACTTGGCCGCCGTTAGTTACAAAAGCACGCGCGTTCTACTATGATGCCTCAAGCGAAGGCTATCACAACTGGTGGGCCGGCATTGATGTTCTGGTGACAAACGTGATCACAACCGCTCACGAAATGAGCAAACGCTTGGTGTTTACTCTGCCATTAGAGGGCGCTGATGACATAGAAATAGGCGTTCAACAACTGCTGGCGCCGACCGAGCCAGTTGACTCCAACTCAGGCGATACAAACGGCCTCCCTGCAGGAGCGTATTACGCGGTGACCAACGTAGTCCGTTGGCCTTAATCCAAGAGCCAAGCCGCGAGCTGCGCTATCGAATACAGCGCTTATTTCGTTCGTGGCTTGCATGTCCCCTGCTGCCTTCCAGCGGCGGGGGACGAACAGGGGGGGAGGCTTACGTAGCAGTAATTTCCTAATGGTTTAGCGCGGTTCACGCCCGAATCCACAGCGTGCCAGGCATTCGACGCTCCAAGGGCGAAACAGCACAGGCAACATCGTTACGACTCAAGAACAACGCCGCCACGGCCTCGGTCGCGCGCTTGGTTGTTGTCGACGGCTTACGGTAGTGATTGCCTCTCTACTTGCGGTGGAGTAAGTATTCACTCCAGAATAAATTCAAGAAATTGAGGTGCGACACATGACTAAGAGGTTCTTTTCTTGGCTGCCACTGCTGATCGCCCTACCCTTGACCCGAGTTTGCGCCTTGGGCCAGACTTCGGCTTTCACCTATCAAGGACGGCTGACGGACGCTGGCAGCCCTGCGAATGGCCTGTACGACTTGAGCTTCTCTTTGTATGCGTCCGACACGGCCGGCGCTGTGTTGGCGGGTCCGCGAACTAATTCTCAAACGGCTGTCACCAACGGCCTGTTTTCCGTTTCCCTTGATTTCGGCACGGGGCCGTTCACAGGCGCGGGCCGGTGGCTGGAGATTGGTGTCCGAACCAACTCCGCAGGCACGTTCTCCATACTGGCGCCGCGGCAACAGCTCACGCCGACGCCCTACGCGGTTTACGCCGCGAATGTCTCGGCCAATGGTTTGACGGGCGGCAGCTACAGCAACGCGCTGGCGCTGGAGAATGCCGCGAACCGTTTCGCCGGCACGTTCAACGGGAACGGCGCCGGTTTGAGCAATCTCGTGCCCGCCGCCGTGGTCAGTCCGCTGTCCTTCGGCGCGGCCGGCGATGGTGTCACGGTGGACGATCTGGCCTTCAGCAACGCCTGGTTCATCGCGAAAACCACCGGCGCGACCTTCGATTTCGGTTCGCGGGGCCGGACGTTCGTGATTTCCAATTTCGTGTTCGAAATGAAACTGGGCATCGCCCTGGGCGGGATTGGCCACAACCCTTCGGGGCACCCGGTCATTTCCGGTTACGGCTCGGCGATCCTGCACGTTGGTCCGGATTGGTTGCTGCGCTTCACCAATTCCTGTCCGGATCTGCGGGGCATGCAGGTTCACGGCAACGGCGCCGCGCCGGGCGGCCTCTTGATCGCCGGGCCGCCGTCCAATGGCCGCATGGAGGACTGCATTTTTTTCGGCTACACGAACGGGATCGCGGTGCGCACCGAAGGGCTGACCGACTGGCAGATAGACAACTGTTACGCCTACTATTCGGACATCGGTTTCCGGTTCGGACCGTTCTGCGATGCCATGCGGGTGAAGGCGCGGGCCGATTACTGCCGCATCGGGTTTGACTTCGGCCCGTTTCCGCTGACGCCGTCGTGGACGAATATCCTGCCGTTGGGCGGGACGTTCGACCTGTGCGCCAACGCGTGCGGGGATGGCGTGGTGTACGCCGGCCGGGGCGCGTTGATCAACTTCATGGCCGAGTCCTGCACGAACACGTTCGTGAGCCTCGGGCACCAACTGGAACGGCACGGCTCGAACGAGGGCAACCTGGGTTTTGGCCATTGCACCTTGTGGGGTGTGTGGGGCATGGGCAACGCCTATTATACGAATTCGCCGATTGAGGTGTACACCGTCGGGCGGCATTTGGTGGCGGACATCGAACTTTACGGCAACCACCAAACGAATGCCCTGGTCAAAAGCCGCTCGGCGCTGGCCGACCGCACGCAATTCGACGTGGTGGGGGCCAGCCGCGCGGTGCAACTCCCCGCCATCATCGAGTTGAGCACAGGGGAGCGGCCCACGATGCCACTCTTCAACTACGGGGTCCGCCACCAGTATAACCGGCCGCTCCGTGTGTTGCAGAACGATGTTGCGATTTACTCCCGGCCCGTGCTCGAAGCCGGCACCATTGATACCTTTGGCGCGCCGAATCCTTTGGTGGCCGGCTTCTACGCCAATGGTAGTTTCACCAACTTGATCTCCGGCATCTCGCTCTCGCGCCAGGGCGGTTTCGTGGTGACCAACGCCAACGCCACGGTGTATGGCTCGGTGAATGTACAAAGTGGTCTGACGGTTGCCACCGGAGCCGCCGTTGGCGCTGGAGGCGTCACGAACTATGGCGCCGTGTGGAAGGTCGGCGTCGGTTCGCCGGAAGGGATCGTGTTGGCTCCGGCCGGCTCGCTCTACACGCGCACCGACGGCGGACCGGGGAAGACGCTGTACGTGAAGGAAACCGCCACCGGCAACACGGGTTGGGTAGCCAAGTAACCAGCGGGCACAGGCATTTTTGCCTCGCGATTCCTTGCATCGTATCAAGCCCATTGACGGGCAGATTTCGGAGCGTCACCCTCCGCCCGTGCAACCGTTCCAAGCCATCGCCGCCATGGCGCTCAATCGCGTGATTGGCGCGGGCAACCAAATTCCCTGGCGCCTGCCCGAGGACTTCAAATGGTTCAAGCAGATGACCACCGGTCACGTCATTGTGATGGGGAGAAAGACTTTCGAGTCCATCGGCCGGCCGTTGCCGAAGCGGGAAACGATCGTCCTCACGCGCGGCAGCTTTTCCTATCCGGGGGTGAAAACAATTCACGACTTGAGCGAGTTAACGCATTGGCCGGAGAACCCCTCTCCCGGCCTTGCGGCCACCCTCCCCCCGTCGGACGGGGAGAGGGACAGGGAGGGATTCCTCGAGCCGCCACGGCTCGCGATTCGTGCCCCCGAACGAACGGAGCGCCGATCTCCCAATCGGCTTGTTGCGGCGGAAATGGGATTCGAGCCGATCAGGAGATCGGCGCTCCAGTCCGTGGGTAGGGGCGTTCCGAATGTCGCGAGCACGAGGGAGATTTTTATCTGCGGCGGAGCGCAGGTTTACGCCCAAGCGCTCCCGTTGTGCTCCGACCTTTACCTGACGTTGGTGAAGCGCGAGGTGGACGGTGATACCCTGTTCCCGCCGTTCGAGGATCAGTTTGAACTGGCCGAGGAGTTGCGCGATACGGCGGAGTTCATAATTCTGCATTACCGAAGGAAACCCCCAAGCATCTAAACACCCAATTTACCCAAGCGCCGCCCGGGACCGAGCGCTTCACCCACTCGCTCCTTCCGGGTAATTGGGTGATTGGGTAATTGGGTAATTGGGTGATTTCCCTCGTTCCCGCTTGGTGCTTGGAAAATCCCCTCCTACACTCCGCCCCCGATGTCGCAAATGTTGAAGTCGTCGGGCCTCATGGCGCTCGCCACCCTGACCAGCCGCCTGCTCGGGATGGTGCGCGAGATGGTCTATGCCGCCTTCATGGGCACGGGCTGGGTAGCCAGTGCGTTCTTTGTGGCGTTTCAAGTGCCGAATCTTTTCCGCCGGCTGCTCGGCGAGGGCGCCTTGACGGCCGCGTTCATCCCCATTTTCAAGGAGAAGGAAAAGCGCGAGGGCGATGCGGCCATGTGGTGCGCAGCCAATGCGGTCGTATCCGGGCTGCTCGTCTTCGCCTCACTGGTCGTGGTGCTGGGCTTTATCGGGGTGTCGGCCGCGCTGGCTTACGGCGGCCAGCCGGTGGACGGACATTTCCGTTTCACCGGCGAAACGTTGCTCGTGCTGGAACTGCTGCGCGTCATGCTGCCGTACTTGCTGCTCGTCTGTCTGGCGGCGGTGTTCATGGGCATGTTGAATGCGCGCGGACATTTCTTCGTGCCGGCCCTCGGCGCGGCGATGCTCAACCTGGTGATGATCAGCGCGGTGTATTTTCTCAGTCCGCATCTGGGCGTGGCCTTGCATGAAAAAGTTTTTGCGCTGGCGTTTGGCGTGGTGCTCGCCGGCGTGGTGCAGGCGTGGTTTCAATTACCGTCCCTTTACCGCGAAGGTTTCCACTACCGCTGGGTCACGCCGTGGCGCGATGAAACGGTGCGCCGCGTGATCAAGCAGATGTTGCCCGCCACCGTTGGCGTGGCCGCGTTTCAGATCAACGTGGTGCTCGTGAACCTGATCGGCTACTGGGTCGAGGATCACATCGTGTCCTCGTTCCAATACGCCGTGCGCCTGATGGAATTGCCGCAGGGGCTTTTCGGCGTCTCGCTCGCCACGTATCTGCTGCCCACGCTCTCGGGTCTGGCCGCGGAGAAGAAATTCCCGGAATTCCGGCGCGAGTTGAGCCAGGGCGTCAATTACCTCCTGTTCCTGAACCTGCTGGCGGCGGTGTTGTTGTTCGTGCTGGCCGAACCGATCGTTCGCCTGCTGTTCGAGCGCGGCAAATTCACCACCATATCCACGCAACAAGCCGCGTTCGCCCTGACCTTTCTCGCGCCCGGCCTCGTTTTGTTTTCGCTGGTCAATGTCGTCGCCCGCGCCTTCTTCGCGCTCGGCGACACGAAGACGCCGATGAAAATCAGCATATTCTGCCTCGCGCTGAACCTGCTGCTCGCGTGGGCGCTCGTGTGGCGCTTGAAGCAAGGCGGCCTGGGTCTCGCCAACACGGCCACGGCGCTCGTGAATCTCTCACTGCTGACCTTCGCGCTGAGGAAAAAGTTGAAGCAACTGGAATGGCTCGCGGTGCGCCGCGCCCTCGGACCGTTGTTGCTCGCCACCGCGCTGGCCGGCGGCCTGGCGTGGTGGGGTTATCGCGCTTGGGATGGCGCTCTGGGCCGCGGCAGTCTGGCCGTGAAACTCGGCGCGGTGTTCGTCCCGGCGACGGCGGCGGCAGTCTTGTACTGGCTTCTGGCGCTGGCCTTCAAAGTCCCGGCGGCGGACGAACTGACGCGGTTCTTTCTGCGGCGGAAAATGATTTCGCGTTGAGCGCGCTTCCCGGTCCCGCTACTTTCCCGACGCATGAACGTTTTCGTCACGGGAGGCGCGGGCTACATCGGATCGGTGTGCGTCGAGGAACTGCTCAACGCCGGGCATCAAGTCACGGTCTATGACAATCTCACCGAGGGCCATCGCCCGGCGGTGGACGCGCGGGCGCGCTTCATCCTCGGCGAACCGGAAAAGGAAGGCGACGTGCTCGCCGCCGTGCGCGACAGCGCGCCGGAAGCGATCCTGCATTTCGCCGCCAGTGCGCTGGTGGGCGAATCCATGACGAACCCGGCCAAGTATTTCCACAACAACGTCACCAACGCGCAGAAGTTTGCCGACGCCGCCGTGGCCTGCGGCGTGAGGAAATTCGTCTTCAGTTCCACCTGCGCCACCTACGGGCCACCGGATCGCGTGCCGATGACGGAGGATCTGCCCCAGCGTCCGATCAATCCGTACGGCGAATCCAAGCTGATGTTCGAGAAAATCCTGCTCTGGTATCGCCAGCTGCACGGTTTGGAGTTCGTGGCGTTCCGTTACTTCAACGCCGCCGGCGCGAGCGAGCGCTTCGGCGAGCATCATCGCGTCGAGACGCATCTCATTCCCAACGTGCTGAAGGTTGCGCTCGGCCAGGCGAAGCAATGCGAGATCTACGGCACGGATTATCCGACGCCCGACGGCACGTGCATCCGTGATTACATTCACATCCGCGATCTGGCGCAGGCGCACATCCTCGGCTTGGCGCCGGGCAAGACCGGTTTCTTCAACCTCGGCAACGGCGACGGCTACTCGGTTCGGCAGGTGATCGAGACGTGCGAGCGGATTTCCGGCCAGCGGATTCCCGCCGTGGAAAAGCCGCGCCGCGCCGGCGATCCACCTCGACTGGTGGCGTCTGCCGCCAAGGCCATCAACGAACTGGGCTGGAAACCGCAGTTCCCCAAGCTGGAGGACATCGTGGCCACCGCGTGGGCGTGGCACCGGGCGCACCCGAACGGTTACGCGGATTAACGCGCGAGACGGTTGCTCGTGGAATCTCTGCCCGCGCGGCGCGATGCTTGACCCGATTTTCACCGCCGCCTAGTATCGCCGCATCCGATGAATAGATCATTCGCTTTTCTGGCGGCCTTCGCCACGGCGGGATTCGCGCTGAACGCCCCGGCGCAGTTGGTCAACGCCATCAAAGCTGTCGTTCACGACGCGGCGGTGACACAATGGGAGGTGGAATCCTACACCGAGCCAGTGGAGGAGATGCTCCGCAACCGCTATCGCAATCAGCCGGAGGTTTACGAACGGGAACTGACCAAGGCGCTGAATGAAAATCTCGAGGAGCGCCTCCGCCGCCAGTTGGTGCTGCACGATTTCAAGGTGGGCGGGTACAACATTCCCGAGCCGATCCTTCAGGATGCGGTGGACAGCGACATGCGGAAAAAATACGGCGACCGCGAAAAGCTCATCAAAAGCCTCCAGGCCCGCGGGATGACCTATGAAAAATTCCGCCAGCAGACCCGCGAGAACATCATCCTCGGCGCCTTGCGCTCGAAAAACATCGCGCAGGAGATCATCGTCTCACCCCACCGCATCGAGGCTTTTTACCAGGCGAACAAGGACAAATACAAGGTGGCCGACGAAGTAAAACTGCGGCGTATCATGCTCAAGGCCACCTCCGAGGACGAAGCCGCCAGTTCGCGCAAGCTGGCAAACGAAATCCGGACCAAGATCAAGGCCGGCGCCGCTTTTTCGGAAATGGCCGCCATCTACTCGCAGTCCACCGACAAAAAGGACGGCGGCCTGTGGGGCTGGGTCGAGCAATCCGCCCTGGCGAAGGAACTGGCCGACGGCATCGCCGGCCTGAAGCCGGGCGAAGTCAGTGAACCTCTCCAGGTGGGCAACGCCTGCTTCCTGCTGCTGTTGGAGGAAAAACGCGCCGCACATAACAAAGCCTTGAGCGAAGTGCGCGAAGAGATTGAAAGCAACCTGATGAAGGAAGAACGCGACCGGCTCGAAAAACAGTGGATTGACCGGCTGAAGAAGAAGACGTTCATCCGCTATTTCTAAGACCGGTGTCCGCGGTCAGACCGCCGACTCCCGTGCCTGGCAAGGATATGCCTTCTCGGCTCGCCATCACCCTCGGCGACGTCACCGGCGTCGGACCGGAAGTGACGCTCAAAGCGCTCGCGGACGAAGCGGCCAGCGACGAAACGCGCTATCTGCTCGTCGGCGATTCACGCTGGGCACGGCGGCTGAACGAACAGCTTCGGGTCAATCTGCCGCTGAAGGAATTCTCCGACTGGACTGCACCGGGTCGCTTCTTCCTGCACGATCCGCTTTCCGCACCGCTTCCTGCGGAGCTTCCCCCCGGCTCGCCGCTGGCGGCGAATGCGGCGATTGCGTCGCTGGCGGAGGCGGGCCGACGCTGTCTCGCGGGCGAACTCGCGGGCATGGTCACCGCGCCGGTCAACAAGGCGAACATCATCCGCGCCGGGCACAAGTTCATCGGGCAGACAGAATTTCTTTCCGAACTCGCCGGCGCGAAACGCACCGCGATGATGCTGCTGGGGCAGGATGCCGCGGGCCGCTGGCTGCGCGTGGCGCTGGTCACGATTCACGTCCCGCTCAAACGCGTGGCGGAGCTGATCACGCCGGAGCGCATCACGCTCGCCCTCGAACTCGCCGCGCAATCCTGCCGCGATCTCGGCCTGCCGCGCGCTCGGATTGCCGTGTGCGGCTTGAATCCGCACGCGGGCGAGAGCGGCGAGATTGGCGACGAAGAACTGACGATCATTGAACCGACGGTGCGGGTGGCGCGGCAGCGTGGCTTCGACGTGGCCGGCCCGTTGAGCGGCGACACGGTTTTTCATCACGCGCTGCACGGCGAGTTCGATGCCGTCGTGGCGATGTATCACGACCAGGGATTGGCGCCGCTCAAGGCGGTGGCGTTTGACACGGGTGTGAACTGGACGCTCGGCTTGCCGTTCGTCCGCACCTCGCCCGATCACGGGACGGCCTATGACATCGCGGGCCGCGGCATTGCGAATCCATCGAGCATGATCGCGGCGATTCGGCTGGCGAAGAAATTGGCGAAACGGTCCGCGTAGGCCAGGCGTCGCGTCTGTCCTACGGCTGTAACACGACGCGATGGAATCGCTGTGGCGTAGTGAACCCATTTGGACTCGTGACCGTCATCGCTCCCCCGAGGCCCGTGAGATTGGACGTCACGATTTTCCACGCCGCGCCGGTCAGCGCGTCGGCGGCTTCAATGCGATAATGCCGACCCGTGACGCTGTTGAAGGAAAGTCGGACGTCGTCGCCCTCGATTTTTGCGCCAAGGATGCGGAGTTGTTGTGTCGGGTGCGCAAAGACGCGGAACGGATTGCTCTGCCCGCTGTGGCCGCCGCCGTTGGTTTCCGAGGCGACGATCCGGGCGTTGACGTGATCGCCGTTGCTGATCGTCAGGCTGCCGAACCAGGAGCCGCGAATGAAGGGCGGCGTGTTCGTCGGTGTGAACACCACCCCGCCCAGGTCGCTGAGGACGTTCAGCGCGACGGCTTGCGTAAAGCCGCTCAGGGTGTTGCTGGCCACGTCCTTCGCCGTCACCGAAATGGAGAACGGCACGGTGCTGGTCTTGTTGCCGATGAGTTCGTTCTGTCCTCCGTTGACGGCGAAGTGATGCAGATCATTGTCGAAGACTGTGAGGTTGAGGTTGCTGGAGGTGAAGCCGGGCGCGCTGGTGGAAAGCGTCACCGGCTGCGGCCCGTCGGTGTCGGCGTCGTCCACGATCACCGCCGAAAAGTTCGTGAACGTCGCGCCCGCCAGCAACGTGACGGCGGCGGGCACGAGCAGTTCGGTGGGATCGCTGGACGTGAGCGCGATGACGAGATTGGTGGCGACCGCGATGGGCGAGTTGATGCGCAGATTGTTCGTCGGCGTGCCGCCGCCTTCGACGTAATTGAACTTGAGCGTCTGGGTGAGGGTGAGATTTGGCAGTTCGTTGTCGAGCACCGCCATTTGCGCCGCACCGCTCATGCCGTTGGTGCAACTCGCGGTGATGGTCACGATCTGGTTGGGGTCGTAGATCAAATCGTCCACGACCGGCAGGTTGAACGTGGCGTTCGTTTGCCCGGCGCGCATGACGAGTGTGCTGGGCGAAAGCACCTCGCTTTGATCGCTCGAAGTCACCGTGATTTGGATGTCCTCCTCGAACGGCGCGCTGATTGTGAACGAACCGGCGTTCGTCAAAGTGCCACCGGTTTCGAGCGCGTTAATGGGCAACGAGACTGTGAGCGTGGGCAACGGATCGTTGTCCGCAATGGTCGCGAGGAAGTTCGTCTGGTACAAAATCACCGGCGTGAGATTCGTGGCGGAAAGCGTCAGCGAAAATTGCTCCGGCGATTCGTGGAACACGTCATCGAGCACCGGCACCACGAGCGATTGCTGCGTGCGGCCCATCGGGAAAATGATTTCGCCGGGCGATTGCAGCGTGAAGTCCGTGCCCGGCGCTGCCGAGATCGGCGCGACGGTGTAGTGAAGAACGAGGTCCTGCGCGGCGGGTGTGTTGAGCTGAAATTCAAACGAGGCGTTCGTGCCGTCGGGCGTTTCGGTCACCGTCACGTCCGCGCCCGTCAGCACTGGAACGAACGTAACGCTGCCAGCGGCGGTGTGGTTGGAGGGATTGGTGTCGTAGTCGGGCACGCCGAGCGCGGCGGTCACGGGCGCAAGGCCGGCCCGTTCGCTTTGCACAAGGAGATCAAACGTCAGCGTGCTCCCGCCGGTGATGGCCGGCAGGTGCGAGACGATCCGATTGCTCTCGACCGTGTGCGACGTGAACGGCTCGGTGTCCACGAATCCGATGTCGCCGGGAATTTCGTTCGTGAGCACGACGCCCTCGATGGACGACGGCCCGGCGTTCGACACCGCGAAATAAATCCGCGCCCATTGCCCACACGGGAGGAATTCATGCGGCAACAGCGCGACCGCGACATCCGCACGGCGCGGCAGCACGTCGAACGGATTCGAGTCGCCCGCCTTGCCCGCGTTGTTGAGCGCGCGGAGGACGAGATTCGTGCCCGTGCGAAACGATTCGAGGTTGCCGGTCCACTGGCCCTTTTGGAACGTCACGTAGCCGGGGGAAATCTCGCGCACGCGCACGCGGATGTTGTCCGTGTAGATGGAAGCGCTGCCGCCGAGCGGCAGCCAGTAGCGCAAGTCGAGCGTATGCGCGCCCTCGCCCGCCGAGTTGAACTCCAGATACACGCTGAAGCGCGACACCTGATTCGGCGGATACCACCCGCCCCACGCGCCGATCTGCCACGGGTTGATGCCGAAGTACACGCCAGCATCCAGGCCGACCAGCACGGAGGAAGCACCGCCCGGATTCACGGCCTGATCAAGGGAAGCGGAATATGCGGTGTTGCTCGCGAGCGTGAGGCCGTACCAACCGTCGTAAAGCCCGTTCCCCGAAATGCTCTTCCAGTTCGCGCCGTCGCTCGTGCCGTCGCCGTCGGTGTCGAAAGGGAAACCGTTGGCAAAGTCGTTGAAGTAAACCGGCGTCTCGTGATCGGCGAAAAACAACTGCACCGGCCCGGAGAAATTCGTGACAACCATGCCATTGCTGTCGAGTGCGTTGGCAGTGACGGCGAACGGAACACCGATGCGTTGTGGCGAGGTGATGGGCGTGAACGTGAAATGATCCACTGCGGCGGCGGCGTTGGTCAGGCGCGCGAGGCCAAGGCTCGTTAACAAGAGCAACGTCCTGCCTGGCGCGGACCATTTCATGATGCCGCATCGTGACGCAGGAAACGTGGTAATGTCAATTCAGTCGCGGGCGTGCGATGAACGGCAAGATCACAGGGCGAGCCGCGTTGGTGAAAGGGGCTGGTTGGGCTGCTGATGAACGCCAGTCGCGGGGGAAGTGACCAATGCCTTCATGCACGGTTGGCGCTGGCGAATGGCGGTGGCTGGCTTGCTCGTCGGCGCGGTGATTTGCCTGCTGTTGCCGAAGGTGGAAGTCATCTTCAACGGCGCTGGGTTCGACTGACAAAGCCGGTTCAATATCCTGTCTTCAACTCTATCACTTCGTGCGGCGCGTCCGCCCGCGTGCCGAGCCTCTCGAGCCCCTCATGGCGATGGCTTCGATCCAGGCTTCGGGACATTGAGACGACGGCGGGAATTCGTCCAAAAAGGGCCATTGACTTCCTGGCTTCGTCTGGTAGCTTTTGCGCCCTTTGAACGGGAACGAAATGAAAACGCATTTGCCGAAAGTGAACGTGAACGAGCGCAAGTGGCACATCATTGATGCCGACGGCGCCGTGTTGGGCCGTCTGGCGGTCCAGGTGGCCGACATCTTGCGCGGCAAGAACACCCCGGTTTTTACGCCCCATCTGGACGCGGGCGGCTTCGTGGTCGTGATCAACGCGGAGAAGGTCAAGGTCACAGG
>WBZT01000894.1_pt1 | contig 23065 bp, 20 predicted proteins | sample 5204241 | NCBI WGS metagenome assembly WBZT01 (sample SAMN12344358, study PRJNA552823) | activated sludge metagenome | biome: Activated sludge suspended growth; feature: Nitrification reactor; material: Wastewater; isolation source: activated sludge from nitrification reactor of wastewater...
TACCGACCGCATGAGCAGCCAGGAGAAACGCACCGGCATCAGTCTGGCGGCAGTTTTCGCCCTGCGCATGCTCGGCCTGTTCCTGATCCTGCCGGTGTTCTCGATCTACGCCAGGGAATTGCCTTCGGGGAATGACATGGCGCTGGTCGGCATCGCGCTCGGCGCCTATGGGCTGACCCAGGCCTGTCTGCAAATCGCCTTCGGGGCCGCGTCCGATCGTTTCGGGCGCAAACCGGTGATCGTCTTCGGGCTACTGCTTTTTGTTGCCGGCAGTTTCGTGGCCACGGTGGCCAACGACATCCATGGGATCATCGCCGGACGCGTACTCCAGGGTGCCGGAGCAATTTCGGCGGCGGTCACGGCACTCGCCGCCGACCTCACCCGCGAGCAGCATCTCACCAAGGTGATGGCGATGATCGGCTCGTCGATTGGTCTGGTGTTCGCCATCTCGATGGTCGGCGCACCACTGCTGTACGTGTTGGTCGGCATGCCCGGCATCTTTGCGCTGACCGGGATTCTGGCCCTGCTGGCGGTGGTCGTCGTGCTCAGGGTGGTGCCCGCTGCACCGAAGGTGCCACGGCAACCCGTGTGGCAGAGCTTTGTCGAAGTCCTGACGAATCGCCAGTTGCTGCGCCTGAACTTCGGCGTCTTCGCGCTGCACATGATGCTCACAGCGATGTGGGTGTTGCTGCCGGTCAAACTGATCAGCACGGGGGGACTGCCGGTCGCTGAACATTGGAAGGTGTATCTGCCGGCGCTGCTGATTTCCTTCGTCATCATGGTCCCGGCGATCATTCTCGCTGAGCGATTCGCCCGCATGAAGCTGATCTTCAATGCTGCGATCGTGCTGCTGCTGGCAGTGCAGATGGGTTTCGGCCTGTTTGCCGGCGGACTCTACGGTCTGGCCTTCTGGCTGATGCTGTTCTTTGTCGCTTTCAATATCCTCGAAGCCACGCAGCCGTCGCTGATTTCGCGGATTGCCCCGCCGCATGCCAAGGGCGCGGCACTCGGGGTGTACAATACCACGCAGGCCATGGGGCTGTTTCTGGGCGGCCTCATCGGCGGCATCCTGGCCAAGTATGCCGGCGCCGGCGCCGTCTGGCTGGCCGGATCCGTGCTGTCCTTCGTCTGGCTTCTGCTCGGGCTGACCATGTCGATGCCACCACCGCGCGGCCGGCCGGCACCGGTGCCGGCATAAGCCCCTATAATCGCGCTTATCGCCTGTCCGCTCATCTTTTCTCGTCCATCGTACACCAATTCTGGGAGGCAACATGGCTTCGGTCAATAAAGTGATTCTCGTCGGCAATCTGGGTGCTGATCCGGAAACCCGCTATCTGCCCAGCGGCGACGCCGTCTGCAACATCCGGATCGCAACCACCGATCGTATCCGCGACAAGACCTCGGGCGAGTACAAGGAGAGCACCGAGTGGCACCGCATCGTTTTTTTCGGCAAGCTTGCCGAAACTGCCGGCCAATACCTGAAAAAAGGCCGGCAGGTCTATGTGGAGGGGCGTATCCGGACCAACAAGTGGCAGGATAAGGACGGTAACGAACGCTATACGACCGAGATCATTGGTAACGAAATGAAAATGCTCGGCAGCCGCGAAGGCATGGGTTCGCCGTCAGCCAGCGAAGGCGAATACGGAGGCAGCATGCCATCGGCGCCTGCTGCCGGCGCCAGCCGTCAGGCGCCGGCCAAGAAGACTCCGAGTTTTGAGGACATGGACGACGACATTCCGTTTTAGGCCTCTGCCTGCCATGAATCCTGTCTGGCTGCCCGAGCAAACTTCCCTTGACGACCAGTCCACCGCCACCATGTGAAAAGCGCATGAGTGACTGGTGCGGACTGGTTCCGACAGCACGGAATGAAAACCAGTGCACGAACCTTCAGGCTGGAGAGACGTCGTGTGGTGAACCAAAATTTCAGTGCTGGCTGGACTTGTTATAGTAGGCGAAGACGGTCTTCAGATGCTCCCGGTCGTGAGGCGACAGGTTCACGAATTCGATGCCACAGAGCAGACGTTCGTCGTGTTGTCGCTGCCACTTGATCTGCCCCTGCAAGGTCACTGGTTTCTGACTTCGATAGTGTTCGAGGCTCGGTTGCGGAAGATAAAGCGAGAAGCCCACCCGGGCATGTTCCGGCAAGGCGCGATTCAGTACCAGCCGCGCTCCGACGAGACTGAGATCCTGGGTCAGGCAGTCCTGACTGGCGCCATCTGCAGTTTCCAGCCTGGCCAGTAACCCACGTTCCAGACGTGGGTAGCGTCGTTTCTCATGCGCTCCCCGACTCGTGATGCTGGTATCGTGCCGGAAGCTGAAACCGGCCATGAGATCGTTCAGACCGCAAGAGACCTTGTGCAGATCGACCCCGATCACCGCGGTTGCCTCGACCTTGGTCGAACTCTCGCTGAGCGTGGCGAAGAGACTGTTCAGCGAGGCTTCGAGCTGTTCGAGCTGGGTCATTTGCCGCCGGCTGTCCGCAGCAATGGCGTCGTTGTTGCGTGCCGCGTCCGACACACCGTGCGCCATGGAACTCATCGCCTGGGCGGTTTCTGCCGCTACCCCCTGACTGCCGCTCACCCGATCGACAACGGCCGCCATGGCTTCGCGCAGATACTTGACCCGGCTGGTAATGGCCTCGACGATGTCGCCGACCTGGAGCGACGACGAGGTCGTACGCTCGGCCAGTTTGCGCACTTCGTCGGCCACGACCGCAAAACCGCGCCCCTGTTCGCCGGCACGCGCAGCCTCGATCGCCGCGTTCAGTGCCAGGAGATTGGTCTGTTCGGCGATCTCCCGGATCGTGTCGATGATGTGCGTGATCCGCTCGGCGGCCTTGGTCAGTTCGTTGACCTCGCCTGACGCGCGTGTGACTTCGTTGGTGGCGCTCGCCAGTTCGGCCATGTTCCTTTCCACCGAAACAACGCCATCCTGTGCTGCCTGCTCGACCTCGCGCGTCTTCCCGGCCGCCTCTTCCGCGCGTGACTTGACCTCGCGTGCAATGGCGGTCAGCGCATTCGTCGCTGTCGTCACTTCGGCCGAACGTGATTCCTCCTGCCGGGTGACATCGGCAATACTCTGCGAAATGGTCGAGATCTGGAAAGCAGACTGTCCCATCTGCTTGCCGCTCTCTTCGATGTTAACGAGAATGCGCGACAGTTTTCCGTGCATCGTTTGCATGGCTGCCATCAGGCTCGTCTGATCGCTGCCAGCCACCTCGATGTCATGCGACAGATCGCCGTCGGCAATCTGTCGCGCAATTTGCACCGCCTGCTCCGGTTCGCCGCCGATCTGTCGCAGAATCTGTCGGATCAGGCGCATGCCGATTAACGAAGTCAGTACCAGAGCCAGCAGCGTCAGGCCGAGCGTGATCATCATGCTCAGCCGAGCCTCGGACAGCCGCGCTGCGGCCAGACCCAGCAGATCGCCGGCAAGGCCGTCCTCGACGGCTTTCAGCAGATTGATGCGCTCGGTTGCCTTGGCAAACCAGCTCCGGGCATCCATGCCAAGCGCCGGGCTGAGCATGTTGTCGATGGCAGTCTGCTTGATTCTGGCCACTTCGTCGACGGCCGCACCCGCTACCTTGTTCGAGAAATCAGCGGCCTGTTGCGGCGTCGCGTAGAGGCGAAAGACGGAAAACCAGGTCTGTTGCGCGGAGGAGATCGAAAGAAAACGGACCAACATCTCGGGCGTAAACCTGTCCGAGCCGAAGACGTTTGAAAGCGTTGCGCGCTCAATGCCAGCATACTCCTTGCCTTGCAACACGGCGTTGTAGGCACTGGCCGCACGCGCCACCTGGGCGTCGCTGGAAACCGAGGACGCCTGTCCGACCACCGCCAGCAGGCTGGCAATCGTTTTGCTGTAGTACGAAATGGCCTCGGAGCCACCGATCGCCAGAGCCGACACGGCGTTGCGCTTTGCCGGCAGATCGGCGAGTTGCTTGCCAATGTCGGCGAGATCGCCCTGCAACTTCTCCCCATATCTCGCGGCGGAAAAGCCGGTCAGTTGCTTGTCCAGCAGCGCCCGTTGCTTATCCACTTCGGCGCGCTGTACGGGAAGATCATTACCAAAGTTGCTGCCCTTGCTGCCGATGAAACCGGCGCTCATCCCCCGCTCTTTCTGCATTTCATGAACCAGGCTGCCGATCGCGGCAGAAACTCCGGCCACTTCCTGGAGAGCCGTCATTTCATGCGTCTGGCGTATCTTCTCGAGCGTCGTGCGCACCGAGAAAACGAGGAGGAAGAGCATGGGAACAAAAGTCAGCGCGAACAGTTTATGCTTGAGGCGCATCGGTCCTGTTTCCTGAGAGGGGCAATTCGAAGGGGTCAGAGGAGCATGGAGGGAACGGGTGCTTCAGTACGTCGTATCAACCCGTTTTGTCTCTGGGCAGAATCGGCGCAAGTATAGTTTCACGCATCAATCATCGTCAATTCGGGGGGCGGATGAATGTAGCGCCAAAGCTGTCGTCGGCAACGAAGCAGGCTTGCCCCGTTACTCCACCCTTTTGGGTTCCGGCCTGGCCGGTTTGGAAACTCGTTGAGGCCCCAAGGCAATGTACGTACCCAAACACTTCGCAGAAAACCGACCGGAAGAGCTACATCGCGTAATCCGCGAGTATCCCCTCGGAATCCTGGTTCTGAACGGGGCCAATGGCCTCGACGCCAATCACCTTCCCTTCGAATTGAGCGAAGCGAATGGTCAACCTGTGCTGCTCGCCCACGTGGCAAGGGCTAACAGCCTGTGGCAAGAAGCGAGTGACGGAGACGAAGCGCTAGTCATCTTCCGAGCAGCCAGTGCCTACATTTCTCCGAACTGGTACCCCAGCAAACAGGAGTTCCACAAGCAGGTTCCCACCTGGAACTATCAAGCCGTCCACGTCCACGGAAAGATCAACATCCGCGATGACGAGAAATTTGTGCGAGCCGTAGTTGCACGGCTGACCCGGACTCATGAGACGCGCTCCGGACAGAACCGGCCTTGGAAGATGAGCGACTCCTCGAAAGACTACATCGACCAGATGATTGCAGCCGTCGTTGGAATCGAAATCAGGATCGAAAAAATTGTCGGCAAGTGGAAACTTAGCCAGAACAAGGAAGAAAGAGACCGCTCCACTGCTGCCACCGAGTTGGAGAAGCGCGGTGACAGCCTCACTTCCGCCGCCATGCTCGCAACCCTGCAATCCGGTGCCTGATGCCGCCCGACCTGCCCCTGGAGCGGACACCTCTGTGCTTCTCGCTCCGGCACTACTCAACGGCACATAGGAGCGCCATTTCACAACGCACAACGGAGTGCCGATATGAGAATCGATATCAAATTCGTCGCCCTGGGAGGCATGCTTTCCGTCTTCCACCAAGTCATGAAGTGACGGCCGCCGGTGGGCCGCTGTCACGGGAACGTATCGCCCATGTCCGGGTACTCTATGACGAGATTCTCACCGAGGACGAAGCCGCCAACCCATGCTCGCCACCGTCTGGCGCACGCGGGCGCACCAAGCAAAGCCACCAACCTGTCCAAGGGCACGTTTCCCAGCCACGCTTCGCTTGAAACCCAGCCGCACTCCCCGGAGCGGGTACCTGAGTAGTGACCGACGGGGTTGATCAACGCTCGCCGAGGCGTTGCCGGACATAGTGGATATGGGTTTGCGCAGCCAGCCGCGCGGCCTCGGGTTTGCGCTCGACGATCGCATGGTGAATGGCCTGATGCTGCTCCATCAGTTGCCGCCCGGTGTCGGGATTGACCGCCATCTCCCGGAGGCTGCGCCGGACATGTTCGTGCAGCAGGCGCAGGACGCTGGCCAGAAGGTGTCCGTACAAGGCATTGTGTGCCGACTCGGCAACCGTCAGATGAAAAGCGACATCGGCAGCGACCTGCGCACTCCGGTCTGCGCCCAGATAGGCGGCGTCAAGGCGGGCGTAAGCTGCATCGAGACGTTGCAGGTCCGCGTCGGTGGCCCGCTGTGCGGCTAGCTCGGCTGCCGACGCCTCGAGCAAATGGCGGAACTCGAGCATGTCATCCTGCAGCGACGGGTGTTGGTCGATCAATTGTTGCCAAGGATCCATGAAACTGGTGTCGAGCCGGTCGGTGACGTAGGTGCCGCCGCCGTGGCGACTGACCAGCAGCTCGCGCGAGACCAGTTGCTTGATCGCTTCCCGCAGTGACGGGCGGGAGACTCCCAGTTCCACCGCCAGTTCGCGTTCGGCCGGCAGGCGGTCGCCCGGTTTCAGCGAACCCTCCAGAATGCGCGTCTCGAGTTGGTGGGCGATGGTGTCGGGGATGCGTGGCAGGTTGAGCTTGCTGTAGCCCATGCAGGTCGGTCGATAGGGAGGGTCTGCCCGGGATTATGGCAGGAATTCAGTGGTCTGACCAGTGATCCCGGTCAGGGCGGCCGATCGGCCAGACAGGCTTCGTTGGGCGATTCTCCGGCGCCGAGAGCTGCGCGGAGATTGACAAAACGCACGGGCCGTCTTAGAGTGCGAAAAATTGGTCTTACCACTTTTCCCTGACGCGACGAGAGGAGTCCACCATGGAAGAAACAGGCAGCCGCCAATACCCCGAAAAGCCGGCCAGGGTCTATCTTTTTGGGACTTGTCTGGTCGATCTTTTCTGTCCGGAGGCCGGCATCGATACGGTTCGCCTGCTCGAACGCGAGGGAATCGAGGTCCATTTTCCTGCTGACCAGACCTGCTGTGGGCAACCGGCACACAGCAGCGGCTTTCCCGAGCAGACCCGTGCGGTGGCGCTGTCGCAGTTGCGCCTGTTTCCCGAAGCGTGGCCGGTGATCGTTCCTTCCGGTTCCTGCGCCGGCATGATGCGTCACCATTACCCCAAGATCTTCGCTGACGATGCGCGTCTCCTGTCCGAGGCCCGGGCACTTGCCGAGCGGATTTTCGAACTCTCCGAGTTTCTTCTGCATGTCGTCAAGATCCGGCTGATCGATCAGGGCGCGCGCGCGCGCGTGGCGCTACATACCTCCTGCGCCGCCCGCCGAGAGATGGGCACGCACCTGCATGCGCGCGCACTGCTGGGTCAATTGCCGGGAGTCGAGGTTGCCCTGCATGAACACGAATCCGAATGTTGTGGTTTCGGTGGCACCTTCTCGCTCAAACACCCGGCGATCTCGTCGGCGATGGCCAGCGACAAGGTCGATGCCATCCAGGAAACCGGTGCCCAGACCTTCGTGTCCGCAGACTGTGGCTGCATGCTCAACCTCAACCACACCCTGCAGAAACGTGGGGACAGCTTGCAGGGCCAGCATCTGGCCTCTTTCCTGTGGCAACGCAGCGCTGGCGAAAGGGGGCAGCGATGAGCGCGCGCGACCGTATCCTGCAACGCCTGCGCGCGGCAGCACCGGGCATCACCCCTCTGCCGCCCGATGTGCATGCCTTTCACGCCGCCAGTGACGCTGAGCAGCCGGCCAGCAGTCACGCCGCGCGCATCAAACTGTTCTGCGAGAAGATGGCTTTCTGGCACGGCGAAGTGGTGCCGGCGACGCACGCCAACTGGCCGCAAAAGCTGCGCGAACTCTGCGCGGCCAAAGGAGTCCGTTCGTTGCTGCACGCCGAGCCGCATGCAACGGTGCTGCAGGCCGCCGGGATCGGCGGGCTGAAACCTTATGACCGACCGGTCGAGGGGTGGAAAAGGGATCTCTTCGAGAATACCGACGCCAGCCTGACCTCGACACGCGGCGGCATCGCCGAGACCGGCACGCTGATCATCTGGCCGGACGCCAGCGAACCGCGCCTGATGTCGCTGGTGCCACCGATCCATTTTGCGCTGCTGGATGCACGGCAGCTTTACGACAATCTTTTCGCGGCCATGACCGATCAGGGCTGGAGTGAGCACCTGCCGACCAATGCGCTGCTCGTCTCGGGCCCGTCGAAGACCGCCGACATCCAGGTGACGCTCGCTTATGGTGCGCATGGCCCGAAAGAATTGATCGTCCTGTTGCTGCTCGAAGAGGGCGAAAAGGAGGATCTGCAATGAACGCGACGCCACTACAGTTCGTTCCCGCCAGCGAATTCAAGCAGCGTGCCGCGACGGCGGTCGCCAACGAGCATCTGCGCCGCAGCTTCCGCGGCGCCATGGACTTTCTGATCGGCAAACGCGCAGCGCAATTCCCCGACGCCGCTCTGCTCGAACGCCAACGCGCGCTTGCCGAACACATTCGCAAGTACAGCCTGGCGCGGCTGCCCGACTTGCTCGAACAACTCGAGCGCAAGCTGACCGAGAACGGTGTGCAGGTGCATTGGGCCGAGAACGCAGAGCAGGCCAACCGGATCATCATCGACATCGCCCGGCGACATTCGACGAAGCTGATGGTCAAGGGCAAGTCGATGGTCAGCGAAGAGATCGAGCTCAATCACGCGATGGCCGATGCCGGCATGGAGGCCCTTGAGAGCGACATGGGCGAATACATCGTCCAGCTGGATGGCGAAAAACCCTCGCACATCATCATGCCGGCGATCCACAAGACAAAGGAAGAGATCGCCCGCCTGTTCGCTGCAAAAGTGCCGGGCGCCACTTACACCGATTCGGTCGATGAACTGATCGGTATCGGCCGCGCCGTCCTGCGCGAGAAGTTCATGACTGCCGAGATCGGCCTTTCGGGCGTGAACTTCGCCGTCGCCGAAACCGGCACCCTGTGCCTGGTCGAGAACGAGGGCAACGGCCGCATGTGCACCACCGTTCCCGACGTGCATATCGCCATTACCGGCATCGAAAAAGTCGTCGAGAAACTCGAACACGTGCCGCCGTTGTTTGGGCTGTTGACGCGCTCGGCGACCGGGCAGGCGATCACCACCTATTTCAATCTGATCAGCGGCCCGCGCAAACCGGGTGAAAAGGATGGGCCGCGCGAAATGCACCTGGTGCTGGTCGACAATGGCCGCACCCAGGCGTACCGCGACGAGCAGTTACGCTCGACGCTGCAGTGCATCCGTTGCGGCGCTTGCATGAATCACTGCCCGGTGTATACCCGCATTGGTGGCCACGCTTACGGCACCACCTATCCCGGTCCGATCGGCGAAATCCTCTCGCCGCACCTGCTGGGCCTGGCGGCTACCCATGTCCTGCCGACCGCTTCGAGCCTCTGCGGTGCCTGCGGCGAGGTCTGCCCGGTCAAGATTCCGATTCCCGATCTGCTGATTCGTTTGCGGGCGGAAGCACAGCACGACGTACATCCCGGTCACCCGCCCATGCTCGGCCAGGGCGCAGCAAAGAGCGGAATGATGGATGCCGTCTGGTCAGGCTGGGCGGCGCTGTATACTCGCCCGGCGCTGTATCGTGCTTTCGGCTGGCTGGCGACGCGTTTCCGCGCGCTGACGCCGCCGCTGCAGTCCGGCTGGACGGTCAGCCGCACGCCGCTCAAGCCAGCAAAGCGGACCTTGCACGAGCAGATGGCGGCCAGAGAAAGTCGCTGACCGATCATGACCAAATCACCACATGCCGCATTGGAATCTCGTACCCGCATCCGTTACGACGATCTCCTCTCCGCCTTCGAGTGGGTCAGCGCCGCCGCCCCATGTTGGGCTCGTCTCGAGTCCAGGACGGCTACGTCCAAAGTGTCCGCAGACCATCCCGAAGCGGATGTTCGTCACATCGTTCGCGGTATCGTCAGGCGTGGGCTTCAGCCATTGCCCGCCAAGGCTTTGATCCCTCTGCGGCTTGATCAAGATGTCCTGGAGTGGTTCAAGGCACAAGGGCCGGGTTATCAAACTCGCATCAACACCGTGCTGCGCGCGTTTCGGGATGCCTTGGTCCGACTCTGATGCTATGCTTCACGTTCCTGTGGAGGATCCGACCCATGCGCACTACCCTCAACCTTGACGATGAGTTGCTGGCTCAGGCGCAGCAGTTGAGCGGTTTGACCGAGCGCACCCAGTTGATGCGCGAGGCGCTGCTGGCGCTGGTACAGCGCGAAAGCGCTCGTCGCCTGGCCAGTCTCGGCGGTAGCGAACCCCAGTTGCAGCCCGCTCCCCGGCGTCGGGATGCCGGAGCATGATTCTGGTGGACACCTCCGTGTGGGTCGATCACCTGCGGTCGGGCGATGTCGAGTTGGCGGCCGCGCTCCAGGCGGTGCAGGTGGGTATCCATCCATGGGTGGTCGGCGAACTCGCCTGTGGAAACTTGCAAGCACGGGCGCAGGTGTTGGGCCTGTTGCAATCCTTGCCACCTATGCCCGTTGCCAGTGACCGCGAGGTTCTGCTTTTCATCGACCAGCAGGCGTTGATGGGCCGCGGCATTGGCTATGTTGATGTTCATTTGCTCGCTTCTGCCCGCTTGGCGCATGCACGGTTGTGGACGCGCGACAAGCGGCTGCACGCGATAGCGGTTGAGTTGCGTCTGGCGCACGCGCAAATTCAGCATTGACTCGAACCACTTGCAAGACTCATGTATGAGACAGATCCCGGTTTTCCTGTGGCTTTCATTGCTGTGGCTGGCCTGCGGCGGCTCGGCAGCCGTGGCCGGCGAAGCCGAGTGGAAGGCGCACCTGCAGGCCGGCCAGGCCGCCTACAAGCAGGGCGACTACCGCAGCGCGACGCCGCGCTTCGAAGCCGCGCTCAAGGAAGCCGAAGTGGCTTTCGGGCGCGAGCATACCAACACCGCCGTGAGCCTGGGGTGGTTGGGCTTCCTGTACAAGGCCTAGGGCCGCACCACCGACGCCGAGCCGCTGGTCCACCGCTCGCTGGTGATCTTTGAGAAAGCGCTCGGTCCCGAGCACCCGGACGTGGCCACGAGCTTCGCCAACCTGGCGGTGCTCTACAAAGCTCAAAGTCGCGCTGCCGACGCGCTGACGGCGATCCGCCGCAGCAGCGCGATCCTGGCACACCGCTTCGGCGAGGGCGCGCGCAGCGAAGGCGAAGGCAGCCTCTCCGAGCAGCGCCGCTTCGCCTACTACTTCGAGATCAACGTCGCCTTGCTTGCCGAGGCGGGCACGCGCGAGCCCAAGGCGGCCGAGACGCTCGCCGCCGAAGCTTTCGATCTGGCGCAGTACGCGCGCGCCAGCGACACCGCGGCGCAGGTGGCACGCATGGCCGCCCGCCACGCTGCCGGCAGCGATGCGCTGGCGCAGCGCGTGCGGGCGCGCCAGGATCTGGCCGCGCGGCTGGCGGTGCAGGAAGCGAACCTGCTCAAGGAGATTGACCGCCCCGCCGGCCAGGCCGACGCCGGCCGGGCGGCGCAACTGCGCGCAGCGGAAGCGAAGACGCGCGGCGAATTCGAAACGCTCGACGCCGCACTCGACCGCGACTTCCCGCGCTACCGCGAACTGACCAGCCCGCGGCCGCTGACGCTGGCCGGCGCGCAGAAACTGCTCGGTCCGAACGAAGCGCTGCTCGCCTTCCTGTTCAGCGGCGATGCCGGCTACGTCTGGGCGCTGCGCCGCGATCAGGCGCGCATGGCGCGGCTTGGTGTCCCGGCTAAGGCGCTGAGCGAACGGATACGCCAGTTGCGCGTCCAGCTCGACCTGTCGGCCGGCGACGTCGAAGCGCAACTCGCACGCCCCTTCGACGTGCAGGCGGCGCATGCGCTGTACACCGATCTCCTCGGCCCGGTCGCCGACCTGCTGGCGGGGGCCAACCCAGCCAGCCACCTGATCGTCGTCCCCGACAAGGCGCTGACCGGCCTGCCACTCGGCGTGCTGGTCACCGAGGCGAGCGCGCCACCGGCATCGACCGCGGCGCACGCGCAGGTGCCGTGGCTCGTCAAACAGTATGCGCTGACGACGCTGCCGGCGGTCAGTTCGTTGCGCGCGCTGCGCGCTTTCGCCCAGAGCGCGCCCGGCGCCGAGCCGTTCAGCGGCTTCGGTGACCCGCTACTCGGCGGCGGTGGCCGCGAGGCGCGCAAGATCGCCGCCGCCTCCTTGTGGCGCGGCGGCCTGACCGACGTCGGCCAGATCCGGCAACTCCCGCGCCTGCCCGAGACGGCGCAGGAACTGCGCGCCATCGCGCACAGCCTGAAGGCAGGCGAGGGCGAGATCTTCCTCGGCGCACGCGCCACCGAAACGCAGGCCAAAGCGGCCGATTTGGCGCGCTTCCGCAACCTCGCCTTTGCCACGCACGGAGCGATGGCCGGCGAGTTGAAGGGGCTGGCCGAACCGGCGCTGGTGCTCACGCCGCCGGCGCAGGCCAGCGAAGCCGACGACGGGCTGCTCACCGCCAGCGAGATTTCGCTGTTGAAGATGAACGCCGACTGGGTGGTGCTGTCAGCGTGCAACACCGCTGCTTCCGACGGCACGCCCGGCGCCGAGGGACTGTCGGGGTTGGCAAAGGCCTTCTTCTACGCCGGCGCGAGATCCTTGCTGGTATCGCACTGGGCGGTGGATTCGGACGCCACCGTGGCGCTCAGCACGCGCATGTTCGCGGAAACGGCCAAGGGCACGGTCAAGGCCGAGGCGCTGCGCCGCTCGATGCTGGCGCTGATGAGCCGCAGCGATCAGCCATCCTTCGCCCATCCGGCCTTCTGGGCGCCGTTCGTGGTGGTGGGCGAAGGCAATGCCGGCTGGGCGCAGTAGTGCGACGAGCCGCCGTCGCCCGGATGAATCTGGAATGATCGGAGAGCACACCATGAATACACAGGTGGCCAGCTTGCTGGAACAGGCAAGAGCATGACCTCCCCGCGAACGTGCAGAACTCCTGGATGCTTTATTTGATCTGGTGAGCCCGGTCACGCCCGCATGGGAAAACTGGTCAGGCTAGCGGCGCTGTATCGCGCTTTCGGCTGGCTGGCGACGCGTTTCCACGCGCTGACGCCGCCGATGCAGTCCGGCTGGATGGTCAGCCGCACGCCGCTCAAGCCGGCAAAGCGGACCTTGCACGAGCAGATGGCTGCGAGGAAAACACGGGGTGAGTGCTTCGATCAGCGGGCTCCTGGGAGCAGGAAGTCGATCGCCTGTCGCCACCAGGCGTCGTCGAGGCGGAAGAACCAGTCGTTGTGGTCGGTCCCGGCGATGACCGACAGGCGCTTGGGCTCGGCGAGCGAATCGTAGAGCGCCTTGCCGAAGCGTGCCGGAATGATCGTGTCGTGCTCGGCAATGGCCACCAGTACCGGCCGGCCGAACGCCGCCAAATGGGTCACGCTGTCGTAGCGGTCACGCAACAGCCACTTCACCGGCAGCAAGGGATAGTGGTGGCTGGCGACGTGTTCAAGCCGGTCCCAGGGCGTGATCAGCAGCAGGCCGGCGATTCTCTCGCGCTGACCCGTGCTGGCTGCCGCCGCGACCCCGGCCCCCAGCGATTCCCCGATGATCAGCAGCGGCTCCCGGTAACGAGCATGCACCAGCGCAATCGTCTGTTGGGCGTCGGCAACCAGGCTCTTCTCGCCGAGTTCGCCGGTGCGCGGTCCGTAAGCCGGGTATTCGGCGAGGATGACGCGCAGACCGAGCTGGCCGAGCACGTCGGCGTAGAACTGACGATCCCCGGCATGGCCTGCGTTGCCATGAAAAACAATGGCCGTGGCACGCGCCGGCGTTTGGGGTTCAGCCAGCAGGCCGCGGAAGTCCTGATCCGTTGGCCAGGGTGAGAGCCCGCTCGAAACCATTTCCTCAACCCTGGCCCGATCCGGGTAGTAGAGCAGATTATCCTGGAACATGCTGATTCCCATGAGTTCGATCAGATAGAAAGCGAGCACGCCGAACACCGCGAGCTTCAGAACCCGCCAGCAACGGGGCCACAGTCGCGACTCGGGAATCACCGCTGTGCGCCGGCCGGCAAGCACTGGCCGGCTGCCGTGCTTACTTTCGTCTGAAATAACGGGCATCTTCGAAGAGTGACCTGATTTCAACCTTGCAGATTTCGGGTTTGTCCGGCACGACGTAGAGAATCGGCGTGATCAGTTCCTCGAAGATGCCGCGCAGGCTGCGCGCGCCGGTCCTGTATTCGATGGCGATTTCGGCAATCTGCTCGAAGACCCGTTGGCCGATGCTCAACTCGACGCCTTCGCCCCGGAAGATCTCGATGTACTGCCGGTAGATCGAGTTCTTCGGCACGCTCATGATGCTCACCAGCATCGCCTTGGTCAGCGGGTGCAGGTTGGCGATTACCGGCAGGCGGCCGGTGAATTCGGGAATCAGCCCGAACTCGAACAGGTCGGTCGGTTTCACCCGCTGGTTCAGCCGATCGAGGATGTTCTGGTTGTCGTCGGTCGAGGTGGCGATGAACCCGAAACCATGCGTCTTGGACATGATCTTTTCGAGACCGACGAAGGCCCCACCGCAGATGAAGAGGACATTGCTGGTGTCGATGTACTGATCGTTCTTCAGTTTGACCGGCGAACCTTCCATGATTTTCAACAATGCGTGCTGCACGCTCTCGCCTGAAGTGGCCCGTGATTCGGCGGGTGCCGTTTTCAGCTTGTCGATTTCATCGATGAAGATGATCCCGTGCTGGGCATTCTCGACGTTTCCGTCGGCCTTCTCGAGTAGCCGTTGCAAGGCCGCCTCGATTTCTTCATTGACATACTTGGTCTGCGCCAGCGAAGTCGCGTCGGCGGTCACGAACGGTACATCGAGCATCCTCGACAGGGTGTCGCAGAGCAGGGTCTTGCCGGTTCCTGAAGGTCCGACGAGAAGCACATTGCTTTTGGCGAATGATCTTTGGTCGTGGGCGAAGGTGGCGATTTTCCGGTAATGCGAGTAGACGGCTACGGCCAGAATCTTCTTGGCTTGATCCTGGCCGATGACGTACTGATCGAGATACCTGACGATCGCGCTGGGCGTGGTTTCTCTGGCTAGCAAAGCGTACTCCGGGATCGACAAACTGATTTGAGAGTTCGCAGCGCCGGCAGACACCGGTCAGCCGATAGCGATCCCCGAGCGACCCGCGTCGTCAGCAGGACCGCGAGATGGGTAGGCGGGCGTGGCGGACTCATTGAGCCCGGTGCAGGTCTACTGGTGTTTGAAGGCAAGAAACATCTTGAAGCAGCGGGCAAAGGCCAGCGGTGTCTCGCAGTGCTCAGCCCATAGCGCGCTGGTCATGGAAAAGGAAACGTCGCCGTCGGCTTCCCGATCCTTCACCCAAACCAGGCGGCGATCACTGAATACTCCGGTGGGCAGACGGCTTTGGATGAATGCCCAAACCTCATCCAGTTGATCGAAGTTGCCCAGATCCCCTCCGGTGTCGGAGCCTTCCTCTTCTTCCACGAAAACCTGGTAGCGCATCACAAACCTCGGCTAAAAACGTTCCGACACAGGAACGTCGGACCCACAGTGGGTTGACGACGTGCAATTATTCGCCAACATGAATCAATAGTCCATCCCGTCAGGGACTTCAGCGGCGGCTGCTCACCCTGTCGCTGCCTGCGGTGAGGGAACGAAGCCATAGCGTCCGGGTACCTCGGATCGACGTATCGAGGCTACCGGCACGTGCTGGCCCGCCCAGTCGAGGGTCAGTACGGTCAGGCCAGGAACTGGCCGCGCAATGATTTCGAGTACGCTCGTATCGTCAGCGGGTTCGCCATCCGGCAAGCGCAGGCAGTCGCGCAGGGCAGGCAGATCACGGTCGCAGAGCAGGGCGATTCCCTCGGGGATCTCGATCAGCAGATTGCCTTCGTCGTCAAGGGTGGCGCCACGAATCTCGCTGACCTTCTCGCCAGTATGTGTCTCAAGGCGGTCTGAAGCAACCAGGCGGAGCACCCACGGCGTGTATTCCAACTCGACAAACACCCGTTGCGGGCCGTTCTGCACAAAGTAGCGGCCGTCCTCCTCATGCGCGTACTGGCGGTTCAGGAAGTCATTGAGGCCGGCATGGCCAAGCACTTCGCCGCGTAGCCGCCAGTGGCCACGCCGGTCCAGTGACAGCCAGCCGTAGCAGGCCGGCACGTTCGGCCAGCGCAGCATGGCGCTGAAGTCAGGCGCGGGCATCGGTCCACGCCTGGCGAGGTCTCGGCAATCCTCACTGCCACCGTCGACCATCGTGATGCTGTATCCCTCCAGGCTTCATAGCAGTTTCTCGATGTCTCTGGCGATGGATTCCGGGGCGGTTGCCGGCGCATAGCGTTCGACCACTTCTCCCTGGCGATCGACCAGAAATTTGGTGAAGTTCCACTTGATTCCTTCACTGCCAAGCAGGCCGGGTGCGGCCTTCTTCAGATACTGGTAGAGCGGGTGGGCCTCGTTGCCGTTGACCTCGATCTTGGCGAACATCGGGAAGCTGACGCCATAGTTCTTTTGGCAGAAACTGGCAATTTCTTCGGCTTCTCCAGGTTCCTGCGATCCAAACTGGTTGCAGGGAAAACCAAGAACCACCAGGCCGCGTTCCCGATAGCGCTGGTAAAGCGCTTCGAGAGCGGCATACTGTGGTGTGAAGCCACAATGGCTGGCGGTATTGACGATCAGCAGAACCTTGCCGGCATAGTCGGCCATTGACTGGCTGCCTCCTGCAAGGCGCTCGGCGCTGAACTCATGGAAGGGGATTTGCATGCTCATGTCTTTGGAAGGTTGGCGTGCTCGACGATCTCGTCGACCGGTACACAGGCACAGAACAGGTGACGGTCGCCATAAACGTCGTCGACGCGATTGACGCTCGGCCAGAATTTGTTTTCAGCCACCTCGGGCAGCGGGAAAACGGCCTCCTGGCGGCTGTACGGCCGGTTCCAGTGGCTGTCTACGAGGTCGGCCTGGGTATGGGGTGCATGCTTCAGCGGATTGTCATCGGCCGGCCAGTGGCCCTGTTCGACCTGGCGGATCTCGTTGCGGATGCTGACCATTGCGGCGATGAAGCGGTCGAGTTCGGCTTTGGTTTCGGATTCGGTCGGCTCGACCATCATCGTCCCGGCGACCGGGAAGCTGACTGTCGGGGCGTGAAAGCCATAATCCATCAGCCGCTTGGCGATGTCGATCTCGGAGATCCCGGTCATTGCCTTGAGTGGGCGGATGTCGAGGATGCATTCGTGTGCCACCCGTCCATTTCTGCCGGTATACAGAACCGGGTAGTGTGCCTGCAGGCGGCTGGCGATGTAATTGGCGTTGAGGATGGCCACCTCGGTGGCGCGGGTCAGGCCGCGGCCGCCCATCATGGCGATATACATCCACGCAATCGGCAGGATCGAGGCCGATCCCCAAGGGGCCGCGGCGACCGCTCCCTGGCCCGTGTGCGGGCCGCTGACCGGCTGCACACGGTGGTTGGCCATGAAGGGCGCGAGATGCGCTTTCAGACCGATCGGTCCCATTCCCGGTCCGCCGCCGCCATGCGGGATGCAAAAAGTCTTGTGCAGATTCATGTGGCTGACATCGGCGCCGATCCGTGCCGGCGAGGTCAGGCCGACCTGCGCGTTGAGGTTGGCGCCATCCATGTACACCTGGCCGCCATGTTCATGAACAATCGCGCAGATGTTCTTGACCGCTTCCTCGAAGACGCCATGCGTCGACGGGTAGGTGATCATCAGGCAGGCCAGTTTGGCTGCGTTCTGCGCCGCCTTGGCCGCAAGGTCGGCGACGTCGATGTTGCCGGCATCGTCGCAATCGACCACCAGCACACGCATGCCACACATCTGTGCGGTGGCGGGATTGGTGCCGTGCGCCGATTTCGGGATCAGGCAGACTTTGCGCTGGGTTTCGCCACGGCTGGCGTGATAACGTGCAATGGCGACCAGGCCGGCGTATTCGCCCTGCGCTCCCGAGTTCGGCTGCATGCAGATGGCGTCGAAACCGGTGATCGCCTTGAGCCAGGATTCCAGCTCGCCGATCATCTGCAGGTAACCCTGCGCCTGATCGAGCGGGGCGAAGGGGTGGAGGTCGGCGAATTCCGGCCAACTGACCGGGATCATCTCGCTGCTGGCGTTGAGCTTCATGGTGCAGGACCCGAGCGGGATCATCGAGTGATCGAGCCCCAGATCCCGGTTCTGCAGCTTTTTGAGGTAGCGCAGCATCGCGTGTTCGGTATGGTAGGTGTTGAAGACCGGATGCGTGAGGATCGCGTCCTGGCGCAGCAGGTTTGCCGGCAAGGACGGGTCGGCCTGTCGCAGTTGCTCGTCGAAAGGCTTGAGGTCGGCGTTGACGCCGGTCATCAGCTTGATCAGCCTGGCGATGTCCGTCGCCGAGGTTTTTTCGTTGATGGCGATGCCGAGGATGCCTGGGGAAATCTGGCGCAGGTTGTAACCCTGTTCGCTGGCGACCTTGTAGACAAGCAGCGCCCGGCTGCCCAGGTCGACGCGCAGGGTATCAAAGAAGTGCCTGGTGAGAACGCTGATCCCGGCACGCCGCAGTCCTTCGGCGAGAATGGCGGCGAGGCGATGGATGCGCGCGGCGATGCTCCGCAGGCGATCCGGACCATGATAGACCGCGTACATGCCGGCCATGTTGGCGAGCAGAACTTGGGCCGTGCAGATGTTCGAGTTGGCCTTTTCGCGGCGGATGTGTTGTTCGCGGGTCTGCAGCGCCATCCGCAGCGCCCGCCGGCCACGGGCGTCAACGGAGACCCCGATGATCCGGCCAGCCACTGCACGCTTGTATTCGTCCCTGGTTGCAAAGAAAGCAGCGTGCGGGCCGCCGAATCCGAGCGGGATCCCGAATCGCTGTGACGAACCGAGGGCGATGTCGGCACCCATTTCGCCCGGTGAGCGAAGAAGTACCAGGGCCATCAGGTCGGAGGCGACGGCAACGAGGCCTCCACGCGATTTGACGGCAGCAATCGGGCCACTCAGGTCGCTGACTTCACCGTGGTCGTTCGGGTATTGAAACAGTGCCCCGAAAACTTCCTGTTGCGCCGCCTCGTCCGGCGGACCAAAGACCAGTTCAAAGCCAAAGAAGTGGGCGCGCGTCTGCAGTACATCGATGGTCTGCGGGAAGCAGGCCGCGTCAACAAAGAAGAGGTTCGATTTCGACTTGCTGGCCCGGCGAGTCATGCTCATGGCCTCGGCAGCCGCGGTCGCTTCGTCGAGCAAGGAGGCGTTGGCGAGTTCGAGGCCGGTGAGGTCGATCACCATCTGCTGGTAGTTGAGTAGTGCTTCGAGGCGTCCCTGCGCGACTTCTGCCTGGTAGGGCGTGTAGGCGGTGTACCAACCCGGGTTCTCGAGCACGTTGCGCAGCACCACCGCCGGAGTCAGCGTGTCGGCATAGCCCATGCCGATCAGCGAATGTTGTACGCGATTACCACGGGCAATGGCGCGCAGGGCTGCCAGCGCTTCGCTTTCCGGGCGCGGTTCGGCGAGCGCCAGTGGCTCTGCCAGCCGGATCGTCGCCGGGATGGTCTGTTCGACCAACTGTTCCATGCTGCTGGCGCCGATGCTGGCCAGCATGGTGGCGATGTCGCTCGCACTGGGGCCAATGTGGCGGCTGATGAAGTCGTCGCGCTGTCCGAGTGCTGCGAGCGTCGGGGAAAGAGAAAGGCTGTCCATGGGGTAGCGGTCCTGGGCCTAAGTGGCGTCGACGATCTGCTGGTAGGCAGCGGCATCGAGCAGGGCTTCGACGTTGCTGGCCGCCGCCGGCCGCATCCGGAACAGCCAGACCGCGTAGGCGTCCTGATTGACCGTTTCGGGGGCGTCTACCGCCGCCTGGTTGACATCGACGATGGTTCCCGCCAGTGGCGCGTAGACGTCGGCGGCTGCCTTGACCGATTCAACGACCGCAGCTTCCTGTCGGGCAGCGAGATCGCTGCCGACCATGGGCAATTCGATGAATACCAGGTCGCCGAGCAGTTCCTGTGCATGCTCGGTAATGCCGACGCTGATGGTGCCGTCGGCTTCGCTGCGGATCCATTCATGACTTCTGGTGTACTTGAGGTCGGCGGGGATGTTCATCTGTTCTCCTGATGAGGGGTTGAAGTCTTGCTGTGAGCGATCAGCAATCAAATCAGAATATTGCCATTCCTGACGAAACAGGGTTTGACTATCCGGGCGCTGAGCAGTTTATCGCGAACCGCGACCTGAACCGTGTCAGCGATCGCCACGGCAAGCGGCATGCGGGCCAGGGCGATCGATTGCTGCATCGTCGGGGAGAAACTGCCACTGGTGATTTCACCGTCACCGTGCGCCGTATGGACCTTCTGGTGGGCTCGCAGCACACCGCGATCGAGCAGCACGAGGCCAAGAAACTGAGATTGCTGCGGCCTTGCGAGGAGGGCAGCCTTGCCGACGAAGTCGCGTGCAGAGACGAGGTCGACTGTCCAGGCCAGGCCGGCGTCGAGCGGTGAAACGGTTTCGTCCATGTCCTGGCCGTAGAGATTCATGCCGGCTTCGAGGCGCAGCGTGTCGCGGGCACCCAGACCACACGGCCGGACACCAGCCTCGGCGAGCAGGTTCCAGAGACTCTCGGCCTGCTCGGCGGGGAGGGTGATCTCGTAGCCGTCTTCTCCGGTATAGCCGGTGCGGGCGATGAAATAGTCGCCGACGCTGGTGGCAAAGAACGGTTTCAGGGCGGCACAGGCTGTGCGGCATTCCGGCAGCACCTGCCAAACCCGCTGGCGGGCGTTCGGTCCCTGGACGGCAAGCATCGCCAGCGCGCAGCTGCCCTCCCGACGCGGCGTGAGGGTGGTCGCCAACTGCCAGTCACCGAGGCGAGCATGCATCCATGCGAGATCCTTCTCGGCAGTGCCGGCGTTGATCACGACACGGAAACGGTCGGCGTCGAGGAAGTAGGCGATCAGGTCGTCGATGACCCCGCCGGTTTCGTTGAGCATGGCGCTGTACAGGGCCTTGCCGGGGATCTTCAGGCGGTCGACGTTGTTGGCGATCAGACGCCGCAGGAAAACGCCGGCATCAGGGCCCTCGACATCGACGGCGCACATGTGCGAAACGTCAAATACGCCGGCATCACGGCGGACGGCGTGGTGTTCCTCGATTTGTGAACCGTAGTGGAGAGGCATCTCCCAACCGCCAAAATCAACCATTCTTGCACCGCTGCGGCGGTGATTTTCGTTGAGAACCGTTTTCTTCATCGTATTCCGTGATTGCTCAGATTGATTGAAGGGCATGGCGAAAAAAAGGGGCGAACTCGTATCGAGTTCACCCCCCTGTCCATGTACCTGAGAGATTGTCCGGCTGCCACCGTGCATCGGTGAGTGGCAGCCTGCCCCATCGGTGGGCGCTTTGCCAGACGCGAGCGCCGCTCTCCAGAGTTCAATTCACGAACGGTCCTTGTGCCTGAGCGTTTCCGGGTGGATTGCGCCTTCGGCGGCGGTATGCCGCACTCTTCCATTCGCGCCGCCACTATAGCGCGGTGAGTACTGCAACCGCAAGCCACGGCGAATCTTGATCCGCCAGCAATGCGTCGCCATAGCGCCGGGAGGTGTCGACTTTTTTTACACATGGCCGCTTGCGGTAAGTCAAAAGACAGGCCAAAAAATGACAAATGGTGGCTAACGGGCTGTTTATAAAAAGTATTTGATTTAATGGCCATACATGGCATTGATGTTGCTTTGCTTTGATGGCGAGTTGCCCATGATATAAAAAGGAAATGTTCAACATTGCGGTTGCCTGGCAGAGTGTCAGGCAATGGTCCCGTCACGAGTTTTTCTAGGAGCTACCATGATGAATCTGAAATCAATTTTTGGCCCGGCGCTGTCCATCGCCGGTCTCACCGCGGGGCTCTTGGTTGCTGCGCCGGCAACGGCTGGCATCAAGGGACAGATGATCCTGGATCTGACCGAGGGGTGCTTCTCTTACGGAGCCGCCGGGGCGCCTGGGTGTTCCAACCCCGATCCGGCCTTCAAGGAGTACGCTACTGGCAAGTACAAGTTCGTCGATACCCTGCTCGCCCCGTTGGGTGGTTTGCCGGCCGGGCTGGGACCTCTTTCGTTGAGGCCCTATAGCTACCAGGCATTTGCCAGACTTGAAGCAGGTGCCGATCCGGCGCTACTCCCCGACACCATGATTTTCGATGTGACCGGGTCGTGGCCAAACTACACCGCATTGTCAAGTGATCCGGTCATGCGCCTGGGTCTGTCGATCCTGGCTGCGGTCATGGGTAGTAACCCTGGGTCTTACCTGTTCGACCCGAACCCATCCGTGCCAGGGGACGAGTTCTCCATCCATTGGAAGTTGAATACTGCCGACGAAACCTTCGCCGCATGGTCCGAGCAGGACCTGAACTGGCTGGCACCCTTGTTGGGCCAATCGAGGCTTCCTGCCGATGTCAGCTTCAGAATGCACCTCCAGCTCAATGCCATTCCCGAACCTGCCTCCCTGGCACTTTTGGGCATCGGCCTCATGGGTCTGCTCTTTGGCGGCCGTCGCCTTCCCTGATTCATTCCAAGATTCCAAGTTCCTCGGCGCGACAGCGCCACCGGAAATGCGCAAGCAGAGCCAGCAAGGGTTCTGCTTGTGTAGAGACTGGTGAAACGATGAGCGTGTGATCCGCCTCGGTGGCGGTGGGGTCCTGGCCGTAAACTATGGAGGTGGCCATGGAATTGGCCGTTCTATTTGGCGTCTGCCTGTTGATATCCGGCGTGGCAATCCGGCTCAGCGCTGTGTTCGCCAGTCGTCTGGGGATCATGGATCGACCCGGTGGGCATAAGCAGCATCAAACCAGCACGCCATTCGTTGGTGGCTTTGGCGTGCTCGCCGTTCTCCTCAGCGTACCACTGCTGGACAACTGGCTTTTCGTGGATTTTAGCTGGTCTTCCTTGTCTGGGCCGTCTGGGCTTCTTGTCGGTGCCGTGATCATCTTTCTGACGGGTCTTGCCGACGACATCTGGTGTCTCGGTTTCAAGCCCCGTTTGATTATTCAAGCCCTGGCTGCTCTATCAATGGTTTTGATCGGCGGAGTCGAACTGAGGTCGCTGGGAGAAATCTTGCCAGGGGGGGCTGTCGATCTGGGTTGGCTGGCCATCCCCATGGCCATTTTCTCGACCATCGGCTTGATCAACGCCCTCAACATGATCGATGGCATTGATGGTTTGTCGGGCTCGGTGAGCCTGGTCAGTCTGGCGCTTGTCGCCATGCTTGCCCATAGTGCCGACAGTGCCGGATATGTTTTTTTCATCGTCGCCCTGATGGGCGGTATCGGCGGCTTCCTCTATTACAATCTGCGCTATCCTGGCAACCACCGGGCGCGAGTCTTTCTCGGGGACAACGGGAGCATGTTGCTGGGCTTCCTGTTTGCCTGGTTGTTCATTGTGCTGTCACAGGGAGGAGA
>WBZT01000897.1_pt1 | contig 23055 bp, 15 predicted proteins | sample 5204241 | NCBI WGS metagenome assembly WBZT01 (sample SAMN12344358, study PRJNA552823) | activated sludge metagenome | biome: Activated sludge suspended growth; feature: Nitrification reactor; material: Wastewater; isolation source: activated sludge from nitrification reactor of wastewater...
CCCGCTTGACCGCCTGTTCCTTGAACTCGGCGGTGTACTCTTGCTTCGGGATCTTCTGCATCATCTTCTCCAGTGTGACAGACAGTCTACGTCACCCTTGGAAGACTAAATTTCGGGGGAACCTCAGACTTCAGATTTCCACCTGCGTCCCCAATTCAACAACAAGATTGCTGGGAATTCGGAAGAATTCGGTGGCGCTCTGAGCGTTGCGTAGCATCCAGATGAAAAAGAGGGTACGCCACAACATCATCGGTCGCCTTAGCTTGGGCATCACCACCTCTCTGCTCAAGAAGAATGAAGTGTGATGAAGGTTGATGGCGAGACCCTGCCCCCCGCACATCTCCAGGGCCTCGGGAATATTTGGCTGTTCCATGAATCCATAGCTCACGAATACTCGATAGAAATTTTGTCTAAGATTAATGACCTTTATGCGATCTTGGGCCGCCACATAGGGCACTTCGGCGGTTTGCACGGTGACCAGCACATTGCGGTCATGTAGCACCTCGTTATGTTTGAGGTTGTGCAGCAGGGCCGAAGGTACGCCCTCTGACCGGCTGGTCAAATAGACGGCGGTTCTGCTGACCCGCGTGATGGGCGACATGCCGATGGAAGAGATGAACTGGTCAAGAGGCATGGTCAGGTTGCCCATTTCCCGTAATAGGAGTTGCCGGCCCAACCTCCAGGTCGTCAGGGTGCTGAAAGACGCCAGCGCGACGAGGATGGGGAACCAGCCTCCTTGCAGTAGCTTGATGGCGTTGGCGGAGAAGTAGGCGAGGTCGATCAGCAGCAGGGCCCCGAGCAGGGGCGCGGCTAGCCAGGGATTCCAGCGCCAAGCGAGGAATACGATGAAGGAAACCAGGATAGTGTCGATCATCATGGTGCCGGTCACCGCGATACCATAGGCCGCCGCCAGGTTGCTGGAGGACTGGAAGCCAAAAACCAGGGCCATAACCGCCACATAGAGTGTCAAGTTGGTGAAGGGCACATAAATTTGGCCCGACTCCCGATCTGAGGTATGGACGATCTTCATCCGCGGCAGATACCCGAGCTGTACGGCCTGCCGGGCCACCGAGAAGGCGCCCGAGATCACCGCTTGTGAGGCGATCACGGTCGCCGCCGTGGCTACCACCACCATCGGGATCAAGGCCCAATCGGGCGCCAACAGATAGAAGGGACTCTGAATGGCGCTGGGGTCCGTGATAAGCAGGGCGCCCTGGCCGTAATAATTGAGGACCAGGGCGGGCAGGACGAATCCGAACCAGGCGGCGCGGATGGGGAATTTACCAAAATGGCCCATGTCGGTGTAAAGCGCCTCGCCCCCCGTTACCGCCAGGACGACCGCCCCCAGCGCCATGAAGCTTTCACCCGGGTGACCGACCAGGAATCTCAGGGCGTAAAGCGGATTGAGCGCAACCAGTACCGTGGGTGCTTGCCAGATGTTGATCAAACCCAAGAGTGCCAGGATGCCAAACCAGGCGGTCATGACCGGGCCGAAGAATTTGCCGACCGCGCCCGTGCCATGGCGTTGAATCCAGAAAAGGCCGGTGAGTACCAGGGCGCTAACCGGAAGGACATACTCCTTGAACTGAGGGGTAATGACTTCCAGCCCCTCTACCGCGCTCAGCACCGAAATGGCGGGGGTGATCATGCTGTCTCCGTAAAACAAGGCGGCGGCGAAGATACCCAGCATGGTCACGATCCAGGTGGCTCGGGAGTTTCGGGTCAATTCCGTGACCCGGGCGAGCAGGGCCAGGCTACCCCCTTCCCCGTGATTGTCGGCGCGCATGATGATGGCTACATACTTGAGGGACACCAGGGCCATGATGGTCCAGAAGATTAAGGACAGGACGCCGAGGATACTGGCGGGATCCACCGTCATGGGGTGATGCCCCGCGAAGGTTTCCTTGAGGGCGTAAAGAGGGCTGGTGCCGATATCGCCAAAGACGACACCAATGGCGCTGAGGATCAGTGCAGAGGAACTACTTTTGTGCTCATTAGCGGACACGGAATTTTCACTCTAGGGTGGCGGGGCCAGTCTAATTTTCATCAGAATACCCCGAGTCCCAGGCTGAAGACCAACCGGGTTTGAACGCCAGCAAGGGCCCTGGTTGTTGCCCTGCCGTGAGGCGGCCTAAGAACGGTGGCCCTGTCACACGGCTTGACCTAGACTGTCCCCTGGCAACCAGTTCCAGGGTGCATAACCCTTGGATCCGGCCTTCGATTTGCCCCTCTCCCGTGAATCCTTCTAGTTTGGGAACAACCTTGGTTACAAACGATTTAGAGACGCCGCGCCACCGCATCATTATTGCCAGTACCGTCGGCACCACCATTGAATTCTTTGACTTTTATATCTATGCGACGGCGGCGGTATCGGTTTTTCCTCTGCTGTTTTTTCCGCATGGAGAGGGTAGCACGGCGCTCTTGGCCTCCATGGCTACCTTTGGCGTCGCCTTCGTCGCCCGTCCCATTGGCTCGCTCCTCTTCGGCCATTTTGGTGATCGCGCGGGCCGTAAGGCGACCCTGCTGGGATCCTTGCTTCTCATGGGATTGGCAACCTTTGCCATCGGTCTCCTGCCGACCTATCACCAGATCGGGTTGTTCGCACCCGCCTTGCTCGCCCTGCTGCGGTTCTGCCAGGGTTTGGGGCTCGGCGGTGAATGGTCCGGGGCGGCCCTTCTGGCTACGGAAACCGCCGAAAAGGGCAAGCGTGCCCAGGCGGCGATGTGGCCTCAACTCGGCGCCCCTTTCGGCTTTATTCTCGCCAATGGTTTCTTCCTGCTCCTGACCTTTTGGTTTCACTACGATTCCAAAGTTACCAGTCCTGAAGATCCCTTCATGGTCTGGGGCTGGCGTATTCCCTTCCTGCTTTCCATTTTTATGGTGCTGGTGGGACTTTACGTGCGTCTCAAGTTGCGGGAGACGCCTGTGTTTGCCCATGCCGTCCAGCGTGGCGAAAAACTCGAGTTTCCCTTGATGAAACTCTTTCGTCATGATTACAAAGAATTGATTCTTGGCACCTTTATCATGCTTGCCACCTATGGGCTCTTTTATCTGATGACCACCTGGATCCTGTCCTACGCCATCGGGAGCGTACGGTTGGGATTTCTCGGGATTGGCTATCGTGATTTTCTGATCCTGCAGCTCATTTCGGTGCTCTGGTTCGCGGCCATGATCCCCATTTCCGGACGCCTTGCCGATCGTTTTGGCCGCCGCGCCTTTTTGCTGGTGGTTACGGCCGGGATCATGCTTTTTGGTTTCGCCTTCGGATGGTTCCTGGCCCCCGAGGTCATGCGCACGGGCGAGGAGGCCAACCAATGGCTCATGCTGACATTTCTGAGTATCGGCATGGGACTGATGGGGCTGACCTTTGGCCCTATGTCTGCCTTGCTGCCCGAGCTATTTCCGACCAATCGCCGCTATAGCGGCTCCGGGGTTGCCTATAATTTCTCATCCATCCTGGGCGCCGCCCTGACACCCTTTGTCGCCGCCTGGCTAGCCCGGGACCATGGCGCCGGTGCCGTCGGGCTCTACCTGGTCATGCTTGCCAGCATGACCTTCATTGCCCTTCTGGTCAGCAAGGAAACCCAACATCGCGACTTACACACCATGGTGGACAATGCGACCAGAGCCAGCACCGAGTTCACCTCGGCTTAAGGGCAAGGGAATCTTCATCTCCCGGCGTCAGCTTTAGGGGGTTAGGGTCGACAGATGGAGGAGCCGAGGGTCTGGCAGGACTCGCAGGGTCATCTGAATCTTCCGTCCGGGGGTTCTGGATGGGCTAAAATGCCCAGTTTTATTGGCTTGGAGGCTTGCATGCAGGACATCAATCCCATCGTTGGGGCCATCAATGACCTCAAGGGACGCATAGCGTCCCTTAGGGGGTATCTTTGACTATGAAAACAAACAGGAACGACTGACCGAGGTCCGGCTGGAACTCGAGGACCCCAAGGTCTGGAATGATCCGGAGCGGGCCCAGACCCTGGGCCGGGAGCGGGCAGGGCTGGAGCTGGTGGTGGAGACCATCGATCGGATGGAGGCGGGTCTCGCCGACGCCACTGACCTGTTGGCTATGGCGGTGGATGAGGGCGACGAGGCGACCGTGGCTTCGGTAGTGGCGGACCTGGTGGACTTCGAGCGCCAGGTGGCGAACCTGGAGTTCCGGCGCATGTTCGCGGGGCCCATGGATGCCAACAACGCCTTTCTCGACATCCAGTCCGGTTCCGGCGGCACCGAGGCCCAGGATTGGGCGGAGATGTTGCTGCGCATGTACCTGCGCTGGGGCGAGCGCCGCGGTTTCAAGACGGACCTGATGGAGGTATCGCCCGGCGAGGTCGCCGGTATTAAGTCCGCCATCATCCGCTTCGAGGGCGATTACGCCTTTGGCTGGCTCCGCACCGAGACGGGGGTACACCGCCTGGTGCGGAAATCCCCCTTCGACTCTGGCAACCGTCGCCATACCTCCTTCGCCGCCGTCTTTGTGTCGCCGGAGATCGATGACTCGGTGCAGATCGACATCAATCCCGCCGATCTGCGCGTGGATGTCTATCGTGCCAGCGGGGCCGGTGGCCAGCACGTCAACCGTACCGAATCCGCCGTGCGCCTTACCCACCTGCCCACGGGTCTCGTCACCCAGTGTCAGAACGACCGCTCCCAGCACAAGAACAAGGATCAGGCCATGAAACAGCTCAAGGCCAAACTCTACGAACTGGAGATGCAAAAGCGCCGCGAAACGCAGCAGGCCGTCGAGGACACCAAATCCGACATCGGCTGGGGCAGTCAGATTCGCTCTTATGTCCTCGATCAGTCGCGGATCAAGGATTTGCGCACCAACCTGGAAACCGCCAATACCCAGTCGGTGCTCGACGGCAATCTCGACCCCTTCATCGAGGCCAGTCTGAAAAGCGGCTTTTGACCCTTGGGGGCCTGGCCCGCATTGGTAGGGTGGAAATCCCTGGTCTGGCACCTCCGTGATCAAAGCTTTCGCGTTATCACCCCTTTTGTTGCCCTGTCATCGGCCGGGCTGCTGTTCCGGTCCCCCCTCCAGCCGGGGACCAATATGTGAGAACCCGCATGAATGCTAAGACCGGTTGGATTCCGATCACCCTCGCGACTCTCCTGATGGCCGCCCTGACATGCTGCCGAGCGGTCGCTGCTGACACGGAGGCTGCCAAGGCCCTGGCTAAGGCATCGCCCAATCCCGCCTTAGCCGTGAATCTCGTTAGTCCGCGGGTGGGCGACTGGCCTCGGGTGATCACGGCGAGTGGTGGGCTCTTTGCCTGGCAGGAGGGGGTCATCGCCGCCGGGACCGGCGGCCTGCGGGTGACGCAGGTGGCGGTGGATGTGGGCGACAAGGTCCGTCTTGGTCAGGTGCTGGCGGTCCTGGACCAGGAAACGGTGAAGGCGGATCTGGACCAACAGGCGGCGCGGGTAGCCCAGGTCCGGGCCGCCTTGGCTGAGGCGCGGGCCAATGGCGACCGGGCGCGCAACGTCAAGGACAAGGGGGCCATGTCCGAGCAGCAAATCACTCAATACCTGATCGCCGAGGAGGCCGCCAAGGCCAACCTGGCGGCGGCGATGGCGGCCCTGGAAATTGACCGCATTCGTTTGGATCAGACCCAGGTTCTGGCGGTGGACGATGGGGTGATCTCAAGCCGTGGCGCGACTCTGGGGACCGTGGTGCAGATTGGCACGGAATTGTTCCGGCTGATTCGGCAGGGGCGGGTGGAGTGGCGTGCCGAGGTTACCGCCGAGCAACTCGCCCAAATGATGCCCGGACAGGAGGCCGAAATCCGCCTGCCCGGCGGAGAGACGGTGACCGGCCTTGTCCGTATGCCGTCCCCGACCCTGGACCCCATCACCCGCTATGGTCTGGTTTATGTGGATCTCCCGATCGACAGCCCGGCGCGGCCGGGTATGTTCGCGCAAGGCCATATTCGCCTGGGGACGAGCCAGGCCCTGACCTTGCCTGAGTCCGCCGTGGTCCTGCGCGATGGCTCAAGTTTTGTTTTCGAGGTCCAAGACGCGGACCGGGTTGCCCAGCGTAAGGTCGAAACCGGACGGCGCGGCGAGGGCCGGGTCGAGATCCTGTCTGGCCTGGATGCGACAGCCCGGGTCGTGGCGGGGGGTGGGGCTTTCCTCAACGATGGTGACCAGGTGCGGGTCGAGGCCAGCCCCGCGACTGCGGCCGCCCCTGATGCCCAGGGGCAGGCATCGTCCCCGAGCGTCGGCCAATGAATGTCTCCGCCTGGTCCATCCGTCACCCAGTCCCGGCTATCCTGCTGTTTGGCTTGCTGACCGTCATTGGGATGATGAGCTTTCACGCTCTTGGGATCCAGAACTTCCCGGACGTGGAACTGCCTACCATTACCGTCACCGCGAGCCTGGAGGGAGCGGACCCCGCGCAGTTAGAGACCGAGATCGCGCGCAAGATCGAGGACAAAATCGCCTCCCTGGGGGGGATCGAGCACATCCGCACCACCCTGAGCGATGGCAGTGCCACTATCCGGGTCGAGTTCCAAATCGAGAAGAACACTGAGGTGGCCTTGAATGAGGTTCGCAACGCCGTGGATAGCGTGCGCGCGGACCTACCCGAGGATATGACAGACCCGGTGGTCTCCAAGGTTACCACCTCCGGTTCACCTATCGTGACCTATACAGTGGCCTCGCAGCGCATGGACGAGCAGGCCCTGTCCTGGTTCGTAGACAACGAGATTTCGAAGGCCCTGCTGGCAGTCAAAGGGGTGGGTCAGGTGGCCAGGGTCGGGGGCGTGGACCGGGAGGTCCATGTTGATCTCGACAGCGCTCGCATGCAGGCCCTCGGGGTCACCGCCGAGGCCATCTCCACCCAATTAAAGCGGGTCCAACAGGACGCCTCGGGCGGGCGCGGGGATATCGGCGGCGCTGTGCAGTCGGTCCGCAGCCTGGGCGCCGTGGATACGGTGGGGGAGATCGGGGAACTGATCATCCCGCTCGCGGATGGGCGGCGAGTGCGCCTGGGGGATCTGGGTGGCGTGACCGACTCCTTCGCGGAGCGCAACTCCAGTGCCCTGTTGGACGGGACCCCAGTGGTGGCATTCGAGGTAACCCGTATCCGGGGGGCCAGCGAGGTGGCGGTTGCCCAGGCCGTCCAGGCGGCGGTGGCGCGCCTGGAGACCTTGCACCCCCACGTTCAGATTCAGCAGGCCTTCAACCTCGTGGATGCGGTATTGGACAATTACCAGGGGTCCATGGAACTGCTCTACGAGGGTGCGCTCCTCGCTATCCTGGTGGTCTTCTGGTTCCTGAGGGACTGGCGCGCGACCCTGATCGCCGCTGTGGCTCTGCCCCTTTCCATCATCCCGACCTTCGCGGCTATGCTGTGGCTGGGGTTCAGTCTCAACATCCTGACCCTGCTGGCCATGGCCCTGGTAGTGGGCATCCTGGTCGACGATGCCATTGTCGAAATCGAGAACATCGTGCGCCACCTGCGCATGGGCAAACCACCCTTCCAGGCCGCCATGGAGGCGGCGGACGAGATTGGGCTGGCGGTGATTGCCACCACCCTAACCCTGGTGGCGGTCTTCCTGCCGACGGCCTTCATGGGGGGGGTGCCTGGCAAGTTCTTCGTCCAGTTCGGTATCACCGCCGCGGTCGCGGTGGTCGCCTCCCTGATGGTGGCACGCCTGCTGACCCCCATGATGGCGGCCTATTTTCTCAAGCCTCACCTGGAGGGCAACCGCGATGGCCTCATCATGACCGGCTATCTGGCCGCTGCCCGCTGGTGCTTGGATCACCGCAAGACCACGGCCCTGGCCGCCATCCTCTTCTTTATCGGCTCCATGCAATTGCTGCCTCTGCTGCCCAAGGGATTCGTCCCCGCCGCAGACCGCGGCCTGACGAGTATCAAGCTGGAACTGCCCCCGGGCAGCTCCCTGGATGACACCCGGTTGGCGGCGGAGCGGGCCCGGGTCTTGCTTGCGCCCATGAAGGAGATCCTGGGCATCTTCACCGCCGTTGGCAGCACCTCGGGACAGGGGCCTTTGGCGATCGGCGGGGCCAAGGATGTGCGCCTGGCGACCCTGACCCTCAGGCTCGTCCATCGCCATGACCGTGATCGTACCCAAGCCCAGGTGGAGCGGGAGATCCGTGAGCGTCTGGGGGCCCTGCCCGGCGTGCGGGTTGCCGTGGGCGCTACCCAGTCTGGCGAGAAGCTCCAGGTATCGCTCGCGAGTGACGACCCCATTGCGCTCGCCACCGCCGCCCAGGCCGTGGAGCGGGATCTGCGCACCCTGCAAGGGGTGGGCAACGTTACTTCAGGAGCCAGCCTCCAGCGACCGGAAATTCAGATCCGCCCGGATTTCGCCCGTGCCGCGGACCTGGGCGTGACCACTTCCGCCCTGGCGGGCGCGGTGCGGGTCGCCACCACGGGGGATTTCCGGGTCAATCTGCCCAAGCTCAACCTACCCCAGCGGCAGATTCCCATCCGGGTACGACTGGACCGGGCAACACGCATGGACCTGGATGCTATCTCTCAGTTGCGTGTCCCCGCCAAGGTCGGTTCGGTACCTCTGGCTGCCGTCGCCAGCCTGAGCCTGGGAAGCGGGCCGGCCCAAATCGACCGGGTGGATCGGATGCGCAACGTCAGCATCGACGTGGAATTGGGGGGGCGCCAACTCGGCGCCGTGCTGGAGGAGGCCAATGCCTTGCCGGCGCTCATGAATCTGCCGCCCACGGTCAGCCGGGTCGAGCAAGGGGATGCCCAGCGCATGGCCGAGCTCTTCGCCTCCTTTGGCACCGCCATGCTCATTGGTGTCCTCTGTATCTATGCGGTGCTGGTCCTGCTCTTTCATGACTTCCTGCAGCCCTTCACCATCCTGGCCGCTCTGCCCCTATCCCTCGGTGGGGCCTTTCTGGCGCTCCTGCTAACCCATAGCAGCTTTTCCATGCCCTCCATCATCGGCGTACTCATGCTGATGGGCATTGTCACCAAGAACTCCATATTGCTCGTGGAATATGCCATCGTCGCCCGCCGGGAACACGGGATGGATCGCCGTCATGCCATCCTGGATGCCGGCCACAAACGCGCACGCCCCATCGTCATGACCACCATCGCCATGGGTGCCGGTATGTTGCCTGTCGCTCTGGGTCTGGGCGCCGAACCCAGCTTCCGTTCCCCCATGGCTATCGCCGTCATCGGTGGGCTCATCACCTCGACCTTCCTCAGCCTCCTCGTCATACCCGTGGTCTTCACCTTTGTCGATGACCTGCTCAAGCTGTTGAAGCGCCTGATCCCGCGCAGGCATGAACCGCATGACGCAAATTCGCTGCAGGTATTGGGCCCTTGACTGGGAAGCTAGAGGTTTATCCGTCCAGTCTGGCCCTTGGGCGGTCGCTACCCTCCTGATGCCAGGGATACCATTGACTCTGTCTTAGAGCCGAAGGCGACTTCTGGTCCATAATGCCTAGCCAGTCGCCACTGGGACCACGGCTAATGCTCGCGGTATCCATGAAATTCAGATGCCCAACTAAGCACCAACAATCCATCAGCCCTCTCTAGAGCCATAGCCTACCAAGCCAATGCAGATTTCCATGAACAATCCGGATCCAACCCTCGACGAAAACAAGCTCATCGCCCAGCGGCGGGAGAAGCTGAACTCACTGCGTGCGAACGGCATCGCCTTTCCCAATGATTTCCGCCGCGACGGGGTGGCGGGGGACCTGCTGGCCGAGTATGGCGAGCGGGAGCCCGAGGAACTGGAGGCGTTGGACTCGCGGGTCAGGGTCGCGGGCCGTATGATGAGCCGGCGGGTCATGGGCAAGGCCAGCTTTGTGCATCTCCAGGATATGTCCGGTCAAATCCAGTTGTTCGTGCAGCGCGACAACCTCGGGGAGGAGGACTACGCCTGGTTCAAGCGCGATCTGGACCTGGGGGATATCCTTGGTGCCGAGGGGGTGCTCTTCAAGACCAAGACCGGGGAACTGTCCATTCGGGTCGAGACCTTGCGCCTCCTCACCAAGGCCCTGCGCCCCCTGCCGGAAAAATTCCACGGCCTGACTCACCAGGAGAGCAAGTACCGCCAGCGCTATCTGGACCTGATCATGAACGAGGGCGCCCGCAAAACCTTCCGCGCCCGCACCCGCATCATCCAGTACCTGCGCGGCTATTTGGACCGCCGTGGCTACCTGGAGGTGGAGACGCCCATGATGCAGGTGATCCCTGGGGGGGCGGCGGCGCGGCCCTTTGTCACCCACCATCACGCCCTGGATATGCGGTTGTTTCTGCGTATCGCCCCGGAGCTCTATCTCAAGCGTTTGGTAGTGGGGGGGTTCGAAAAGGTCTATGAGATCAACCGTAACTTCCGCAACGAGGGGCTTTCCACCCGTCACAACCCTGAGTTCACTATGGTCGAGTTCTACGAGGCCTACGCGGACTATGAGGATTTGATGGATTTGACCGAGGACCTGCTGCGGGGCATGGCCTTGGAGGTTACGGGTTCGACCCAGGTCCTGTACCAGGGCGAAACCTATGACTTTGGCCAGCCCTTCACCCGCATGACGGTGCGCGAGGCCATTCTGCGCTTTGGCGAGGGCCTAGCGCCGGAGGATATCGAGAGCCTGGAGCCGGCCCGCGCCCTGGCCAGGCGGTTAGGTCTGACCTTCAAGCCGACCTGGGGGTTGGGCAAGGTGCAAATGGAGATCTTCGACCGGGTTGCCGAGCACCAACTCAAGGATCCGACCTTTATCACCCAGTACCCCACCGAGGTCTCGCCCCTGGCGCGCCGCAACGATCACAACCCCTTCGTTACCGACCGTTTCGAGTTTTACGTCGGCGGCCGCGAGCTGGCCAATGGTTTCTCCGAGCTGAATGACGCCGAGGACCAGGCCGAGCGGTTCAGGAAGCAGGTGGCGGAAAAGGACGCCGGCGACGAGGAGGCCATGCACTTCGATGCCGACTATGTCCGAGCTCTCGAACACGGCATGCCCCCCACCGCAGGCGAGGGGATTGGCATCGACCGCTTGGTCATGCTCTTCACGGATTCCGCCTCTATCCGCGACGTCCTGCTTTTCCCGCACATGCGACCAGAGGATTGAACGCCTCAATAGAGCCCCATGGCATCCCTGCCAGGCATGCCTGTACACGGGAAATATTGGCGACTCCAACCTGCCCCTAGGCTAGTGTCGGCACCGATCTGCCACCCTTATCCGGTGGCGGGCAATTTCAGAACCGCACCCGCACCCGGTAAGTGAGCATCGTCTCGCCCTCGGCGGGGATCTGGATCTCCCATTCGGCCAGGTTGGCGCTGACCTTTTTGTGCGCCTGGCTGGAATCCAGCATCTTCCATTCGCCGGGGATGGGTTCCCGGACCTTGACCGTGACGGCCTCCGGCTTGGCGTTGCGCAGACGGATGCGGTAAGCGGTCTCGAATTGGTACTGCCCGGGCCCCATCCCGGAGAGTTTGACGAAGTCGGTCTGGGTCTTGTCGGCGGTCACGTCAAAGGCCTCGCCAAGTTTGAGGCGCAGGGTCTCGTTTTTCGGGGTGTGGTCGATGCGGTCCTCGCCCACGAATTGGGCCTTGCCCTGAGAATCCTTCTTATAGATGCGGACAATGCCCTTGGGCAGGGGCAAGCCCAGGTTGGCCTCCTCGCGGTTATCGATTTCCAGGAAGACGCTGGCCTTGAGCTTGACGCCAATCTCGCCTAGCTGGGCGCGATAGTAATAATCGCTGCCCTTGAAGATCAGTTCCTTACGCGCCGGTACGCCCTGGGCCGCCAGCAGGGCCACCTGCTTTGACTGGTTGTCGGCGATGGTGGTGGGCTGCGCCAGGCTGTAGAGGTGATATTCGAATAGGGCCTCCTCCTCCATCATGGGGGCTGCGGCCGCCATCATGCGCATACCTTCCTTTTGCATGGCCGGGCTGGGCAGGTCCCGTACACGATTGACATCGCCGGCAACGAGCTGGAGTTGGGCGTCACGATAAGAGGTGCCGCTGGTGTTGTTGAGCGTGACCCAGCCGGTGAGGTCGAGACGGCTGTCGTCGTCGGCAAGTTCGCCAACGTAATCGGCCTTCCATGACAGTCCAGCCGTAAGGTAGGACAACTCCACCTCCTGGGGGCCGGCGAGGCCGTTGTCTAGCTTCATGACCAGGGTTGGGCGGTCGCGCAGGTTGGGGGGCAGTTCGCGAAAAACGATGCGGCCGGGCTGACCGGTTTCGATGCGCTCGCCGATGCGCAGTACGGTCCCCTCGGCGGCGGAGAGCACTAGAGCCTCTTCCTCGGTTTCCTCGCCAGTGGTGGGGTGGACCTTGATAATCCCGACTGGCCTGCCGACGTACTTCTCCAGCAGCTTGTTGGGGGTGAGCAGGTCGAAGTCGAAATTTTGCTCGATGACCCTGAGGTTGGCACCCTCGGTCAGACCCCTTAGCAGGGCCGTCTCCGGTTGTATGCGGGCGCTGACATCACGGAAGGCCAAATCCACCCCCCCCACCGGTAACTCCAGTCGGCGGCGGTCTTTCACCAGGGCCAGGTCCTCGTTGTAGATGGTTACCGCGACTGCGGTTTGGTCCTCCAGGGTGCTGCGTTTTTCATCGGCGGGATTGGCCATGATGGCGGGACTCCAAAGCAGGACTTGCAGCAGGCAAAGACGGGTGGTGGGAAGGATTTTCATGGTATCTCCAGGTCGAGGCCCGGCTGGGCTAGATATGCAAAGCCTAGCCTAAGCAATCCCTGGGAGCGAGGGGCGAGGCGCCAGATCCATCGGAAGCGACTTCCTGAGGGCTATCCTTTCGGCCGGCCAGGGCCCGCCCCCTATTGGATTGGAGGCTGGCAAGCCAAGCGGCGCTCCGCCTGGGACTTGGGCCGGATGGGGTTAATGTCCCATCCGGTCGCGCCAGTTAAGGGGGGTGTCACAAGAGGCAGTGAGTGGCGACCTGGTGGGCTCTCAGCCGAGCGCTGACCGAGGGCGCAGTGCCGTGACGATGCGCCCCGCCGCCAGGCCGTCGCCGTAGGGCGAAACCCCGCGCGCCATGGAGCGGTAGTGGTCTGGATCATCCAACAGGCGCTGGGACTCCATGAGGATCTGTTCGCGCACGGGGCCGACCAGCTTCACAACCCCGGCGTCAACCGCCTCCGGTCGTTCGGTTTCATGGCGCAGGACCAGCACGGGCTTAGCCAGTGCCGGGGCCTCTTCCTGGACACCGCCAGAGTCACTCAATATCAGGTAAGACCTCTGCATGGCCCCAACGAAGGGTAAATAGTCCAAGGGAGGACAGAGGATGATGCCGGGGCGGTTGGCCAGCAATTCCTCGGCCACGTCACGGACGTTGGGGTTGGGATGGACCGGATAGAGCACCTGAATATCGGGGTTGGCCTCGGTCAATTGGCGGATAGCCTTGCAGATCTCCCGGAAGGGTGCTCCGAAGTTCTCCCGTCGATGGGCGGTTACCAGGATTAACCGTTTGGCGGGATCAATCGGAACTCCTATCTCCGGCCGGCGATCGGCCACGCTTAGCAAGGCGTCGATGACGGTGTTGCCCGTGACGTGGATCGTATCTGGATCAAAACCCTCGCGCAGCAGGTTCTGGCGTGAACTCTCCGTGGGAGCGAAATGCCAGTGTGCCAGGCGACCGGCCACGACCCGGTTCATTTCCTCTGGGAAGGGATTGGTCAGATCCCCGGTCCGCAGTCCTGCCTCAACATGGCCAAAGGGGATCTTGCGGTAGAAGCAGGCCAAGGCTACGGTCATGACTGTGGTGGTGTCGCCTTGGGCAAGCACAATGTCAGGGTTTTCCAGGGCCAGGGCCAGGGCCAGGGCCAGGGCCAGGGCCAGGGCCTCGTCGAGGGCGACCAGCAGCCGGGCGGTCAGGGCGGAGAGTGCCTGGTTGGGGCGCATGATGTCCAGATCCAGGTCCGGCCTGATGCCGAAGACCTCCAGAACCTGATCCAGCATCTCCCGATGCTGGGCCGTGGCGAGGACGCGAGACTCGAAGGCCGGGTCCTGGGCCAGGGCTTGAATCACCGGGGCCATCTTGATGGCCTCGGGTCGGGTGCCGACGATAGAGAGGACGCGGGTCAGGGATCGATTGAGCATGGTGGCATCGCGATTTGCATGTTTACCATGACAGGGAAGGCATTAATGGCGCAAAAGTATTTTTGGCGTCCATCACAACGCCTCGCATCAGATTTTGATCCTGGCGGCCTAAGCCTAGCCGGAATGAGAACTCATTCCGGCTTTTTCATCTCAAGGACGATCATGGGCCGACGCTTGGGGCCATTTTCGTCAAAGCCGGGTGCGACTACGCGGATGGTTCGTGAACTGCCTCTCAGAGAGGGCAAGTTCAGGTCGAGGTAGCGGGCGAGGAGCTGATTGGCCTGATTGCCTTTGAGCTTGCGGAGTTGGCGGACCTTGGCCAGGGCCTCTTCCGTGGGTTTGGTGCCACCATTGCGGCGATAGTGGCGAATGACCGCCTCGGTGTAGGAAAGGGTTTCAGCGTAGGTAACCATGCTGCCAGTCCGATCCACCACGCCCTCGCCGGCGTTGTAGGCCATGATGACCCGGCCGTAGTCGTTTTTATATTTTCCGAGCAGGCGCTTGAGGTGGCGGGTGCCGGTGTCAAGGTTTGTCTCGGGATCGAAAAGCTTTTCCCGTTCGGACACCCCATAATCGGCACCGGTACCCGGCATGATCTGCATGAGTCCCAGGGCACCGACGCGTGACACGGCCTGGGGATCGTAGGCCGATTCGGCGGCCACCACGGCCTTGACTAGGGCTAACTCGACACCATGGCGTTTGGCCGCCGCTTCGACCATGGCGTCAATCTTCGCCCGTTCCGGAACTGGTTTGGGCTCCGCGACCGCCGCCACCGCGACCTGGGTCGGGGTGGCCGCCGGCTCGGACTCCGTGAGGACCGCGGACGTCTCGATGTCGGCGAGCACTGAACCCGGCAGGAGCAGGGCGACGCAGAACCAGAAAAGGGACATGTTTGGTGACATGGTTATTCACGCTGGCTGAAATTGGCCTCATTCTACCTTGACCAGCCCCATTCCTGGCAAGGACGCCGCGCCTTCCAACCCCAGCACATGGGCCTTTTTGGAGGATAGTAAGCCTCGGTTGGTTTTTGACCTCCTTCAACGAGTCCACCGCTGGCGACATAAGACTAGCAGAGGGCATAGAATGCCATGGAGATTTCCTGATTTTGCACCGCATGGGATGGCTCCGTGACCAAGAGTACCCGCCTCATATTTTTCTCCCTAGCCTTGGTTGTCCTGATGGTCATGGGGGGGCTATGGTTCCTATTCACAAAAGAGGAAGCCCCGAGGACTATTCGTGTTGGCTGGTACGAGCACCCTTCGCTTTTCACCCAAGATCCCCTAACGGGTCAACCGACGGGGTACCTGGTGGCTGTGCTGGAGCAAATCGCCAGCCTGGAGAATCTCCGTCTCGAATATGTTAAAACCACGCGATCGGCAATTTTAGATGGGTTGAATGGAGGAAAGGACTTCCTTATGGCGATGCCGATTACGGTATCCGAAGGCCCCAAGAAATATGCCGATTTTTCATGGCCAGTCAGCAAGCTTACATTAAAAATAGCCGGACGCGCCGATCAAGTTATCGGAGACCGGAACCCGGAGATGGAGAAGAAAACTATAGGTTCCCTGCAGGGAGCTTTACCTATGGAGATTTTGCAATATTGGTATGAATCAGGATTGATCGCTGGGGTCGAATCCTTTGAGACCTCCGATGCCATGGTTGATGCCTTATTGACGGGGAAGGTTGATTTTATTCTTGATGAAACAGAATTCATAGATGCGCTCATGCTGCGTTATCCTGGTTCGCTGGCGCTGCTTGATAATCCAAATTTTGTTACGCCAGCTTTTTACAAGGCATTTCCAGTCGCGCTGGAAAACAAATGGCTGCTTAATAAGATCAATTACGGCCTTCGTCAGATTATGAATGACGGCACTTATTCCGGTATTCACCAGGAGTATCATGCCCAGGCTGTTTCGCAAAAACCACTATCCCCGCCCAGAATCGAAGCGACCTCCCCGGAAGGGCACCTCCCGATATTGGAAATTGATGATAATTACAATGCCAAGGCCATAATGGATAACTATTTCGATATGATATCGAATGAATCCGAGGGGGTGCGCAATCAGGCCAGCATAGACGTGATTGATCGTTTTGTTAACGAGGGCATGCACGAATTTCAGGATAAATTCCAGCATTCAATGACGCGCTTAAACGAACTGTTGCTGCTGATCGAGGGGCAGCCTAAATATGCGCCTTATTTTGCGGCATTTTATTACCGCCAAGTGGATGATTTAAGAAAATCATTTGAGGGGATTCGTGCCAACGTGGAGAGCTATCGTCAAAAGATTGAACTTGAAAATATTCAAATGATCAATAATCTTAAGATGATAAAGCTCCTGGAAATTCCCGAATCTGAATTGCTGTGGAGAAAGGAATGGATAGAAAAGAATTTCGACTCCGTTATTTCAAGCCAGACTCGATGGATCAGGCAAATCAATGATCTTTTGACTAAGAGTGATGATCTCCAGGCCCAGCTCGATGACATCATGGTCAAGGCCGAAGGTGATATATTTGAAAATTACAAAGGATTCTATTTACATCGCTTCAATTTCCTGGGTAACAGCCCCGGGAAGGGGGGCCTTTCCTTTCAATGGCACGAACTATCTCGTAGCCTGAGTAGCTGGTTTGTCGCGCTTCCCACGCAATTATTGGTCGTGATGCCAAATCAATACTGGTGGCCGACTTTACTGCGCCTGTTTATGGCATCATCCCTGACGGCTCTGATCGTGGCGCTGGTGATGGCACGCTACCGGTGGATTCCCGTCAAGCAATATCTTCGCCCCTATCTTATTCTTTGGCTTGGTATCTTTTTTTGGGTTGGAGCGATCACTCTTCCGAGTACCAATGGCAATCTATTATATTCATTCGCCACGCTATCCTTAAGCCTGGCGGTCATGGATGCGGCCTGGAAGGCAAGGGGGCATGGCCAGACAGATACTGCGCTAAATCCATTTCTATTTAACCTGATATCTCTTTTCCTGATCGACCTGGTAACCGATCTCCTGGCTCCACATAGGGTTCTTCTGTCGTTCATGCTGGTGCTGGCGGTTGTGAACATAGCATGGTTTGCCTTTACCGCAAGGTCTCTGCGGTGCTTTCGGAAACGGGATATTGACTCTGTGTTGATAATTGGGAGCAGTCTCTGGTTAGGCGCTGGCATTGCCGCCTGGTTGGGGTATCTTTATCCCGCCATGATGATCGCGGTATTTGGCGTATTGGCCTTGGGTGTATTCTATGCCGGTACCGTTTTTACCCACGCCCTGCTTCAGCTATCTAATAAATTATCCGGCAGCAGACGGTCCCTGGCGAGTTTTATTTCAACCCTGGTTATCCCATTTCTATGGCTTGTGCTGTCAGTTAGCGCCATACATTGGTCGGCCAATATCTTCAATGCCAATTGGTTTTTTATCAATTTATACGATGTCGATTTATTTCCTAATTTCCCGATTAAGATCAGTTTGAGAACTGTTTTTATACTGACTATGTCTGGTTTATTGGTTAAATACTTCTTGAGTTGGCTGGGGGAAATTTTGATCGCTATTTCAGATGCGCGTCAGCTTGATTTGGTCTCGCTTAATTCAACTTTTTTGGTTATTCGTTACATTGTGTGGATACTATTTGCTATTTTCGTCTTCGCTTCTCTTGGCATCGACTGGGATAACCTTAAATGGATCGTGGGTGGGTTGAGTGTTGGCTTCGGGTTTGCCCTTAAAGATATCCTGGAAAACTTCTTTTCTGGGATTATTGTTCTGCTGGGCAAGCAGGTACGTCCTGGCGACACCATCGAATTTGGCTCTGTTTACGGCAAAATTGAGAAAATTAACATTCGCGCGACTTTTATCAAAACCGAGGATAATGCGCTAATTGCCATACCCAATAGTCAGATTGTCTCCAAGGAATTCCGTAACTGGACGCTGAATGGCCATATCCGCCGCAACCAGTTTGAAGTCGGTGTCGCCTATGGCTCGGATATTCCAATGGTTATCGAGGCCATGCTTGAAGTCATGAATGGCTCCAACATCGTCCTCAAGGTTATCCCACCCGATGTCTTGTTCGTGGATTTTGCCAGTAGTGCCATCCTATTAAGGGCTAGGTACTGGGTCCATGTCGATAATCGCACCAAGTCCGCCAGTGTGCTGCGGCGGAGTATGGAAGAAGTCTTCAGGACCCGAGGGATTGTCATCGCCTTCCCCCAACTCGATGTCCACTGGGATATCTCCCCCTCAGCCCTTCCCGGATGCACCTATCCCGCCCCTGATGTTTGCGATCCTCATCAGCCGTGACTTATACCTTGCCAGGATCTGATCAATACGCACTTAGTCCGGGTTCATCCATGCGGAATTCTCCCCTTTGCTATCTCGTTCAGCCGATTTCACCGGAGGCGCACCGGTTTGCCGTAGAACTGCGGTTCGATCCGACTTCATCCGAGCCCCTGATGCTGTCCTTGCCGGCCTGGATACCGGGTAGCTACATGATCAGGGACTTTGCGCGTAACATCCTCTGCATCGAGGCGTGGGATGAGGAGGGCCCCCTAGTCCTGGATAAGCTCAACAAACAGAGCTGGCATTTGGTCCCGCGCGGGATTCCAGTTAGCGTGCGGATGGAAATTTATGCCGGGGATTTGAGTGTGCGCTCAGCCCATTTGGATGATTGCCATGGCTACTTCAACGGCTCCAGCCTGTTTTTGCTGGTCAGCGGCCGGGATGGGGATCCTTGTCAGGTAGAGATCTGCCGCCCCCCTGGGAATCACTATGCGCATTGGCGGCTGGCAACCAGCCTCAAACCTCGGGAGGCTGAGCCCTTTAGTTTTGGCATTTATGACGCTGACAACTACGAGGATCTTATCGATCACCCCGTGGAAATGGGTGTTTTCAGCCTCATTCCCTTCGAGGTTCGTGGGGTATCGCACTGGCTTGCCCTGACTGGACGGCATCGGGCCGATGAGTCCCGGCTCCAGCGGGATCTGCCACGCATTTGCGAAACCCATGCCGTCCTCTTTGGGGATCTGCCCGTCGACCGCTATATCTTTCTGGCTCAGGTGACGGGTGATGGTTACGGTGGGCTGGAACATCGCTACTCTACCAGTCTGCTCTGCGCGCGCGATGACCTCCCGGCGGTGGGCATGGAGAAGCCTACCCCCGGTTATAGACGCTTTTTAGGTCTCTGTAGTCACGAATATTTCCATCTCTGGCATGTCAAGCGAATTCGTCCCCGTGCCTTCATAGGCTCAGGGCTGGGGCAAGAGGTCCACACCCGCCTGCTCTGGGTTTTCGAAGGCATTACCTCCTATTACGACGAACTGGCCCTGGTGCACAGCGGCTGTATCGAAGAGGCGGAGTATCTCGGACTGTTGGCCGAAGCGATCACCCGGGTCCTGCGCAATCCAGGCCGTTTGATGCAAACCCTGGCGGAGTCCAGTTTCGATGCCTGGACCAAGTTTTACCGGCAGGACGAGAACAGCCCCAACGCCATCGTCAGCTATTACGCCAAAGGCGCCCTGGTGGCCCTGGCTCTGGATTTGTTGATTCGCCGCGACACCGCCGGCGCCCAGTCCCTGGATGATGTCATGCGCGCCCTTTGGGAGCGCCACGGCAGGACTGGCATCGGCCTGGAGGAACGGGGTTTCGAGGCCCTGGCGGCAGAGGTGACGGGCCTGACACTGGGGCCCTTTTTTCAGAGGGCACTGGATACCACCGAGGATCTGGATCTGGTGAGGCCCCTGGCGGAAATGGGTATTGGGATGCGCTTACGGGCGGCGCACCATGCCAAGGATTTCGGTGGCTTGGCTGGCAGTGTCGCGGACACTCAGGTACCCCCTGCCCTGGGCATTCGCCTGCGACCCGATGGCGGCGAGCCCGTGATTGCCCATGTCCTCACGGGCGGACCGGCCCTGGCGGCCGGGCTGGCACCCGGGGATACGATGGTTGCCTGCGATGGCCTGCGCGTCACCCGCGATAATCTGGACCAGCTGCTGTTGACAGCGGGGCAGGGCAGGGAGGTCGAGATTCATGCCTTCCGCCGCGATGAACTCCAAAGCCGCCGGGTTCGGCTGGCCCCAGCCCCCCTGGATACCTGCGAACTCTGGCTTCTGGAGGATGCACCCGAGGAGAGCCACCAGCGTCGCGCCGCCTGGCTAGGGCCGAGAGGCTGAAGTCGCCGTGGAGACCCATCTGCGGCTGGTGCGTCAACTGACGGATGGCAAGTATCATTCGGGCGAGACCTTGGCCAGCACTCTGGGCCTGAGCCGGGCCGCCATCTGGAAAGCGGTGCGCAAAGCCAGCGATCGCCTGGGGTTGGAAATCGAATCGCGACAGGGCAAGGGCTATCGATTGGCATCAGCCCTGGAATTGCTGGACCCAGCGCGATTGTTGGGTGGTATGAGCCCCGAGGGGCGTAGTCGGATCAGCCGGCTAGAGCTATTCGTTGACATCGATTCCACTAACGCTTATCTCCTGCGCGCGGGTCAGACCGGCGCCCCTAACGGCACCCTCTGCCTGGCCGAGCGTCAAACCGCCGGTCGAGGCCGGCGCGGCCGCGCCTGGGTCTCGCCCTTCGGCACCAACCTCTATCTATCCCTGTTATGGCGTTACCCCGGCGGTCCAGGAGAACTTGGCGGCCTCGGCCTGGCGGCCGGAGCGGCCTTGGCTCAAGTCCTGGAGGAAGCCGGCGTGGCGGGCATTGGCCTCAAATGGCCTAACGACCTGCTGTGGCGACGCCGCAAACTGGGGGGGCTACTGCTGGAGGTCGCTGCCGAGGCCCAGGGGCCGAGCCTGGTGGTGGTCGGGCTGGGTCTCAACACCCATCTGCGTGGCGATCAGGGTCAGAGCATCGACCAGCCCTGGGTTGATCTGGATGAAATCCTGGGTTCTCAGGGCTATAGCCGCAACCAGTTGGCGGCCTTTCTGGCGGAAGCCCTGACCGCCACCCTAGAAGGCTATGGACGCGAGGGTCTGGCCCCTTTTCTGCCTCTCTGGGAAAGGTATGACCTCTTCCGGGGCGAAGAGGTCGAGATCCGTTTGGGTGATCGCCTCATCAGGGGTATCCAGGCCGGCATTACGGACCAGGGTACCCTCAGGCTGGAGGTGGCCGGCGAGACCCGGATCTTCAATAGTGGCGAGGTGAGCCTGCGGCTAGCCCACCCGGAGACTGCCCCAGCCAGGAACCGGACTGGCTAGGATTTTTTGGAGACCAGCCAGTAGGTAATGCCCAGGGCCAGCAGAGTTGCCCCCGAGGCCAGGATATAGTCCGAGGACACCTTGTCAAAATCCAGGACTATGATTTTACGACAGATGGCCATTAAGGCGGTGGCGATGACCAACTGCACCGGCAGGACGTCGGCCCCCAGGTAGAGACGGATGTTGACGAAGATCTCGATGGCGATCAGGACGGCCAGGAAGGCGCCGAAAGTCTCGAACAGGTTGCTGATATTGAGGAGCAGGATGGGTGGCTCACTCAGCCGCTGGTAGAGGATCCAGACGACATCAGCTACCCCCCAGACGATGACGAGGGCCATGAGTACCGCCAACACCCGTATGGAGGCGCGTATAAGGAGATGCAGATGACGGATCAGGGGGTCTTCGTGTTCCGGGGGCAATTCCTCGTGGATGACTTTGCGGTGCTGGTCTGGGTCGATCATGGAGATTCCTGGTGGTTAGGGGCAGGTTATATCAATGTGCAGAAGGGGCAGGATGCCGCGGAGGGCGGAGGGGCCTTGATGCCGAAGTCCACCTTGGCCCCATCTTGATGCCCCGAGCCCGAATCCCCAGGTCACACACCTCAACAGGTCCATAGGGGCCCTTCTTGCATAGCGGCAATCTGCTCGCGCAACTCCAGGATGCGGTCCTCCCAGTAGCGCTGGGTGTTGAACCAGGGGAAGGCCAGGGGGAAGGCCGGATCATCCCAACGCCGGGCGATCCAGGCACTGTAATGGAGCAGGCGCAGGGTGCGCAGGGCCTCGATCAGATGCAGCTCACGCAGGTCGAAGTCGCGAAAATCCTCATAGCCAGCCAGCACCTGGCCCAATCCGGCGGACATCTCCTGGCGGTCTCCGGACAGCAGCATCCAGAGATCCTGCACCGCCGGTCCCATGCGGCTGTCGTCGAAATCGACGAAGTGGGGCCCGGCATCGGTCCAGAGGAGATTGCCGGCGTGGCAATCGCCATGCAGGCGCAGGGAGCGGATGGGGCCCGCGCGCTCGAAAAGCCGCCGCACCTCCTCCAGGGCATGGGCCGAGACCCCTTCATAGACGGTCCGCAGTTCCGCCGGGAGCCAGTCCTGTTCCAGAAGCAGGGTTCGTGGCTCCTCCCCAAAGCTGGCGATGTCCAGGATCGGCCGGGCCTGGAAAGGGGCGATCTCCCCCAGGGCGTGAATTCTACCCAGGAAGCGTCCAATCCATTGCAATACCGCGGGGTCACCCAGTTCCGGGGCGCGTCCGCCATGGCGCGGGCTCAGGGAGAAGCGGTAACCGCCATGGCTGTGGAGAGTCCGTCCCTGGATGGCGAGGGGCGGGATCGCCGGGATCTCCCGTTCTGCCAGTTCCCGGGTGAAGTCGTGTTCCTCGAGGATAGCCGCGTCCGACCAGCGCCCAGGGCGGTAGAACTTGGCGATGAGGGGCGTACCCTCCTCGATGCCGACCTGATAGACCCGATTTTCATAGCTATTGAGGGCCAGCAGCCGCCCATCGGAGACGAGCCCCAGGGACTCGATTGCATCCAGGATGCGGTCTGGACCCAGATCGGCGTAGGGCCTGACATCGGATGCAATCATAGGCTGGGTAATCGGGGTATGAATCGGATCTTCGGATTGTATACCCACTCACCAATGGGTGTGGTTCTGTATACCCAACAGATTTCCGATTTCGCCTTTAAGGAGACGCTGAAGAATGACTCGATTTCTCTCGCATCGCCCTCGGAAAGCGTTTTTTTGACCTAGCAGCCCGATTTAACCGGTTTTTGGGCTCATTTTGGGCTCTCTAAGTGGCTCCTGGGGTC
>WBZT01000898.1_pt1 | contig 23040 bp, 14 predicted proteins | sample 5204241 | NCBI WGS metagenome assembly WBZT01 (sample SAMN12344358, study PRJNA552823) | activated sludge metagenome | biome: Activated sludge suspended growth; feature: Nitrification reactor; material: Wastewater; isolation source: activated sludge from nitrification reactor of wastewater...
CCCTCGTGCTGGGCCGCCACGTCGCGGACGAGCGACAGCCCGAGGCCGCTGCCGCGGTTCTTGGTGCTCACGTAGGGATCGAACACGCGCGCCGCGACCTCGGGTTCGAGCCCGGGACCGCGATCGAGCACTTCGATCCAGCCTTCGTTTCCGGACCGGCCGACGCGGACGTCGATCGTCTCGCCGGCACGGCTCGCCTCGCACGCATTGAGCAGCAGGTTATGCAGCGCTCGCGACAGGAGCAACCGGTCGCCCTGCACGCGCACGGGCTCGGCCGCGTCCAGTCGGATGCTCACGTGCTCGGGTTCGTGCAGCGCGATGGCGGAACGCGCGAGTTCGCCGAGATCGAGTGGTTCCATCCGGGGCTCGGGCAGCCGCGCGTACTGCGAGAAGCGCTCGGCGAGACGGGTGAGGTGCTCGACCTCCTGCAGCAGCGCTTCGAGGCTGTCGCGCACGGCGGCACGCTCGTGCTCGGGCACCGAATCGGCGCGACGCTGCAGCCGGTGCAGCGAGAGGCGCATCGGCGTCAGCGGGTTCTTGATCTCGTGCGCGAGCCGGCGCGCGACGTCGCGCCATGCGGCCTCGCGCTCGGCCTGCGCGAGCGCGTCGCGCGCGCTCGCGAGGCGGGCGGTCATGTCGTTGAACGACGCGGCGAGCGTCCGGACCTCGGCGGCGCCTTCCTCGGGCACGCGCACCGTGAGGTCGCCCGCCGCGACGCGCTCCAGTGCGCGCGTCATGGAACGCAGCGGTCGCGTCATGGACGACGCGAGCGCGCGCGCGAGCAGGAACGCGCCGAGGGCGATGCCGGTGACGAGCGCGACGACGAGCAGCCACACGTAGCGGCGCTGGACGTCGACCACGACGCCGAGCCGGCCGTAGAGTTCGCGGGCCTGCCCGATCTGGTCGAGGCGGGTGAAGAAGTCGGGCGTCAGGCGGATCCCGGTGACGAGTGCGCCGCCCGTCGCGGTCCGCGAAACGCCCGCGAGCACACCGCGGCGCGAGTGCAGCAGCCGGTCGCCGGCGAGCGCGCCGTCGATCTCGCCGGCGAAGTCGAGCGAGTCCGCGGCGAGCACGCCCGCGGGCACGATGCGATCCGTGGCGTGCCAGCCACTCGAGTCGTGCGCGTAGTACTGCGCGAAGTCGAGCCCCGCGACGCGCAGACCGTCCCGCAGCGCGGTGCGCCGCGACGCGTCGAGCGGCGACGGGCCCGAGCGAGCGGCCCAGTCGTCGGCGCGATCCAGCACGGTCGCTTCGACGCGCGTGAGCGCGGTGCGGCTCACTTCCACGCCCGATTCGAGTGCGCGATCGACGACGGGCAGATACCAGCGATCCGTCGCGCGGCCGAGCTCGTCGAGTGTGAACAGCGTGAACGCGAGCGTGGGAAGCAGCGCCAGGGCCAGCAGCGCGATCAGCAGGCGCGCACGCAACGTCACGCGTGGCCCCTCAGTCTCCCGGCGAGAGGCCTCCGAGCTGGCCGCAGGCCGCCCAGATCTCGCCGCCCATCGTGTTGCGGACCGTGACCGCCGGAGCGTGCGGATACAAACGCGCTGCGAAGGCGTCGACCGCCTCGGGACTCGGCCGCTTCCATGCGAGGCCGGGCACCGGGTTGTACGGAATGAGGTTCACCTTGCTCGGCAGCCGTCGCGCGAACGCGGCCAGCCGGTCGGCGTCTTCCATCGAATCGTTCACGCCGCCGAGGAGCGTGTACTCGAGCGTGACCCGGCGTCCCACGGTCCGGCCGTACTCGCACGCCGCGTCGAGCAGTTCCTCGAGCGGCCAGCGGCGATTGACCGGCATGAGCTGGCTGCGAAGCTCGTCGGTCGTCGCGTGCAGTGAGATCGCGAGGCCGACCTGCAGACCCATCGCGGCCAGTTCGCGGATCTGCGGAACGAGTCCGGACGTCGACACCGTGATGCGCCGCGCTCCGAGGTTCAGGCCGCGCTCGTCGTGGAGGATGCGGATCGCTTCGGAGACGGCGGGCAGGTTGGCGAGCGGTTCGCCCATGCCCATGAAGACGATGTTGAAGCGGTCGTCACGCCACTGCAGCGCGTCGCCCATCGTCATCACCTGCGCCACGATCTCGTCCGCACGCAGGTTGCGCTTGAGGCCCATGAGGCCGGTGGCGCAGAACCGGCACATCAGCGCGCATCCGACCTGGCTCGAGACGCAGAAGGTCACCCGCCTGGCGGAGCGCATCGAGACGCTCTCCACGCGCGAGCCGTCGTGCAGGTGGAGGACGAACTTGTGCGTCGTCCCGTCCCGGCTCTCGAACACCGAGGAGGCGGGCAGGCGGAGGTCGCACACCGAGTCGATGTCGCGCCGCAGCGCCGCGGGCAGGTTGGACATGTGCCCCGCGTCGCGCTGGTGCTTCTGATAGACCCACGAGTACAGCTGATCGGCACGGAAACCGGGCACCCCGAGTCCCGCCAGCCGTTCGGCGAGCCGGACGCGGCTCAGGCCGAAGAAGCTGGGGGCGATGGGGGCTGGGTTTTCGAACTGTTCGCGCGCCATGCGTGCCCGGAGTGGAAGGAGCGATTCGCGTCGGCGAAACTAGCAAAGCGCTCGAGTTGAGGTCAACGAACCCCCTGTGGTATGCATGCGCCTGCAATGCAAGACCACCTACATCACCTGCGTCGGCAGTTCGCCGCACTCAGTCACTCGTCACGGTTCCGGATCGTCCTCGCGCTGTGCGAGCGGGAACGATTCGTGACCGAGCTCGCCCGCGAAGTCGGCCTGTCGCAGTCGTGCACGACCCGCCACGTCCAGGCGCTCGAGAGAGCCCACGTGATCCACACGCGCCGCGACGGCAAGCGCGTGATGGCTGCGTTGGCGACCGAGCATCGGGAACTGGCCCAGGTCGTCGCCTGGCTGCGCGACGCGTCGGCCGGTGCGACGGATGAGCATCGGCCGATCGGCGCCGGGCCCTCGCCTGCCCCGTCGAATCGTAGCTCCCGACGCAAGTCCATTGAGCCCACCGCCCGCCCCTCGGAAGCCGCCCACGAGGAAGAAGGCTCTCGCGCTTCTCTCGACTCATCTGCTACACCTCCGCCCGCATCCGAGGTGCCTCGGCCGCGGCCGCGGGACCTCGACGACTTCCTGCTCTGACCGATCCGGTCCGGTAACCTATGCGCTTCGCTGCAATCGACATCGGCTCCAACTCCATCCGGCTCCTCGTCGCCGACGTTGCCGACGGAACCGGGTGGGACGGTGCCATCGAGACCGTGGCGAGGGCGGGTGAGGTCTGCAGGCTTGGACGAGGGCTTCACGAGGCCGGGAGCATCGACGAAACGCTGGCGTCCCGCGCGGCGGAGATCTGCCGCGAGTTCGCGCGGCGTGCCCGGTCCCTCGGAGCCGCTCACGTCGTTGCGGGCGCGACGGCCGCCCTGCGCAGCGCCGCCAACGGAGCCGCCATCGCCGACCGGCTCGCGGTCAGCGCCGGCGTCCCGGTGCGTATCCTGACCGGGGACGACGAGGCGCGGCTGGTGTATCGGGCCGTCGTACTGGGTCTCGGTGGGCGCGCACGTGAAAGCCAGTGCGTCGTGTTCGACCTGGGAGGCGGGAGCACCGAAATCGTGAGCGGCGTCGGCCTGCAGCCGGGCCGGTGGAACAGCCTCGGGTTCGGAGCCGTGAGCCTCACGGAGCGCTTCCTGCGCGATGACCCGCCGTCTCTTTCGACGTTGGCCGCCGCCAGGGAGCAGATCAGCTCCGACATCATGCGTGGCTGTGCATCAATGCCCGACCGCGCCACATTGCTGGCCGGGGTCGGAGGAACGGTCACGGTACTGGCATCGGTCGATCGGGGATTGACCGACTACGATCCCGCAGCCCTCGAAGGCTGGTGGATCGACCGCAGCCGCGTGCTCGACATCGCGGACCGAATCGCCGGCATGTCCCACGAAGAGAGGCGCCGCCTGCCCATCATGGGGGAGGGCCGCGCCGACATCATCGGCGCCGGCGTGCTTGTCGTCGCGGCGCTCATGCGTCGATTCGACGCTCCCGGGCTCGTGTGCTCGACGCAGGGGTTGCGCTACGGGCTGGTGCGACTGGCGGCCGAGGAGTGGAGACAGAAGTCCGACCGGGGCACAGATCGTCGTTGACCTGTCCTTTGCAACCGGCGGATACTCTGTCCAGCAATCGGGCAGGTCCCCCCACAAATTCCTTGCTGGCCTCACACGGATTCCTCCGCCCGGGGGCAAACTGTTTTCCATTCGGCTGTGTCAGGAGGGAGCGGGAACCACGATGACCAAGTTGCGCAACAGACTCCTCACCACACTGGTCCTGGCTGCGGTGCTCTCGTCCGCGATCGGGGTCGGCGTCGCCGCGGCGAAGGATCGAGCCGCGGCCCTGCCCGATCCGTCGCAGCAAACGAGCAGCAAGGGTGTTCCCCGCGCGGAGCCGTTTTCGGGTGAACCGGATGGCGTCGGCGGAGCGGGTCCGAGACCGAACCCGAATCCGTCAGGCACGAGTCCGATCGATCCCTCGGATCCGTCGCTGAGCGAACTCCTCATCCAGTTCTGGATCCTGTGGCTGAGCAATCGAACGTAGTGCCGGGCCGCGCGTGACGTAGCCGGCGGAGCCGGCGACGCGCGGTCCTCGATGATCGGGAACAGGCGTGCGGGCTCGTACCCGCCTCGCCCCACCGGGTCTGCGAATCGTCGAGGAACCTAAAGTGCACCGAGCGATCCCCCCCGATCCGACTCCAGGGAGCGTCGACCTCCGCCGTGAGGTGTCGCAACAGGAGTCGGTTGGCGATCTTCACTTCGCCGCAGACAATTTCGCGGGCGCTGCCGAGTCGTTCCGGCAGGCGCTGGCGATGCTGTCGGCTGGGGACTTGCCCGGACGCGTGCGGCTGCTGCTTCGCATCGCGGAGGCGGAGTACCACCGGGGTGCGTTCTCCCTCGCGTTGAGCGTCGCGCACGAAGCCCGCGAGGCCGCTCGCCTGCTGGGAGAGCCGCGCGCGATGGCGCGAATCGCTCAGCGGCTCGCGGCGATCCTGATGGAGATGGGCGAGTACCGTCGCAGCATGCGCTACGCGCGCTACGGCTACGCGATCCTGCGCGACACCGACGACCACGCCGCGGTCGGCTCGATCTCGCTCGTCATGGGCGGCAACCTCAGCCGCACGGGCAGCCCCCAGGCGGCCATCGAGTGGTTCCAAAACGCGGCCGCATCGTTCCGGCGCATCGAGTACTCGGACGGACTGGTCACGGCGCTCAACAACCTGGGGCAGGTCTACAAGAACCTCCGCGAGTGGCGTGAGGCCGTCCGCTTCCTCGAGCAGGCGCTGGCGATCGACGAGCGCAAGGGGCTCTACGCGCGCGCGCGCCTGCACCACCAGAACCTCGGGCTCATCCGCTATCGCCTCGGACAGTGGGATCTCGCCGAGGAGCACTTCCGCAACTCGTTGCGCATCTCGCTCGACGTGAAGCACGCGCTCGGCGAGGCCCAGGCCACGCTCGCGCTGGGCATGCTCGCGCGCCGTCGCCGGCAGTCCGATCGCGCCACGGAGCTCTACCGTCGGGCGCTGGCGCTCGCCGAAGGCGCTTCGATCCAGCGCGAGGTCCAGCTCGCCCGCGAGTTCCTCGCCGAACTCGAGATCGACCGTGGCAACGGATCCGCCGCGCTTCAGCTGATCGAGCCGACGCTCGAGGACGCGCAGGTTCGCTCGCCGCAGGGCGACATGGTGATGGAGCTGTCGATCCGTCGCGCGCAGGCGCTGCAGCTGGTCGGACGCGTCGACGAAGCGCTCGCGTCCGCACTCAAGGGCATGACGCTGGCCGAGCGGCTCGGCGACCGCGTCGAGTACGCGATCGCGCTGCGCACGATCGCGCGCATCGACGCCCAGCGCGGACACGCCGGCGCGATGGAATCGAGATTGCGCGACGCCGCGCAGTGCTTCGAGCAGCTCGGCGAGACGTTTGAGCTGGCGACGACGCTCGCGCATTGGGGCGAGTGCCTGATGCTGCTGCCGACCAGCACGCGACTGCGCATGCCGCTCGATCCCGTCACGGACGCGGCCCGCCGCGCCGCGGCGTTGTTCCGCCAGCTGGGCGTGGTGCCCTTCGCGGCGGAAGCCCTGCTGACGCTGGCGCGCCTGCTGTCCGAGCACGAGCACTACGATCAGGCGCTCGCCTTGCTGGAGCAGGCCGAGCAGTGGCTCGCCGAGAGCGGCGATCCCGCCACCGCGGAGCGCGCGGAGGTGCTGCGTCGCGACATCGAGCGCCAGTACGTCGCCGTGTCGCTCTCGACGTGCAACGAGTTCCGCGCACTCGAGGAGGCCAACCGCCTCTTCCGCGAGACGAGCGACATGGACGGCCTGCTGTCGCAGATCGTCAAGCTCGCGGTCGACCACGCCGGAGGCGATCGCGGCTTCGTCGCGTTCAGTTCGAACAGCGGCCGAATGGACGTGGTTGCTCAGCACGGACTGGGACGTGACCGGGCGCGCCGCGTGCTGCGCGTGCTCGAACAGGTGGCGGGAACGCGGTTCGCCGAGAACGGCCCGATGTTTTCGAGCCGCGTCACCGCCGACCCTCGCTTCACGAGCGCCATTCCGGACGCGCTGGAATCGGTCGGCTCGCTCGTCTGCGTTCCGCTGAACTTCCCGTCCCAGGGTGTCGGGCTCGTGTACGTGGACCGGCTCAACGACAACCTGCTCGGCGCGTTCAAGCAGCGCGAGCTGAACCTGCTCGCCGTGCTGGCGAACAGCGCCGCCGTGGCGATCGTCGAGGCGCAACGGTCACTGCTCCTCGCCGAGAACCAGCAGCTTCGCGACAAGCTCCGCCCGGTTCCCGGTTCCGAGCGAGTCGTGACGCAGTCGCGCGAAGTGCTCGGGATCCTGCAGCTGATCCGGAAGGTGGGAGACAGCACAGCCACCGTGCTCTTCATGGGCGAAACCGGAACCGGCAAGGGATTGTTCGCTCAGGTCGTGCACGAGACGTCGGCGCGCCGCGATCGGCCCTTCGTCCAGGTCAACTGCGCGGCACTGCCCGAGCAACTGCTCGAGAGCGAGCTCTTCGGCTACGTGCAGGGAGCGTTCACCGGGGCCGTGCGGGACAAGACGGGCCTGTTCGAAGAAGCCGAAGGCGGGACGATCTTCCTCGACGAAATCGAGAAGATTCCCGAGGCGGTGCAGGCGAAGCTCCTGCACGTGCTCGATCGCGGCGAGATCAGGCCCGTCGGCGCCACGCGCGTGCGCAAGGTGAACGCGCGCGTGATCTGCGCGACGAGTTCGGATCTCCGCGAGCGCATCCGCGAGGGTCGTTTCCTCGAGGATCTCTACTATCGCCTGAACGACATCACCGTCCGCGTGCCCGCCCTGCGAGAGCGCCGTGAGGACATTCCGCTCCTCGCGCAGCACTTCCTCGCGCAGTTCGCGCGCCAGATGGACAAGACGCTCGGCGGGTTCGCTCCCGACGTCATGCGCGCCTTCCTCGAGCACGAGTGGCGTGGCAACGTGCGCGAGCTCGAGAAGACCGTGAAACGCATGGTGGTGCTCGCCGACGAGGGCGACGCACTGGGCGTGGAACTTCTGCCGGCCGAGATGCGCGAGGCGCTCGGCCACGCCGGTGCCGCCAACGGTGGCTCGGCCCCGGCCGCGCGCGCGGGTGTAGCTCCCGTCGCCGGCAGGACGCTTCGCAGTTCGCTCTCGGAACTCGAGAAGCAGGTCATTTCCGAGGCGCTCGTCCGTCTCAAGGGCAACAAGGCGCGCGTCGCTCGTGAGCTTGGCCTGAGCTATCCGACGCTGCTCGGACGGATTCGGGCCTACGGTCTGGCGACGGTCGCGAGCGAGGGCGAATCATAAAAATACTTTCGTAACGTCACAGGAAAATTGCTTGATGCGTAACTTGGCCTCGTCCATTGGCTTCCCGGGACGGGGTCGTTTCGTTTGAATTTCCTTTCCTCGCAGCCTCCGTTCAGGCGTGCGAATGCCGCGCTCGTCGCCAAGGCGTGCCGACGCTTAGCCGCTTGGCTTCTCAACGAGTTAGGAACTTGTTTCGCACAAGTCCTGCCTTTGGCATGCCGGCTGCTCTAGAGCACCTGCGGAGGGGGGGACCTCCAAGACAGATCCAGCAGGGCACCGCTGGATCAACTTCTGGGCTAGCCGGTTCGCGGGGGCTTGGTCGAGGGTACGAGCCCCGTCTTACGACAACGCACCATCTCCTGCGACCGGCTAGCTTGGTTGTACCTGACGAACAGCTTTTCGAGACCCTCTGGACGAATCGGAAGAGAACCTCTCCCGGCGACGCATGCAGGACCCGGTCAACGTCGTCGAGGGCAAGAGGCCCGATGAGCCAGAGGTCTTCGGACACCGGTCGATCGCGGTGTCGGCCAGCACTGGGGGATGTCGAGGCTGACATCACGAGTCCACACGGCCGGTGTCCAGCATCTGCAGCGGTGTGGCGCCCTTCGCACACCTGAGTCCGTGGCGCACACTGCTCCGCCGCCGGGCCCAAGCCCGGCGGCGGTTCCTTTTTGGCGGTCTGGGCCGATTTCGCGCCTTACCGTCCCGCCGACGACCGCCTCCTCTTGCGTGGCACGTGTGTTGCGCTCCACCCTCTCGTCGCTGACTCGCACGAGTTCCCCGGGAAGGGAGGAGACCCACATGCGTTATCTGCTGACCATCCTGCTCGCCGTCGCCGCCCTCGGGCTCGCCGGATGCGAAGACGACTCGCCGTCCCGCCCGCCTGCCGCGCCTCGCGGCGTCTACAGCGTCACCGGCGATCAGAGCGTGACGCTGTACTGGCTGCGGAACACGGAAGCCGACATTTCGGGCTACCGGATCTACCAGTCCGATTGCGCCGGCGGGCAGAACTGCCCCTACAACCGCGTAGGTACCGTCGGTGCGGGCCTCGATTCGTTCGTGGTTCGCTCGCTCTCGAACGGCGTCACGCGGTACTTCGCCGTTGCTGCAGTGAACCGTCAGGGGCAGGAGAGCGACCTGAGCTACAACGACGTCTTCGACACGCCTCGGCCGGCCGGCGAAGACGCCGTGGTGTTCAACTACCGCGGCGGTCACGACGCGGGCGCCGGCTGGGACTTCTCGGCGTACACGTCGCGCCCGGCATCGGATCCGTTGTCGGACGTCGTTTACAGCGACACGCTCGGCTATCGCGAGATGTACGCGGCGGACCAGTACACCGACATCCAGGACGCGGGCTATCACACGTCGCTGGACGCGATCGATTTCGCTCCGGTGACCGGATGGTCGCCGACGGGGGCCGTCGAACTGATCCTCGGCCACTGCTATCTCGTCTGGACCCGCGACAACCACTTCGCGAAGTTCCGGGTGACCAGCCTGGCCAGCAATGCGGCCGTGTTCGACTGGGCCTACCAGACCGCGATCGGAAACGGCGAGCTGCGGGCCAGGCCCGTGGGCCATACCGCTGCAAACGCCCTTCAGGCGAGCGTGACGACGAGGTGAAATCTGCAGGCGGACGAGCCCGGGTGCTCGTCCACACGATAGGATGTGCGTGAACGAGTCGGCCGATTCCCGGCGCAAACGGGCGCCGGGCGGGGTATGGACCGGAAGCACGCGAAGGCGACCCGCGACGGGCCGCGAAGGAGTGAGTGAGATGAGGCGCATTCACCGGAAGCTTCTCGGGACGCTGAGCATGCTGGCGCTGCTGGTGGCGATTCCGGCGGCGGCGCACGCGCGCTCGATGGGCGTCGAAGTGTGGACCGATCGTGGCGACGATGCCGTCTATCAGCCGGGCGACGCCATGCAGGTGAAGGTGCGCACGAGCGACGATGCGTACCTTCTCGTTTATCAGATCGACTCGGAGGGGCAGGTCTCGGTGCTGTTCCCGTGGCGCCGTGGTTCGGGACAGGTCGACGGGCACCGTACCTACCGGATGCCGCCGGAGCGGTCCGGCTACGAGCTCGCGGTCGAGAAGGCTACGGGAGAGGGGTACATCGTCGCGATCGCATCGCGGCGACCGTTCCGCGACCTGCCCTGGTACCTGCGCCCGTTCGATCCGCAGGGTGACGTGATGGGCTACGAGGATCGTCACGACGAGGACGAAGGCTTCGACGAGCAGGGCCGCGTCGTCGGTGACCCGATGGTGGCCTTGGAGCGAATCCGTCGCCGCGTCCTGGGCGACGCGTCGGACAACGACGACTTCGCCACCTCGTACGCGAGCTACTACGTCGGGCACGAAGTGCGCTATCCGCGCTACCTGTGCGCGGACTGTCACCGGCCGAACCGGTGGGCGTGGTGGGACGGCTTCGATCCGTACTACACGCGCTGCAGCGTGTTCGATTTCCGCGTGAACTGGAACTGGTGCTGGGGTCCGTGCATGTGGACCGGCCACGTGCCGTACTTCTTCTACGTCGTTCGCTCGGACTGCCCGCCGCACTATCGCGGCTGGTACGACGATCGTTCGCGGTGGTCCTCGTGGGACGGCCGGCATCGTTGGGACGATCTCTGGGGCGGTTCGCTCGTGCGCTACAAGGCACCGCCGCCTCCGGGGTACGCGCCGCCGCCGCCGACGCAGAAGCCGGGTTGGACGCCGACGGGCAACCTGCCGCCGGGCTACCTGCCGCCCAACGACGGCCGTCGCGGCGGCATCAGCCGCCAGCCGATGCCGATCGGCCGCGGCCGGGCGGACAACGGTGATCCGCAGCCGGGCTACGGTGGATCGGGCGGCCCCTCGCCGCGCGTGCTGCCGAGCGACCGTCCCGCCGACCGGCCGTCGCCGCGTCCGCTGCCAGGCTATCGCCCGCCTCAGAACGACCAGCCGCGGCAGGAGTCGCCGCGCGTCGAGCCGCGCCAGGTTCCGCCGCGTCAGGACGCACCGCACGCGGATCCGCCGCAGCAGCGCGAGCGGCCCCAGCGTCAGGATCCGCCGCACCGCGAGCCCGAGCAGCGGCAGGAGCGCCCGCAGCAGAACCAGGACGAGCGCAAGGAACCGCCGCATCGCGACGCGCCGGCCGAGCGGCCGAACCGTGACGACGGGGCGCGCGGACGGGGCGACCGCTGAGCCCGAACGCCGCTATACTGCCCGCCGACTTCGAACGCTGGACGGGACCGGATCGACCGGTCCCGTCCGGCCGTTTCGCCCGATCCCACCGGAGATTCGAAGCGTGTCCCGTCTTCGCGCCGCACTGACACTCGTCTCGCTCGTCGCCGCTGCATCGTCCGCAGCGGCGGCTCCCGCGGGTTTCGCGTTCCTCGAGGTGCCGGTCGGCGCACGCGCCGTGGCGATGGGGGGCGCGTACGTCTCGGTCGCCGACGGCGTCGAGGGCGCGTTCTGGAATCCGGCTGCGCTCGCGGGCGTGCGGGGCACGCAGATCGCCGGCGGTCACGTCGAGTTCGTGCAGAGCCTCAAGCAGGACCAGTTCGCGGTGGCGGGCCAGCTCTTCGGTGGCGGCGTCGCGGGATCGCTGCGGGCCATGTACACGCAGCCGATCGAAGCGCGCGACGAAGTCGGCACGCTGACCGGGACGTGGGGTTCGCACGATCTCGAGTTCCAGCTCGGCTACGGCCGGGCGCTCGGGGCCGGCGTGCAGCTCGGTGCCGCCGCGCAGGTCGTGCGCGAGCGCCTCGACACGGAGTCGGCCACGACGTGGGCAGGCAGCGTCGGCGCCACGGTGGTGCCGGCGGCGCTTCCGGGAATGCGCTTCGGCGTCAGCGCGCAGCACCTCGGACCGGCGGCGCACTACGACTTCGACGGCGTGCGCGGCGCGGCGGTCGATCTGCCCGCGGCCGTACAGGCGGGCGGCTCGTGGTCACATCCGCTCGGCGGCGGCTTCGCGAGCACGGTCGCGCTCGATGCGCGCGCGACGCGCGGGCGCGAGCCCGTCGAGTGCGCGGGCGTCGAGCTCGCCTCGACCGTCGGCGCCGCGCTGCGCGCGGGCTGGCGGCACGGCGACGACCTGACCGACTTCTCCGCCGGCGCCGGCTGGCGCCACGGGACGTTCTCGGTCGACTACGCGTGGGTGCCGGCGAAGCTCGACCTCGGCGACACGCACCGCTTCTCGTTCGGCGCGCAGTTCTGAGTCGACGACTCGCGCGCGGTGCTCAGTCCTCGCCGCGCCACGTCGAGAGCGTGAGCTTGCCGTCGCGCAACTCGACGTAGGTGAACAGGTCGATCCAGTCGCCGAGCACGAAGAACTCGCGACCCTCCTCGCGCTGTTCGTGCGCCTCGTGGAAGTGCCCGATGAGCACGCCGTCGTAGCCTTCGGCGAATCGCGGCTTCGCGATCTCGTTCCAGAGCTTCTCCGGCTGCAGCGGACGCTGCTCGCGCGAACGTCGCGAGAGCGCCGAGACCCGATGCGCGAGCGGGATGCCGAGATCGGGATGCAGCAGCTGGTAGAGCCCGATCGAAGTCCGGCTGCGCAGCACGCCACGCAGCAGCTTGTAGCCGAGGTCGCCGCCGATCAGTCCGTCGCCGTGGTGGACCCAGAGCCGCCGACCCTGCTGCTCGACCGTCACCGCGCCGTCCACGGTCCGGACGCCCAGCGTTTCGGCCAGGAAGCGGCCCAGCCAGAAGTCGTGGTTGCCGTTCAGGTAGACGACGTCCACCCCCGCCTCCCGCAGGCGCGCGAGGGCCGCCAGGGTGGGAAAGAGGGCCCGGGGAATGGCCGTCCGATATTCGAACCAAAAGTCGAACAGGTCCCCGACGATATAGAGAGAGGACGCTCTCCCCGGAAGCGACTCCAGGAACCCGTGAAGGCGCGCGGCGCGCGACGCTTCCCGGTCCCCGGACTCGGCTCCGAGGTGGGCGTCCGACAGGAACACCACCGAGCCGGCATGCATGGCGGCGCAGTCTAAGCCGCGCCCACCGGGGCGCCAAGCGGTCTGCGTCCGCTCGTTCCCGGCCGGGGCGGTCAAACCTTCATCATGTCTCGCGAATGGCTCGCAACCCTCGCCCGTGGTCGAGCGTCGAAGGCTTCGACACGATGCGGCAGGCAACCCCACCACCCGCGCCGCATCGGCGGGGCAGGCCCGAATTGACGGCGCAGTGACTCCCCGGCGAGCCGGGCCCGCCTAATCTGTTTCCCACTTCGGACGCACCGATGCCCCCGTGACGGCACCGGCGTCCCCGCAACGGCACCGCTTCCTTTGGGAGGAGCAAGATGGACGGAAGGTCGGTCGTTCGTCCCCGCAGCTACTTCGTCGGCGCCGCGGCCCTCGTGCTCGCGGGCCTCGTGCTCGGTCTCGGCCTGAGTGCCGGCCTGCGCCTGCAGCGCACGTCGACCGCGGCCACCGCGGAACTGGCGGCCGTGACCAACAGCGCGCCGGTGCCCGAGAGCCCCTTCGTCGGTGTCGTCCAGAAGGCGCTGCCCGCCGTCGTGTTCATCGACGTGCGCAAGAAGGCCTCGGCCGAGTCTTCGGATCCCAACGACGACCTGCTGCGCCGCTTCTTCGACAACCAGATGCCGCGCCGCCAGCAGCGCACGCCGTCGTCGGGCTCGGGCTTCCTGATCGACCCGCAGGGTCACGTGATGACGAACAACCACGTCGTCTCGAACGCGGACGAGATCACGGTGACGCTCAATGACCGCCGCCAGTTCAAGGCCCGCGTCGTCGGCGCCGATCCCGAGACGGACGTCGCCATCATCCAGATCGAGGGCAAGGACCTGCCGTGGCTGCCGCTCGGTGACTCGGACCAGCTCCGCGTCGGCGACTGGGCGATCGCGATCGGCAATCCGCTGGGCGAGCTGCGAGGCTCCGTCACGGTCGGCATCGTGAGCGCGCAGGGACGCACGAACCTCAACATCTACGGCGGCACTCCGGACTACCAGGACTTCATCCAGACCGACGCCGCGATCAACTTCGGCAACTCGGGCGGCCCGCTGTGCAACATCCGCGGCGAGGTGATCGGCATCAACACCGCGATCAACACGTCCGGCCAGGGCATCGGCTTCGCGGTGCCCATCAACCTCGCCAAGCACGTCTCCGAGCAGCTCATCGCGCACGGTTCGGTGCGCCGCTCGCAGCTCGGCGTGATGCTCGCCGAAATGACGCCGGACATCGCCGAGGGATTCGGCCTCGCCGGCCAGCAGGGCGTCCTGATCCAGCGCGTGCTCGACAACACGCCCGCCTCGCGCGCCGGCCTGCAGCGCAACGACGTGATCGTGGAGTTCAACGGCCAGCCCGTCGCGGACATGCAGAAGCTCCGCCTCAAGGTGGCCGATACCCCTCCCGGCAAGCCGGTGTCGATGACGGTGCTCCGCGACGCCAAGCGCGTCACGGTGACGGTCACCCTGCGCGACAAGGACGACAAGCTCGCCGCCACGCCGAAGGACGACGTGAGCGACGACGAGACGACGGCGCTCGGTGGCATCACGGTGCGCGACCTCTCCGACCAGGAGCGGCGGCGTCTCGGAGTCGAGGACGGCGTGCAGGTCACGGACGTGGCGGACGGCAGCGTCGCCGACGAGAACGGCATCCAGCCCACGGACGTGATCGAGATGGTGGGAGCGAGCCCGGTGAAGGACGCGGAAGCGTTCCGCCGCCTCATGGTGGCGGCGAAGCGCGCGGGACGTCCGGCCGTGCTCTACCTGAATCGGAACGGCAACTCGCGGTACGTGCCCATCCGGCTCGACAAGTAGCGCGCGACGCGGTAGAAGAAGCGCGAATCGGGCGGGAGGCGACCTCGGGTCGCCTCCCGTCACGCCATGGACGGCGAGGAGAAGACGAATGAGCCACCGACGCCTTGCTCGCGCAGCCATCCCCGGGCTCGTCGCGCTCGTGCTCACGATGTTCCCGCCGGCGTCCCGCGCCGACGCGCCCGCACCGCTGACGGTGACGTCGGTGCGGAGCTGGTCCGCGCCCGCGAACACGCGCGTCGTGTTCGACTTCAGCTCCACCGTCGACGCCGTGATGCCCGACACCGGCTCGGCGGCGAGGGTCGTGATCACCGTGCCCGCGGCCGGCATCGTGCCCGGCGCCGGCGTGCCGTCGGCGATCGCGGTGCGCGATACGGCGGTCGACTCCGTGCTTGTGGCGTTCGATCCGAACGGCGCACGCTTCGTGGTCACGCTCGCGCCCGGCGCGACGTTCCACGCGTTCACGCTGCCCGCGTCGGAGGACAAGCCGTTCCGCATCGTCGTCGACGTCACGCGGGCCGGAGCCCAGGCGGCGGAGGACAAGCGGCTCGCCGACATCGCCGCGGCCAAGCGGCGCGACCGCGTGCGGCTCGTGTACATCGACGCGGGTCACGGCGGCGAGGACACCGGAGCACGAGGACCGGGCGGCGTGCTCGAGAAGAACATCACGCTGGCCGTGGCCCAGGACCTGGCCGACGAGCTCAACAAGGTCAAGGGCGTCCGGGCGCTGCTCACGCGCGACTCGGACTACTTCATCCCGCTGCGCCAGCGCTACCAGATCGCGGAGCAGGCGCGCGCGGACCTGTTCATCAGCATCCACTGCAACTCGAGCCGCCGCCGCGGCAGCGGCAGCGGCACCGAGGTGTACTTCCTCTCGCTGAAGGGCGCGTCCGACGCCGCCGACCGCGACCTCGCCGACATCGAGAACGCCGCGGACCTCGTGGGCGGCGTGCCGCCGCAGGCCGAAGACGACGTCGTCAGCGTGCTCTACAACGTGAAGCGCAACTCGGCGCTCGAGCGCAGCCAGCTGCTCGCCGAGACGCTGCTCGACCACATCGCGGCCGACCGCCGCGTCGAGTCGCGCGGCATCAAGCAGGCGGGCTTCGCGGTGCTGAAGTCGGTCGAGTTCCCGAGCGTGCTGGTCGAGACCGCGTTCATCAACAACCCGCGCGAAGTGCGGCTGCTGCGCGATCCCGAGTTCCAGCGCCAGCTCGGCAAGCAGCTCGCCGACGGCGTGGTCACCTATTTCACGGCCGCGGGCGTGAAGCTCGGCGGTGGCTCGCCCGCCGACTCGTCGCGCACGGGCGGCGGAACGGCGAGCGGCACGACCGGAGCCGCGGTGCGCTGAAGGTCCGGCTCGCGAACGCAACGGGCCCCGATGCCGCGAGGCATCGGGGCCCGTTGCGTTCGCGGGGCGAAGCGTCAGTTGCCGCCCTGCTTGATGCGTCCGTCTTCCTTGATCTCGAGCGAGCCGCCCGCCTTGCACTGGTCGCGCACGTACGCTTCGAGCGCGCCGCGGATCACGAGGCCCGACTCGTCGCGGCCGCCGCCGCGGTTCAAGGCGTCGTAGTTGTCGCCGCCCGTGGCCATGAAGTTGTTCACGGCGACCTTGTACGTCTTCGCCGGGTCGAGCGGCGAGCCGTCCGCCATCGTCACCGACGTGACGCGGCTCATGGGCGCCGCGTGCATGTCGAACGCGTAGCGGATGCCGCTCACCTGCGTGACGCGTTCGCCGCGCAGTCCCTGCTCGAGCGCCTTCTTCACGTCGGCGCCCGTCATCGACAGCGTCACGATCGTGTTGTCGAAGGGCATGATTTCGTAGATCGAGCCCCGCGTGACCACGCCCGCGGGCAGGTCGGCACGCATGCCGCCCGGATTCTGCATCGCGATGTCGGCGCCGGTGCTGAAACGCATGGCGTCGCAGATGAAGTCGCCGATCGTGGCCTCCGGGCGACGCCGGTGCAGCGCGACCGCGTTCTGGCCGAGCACCGTCGCCGCGATCGGCGCGACGTTGGCGTTCCAGCGCTCGACGCGTGCGCGCCACGCGGAGTCGGCCGGGAACTCGTCGGCGTAGATCGGCGCCACGCGGTGCTTCACCTCCACGACGGCGTGCTTCACCGGATCGACGGTCAGGTCGGCGATCGCGAGCCACTGGCCGTTCGCGCCACCGATCATCACCGGAGCGCCGTTCACCACGTCGTCGACCACGTTGTGGCTGTGGCCGCCGAGCCACAGGTTCACGCCCGGCACGCTGGCGAGCCGCAGCAGGTCGCCGCGCGCTCGGCGCGACGAGTCGGTCTCCGCCGGGATGTGGCCGATCTCGACGACGACGTCGGCGCCGGCCTTGCGCAGCCGCGGCACGATGCCGGCGGCGGTCGTCGAGTCGTCCGCGAAGCGCAGGTGAGCGACGTTGGACGGCAGCGTCACGCGCGGCGTGCCCGGGTAGCCGAGGCCGAAGATCGAGACGCGCAGGCCGCGGCGAGCGAACGTCGTGTCGCTGCGGATCCACCACGGACGCTTGTTCGTCTTGCGCTCGATGATGTTCGCGCCCATCGCCGCGAAGCGCATGCCCATCACGCGGGCCTTGAGCGTGTCGGCGTTCCAGTCGAAATCGTGATTGCCGATCGCGGCGGCCGAGTAGCCGAGCAGGTCCATCTGCTCCACGACGGGCCGGCCGTACTGCAGGTTCGAGATCATCGTGCCCTGGAAGATGTCGCCACCGTCGAGCAGCACGGTGCCTTCGGGGTTCTCGGCGCGCAGCCGCTCCACCATCGCCGCGAGCGCCACCGTGCTGCCGACCGGCCGGCCGGTGCGCCGCTCCTTGGTGCCGCCGAGGATCGCGCCGTGGAAGTCGGTCGTCTCGAGCACGCGCAGCGTGGGGAAGCGCAGGTTCGCGAGCATCGCGAGCCACTGCGCGCGCGTGATCGGCGCTGAAGCGGCGGCGCCGTCGATCGCCGTCGCGGGCAGGCCCGTGCCCGTGAGCAGCCCGCGGCGGAACGCGAGGTCGGGCGTCTTCGCCGCGAGCGCGTACTTCGCGAACCGCGCCGACGCTTCGCATGCCGCGAGCGCGTCGCGCACGGTCGCGGGAGCGTTCGCCGCGCGCGCCGCCGGTGCCTTGCGCGCGAACGCCCGCGCGAGGGCCGCGGCGATCTCGCCGTTCGTCGCGTGGGCGAACGGCTTCACCGTCTCCGCGTCCTCGCGCGCGAGGCCGCCGAGGCGCACGAGCCGGTCGATCGCCGCGCGCTGCGGCGTCGGCGCGTAATCGGGCGCGATCGTCCATGCGGGCGTGAACGCCGGATCGAGCGTCTTCGCCGCGCGCACGTACGCGAGCACCGCCTCGGGTGCCGACACGCTCGCGGTGCCGACACGGTTCGCGCGGCGGATCATCTGGAAGTCGCCGCCACCCGCGGCGCGGTAGCCGTTCACGACCACCTTCAGCTTCTCGTCGTCGCGCACCGGCTGGCCGTTGCGCGAAAGGGCGCCGATGCGATGCCCGCCGGGCTGCGTCAGGTCGACCGTGCACGAGACGCCCATCGGCATGTCGAAGTTGAAGCCCGGCATGCCCGGCTCGGCGAGCGGACGGCCGTCCTCGAACGTGTAGCCCGCGAGGAAGCGCGCGGATTGCTCGAGCGCCTCGCGCAACTCGGCGCCCGTCAGTTCCACGGTGACGAGCGAGTTGTCGTACGGGTAGAGCCGCATCAGGTCGCGCACCTTTACCGGCCCGGCCGCGATCGCCTGCGCCGGATCGAAGAGCGCCGCGAGCGAGACGTCGGCGCCGGACGCCGCGAGCTGCGCGCGATGCACGAGCTGCCAGAGCGCGTTGTCGGCGAAGCGGCCCGCGGGCGCGTCGAGCCGCGCGGTCGCGTTCGCGACCACGACGTCGAGCGCGGCCTTGGTGCGCGTCGCGTATGCGGCCAGCAGCGGCGCGAGCGACGGGTCGACCGCGACCGTGTCGCCGAGCGCGAGCACGTTCGCGCGCTTGCCCGCCAGCTTCCACGGCGCCGACGGGTTGTCGCGCGTGAACGTGAGGTCGACGCGGCCGAGGTTCTCCGCCGCCTTGCCGGCCTGCGTCAGCAGCGGTCCGCCGTCGTCGGCGTAGGCGAACGGCACCACGGTGTGCGTGTGGCCGAGCACGATCACGTCGAGGCCGCGCACCTCGTGCGCGAGCCGCCAGCCGAAGTTCTCGTTGGGCGCGTCGCCCTTGCGCAGGTCGCCGGTGCGCGGGTCCTTCTCGAGCCCGGTGTGGGCGAGCGCGATCACCACGTCGCAGCGCTCGGTACCGCGCAGCCGCGCCGCTTCGCGCGTCGCGATCTCGATCGGATCGAGGAAGCGGTAGCCGGCGATCTGCGACGGATCCGCGAGCTGCGGCACCGCGGGCGTGCACAGTCCGACGACGCCGATGCGCACGCCGTTGGGCAGCAGCTTGACGATCGTGGCGGGGAACGCAGGCGAACCGTCCGCCTTCACGACGTTCGCCGCGAGGAACGGGAACGCGGCGGCCGCGCGCGTCTTCTCGAGCGCCGCCGGGCCGAAGTCGAACTCGTGGTTGCCGACCGCCATCGCGTCGTACTGCATCGCGTTCATGACGAGCGTCACCGGTTCGGGGCTGCCGGCCGGATCGCGGTGCCAGATCGTCGCCATCGGGCTGCCGGAGAGGGCGTCGCCGTTGTCGAGCAGCACGACCGGCAGGCCCTCGGCGCGGATCTTCGCCACCAGCGTCGCGGCCTTCGCGAGGCCTCGCGACGCGGCACGGTCGGTGAGGTCGTCCCACGGCAGCAGCGAACCGTGGACGTCGGTGGTGTGCAGGACGGTGACGCGGGTCTCCTCGGCTGCCGCGGGGCGGAAGGAGCCGAGGCACAGCAAGACGGACAGCGCGGTGAGCGCGAATCGACGCATCGGGGACGACCTCCGCGGAAAGGGGGCGCGGCGGTGAGGCCGCGCCGTTCGGGGCACGGACGGTAGCAGTCCGCGGCGGGCCGCCGCCAGCCCGCCGCGCCCGCCGGAGCATCGGCGCCGATGGGCGCGAAACGAGTCGTCGCTCGCGCTTGTCGCCCCGGAATCCCGCCCCCTATAGTCCGGCGTCCTCACGTCACCCCACGCAGGGCCCCCGGGCCCATCCGGAGACCCATGACGCACGATCCACGCTGTCCCAGCTGCGGCCACGTCAACGAAATCGAATCCGCCGAATGCTCGCAGTGCCATTTCCCGCTGCGTGAACTCGACGCGCCGGCCGCTGCCGCGCCTCCCGCGCCGGCGCCCGAGAAGCGGCCGGAGGCTCCCGCCGCGGCGGCGGAGAAGCCGGTCGAGATCTCGATGCAGCGCATCCGGCCGGTCCGGCCGCGTCGTCCCACCGGACGCGAGCAGACGCTGCAGCTCCAGCTGTGGCTGATCCTCGGCTCGCTGGCGATCGCGATCGTGCTGTGGACCGCGTGGCAGGGCTTCCAGAAGAACAACGCGGCCCAGCCACCGGTCGAGGGCGCGTCGACCGACCAGCAGCACGAGGCCGACGTGGCGCGTGCGGCCGTCGCGCAGGATTCGACGAACATCAACGCGCAGATCGCGCTCGCGAACGTGCTGTACGACACGGCCAACTGGCCCGAGGCGATCATCCACTACAAGTCGGCGCTGCGGCTCGATCCGACGCGTGCGACCGTCGTCGTCGACCTGGGCGTGTGCTACTTCAACCTCTCGGACGCGGCCAGCGCCGAGCAGTTGTGGAAGCGGGCGCTGACGCTCGATCCGAACCTCGTGCAGGCCATGTACAACCTCGGCTTCCTGAACGAGAACAAGGGCGACTACGACACGTCGCTCAAGTACTACCACCAGGCCATGCGGTCGAACCCGGGCCCGATCGCTCCGCAACTCTCCGAAGCGATCCAGCGCGTGATGCAGAAGATGGGCAAGACCGCGCCGCCGCTGTCGCCGGGTGCGGGCTCGATGCCGGGCGGCATGCCCGGCGGAACGCCGCCGCCGAACAAGTGAGCGCGAGCGGCGTCGCGACACCGGCGCCGCCCGCACGATCGTCGCCCGCGCGAACGCGTTCGCGCGGGCGATTCGCTTCGCCGCGCGCCGCGAGCGCCGCGCGAGGTTGCGCGCGCCGCGCCGCGCCCATAGCCTGTCGCCTCCAGTCCATCCCTCGACGTCCGCGGTGTCCGCGCCTGCGCGGTGCCGCTCTCCTTCGCGAGTGACCCATGTCCAATCCGCACTACCAGGTCGTCATCATCGGAACCGGTCCCGGTGGCTACGTGGCCGCGATCCGCGCCGCGCAGCTGGGCCTGAAGACCGCCGTCGTCGAGAAGGACGAGCTGGGCGGCACGTGCCTCAACTGGGGCTGCATCCCGACCAAGGCGTGGGTGGTGACCGCGCACCTGTACGAGCAGATCAAGCGCGCGAAGGAGTACGGCATCGAGGTCGGCGAGCCGAAGATCGTCTGGCCGGCGCTGGTCGAGCGGAAGAACAAGATCGTCAAGCAGCTCACCGGCGGCGTGCAGCAGCTGCTGAAGGGCCGCGGCGTCGACATCCACCGCGGCGTCGCGACGCTGACGAGCGCGAACCGCATGGCGGTCGCGCTCGGCGCCGGCGGCACGCAGGAGATCACCACCGACCACGTCGTGCTCGCGACCGGCGCGAGCGCGTGGATGCCGCCGGGCTGGTCGCTCGACGGCGAGCGCGTGATCGGCAGCAAGGAAGCGCTCGAGCTTTCCCACCAGCCCAAGCGCGTCGCCATCCTCGGCGGCGGCGTGGTGGGCAGCGAGTTCGCGTGCTTCTTCGCCGCGATCGGCTCGCAGGTGACGCTGATCGAGATGCTGCCCCGGCTCGTGATGGCCGAGGACGAGGAAGTCTCCGCCGCGCTCGAGCGCGAGATGAAGAAGCACAAGATCGCCGTGCACCTCGGCACCAAGGTCGAGGACCGCAAGGACAACGCCGACGGCTCGATCACGCTCACGCTCGCGGGCGGGAAGACGGTCGACGTCGACACCGTGCTCGTGGCGACCGGCCGGCGTCCGTACAGCGAAGGCCTCGGCCTCGCGGCGGCGGGCCTCGCGGCGGGCGAGCGCGGCAAGATCGTCGTCGACGGCGAACTGCGCACGGGCGTGAAGAACATCTTCGCGATCGGCGACGTCACCGACATCAAGCAGCTCGCGCACTTCGCGAGCGCGCAGGGCAAGTCGGCGGTGGAGATCATCGCCGGCCACCCGGCGCAGACGAACTGGCGCGCCGTGCCGGCCGCCACGTTCACCAATCCCGAGATCGCCAGCGTCGGCCTGACCGAGACGCAGGCGAAGGCCGAAGGGCGCACGCTCAAGATCGGGCGTTTCCCGTTCCGCGCACACGGCCGCAACATCGCCGACGGCGAGACGACCGGGTTCGTGAAGATCGTCGGCGACGCCGACAGCGGCCAGGTGCTCGGCGCGCACATCTTCGGACCCAAGGCGAGCGAGTTGATCCACGAGTGCTCGCTCGCGATCGCTGCCGACCTCGACGTGAAGGACCTCGCGCACGCCATCCACGCGCACCCGACCATGCAGGAAGTGGTGGGCGAGGCGGCCGAGGACGCCGACGGCGTCGCGATTCACCTGTTGCGCACGGAAGCGAAGGCGGCCACGAAGGGCTAGACCGGGCTTCGTGGCAGGCACGGACGCACGGCGCCCGCGGGGAAGGATCTCCGCGGGCGTCCGCCTTTTTCGGGTTCCGGCTCGCTGAACCCGGGCGGCCCGGCGGAGCGCGCGCCGCGGGCTTTCGCGCGCCATTCGCATCGCGCCCGTTGCGTGACCCCGGGGCCGCGGACGTATCATTTCGTACACGGCATCCGAATCCCCGCGCCCGATGCCTGCCCGATTCCGGATATCGAGGGACCCAGGAGGCGCACCATGAAGAAGATTGCGACCACGATCCTGCTGCTCATGGCCTGCGCATCGGTGGCGCAGGCGCAGTACATCAACCTGAACGTCGGCGACTGCACGGCCACCGGCGGCGTCAACGGCTCGATCAACAACGCATGCACGTCCAACACGGGCACCGTCGCGAACATCGTCGGCTCCGTCGTCCTGCCGGCCACGACCCGCACGGCGTTCCTCGGCACGGTGTCCGTGCTCGACATCTGTCCGTCGACCCCGAGTCTCCCGGACTGGTGGCGCGCCGACGCCTGCCGCTCGTCGGCGTTCGTGTACACGGCGGATTCCGGCGTCTCGCCGGGCTGCCCGACGCTCTGGGATACGGTGCCCGCGGCGATGAACGTGCTGCAGGCCTACCCGAGCTTCAACGGCTCGAATCGTCTGCGCCTCGTCTACTCGACCACCGTCGGCACGGGGATGGAGTACGACCTCGTCGGCGACGGCCAGACCGAGCTGGGCGTGTTCAAGCTGCAGATCCTGCGCGACAAGACGACCGGAACTGGTGCCTGCGCGGGCTGTGCGCTGGGTGCGAACATCCTCCTGTACGAGATCGACCTGATCGCCGGCGGCGCGATGCCGGAAACGCCGATGC